>Ga0136846_1232533_pt1 | contig 61081 bp, 42 predicted proteins | sample HopSoiMetagenom2_FD_96841 | JGI IMG/M metagenome (GOLD analysis project Ga0136846, IMG submission 96841) | Grasslands soil microbial communities from Hopland, California, USA - 2 Assembly 2016 (version 4) | ecosystem: Environmental > Terrestrial > Soil > Grasslands | place: USA: Hopland... | reverse complement strand
GCACTTGCTTCTGCAGAATCCAGTCGGCGCACTTCACCATTTTGGGGTCATTTGCCGGCACACCCGCTTCGCCCAGCGCAAACAGCGCGTAGGCGGTATCCCATACTGGGGACATGCAGGGCTGCATGCGGAACGTTTCCTCCTCTTCGATCCCGAGCTTCTCGAATTCGTCCATGGCGCGAATCACTTGAGGATCATCGAGAGAGTATCCGAGGCAGCGCAACGCGATGATGGCGTTCATCATCGAGGGATAGATTGCGCCCAAGCCGTCGCTCATTTCGAAGCGTTCGAGCATCCACTTCTCCGCCTGATTCAGCGCGACCGATCGCAACGGGCGCACGTGAATGCGCTCGAACCAGTGAACGAGACGATCGAGAATGAGAAAGAAATTCCGCCAGGAAACCAGCTTCTTCGCCCAGTGCAAGTGCATGCGCGATTTCTGCATGCCGCCGACGAATAGTTCTTCCACGCCCATGTCGCGGGGGATTTTCTTAAAAGGCTTTTTGGCGTAACAGATCGAAAGCGGGACCAGGATGGCGCGCGACCAGGAAGAAATCTCGTAAATGTTGAACCAGAACCACTTTGGAAAGAGCACGATCTCGGGAGGGATGGCCGGAACGGCATCGTAATCGTACTGCCCGAAGAAACACAGGTAGATCTTGGTGAATGTATTCACCTCGGTGACGCCGCCCATTTCCAGAATTTTTTTGCGGCCGCGCTGCAAAGCTGGATGGTCCGCCGTGTAGCCAGCCAGTTTCAGACCGAAGTACGCCTTCACCGAGGCACTGATATTTGAGGGACCTGCGGCATAGATGCTCCACCCGCCGTCTTCGTTTTGATGGCGCAGAATCCAGTTAGCAGCTTTTCGGAAGCGCTCCTGATTGCCGGTTCCGAGGAGAGTGTGCAAGAGGATGTAATCGGACTCGAGCGTGGTGTCGGCCTCAAGCTCACCGCACCAATAGCCGGCTTCGTGCTGCTGCGAGAAAAGATACTTTTTCGCCGCTGCAATGGCCGCGCTCACACGGCTGCCAAGTTCCTCAATTTTTCCGAAACGAAGCTCAGGGCTGGATCCTACCGATGAAAAAGCTATATGGGATTCGGGGGAGTTGTTGTCCATGCAATCTCTACCTCAATTTCAAGTCCAGACTCACCACGGAGACACGAAACCCGGAGTCATAAAACCTTTCTGACGATTCCGCCTCGTGTCAGCACTGCCAGATCGAAACTCCGAATTAGTCCCATTCGGCGAGACGTTGTGCCCTTACCCTGGTTAGTTCTTCGTGAAGAAGCTTCTTCCGTAGCTCAGTGCCTCCGGGGTAAGACATGACTCAGTTCGCGGGAGCGCTCGCGATAGCCTCCACGATCTCTGGCGGCAAGCCAAACCGCACGTTCTCCGGCATCACTTCCAATTCCTGCACGTTGTTGAATCCCTTGGAGCGCAAATACGCCACAGTCTCTTCGACGAGATGCTCCGGAGCTGACGCTCCGGCGGTGAGGGCGATGGTGTTCACGTCCTTCAACCACGCTGATTCAATGTCGTTGCAGCTATCTATCAGGTGCGCATTCGTGCCCAGATTCCGTGCCACCTCGACCAAGCGGTTGGAGTTCGAGCTGTTCTCCGAACCTACCACCAGCAAGAGGTCGGAGTCAGAAGCCACCTGTTTCACCGCGACTTGGCGGTTCTCTGTCGCGTAGCAGATGTCCTGTGCCGCGGGCCCCTTGATATTCGGGAACTTCTGCTTCAGTGCCGCAATGATGTCCTTGGTCTCATCCAGGCTGAGAGTAGTCTGGGTCAAATAGGCGACGCGGTTGGGATCTGGCACTTGAAGACTCGCGACCTGCTCCGGCGATCCCACGACCTGGGTGACGAGCGGGGCCTCGCCCAAAGTTCCGATTACTTCATCGTGGTCCTTATGTCCAATCAGAATTAGTGAATATCCTTCCTTCGCAAACTTCACCGCCTCCACGTGGACCTTCGTCACGAGCGGACAGGTGGCGTCAATCACGCGCAACCTGCGCCGCGAACTATGCTCCCGGACGTCTGGGGAGACGCCGTGCGCGCTGTAAATGATGCGCTCGCCATTCGGCACCTCGTCTTCGCTATCGACGAAGATCGCGCCTTTACCGCGCAGTTCCTCCACGACAAAGCTGTTGTGGACGATCTCCTTACGTACGTAGATCGGGGGGCCGAACGCCTCGAGCGCGATCCGTACTACGTCAATGGCGCGCACTACACCCGCACAGAACCCGCGGGGCTTCAGAAGCAGTAGTGTCTTTCCTTCGCGTTGTGCCAGAACTCCACCCACGATATTTCCGTTCCTCAGATTGTTAAGACCGGCACCGGGATTAAGCCCGAAGCCGCCCTGAATCTGACCTTGTCAGTTGGACGCTAACCACCACGAATCGTGCCCGATGAGTGTCTCAAGGGTACACGATCCCCATTGTGGGGATACTCATAAAGTATAGAACAGTGCCGGGATGGTCAACGTAAGCCACACATATTGCGAGGATTAGCACCGAACTGCAGATTCCGGCAGCGAACGGAATCGATCAGAATTCGTGCATCGACACGTAACTCACTTGCGACACGCGGCGCGATTGCAGTACTTCTATGCTCCGGCTACGAATCTCGTCCGGCGTGCCAAACGCGGGGATCCGCACCAGCAGCCCCAGGTTTCGATAGAACTCGATCAGAGGAGCCGTACTCCGGTTGTAAGCGTCGAGCCGCACTGCGACCGATTCGGGCCGGTCATCCTCGCGCTGCAGCAGGTTGCCATTGCATTTGTCGCAATGGCCTGCACTCTTGGGAGGCCGCTCGGTGACGTGATACACCGCCTTGCACGTCTCACAGGTTCGCCGTCCACCGAGCCGGGCCACGATCTCCGAGAAAGGCAGCTCGTAGTTCACGACTGCATCCAGCGGGATACCTTCCTCTTCCAGAAGCTTCTGTAGGGCCTCCGCCTGGCCTAAGGTGCGAGGGAAGCCATCGAGGATGAACCCTCCGACGCAATTCAGGCAGGCACGGCGTTCGCGGACGATTTCCCAGACGATGGTGTCGGGCACGAGTTCGCCGCCGCGCATATAGCCTATAGCCTCCCGCATAGCCGGCGTCTGCTCGCATTCCACTCGGCTTCCTGCAGTCCGAAACACATCCCCTGTCGAGAGATGGCATGCCCTCAGCTCCTGGTGCAACTGCTCGGCCTGGGTACCTTTGCCGACTCCAGGGGGTCCAAGAAGAACGAGTCGCCAGGGAATTTGACTTGCTTCGGGAACGGTCTTGCACGGCTCGGATGGCCCATGCAGCCACAGGCTACGGTCTTGATTACGGATTCCAGACATTGCCTGAATCTAAGGCGCGAAGCTGGATGCACACCGTGACTCGAATCACACGTAAGTGGGTATCAAAACACTAACTTCCCCTATGGCCCGGTCGTGCCCCCTCATTCCCTCGCCGTGCCATTGTCATTACTTCCGTAATACTGCAATCTAGGTGCGTCGAACGGGCCCCAGGAACTCAACCCAATGTTCGAAACCGCCCCCAGAACGATGAGCAGCACGCAGCGCCGGACCGGCGCCGTGAATCGGCAGCCACGCAGGCTTGCTCTTGCTCTTTCGATTCTCCTCATCGCACTTCTGGTCCTACTGGTCAAAGATCGCCAGTTCTGGTTCGGCGCTGAGCAGGCGACAATCGACTCCGACCTGCCAGAAACCTCAGCTCAGGTTCAGAATCCCGCAGGTCCATCCGCCAGGAAGACCCAGGCGGCAGCGACAGTTTCAGCAAAGAAACAGGCCCACGTCGGTCTCGCCGCCGAAATGAAGGATGATGATCCACCGATCGCAGTGACCCGGACTGTGCTGCCTTCCCTCGACGTCGAAGTAGTCGCTGGCGACAAGCACCACAGAGTGCATCCGCCGACGAGCACGACGCACGTGGAACTTCAGAATCCGAGCGCGAATGCAGCACCCACAACGAATGCCGCCGAGCGCGAGCCGCTGCCGCCGACTGCCGCTGCCCCGGAAGCATCGGCCAATGCGTCGTATCCATTGTTAGCGCAGCATATGAACGTGCAGGGTGCGGTGATCCTGCAGGCCATCATCAACGCCGACGGTCTGGTGGAAGATCTGAGGGTGGTAAGTGGTCCGCCGATTCTGACCACGGCCGCGAAACAGGCAGTGCGCGAATGGCGCTTCAAGCCGGTCGTGCAGAACGGGCACGCGGTTGAGACTCAGGCCCGCATTACGGTTAACTTCAACATCAAGGTTGCGGATAACTCTGCAAGCACCACCGTAGCCGAGAGCCGCGCCTCCGACATCCTCGTCATCAGCCGCTAATCTCTAGGCGTTTGCTTTAATCATCTGCTCGGCGTGCTTCCTCGAAGTCTCAGTCAGTTTTGCTCCACTCAGCATCCGAGCCACTTCGTCGGTTCGCGCATCGCCGGTAACTGCGCGAATGCTGGTTCGCGTGCGTCCGCCTGATTCCTTCTTCTCAATGACGTAATGGTGATCGCCAAAGGCGGCAATCTGCGGGAGGTGTGTAACGCATAAAACCTGGCTCGATCCAGCCAGTGATTTGAGTTTCTTGCCGACGGCTTCAGCCGCCCGCCCGCCGATCCCAGTATCGATTTCGTCAAACACGAGGGTCTTCTGGGTTCCCCATCCTTGTCGCGCCTTCTGGGAGCGGGCCTTGAGTTCCCGCGCGCTCCGCTGTCTCTGAGACATACTTCTATTCTCCGACTCAACGCTGGCCTTCAGCGCCAGCATGACGCGTGACAGTTCCCCTCCAGAAGCAATGTGTTCCAACTGCCGCATCGGTTCACCGGGATTGGTCGAGATCTTGTACAGGACTTGATCGAAGCCGTGCCCAGTCCATTCGCTCCCCTGCTCAGACGCCGTGACCTCGATGCGGAACTCGGATTTCATTGCTAAATCGTTGATGTCTGCCTCGACCAAGTTTTCAAGTCTGCGTGCCGCCTCCTTGCGCTTTTTCGACAGTGAACGTGCTGCCTGCAAGTATTCCTCTGCCGCGTTCGCCAACTCGCCATGCAGCTGCCGCAGAACCTCGTCTTTGTTCTCAACCTCGGACAACTTTCGGGAAACATCCCTACCGAACTCGATAACATCCTCCAATGTAGGCCCATACTTGCGTTTCAAGCGATCGAGCAATGCGAGCCGATCCTCGACCTCGGCGAGGTGTTCCGGTGACGCCTGGATGCCCCCTGCATAATCTCGTAGCGTCGCCCCGACGTCTTCGACGCTGATCCTGGCCGACTCCAGCGCAGCCATAGCCTCATGGAATTTCGGCTCGAACCGCGCCAATTCTTGTACCTGCTTCTGCGCTGCCCGCAGGGACGACGCGGTCGACGCGTTCCCTTCGTAGAGCAGGTCGAACGCATTCATCGCCGCGTTGTAGATCTTCTCGGCATTCGCGAGGACGCGCTTTTCCGATTCGAGCCGCTCGTCTTCTCCGGTCTGAAGCCGAATCTCCTCGATTTCACGCTTCTGGAACGTCCACAAATCGACAAGCCGCAAACGGTCCTGCTCGCCACGCTCGAGCTCGTCGATGCGCGTGCGAATCTGCTTCCAGGCGCTGAAGGTCGTATCGACGGTTTCGGGTTGACTGCCTGCAAATGTATCCAGCAAAGCAAGCCGCGCCGCCCCATCAAAGTTCAGAATGGATTCTTTTTGCGCGTGGATAATAGCAAGATGCGGACCCAAGTGGCGCAGAACCGCCACCGTTGCCGGCTGGTTGTTGACGAACACTCGTCCCTTGCCGCCAGCTGCGATCTCGCGCCGCAGGATCAGCGAGCCGTCTTCGGACTCATCCAGCCCATTTGCGGCAAGAATTTGTGCCAGTGATTTTTCGGCGGATTCGGTTGACTCAAAGATGCCCGACACGACGGCCCGTTCAGCCCCGGTTCGAATCACGTCGCTCGAAGCTTTCTCGCCGAGCAGCAGCGCCAGGGCATCGATCAGAATCGACTTCCCTGCCCCAGTCTCGCCTGTGAGAAGATTCAGCCCTGGGCCAAACTCCACCGCGAGATTGTCCACCACCGCATAGTTCTCGAGTCGCAGTTCAATCAGCACAAGTGGTCCTGCAATCGAAAAGTTGTGCGCAGCATAGCATGAAATCGCGTCATCCTCGGTGACACCGCTGATCACGCCTTTGGGAAACAAACAAACTCAGAGAAACTCTTTGGCCTGGCCTGGGTTCCCTCCTTTGCACCAAATTCCTGGTCGTCATCATCTAAAATTGTTCCCATGGCGCTTGCCGGACAGTCAGCCGTCGAAGAGCAACCAAAATCCATCCCAGGGACCATGCTGGCCGCTGTGTATCGCGGGATCAATGACGTGCGCATGGAAACCGTCCCGGTACCGAAGATTGGGCCCGGGGAGATGCTGGTTCGCGTCCACTCCTGCGGAGTTTGCGGAACGGACCTCAAGAAAATTTCCACAGGCTCCCATTCTGCGCCCAGGATCTTCGGCCACGAGACGGCGGGCATAGTCGCAGACGTGGGGTTGGGCGTTAGCCAATTCACTGCAGGAGACCGGGTCGTAGTCTTCCATCACATCCCGTGCCGGCAATGTTTCTATTGCAAGCACAAGACGTTTGCGCAATGCAGTACGTACAAAGAGGTCGGCTGCACCGGAGGCTTTGAGCCGTCCGGCGGCGGCTTTGCCCAGTATGTACGGGTCATGGACTGGATTGTTCAGCACGGTACAGTCCGAATTCCAGATGGTGTTCCTTTCGAGCAGGCATGCTTCGTGGAACCAGTTAATACCTGCATGAAGGGCATCGAGGCTCTGAACCTCCAGTCCGGCGAGACCGTTCTTACCATCGGCCAAGGGCCCATAGGCATCATATTAAGCGTACTTGCGCGCCGTGCCGGGGCCAGCTTAATTACTTCCGATTTGTACGCCGAGAGGCTTAGAATAGGTTCAAGTTTCGGACTCGACCAAACCATTGACGCTTCGCAAGGAAAGGTAGTGGAGCGTGCCCGCGAAATGACCGAAGGGCGTGGCGCTGACGCGGTAATTTTAGCCGTTGGCGGGAACTCTCTTATTCGTACGGCCATGGATGCGGCCAGGCCGGGAGGTCGAATTTTGCTGTTTGCGCAAACGCAGCACGGAGAGGCAATCATTGATCCTGCAGCCGTCTGTGTCGACGAAAAGACGCTGGTGGGCTCCTACAGCGCCTCCGTTGACCTGCAGGATGACTCTGTCCAGTTCGTCATGAACCGGGAAATGGATCTGCAACGACTCGTGAGTCATCGCTTTCCACTGAGCGACAGCCCGAAAGCCTTGGACTTAGCGGCCCACCCGCAACCGTCGTCTATGAAGATCATGATTCAACCCGGGAGCAGTTGGGAAGGAAGCCCGCAGTGAACGGAAAAATGACCGCGGCCGTCCTGTACGGCAAGGAAGATCTGAAGATCGAAAAAGTCCCCATCCCTCGTGTTGGAGACGGCGAGGTTTTGGTCAAGGTCCAGGTCGCCCTCACATGCGGTACCGATCTGAAGGTTTATCAGCGCGGATACCACGCGCGCATGATCGTGCCTCCGGCTTTGTTTGGTCATGAACTGGCGGGTGTGATCGAAGAAGTCGGAGCCGGCGTCAACGGCTTCAAGAAGGGCATGCGCGTCGTCGCACTCAATTCCGCGCCGTGCCAGATGTGCTTCTATTGCTCCAAGCATCAGGAGAATCTCTGCGAGGATCTCCTGTTCAACAATGGCGCCTACGCGGAATACATTCGGGTGCCGCGCCGCATTGTTGAAGCCAACATGTTGGTGATCCCGCCGAATGTCTCGTTCGAAGATGCCGCTATGACGGAGCCTCTGGCCTGTGTGCTTCGGGGCCTGCACGAAACTGGAGTGGAGATCGGCGACACAGTAACGATCTTGGGCGGCGGGCCCATCGGGCTCATGTTCGTTCAAGTCGCCCGCGCCATTGGCTGCAACGTGATCTCTGTCGTGAAGCGCGATGGACAGGTCGAAGCCGCCAGGCAGATGGGCGCGCATGAAATTATTCAGACCACAAAGACAGCGAATGTGGTCGAAGCCGTTCGCGCACTATCTCCGCAAAAGCGTGGCTGTGACGTCGTAATTGAGGCGGTCGGAAAACCCGATGCATGGGAATGGGCCGTGGACATGGTTCGCAAAGGCGGCACCGTAAACTTCTTCGGCGGATGTGCCAGCGGAACCAAGGTGCAGCTTGAAACCAATCGCCTGCACTATTCCGAGATTACTCTCAAGGCAACGTTCCACCACACGCCCGAAACGGTGCGTCGCGCATTCGGGCTAATCGCGGCCAAGAAGATCCGTCCAACCGACTACATTACCGGCGAGGCGCCGCTATCGCGGCTGCAGCAGGTTCTGCGCCACATGCTGAATCGCGGGGGTGACATCAAAACCGCAATCATCCCCGGCCATTGATCTTCGCTCGAGTGCCGCCTCAGCGACGAACTGGCAAAGCCCGGTACGGCAGTGCTAGCTTAATCATTGAAAAGGAATGGAGTCCCGTCGGGACCGCATAACGCGCAACTGTGAGCCAACTCGCCAACCAATCGCCGCCCGCAGCAGCCCTCGGCTGGAGCCGCCTTCCCGCGAGCTACGCGATTCCATCCTTGGCCCCTTCCCTCAATGAAGCCCGCGCATATTGCGCTCACCTGGCCCGCACTCATTACGAAAATTTTTCAGTTGCTACGTGGTTCCTCCCGGCACGCCTGCGCCAGCATTTTTACAACGTTTACGCGTACTGCCGGATTTCGGACGATCTCGGAGATGAAGTCGGCGATTCCGGCGCTTCGCTCGAACTCCTGGGTCAATGGCAGCGCGAACTCGACGCCTGTTATGACGGCAGCCCCAAGCATCCAGTGTTCGTTGCGTTGGCCGAGACAGTCCGGCAATTCGAAATCCCGAAGCACGAATTTTCCGATCTGCTCATCGCATTCCGGCAGGACCAGACAGTCACTCGCTTCGATAGCTTCAATGATGTCCTCGCGTACTGTCGCTATTCAGCCAACCCGGTTGGCCATCTCGTTCTGTACCTCTGTGGATACCGCGACGATGAGCGCCAGCAACTTTCGGACTACACCTGCACCGCTCTTCAGCTCGCGAACTTCTGGCAGGACGTCAGTGTCGATTACGAGAAGGGACGGATTTATCTTCCGCTCGAGGATCTGCGGCGGTTTGGCGTGAGGGAGGATGACATTGCAGGCAAGCGCAACACTGCGGCGTTCCGCGAGATGATGAAGTTTGAAGTGGATCGCGCCCACGATTGGTTTCGTCAGGGCCTGCCGCTTGTGGGAAAAGTGAATCACGAGCTCGCCATTGATCTGGAACTCTTCACCCGAGGAGGACAAGAGATCCTTCGCGCGATCGAGAAGCAAGGCTACGGAGTTCTAGGGAATCGCCCGTCGATCTCCAAGGCTCGGAAGTTGGCACTCGTCGCCCGCGCCGCCTTCGGCAAGATCAGTGGAGGCTTGATGTGAGCGCCGGCACTCATCAGGTTCCTCTGCCGTGGACTCCGGCTGCGCCACAGCTGGTGATGGCCTACTCCGTCTGTAAGGGCATCACGCGCAGCTCCGCCAAGAATTTTTATTATGGGTTTCTCGTTCTGCCCCGCCGCAAACGTGAGGCGCTCTGCGCCGTTTACGCGTTCATGCGGCGTTGCGATGACATTACAGACGATCCCAGTCTCAGTTTTGCTGAGCGCCGCCAGAAGCTCGATACATGGCTTGACGCTCTGCACCGGGCGCAGCAAGGACAGCCGACGGATGATGCAATCCTGCTTGCGCTGACCGATGCGCAACGTCGTTTCATCATTCCTGCCGGATTGCTGGATGAACTCGCGCATGGCACGGCCATGGACATCGAGGAATCGACTGACGCGCAATCCGCAAGCACACCCGGCCTGACGGTGCGCTATCAAACGTTCGAAGACTTGCGCCTCTACTGCTATCGAGTCGCTTCGGTAGTCGGACTGGTCTGCATTCACGTGTTTGGATATCGCGATCCCGCAGCGGAACCGCTTGCGGAGAACTGCGGCCTGGCATTCCAATTGACCAACATCATCCGCGACGTGAAAGAGGACGCATCGCTTGGCCGCGTGTATTTTCCGCAAGAAGATTTGACGAAGCTTAACCTGTCGCCTCAGGAGTTTCTCGGAGCTCCGGATGCGGGACGCTTCCGTGCGCTGTTGGCGCTCGAAGCCGACCGCGCGCGAGAGTACTACAAATGCGGAGACGAGTTGATCTCCTACATCTCAGAAGACAGTCAGCCGGCACTTTGGGTTCTGGTGAATATCTATCGCAGTCTGCTAGAAAAGATCGCAGCCAGACAATATGACGTATTCACCGCCAAGGTGAGCCTGAGCACATGGGAAAAGCTGCGCATATTGGCGAAAGGGTTCCTGAGACGCATCACGTAGAATAAAAGTTGCCGAGTGCAGGTTGCCAATCTCAGATTCTAGATTTCAGATTTGAGATTTCATCCGCAAAACTACTCTGGAGCCGAATCTGCAATCTGAAATCTGGACTCTGCAATCGGAATGAGTTTCTCTTCTCCCACTGTCGCCATTGCTGGAGGCGGCCTCGCCGGACTCGCAGCTGCCTGCGCACTATCTGATCTCGGCTTCCGGATAACTATCTTCGAAAAGCGCCCGTTCCTTGGCGGACGCGCTTCGTCCTACGAACACCCTGGCACGGGGGAGGTCGTGGATAACTGCCAGCACGTGTTGTTTCGCCTCTGCACGAATCTCATCGAGTTCTATGAACGCATCGGCGTCGCTGATCAGATCCGCTGGTTTGACCAGATGAATTTCATCGAGCCGGGGGGGCGAATCTCTGTGATGAAGTCATCGGTGCTACCTGCCCCGATGCACACCGCGCCGTCGTTCTGGATGTTTTCCTTTCTGAGCGCGGCAGACAAGCTCTTGATCTCCCGCGCCCTCATTCCAATCACGCTGAGGGAACTTCGCGACACCGGAGAGTCATTCCAGCAATGGCTTGATGCTCATCACCAGAGCGCCAGTGCCGTGACGCGCTTCTGGCGCCCCATTCTGGTGAGCGCGCTCAGCGAGGAATTAGATCGCATTTCGATTTCGGCCGCGGCGCAGGTCATTCGTGAATCGATGAAATCGCACGCAGCCCGCCAGATGGGCGTACCCATGATCCCCCTGACGGATCTCTACAACGCCGCTGGCGAGTATGTGCGCGCTCGTGGTGGCGTGCTTGAATTCCGCTGTCTGGTTGATTCTTTTTCGGCTGAACCCTCCCGAGTGGACGTGGGAGTTCGGAATCGTGCAGCCGAATCATCAACCTACGACTATCTGGTGATCGCTGTTCCCTTCGATGCGCTGGATCGCGTTCTTCCTGCCGCGCCGGAAAGCATCGGCCTTCGCGAGAAGATCTCGCATTTCGAGAACTCTCCCATTACGGGGATCCATCTGTGGTTCGACCGCCAAATTTCCGATCTCGATCACGCTGTTTTGCTGGATCGGACAATCCAGTGGATGTTCCACAAGTCCCGCCTGCAGCCCATGCGGACGCAGAACGAAGCCGCACTGGCGACGGCTGCAGCCGCAACGCGTAGTCCCCTTGAAGCGAATCGGGAAGCACACGAATTCAATCGTGCCGATAAGAGTGCTGTTGGGAGTAACGCTTCAGCAACTGGGGGCAGCTACGTCGAGCTGGTTGTCAGTTCCTCGAAGTCTCTGATCGACAAGTCGCGCTCCGAAATCGTCGACCTCGCGCTGGCGGAGCTCCGGGAGTTTTTTCCCGCAGCGCGCGGAGCCAATCTCGTGAAATCCACGGTAATTAAAGAGGTAAATGCCACATACTCCCCACGGCCGGGCATCGACGCGCACCGTCCGACGGCGGTGACGGCGTGGCCTCGCGTATTTCTTGCGGGGGATTGGGCGGCCACCGGGTGGCCCGCAACGATGGAAGGAGCGGTCAGGAGCGGATATATAGCTGCAGAAGCCCTAGCCCGCGCTGCCGGCATCAAAGACGTACGATTCGTATCACCCGACCTTCCGCCAACAGGTCTGATCCGGCTATTCGCGTAGATAACGTGTAGCGCGGGCGCAACGGTGCGACGCCGTCGTTGCGAACCATCAAACGTTTCCGTCGTGGTTTCGGATTTCCCCGCTACGACCCCAAGTAACTTCAACTTCCGCGCAGCCGAGCCGATACTGATGGCATGGACGGGCGCGAAGCCGAACCGAGAACCGCGATGTGGGCCGTTGCTGAGGTCTCGTGGCAGGACCAGTCCGGGCAGCCGGTCCGCGCTCGTGCAACCATGGAAGATACATCGCGCTCGGGAGCGTGCCTGCGGGTGAACGCGCCAATCGAGGTCGGCTCCAGAGTCCAAATTAAGTGGCACCGCGAACAATTCTCCGCGATCACGCGCAATTGCCGCCGCGATGGTAGAGATTTTCTACTCGGCGTTCGCCGAGATGGCACGAACTGTAGCCCCCTGACTTCGCGAGCAGCTACACGCTCAGGACCTAAGGTCCTATCGCCTGATCCGACGAGTTCCGATTCAAGGCTGAGTCAGTCAGGGTACAACGCAGATGCAGAACCGCAGCGCCGGCCATTTCCCCGCTCACAGGTACCGTCCCTTGCGGACGAAAGGAACGTTATGGAATCCAAAACGCTTTTGCCGAAATTATGGGGCCGCCAACCCGCAAGCGACGCCCCCACAAAACCCAAAGCTTCGGAGGCTCCGATGAACAAGCCCAACGCGACTGCGGCAGAGCCCGCCGCGCCCCGGATGGATCTGCTCTCCTATGAAGACATTTACCGCGCAGCCGGAATCCTGACCCCTCCGTCCGGGTACGGCATTCAGAAGGTCGTTGATATGCTCAATAGCGATCGACTTCGCGATCTATCCAAAGACATAAAGCGGGCGTCAGTTCTGATGGCTCTCGATGCCGCTGGCACCTCGGTCGACGATCTGCTGCAGGATGCCACGCGCCGCCAGCGCGCTCTCGACTCCTACGAGGCGGGGCGACGCCGTCAACTTGAAGAATTCGAGTCGCGCAAGTCTCAAGAGAACGCGCAGGTCGAGGCCGAACTGGAGCGTCTGAAAGCGCATTACTCCGAGCGCATTCAATGCAATCGCGAACAGGTTGACCGGGAGAAGGAAGCAGTGCGCAACTGGCAGATGGCGATGCAGCACGAGGTGCAGCGAATCTCCGAGGTCATGGAACTTTGCCGGAAGCCTGCAGCGTCTGCTGCTGCAGCAGCCTCGTCCGCGTCGTCTAGTTCGCACAGCGCGATCAAACCGAGTACGGACTCGGGCTCGAATTGAGCGCGCACTACTTAATGCGGCGGCATGCGACCAGCAGTCGCGTCCATGGCTCGTCGTCGAGTTTGCTGATCTGAACTACTGGGTGTCCGTCGGTCACATCATGAATGAACTGGCCATCGCCGATGTACATTCCCGTGTGGTCAATGTGCTTCGCAGAAGATCCGAAGAACAGCAGATCCCCAGGCTGCAAGTCTTTGCGCTCCACCGCCGTCACGCCGGACCACGCGGCCTGCTTATCGGCGTCGCGGGGCATGGTATAGCCGCGCTCCCGCATCAGCATCTGTGTGAAGCCGGAGCAGTCAAAGCCGAAACTCGACGTACCTCCCCACAGATACGGTAGTCCCAAGAACCGCTTCGCCAGTTCGATCGACTCCGGAATTGTCAACCGCTTCGGGTCAGCGACGACATCCCCAGTCTGAATCCATGCATCAGTTTTGCCCGGAAGACGGACCTTCATCCACCCATCCGGAATTGCGGCAGTCTTGCTGCTCTGCCCCTCCGCACCTGGCGGCGCCGTTTCCAGCCGCGTTTCAAACGGCACGGTGATGACCGGCTTGTGCTTGGTCACATCCGGCTCGCTGTAGAGGTTAGCGAACAGGCTTTGCACCTGCACCACCGGCCCCGATGTGGCGTATCCATTACCGCTCTGCACAATGCGGACGTGCCGGCTCGGGACCCATCCCGTGTAGTGATCCGGAGTCTGAATCCGCGACCACTCTCCGCGAGAGACGAGCAACGTCACGTTGCTGCCATAAATCACTTGAGAAACTACATCTGTCTTGTCGCTTGGCCCCGAATACATATTCGCGACAGGGATGACCACCACCTGCAAATTGTCTTTCGCGCGGACGGCTGGGACGACCAGGAAAAACAGTAAGAGTATGCGGACGACGAGATGCCGGGAAGCTAGCTTCATTGGGCATCATTCTAGCGAGTGCGCTGCAATGAATCTAGCTATTCAGAGCTATGCCTTGCCTTGTAGCGATCGTAAGTGACAGGACTGTCTGCGCGCTGCTCCTGCAGCACCCGCAGGAGTTTCACCTGGCATCGGGGAGTAGTTTCCGAAATTTCATCAAGAAAAATCGTGCCCCCGTTAAAACTCTCGAATAGCCCGCACCTGGAGGCAGCCGCGCCTGTGAACGCGCCTTTCTCGTGTACAAAAAATTCACTTTCCAGTACGCTTTCCGCAAACGCTTCGCAGTTAATCGCGGTCATCGGCTTCCTTCACGGGAATTGTCTTCGAAACTTCACCTGAGATGACAGGCTACGGATGGTTGGGACTAATCGGATCGTCATCGTGGCACAAACCTAAACAGGTCACAACACCAACAGCCACTCCACCTGCAAGTTTAGCCCATGGAGAGTTCAAGATGGGGCCATGCGCGGCTGTAGCCGCAGATTCGTTGACGTACCCGCCCCCGCACTTGTCCTCGCGTGATTGTTGTTCGCCTTCGCGCACGATGACTCGCTCGGAGCCGGAAGACTTCTTCGCCGGTTTCGCCCCGCTCGACCGGTGATCGATGTAGGTGTCGCTCTTCAAAGCAGAGACGGTGACCTTCCCGTTTACATCTGAGACGTCATACCGCGTCCAGCTGCTGCCATCGACTGGCACAATCATGACGCAGCCAACTCGCACCTTCAGTCCGGTCGACGTATTGACGGACAGAACGCCGTGCTCCAGGACGAGTTCGTCTCCTTCAAACTGCACGAGTGTATCCTCATGGATGTCAACTGCGGATCCTCTGCTCTCAATACGGGCTGCGGTGGCTTTACTAGTTTGGACGACGTCGTCGCGGTATAAAGCGGCAGATCCGGTCGCTGGCTGGGAGTTATGGAACACTCCGCTCCCGCTGATTCGCAGAATCGCACCCGGGGCGTCCACAGCGGACACCATTCCGGATAGATTCAAGACGAGACAAGCGCATACGATTTGTCGGCAGCCAAACAGGTTTCGCCCCGATCCGCACTCTTGCTGCTCTTCTAAGGCTACGCGACCTCTTGTCAGCCGCCTATTGCCTGCCTTGATGACCAAAAACGCCCGGAGTTCGGGCTTAGCAGCAAGATTCGCCATCGGGCCCTCTTACTAAATAGGATCGACGATGCGGACGTTTCCGCTCCTTGACTCTATCCACCCGCACACCTAACATTCCATGCCAAGCCATTTGGCGGTTTATGATCGGCCAGTTAGTCGGGCATTACCGGGTCCTTGAGAAGATTGGTGCAGGGGGGATGGGCGAAGTCTTCCGCGCGCGAGACGAGCGTCTCGGCCGGGATGTTGCGCTTAAGCTGATTCGGCCCGCCTCCAGCGACAACCCTGACCACCTTCGTCGCTTCGAGCAGGAGGCGCGGGCCGCTGCTGCTCTGAACCACCCCAACATCCTCGCTATCTTCGACGTCGGGTTCGAAGGCAAGACACCATACATCGTATCGGAATTGCTTGAGGGCAAAACTCTCCGGAACCGGCTCGGCGAAAGTCCGATCCCGATGCGTGAAGCCGCCGGATACGCCCTGCAAATCGCGCAAGGCCTTACGGCCGCTCACGACCGCAACATCGTTCATCGCGATCTGAAGCCTGAGAACCTGTTCCTGACAAACGATGCACGAATTAAAATTCTCGATTTTGGCGTCGCCAAGTTGCAGCCTGCGCCGGACGAGAACCGCTCTTTCGAAAACCTGACGACCGTAACGAAGCACGGCGCTGTCATCGGCACCGTCGCATACATGTCGCCCGAGCAACTCCGTGGCAAGGCTGTCGACCACCGCAGCGACATCTTCAGCTTCGGAGCCATTCTCTACGAGATGACGTCCGGCCATCGCGCCTTCCGCGGCGAAACCGAAGTGGACACCATGACCGCTGTCCTGCGCGAAGAACCCTCGGCGGCTGTGCTCGACGAGGCAGCGATTCCTTCCGGATATCAGGACATTGTTAGACACTGCCTCGAAAAGGAACCTGAGAACCGATTTCAGTCCGCCCGGGATCTTGTCTTCGCGCTGCAGACGCTCTCCGGCTCGGCGCAGGTCAGCACCGTCCGGATTTCCAGGCCGAAGCCCAAATCCCGCGCAATTCTCCCCTGGGCGGCCGGGTTGGTTATGGCTGCCGCGGCTGCAACCCTAGCTGTTTTGCTCGTCTTTCGCGCTCCGGCTTTCAACCCCATCTACACGCGAATGACGTTTGAGGCGGGCACCATCTACGCCGCACGTTTCACCCCCAATGGAGAGTCGGTTATCTATGGGGCTTCCTGGGACAACAAACCCACGCAGTTATTCTCGACTGTCGCCAATTCTTTGCTCTCTCAACCGCTCGCGTTCAACAACGCAAATCTGCTTGCAGTTTCGCGGCATAACGAATTGGCCTTAACGGTAGGTGGAATCCATTCCGGTCAGATGGAGACTGTGAACGGCATGCTCGCCGAAGCTCCGCTGGCAGGAGGATCCCCCCGCGAACTGCTCGCAGATGTCCGATGGGCCGACTGGGATCCACAAGGCAAGTTGGCCGTTGTTCACAACGTGAACGGCCAGAGCCGTCTTGAATATCCGGTGGGCCACGTCATTTATCAGAGCGGCGGCTGGATTAGCGACATCCGATTCAATCCCAAGGGCGATCAGATCGCGTTCATGGATCATCCCGCACTCTGGGACGACCGCGGCCTCGTTCGGATCACCGACTACTCCGGCCACGTTCGCACACTCACTCGCGAGTGGGACACTGAACGCGGCCTTGCTTGGCGTCGCGATGGACAAGAGATCTGGTTCACTGCTGTCGACCAGGGGCATGATCTCAATCTTCTGGCAGTGGATCTGGCTTCCGGGAAGACTCGGCAAGTTCTCGATCTTCCCGGGGCAATTACCTTGCAGGACATCGCACCGGATGGCCGTGTGTTGATCTCGTTGAATTCCCCTCGGCTCTCCATGGGATTTACATCTGCCGACAGCAGTGAAGATGTCGATCTCTCGTGGCATGACGCGAACTCTGCCCGAGATATTTCTCGCGATGGAAAATTCCTTCTATTTGAGGATGCGAGTGAAGCGGCTGGTTCAGGCTACGCAGTCGCCCTGCGCAAGGTGGACGGCGCGCTTCCAGTTCGCCTGGGCGAAGGCAGCGCCGGCGGCCTTTCGCCGGATGGACAATGGGCCATCTCAGTTTCCACGAGCCAGACGCGACAGCTCACGTTGTTCCCCACGGGCGCAGGACAGCCACGCAGTATCTCTGTCACCGGTCTTGACCATGTCCACAATGGATGGGCCCGATTTCTCGGCGATGGGCAGCGGATAGCAATTCTCGGGGATGAGGGCGGACACGCTCACCGCTGCTACCTCGTGGACGTGTCTACCGGCAGGGCACAACCTGCGACTCCGGAGGGCGTGGTCTGCGGGGCGGTGTCTCCCGACAGTCGTTTCATGGTTCCCGCCGGCTCCAGCGCGTCGCTCACGCTGTATTCGCTGGCGGGGGCTGCGGACAAGGCCCTCCCGCTGAAGCATGACTTCAATCCGGTGCAATGGTCAGAAGATGGCAAGCTGCTGTATGGCTACCATTGGGGCGAATTCCCCAGCAAGGTTTACCAATTGGAGATTGCTACCGGAAAAGAATCCTTGCTTCGCGAGTTGAAGCCGGGAGTCCCCGCAGGTGTGGTGCTGGTTGCGCCCGTGGTCGTCAGTCGCGACGCGAAGTTCTTCGCATATAGCTATAACCAGACCCTCTCGGTTCTATATCTCATCTCCGGATTACACTGAGCGCATCGAATCAGTCCAGAGGTCCGGCAAAATGATCGGCCACATAGTGAAAGAAGATCGACGTCGAGGTCTGCGCTTCGCTGAGCACGTCGCGACAATGAGGCAGTTTCGTTCCACGATACGCCAGCCCATCTCCGATCCCCTGGTAAACAGTCACTGAGCCGGAAGGCGTATCCAACTTGATCGGCCAAGGAGTCGCCATCTCCGGTTCGGGAGAAAAATCCAGGCATAGCGTCACACTGAATTCGCATTGCTCGCGGTCTGTATGCTTCTTCAGTTCAGAGCCGCTCAGGTACGATGCGAAATACACGTAAGACGGCTTGAGTGGCTCTCCTGCAATCGCGCTGAGCGTCGACGCAATCTCCTGATGGAAGAATCGTGCGACGGGGTCATTGTGCGCGACATACCGTAGAGGGCTTTGCTCATCCCCCAGATGGATCGTTCCCGAGCGAATCATGTAGCGGTAATATCGCCGCAAAGCCGCAACGTGTAACGGATGAATCAGATCTCCAAACGGTGTGTAGCCCTTCTCAATAAAAATTCGAGCAGCTCTTCGGATTTGACCTTGCCGCTCTGAGTACCGCTCTCTGGCATCTGTCTCGCCAATCAGCACACCCGAGAACTCGAGCATCCGCCTTTCATGTTGCGACGCCGAATCGGGCAATGGTTCTCCCGTCTGCATGCGGCGCACTAAGGACTCCGACTCCGGCCCTAGCCAGAACGGCAGCAAACCCCCGCTCGTCTGATCCCGAACCCACGCGATGGTTCCTTGGAGTGCGAATCCGGAAAGCAATTCGCGGCGGGACGCGAACTCCGCGGGAATCTGCTCGGCGGGACAGATGACGCACTCGGGATTCAGCCTCAGGGCATGGCCCTCCCCCTCATTCTTCCATTCACGGCGCACGCTCCGGCGCACCAAGTGCATCGGAAACTCATCGAGCACGCAGTGAAAGCGATCGGGAGGAAATGTCGCGGAGTATGCTTGCCGCGACACTCCACCCGTGGTCGTCATCCATTCGTCCCGGACCGCATCGTTCATCGCCGCAGCCACCCGTTCAGCGTAAAGCGGCTGTCCGAGAACGCACGCGACTCGCACCTCACCGGCGTGATCTCGTGCATCAGCTCGCAGGGGAAGAAGACGATCTGATTCTGCTGTGGGGTTATGGCCTGGTAGCTCCCGTCCATCACATATGCACTGTCCTCTAGATGCGCATCGTGGATCCTCAACTCCCCACCCTCGAACGCTTTGGGTTCGCGATGGAAGAAATACACGAAGGTCAAGTGCCGGGAGACTACGCGATCCTCTCCATTGTCGCTGTGAAAGTGAAAGAAATCGCCGTGGTTGCTGGCCGTAATCTGCGTCTCAACCGCAGAAATATCGAATCGAGCCATGCCAAGCCTTTCAAGCACGTCCTGAAGCACGCTCTTGATGCGCGCCAGCATCAATTCTTCGTATCTGCCCAGGTTCATGAGCACGCGCGATCGTCGATGCTCGTAGTTCACCACGCCCCTGTCTGAGGTTGGTGAGACTACTTCGCTAGCCTGGAACTCGGCTTCGTGCTCAAGCGTAAAGCGCGTGAGTTCGTCCAGTTCCTGAGGCGCGAGGAACTCGTCCAGCACAACGCAATGTGCGGCAAGGGTCGCTGGTCGTTCGACTACGCCCACATTTCGCTTCGACACAACAGTCGTAAGCTTTCCGTGCCCAGGCGTTTGTGGTCCAGAAGGCGGAAGAACAACGGGCTCAATAAGCGGGGCTCCCGGAGGTTGCGGCCCGGGTGCTGGCGCCGGAACTCCCGGAATGCGCACGGGCGATCCCGGCGGCTGAGGGCCCGGCGCAGGCACACCCGGCGTTCTCTTCATGGCCGCGTACTCGTGGAGCGATGTCTCTCCAAAGCCCACGTTGCCATCGCTCCGGCATGCGGATCCGTCCGCGAGAATCTGCTCGACGATGCTGCTCCCGAGAGCAGAAAATGCGCGCTGGGCAACGGTTTCGCCAACGGCTGAGGCAATCAAAGCGCGGACCGCTTCCTGCATCTGTTTGTCCCCGCTGCTTGCGCTATTTGCATGATGCAGCAAGTTGGTCAGCAGGGCCCGTTCGCGCGCGCTCAAGATGCGTTCGTCACGCATCAATGTGTCGGTAAAAGAATTGAGGATCTGCTTTGCTGTCATCTGAAGACACGCCTCCCCGCGTGTACTTAGAGACCGAGGATAGATTTGAGTGACCGCACTTACAGGGGAAGAAGGTGACAATATAACGAAAAGCTGTTGATCTCCAACAGAATTCTGCTGCCAGCTTTAATTTTCCTGATTATCTGGAGACCAAGGCCCCAACCAATGATTGGAAGATCTTTACGCCCTCGGTGCAGCCGAGTTCGGGTTCGGCCGATCGTTCCGGATGAGGCATCATGCCCAGGACGTTACGGCCAAGGCTGCAAATTCCGGCAATGTTATCTAACGAACCATTGGGATTTGCAGATTCCGTAATTTCGCCTGACGGCGAGCAATAACGAAACACGATACGGTTGTCGCGTTGCAATCCTTCAAGGGTCGCCGAATCGCAGAAGTAGTTTCCCTCCATGTGCCCGATGGGAATCGTGAGAACTTCTCCTTTACTGCAGGCATTCGTAAAAGGCGTATCGGCGTTTTCGACACGTACCTGGACGGGCTTGCAGATATATTTCAGGCCGACATTGCGCATCAGCGCACCCGGCAGCAGTCCCGATTCGCACAGGATCTGGAATCCGTTGCAGATCCCGATCACTAATCCATCACTCTCTGCAAACTTCCGAACCGACTCCATGACTGGAGAAAACTTGGCGATCGCGCCCGTGCGGAGGTAATCGCCGTAGGAAAACCCCCCGGGAACGATGATTGCGTCACAATCCTCAAGGTCATGCGATTCGTGCCATAAAAACGTAACCGGCTGCTTGGCAACGTGCCGGATCGTCCAGAAGGCATCGTGATCGCAATTGGATCCTGGAAAAATGATGACGCCGAATTTCATCGGTTTCCTCGGTGGAACGGGATCTTCCTCAGTCTAGCATGCCGGCCAGCGCCCAAGGCCCCAAGAACCAGACCTGCAAATTGCCGATGATGCAAGATTCGAACGGTAATCGCGAAGTAACTTCCAGGAGTACGCCGACTAACGTGACTTAGCGCCATCGCTCCAAGCCATGAGAAGTTAGGAGCTAGGGTCCGGGCAGGAGCCTGTGATTCGGAGCATAGACAGCGAGCTACTTTTATGATTCCATCCCGCCTATGTTTTCTTGACACTCGGGGCCTCCAAATGTATCGTGGCACACTTAAATAGATGGTTTAACAACAAGGCATAGCTTAAGTAAGTCTCGGGGTTTACAGGCCTCTTCATCCCCTCGGCCAGTGATCTCCGCGGACAAAGACAAATACGATCCAGGTGAACGCGCCATGTCCACTCGTCTAAGATCCGCGGCTCTACCCTCTCTATTCCTGACCGTCTGCATCTTGCTTCTCACGCCAGCAGCATGGTCCATCGGGTTCCAACCCATCTCTCCGGATGAACTAAAGATAACCAGCGAACCGAGGGCTCCCGGAGCCCCGGCCATCATCCTCTTTCGCGAGGTTGATCGCGACGACCGCGGCCTGACGGCGCACGAAGATGTTTACTTCCGAATCAAAATCTTGACGGAGGAAGGGCGAAAATACGCGGACGTCGAAATCCCCTTCTTCAAGGACCAGGGAAACGTGGTGGGGATTCACGCGCGCACCATCAGACCCGACGGCACCGTTGTTGATTTCAATGGCAAGGCATTCGACAAGATGATCGTGAAGGCTCGAGGTGTGAAATACATGGCCAAGACCTTCACCCTGCCTGACGTGCAGCCCGGCTGCATTCTTGAGTACTACTACACGACTGACCTTGCAGAGAACTTCATATTCGACTCGCATTGGATTCTCAGCAATGAGCTCTTTACCCGTAGCGCGAAGTTCTCTTTGAAGCCCTACACGAGTGACTACGTCCCCGTATTTCTGCGCTGGAATTGGAACCGGTTGCCACCGGGAACTACCGCGCCCAAGGAAGCCCCAAACCACATCATCAATTTGGAGGCCACTAGCGTTCCAGCCTTTCAGACTGAAGACTACATGCCCCCCGAGAATGAACTGAAGTCGCGCGTCGACTTCATTTACAGCGACGACGCGTTCGAGAAGGATTCCAATGCTTATTGGAAGAAAGTCGGCAAGAAACGAAACAGCCAGATGGAGAGCTTTATCGGAAAGCGTTCGGCCATGGAGCACGCGCTTTCGGAAATAGTTTCTCCGACTGATTCTCCTGAAGTGAAACTTCGCAAGATCTATGCTCGCGTTCAGCAGATCCGCAATAGATCCTATGAACAGGAAAAAACGGAACAGGAGCAAAAGCGCGACAAAGAGAAAGCTTTAGAGAACGTCGAAGGCGTGTGGAAGAAACAGTACGCCGAGGGTTACCAACTTACATGGCTTTTTCTGGCACTCGCCCGCGCCGCAGGCTTTGACGCCTCGGGTATTTGGGTTTCCGAGCGGCGAAACTACTTCTTCACCCCGCAGACGATGGATGGACGGCGGCTGGATGAAAATATCGTCGTCGTAAAGCTCAATGGCAATGACGTGTTCTTTGACCCCGGCGCCGCATTCGTGCCATTTGGAATGCTGCCATGGTCTGAAACTGGCGTCGCGGGGCTGAAACTAGACAAAGATGGTGGTACGTGGATCCAGACTCCGGTTCCCTCAGCTGCGGATTCGGCAATTCAACGTAAGGCACAACTGAAGCTCACAGACACCGGCGACCTGGAGGGCAAGCTTACCCTCACTTATACCGGCCTTGAAGCCTCCCAGCGGCGCGTACTGGAGCGTTTGGCCGACGACACGGAACGGAAGAAGTACCTCGAGGAGGAGGTGAAAGAGACCGTCCCCGTCGCGTGCGAAGTCGAACTTACGAACCAGCCAGATTGGAAGAGTTCTTCGCCTTCATTCGTCGCGGAGTTTTCGCTCAAAGTCCCCGGATGGGTATCAGGAGCAGGAAGGCGCGCGCTCATGCCTGTGGGAGTGTTCAGCGCACCCGAAAAGCGGCTGTTCGATCATGCGGACCGGGTTCATCCGGTTTACTTCGAGTTCCCGTTTCAGCGTTTAGACGACGTCAGCATCGACCTGCCACTCGGTTGGCAGATTTCGACCGTGCCCGAAGTGCACACCGTTGACGCAAAGGTCATCACTTACAAGATGGAAGCAGCCAACGAGAAGGGTACGCTGCATCTGAACCGCAACCTGAACGTCGACATCCTGCTGCTGGCGCAAGAGCACTACGCCACCTTGCGAAAGGTGTTCCAGATCGTCAGGACGGGCGATGAACAGCAGGTCATCTTGCAGCCCGGCGCAGCTTCGGCGAGGAACTGACATGAGAAAACTCGCGCTTGTTCTAGTTGCCATTGGACTATCGACAGCCGCAAACCCTGTGTGGGCCGGCGATGCTCCGCAGTGGATGCACGCGGTCGTCAACGCCCAACTTCCTGACCACGACGAAAAGACTGACGCCGTGCTCTTGTATTCCGAGAGAAACGTCACCGTGCAGTCCATCGACAAGGTCAGGACACACGTCCGCGTCGCGTATAAGGTCCTTCGTCCGGGCGGCCGCGACTACGGCGTGGCATTAGTCAGTTTCAATGCTCATACCAAAATCAACGGCCTGAAGGGATGGTGTATCCCCGCGCAGGGCAAGGATTATGAGATCAAGGACAAGGAAGGCCTGGAGGTCTCTTTGCCCAAGGTCGAGGGCAGCGAACTGATCTCCGATGTACGGGCCAAGGTCCTGCAGATTCCGGCAGCGGATCCCGGCAACATCGTCGGCTATGAGTACGACGAGGACGAGCAACCGATGGTCCTACAGGAGGTTTGGAGCTTTCAGCGCGAGGTTCCGGGGCGCGAACTCCACTTCTCGCTACAGCTACCCGCAGGCTGGGAGTACAAAGCAACCTGGATCAACTACCCCGAGAGCAAGCCTGCGCTGGGCGGCGGCAATCAATGGGAGTGGGTCGTAAGCAATGTGAAAGCCATCCGCAAAGAGGCGGAGATGCCTCCCATCGAAGGCGTAGCCGGGCAGATGATTGTCTCCTACTTCCCTCCCAGTGGAGCCTCCCTCAACGGCTTCAGCAGTTGGCAGGAAATGGGCAAGTGGTACCTGAATCTGATCAACGGTCGCCGTGATCCTTCCCCGCAGATCACTCAGCAAGTCACAGCACTCACCTCCTCCGCCAATACTCCGTCGGCCAAGATGAAAGCGCTCGCGTCGTTCGTGCAGCACGACATCCGGTACGTGGCCATTGAACTGGGCATCGGTGGCTGGCAGCCTCATCCGGCATCCGAAGTGTTCACTCATCACTACGGGGACTGCAAAGACAAAGCGACACTTCTCAGCTCAATGCTAAGCCAGATCGGTATCGAATCCTTCTACGTGGTCATCAACTCGGAACGTGGCTCTGTCGGGCCCAATACGCCGGCCACCGTTGGCGCGTTCAATCACGCGGTGCTGGCGATCAGATTGCCATCCGGCATTTCGGATTCTTCGCTCGTCGCCACCATTCAGCATCCGCGCCTGGGAACACTTCTCTATTTCGATCCCACCAACGAACTTACGCCATTCGGAGAAATTGGAGGATACCTCCAGCAGAATTATGGTCTGCTGGTCACCCCGGAGGGCGGAGAACTCGTTGAGCTACCCAGACAAGCTCCCGCAATGAACAGCATCGCCCGTACCGGCACCTTGACTCTCGATCCCAACGGAACGCTAAAGGGCGAAGTCAGCGAAACCAGATTGGGAGACCGGGCCTCTTCAGAACGCTGGCGCTTGCGCAATGTGAACAAGAGCGGCGACCAGATTAAGCCCATTGAAGACTTGCTTGCTGCGTCCTTGTCTCTGTTCCGTATTACCCAGGCCTCGATACAAAATCTTCACCAAACGGATCAACCCTTCGGCTTTCATTACGCCTTTGAAGCCCAGAACTATGCCAAAACCGCTGGCGGACTGCTGCTTGTTCGCCCGCGCGTGCTCGGCGTGAAATCGAGCGGCATCATGGAAACCAAGGAGCCTCGCAAGTTTCCCGTCGAATTCGAATGTCCTTCGAGCGATAGCGACTCGTTTGACATCGCAATTCCCACGGGCTACGTCGTCGACGATATTCCTCCGGCTGTCGACGCCGATTACGGATTCGCCAGCTACCACGCGAAAACCGAGGTCAAGGGAAACCTCATTCACTACACCCGTACGTTTGAGATCAAGGAATTGAGCGTCCCGGTGTCGAAGGCCGAGGACCTGAAGAAGTTCTATCGCATCATCGCAGGCGACGAGCGCAACACCGTCGTGCTGAAAGCGTCAGCGCAATAGAAACGGAAAGCGACCGCGAAATTATGGTGTAGTACAGACTATCTATTGCGGTTGGGAATGCGCAGCCAGACCCGGTTGCCCATTCGTCGGAGCCACTGCCACCGCCGCAGCCTGATCAATACTTCGCCCATCGTTCACTGAAGCCGCTGCGGCGCTGCTCCCGGTCTGCGGCGGATATCCCTTCGCCTCCACAATCGCCCAGTGCCATTCATCCCCCGGCTGCACATCAACGTTGAGCTGCGTGCTAAATCCCGCCCGCATCCACGGAGGCGCTGCCGCACGCATCTTGTAAATAACAGTCGTATCCTGCTTCTTCTCCGGACGCAGTTCCTGAATCGCACTCTCCGCCCCGATCTCCGACGCCGTCCCTTCTGAAGCTTTCTTGATCAGCGTGAACGCCACCGAGATCTCGCTGACATGCCAGTAGCTGGCATTGAATAGAGTCACGGTCAACGCGTCCCCTTCGATCACGGCCGGGCCCTCCAGTTGGGCCAAGTCCGATCCAGGAAGATTCATCTCGGAATACTGCGGAGCTGCAAGCAGTAATTTCACATTCGCGGTGAATGCCAAGCTGCACGTCACGTCCGGGATCGATGCCTGAAAGCCTTTGCTTGCCCCCGATATTACATACCGGAGGTTCGAGCTGGCGTTCTGGCGGCTGTCCGCCTGGGCCATCACCTCTGATAGATTGTCGTCGTCGATGACTGGCTTCGCAGGTAGCGCGTTTTTGCGGAGATTCCGCGCCACGTCGCCCAATGGGATCTCGTCCGGATCATCTTGCGCCTGAAGCGCAGTTGGCATGAGCGCGCTCGCAAGAGCGGCCGTCATTAGTAGTCGAATTCCCGAGGTCCGAAGCATGCGAAGAGGACAAGGCGGAGAACTCCCGGGACGAGCACAGGAGAGTCTCTGAATTGATTGTATGGAGAGACGAGCGAAACGTAGAGAGCGGAAGGAAACCTTGGTAACGGTACTTCGGGAGGAGACTGTGGGCGCGCGTTCGACGAAATGGAAGCGCAACGGGTGCGCGCGCCCAGAGACTCTGAAAACTCCTTACATCAGCCCTTGCGAACGAAACCGGCTGACTGGGTCTGCCACTGCCCACGCCTGACGTTTAAAAATCCAACGGGCCACCGCAAAACCAATTGCCGCGTAGCACAGGTGCATCACTCGCATAAAACACCTCCCCAGATCGGCTCGCTCGTTTTCGCAGGGGAGGAATACATCAAACCCTATCGGCACAATACCAACGTGCTTCAGCGTGAACAAGGCACAACAGTGCCATAGATGTGGCACAGAAGTAATAGAAGTAACCCGTGTGATCAGTGGTTTGTGGCGACGTGAACACAAAGATTGTCATCCTGAGGAACCCCCCTGTTGCGTTCCTCAGGATCTATGCATTTTCGCGCCGGGGCCGGCGGCTGCGTCTTCCGTAGCTAAAAGTGACAATACCGTCAAGGCTGGAACATCAGTGCGACGCCACCGACTCCTCCGCCAGCCGCCCTGCCGGAGGCACCACCACGGTGGACAAGCTCCCCTCGGCAGTCAACTTCTGAAAAGCCACCAGATCGCGCCGCTGGATGTCCTCCCAATGCGCAATGAATTCCCCGCTCTGCCGCTTCAGCTTCTCAAACTGCCGTAGCTCCGACTCGGTCGGAGCCGAATCCGCCGTGCCCACGTCCATCGCAAGATAGGCGAGTTTTGCATCCAGCTGCGGCGGATAGGCCAGCGAATCCTCATCCGCCGTGATGTCTAGATTGATGAGATCATCCCGCACGGCCACAAGCTTCTTTTCCAGATCATCTGCCGCCGTTGAGATTATCTTCGCGTTCGCATTTATGGGGAGGCGCCGCTTCAATCCTGCCAGTTGCGCCCGTACGTCTTGGATCTGGTTCACCGTGTCGTACACCCGGTTCAGCTCTTCCCGTGTCTCGAGCAACAGCTTGAGCTGCGCTTCCAGATCTTCCGGGCTCACCTTCACCCGTGGATCCAACTTCAAATCAAATCCAGCCGTCTGCGTCTGCCCTCCCACGGTAAGCCGCACCTGATAGTGCCCGGGCACAGCCGCCGGTCCGTGCGCCCCGTTGCCGTACTCGTACAGGTAGTATCCGGGCACACGGCGTGCCTCTTCGTAACGCAAGTCCCAGACGAACCGGTTTAAGCCCGCCTCGAGTTTGATCTCCTTTTCTGGTTTCTTGTCGTCCGGATCGGGTGGTTCCTCCAGCGTGTTGTATTCGGTGCTCGAATAACGGCGGATCACCTTACCCGATCCGTCCAGAATCTCAATCTTCGCCTCGGTGTCGTTTTTCGGCGCGTCCTTCAAATAGAAATAGATCACGGCTCCCACGGGCGGATTCTGGCCTACGACCTTGGAGACGCGCCTCGGTCCGCTGGCGCCCGCCTGAATCCGGAATGCTGTCGAGGGCGTATACAGAAATGCGCTCTTCTGAGCGAGTTCGTCGCTGTACTGCCGGAGCGGACTGACGTCATCCAGAATCCAGAATGCCCGGCCATGCGTGCCCACGACTAGATCGTTGTCTTTGACCACCAAGTCGTGCACCGGCGTAGTCGGCAGGTTCAGTTGCAGTGGACGCCAGTTCGCCCCGTCGTTGAACGACACATAAACGCCCGTCTCGGTTCCCGCGTAGAGCAGCCCCTTCTTCTTAGGATCCTCCCGCACGACACGTACGAACGTGTTGTCCGGAATTCCCTGCCCCAGCTTCGTCCATGTTTTCCCATAGTCGCTGGTTTTGTAGAGATAGGGATGTAGATCGTCGAACTGATGGCGCTCCACAGCAACGTAGGCAGTTGCAGGATCAAACGGCGAGGGATCGATCTGACTGATGCGGCTCCATTCCGTCATATCCTTTGGAGTGATGTTCGTCCAGGTCTTCCCTTCGTCCTTCGTGAGTTGGATCAAACCATCATCCGTACCAACCCACAGCAGCCCCTTGGTGATCGGCGATTCGGCCAGTGCAAAGATGGTGTCGTAGTATTCCGTGCCCGAATCGTCGAGCGTGATGTCTCCTCCGGACACCTTCTGCTTGCTTTTATCATTTCGCGTCAGGTCGGGGCTGATCGCCTGCCAGTGCACGCCGCCGTCGGTCGTCTTAAACAGCACTTCACCCGCGTGATACAGCGTGTTCGGATCATGTGGAGAGATCATCACCGGTGCGGTCCACTGGAAGCGATGTTCCAAATTCGCCGCACCGTGCGCGTCAGAAAGCTCCGGCTGTTCCGTAATCGCCTTTACCTGCCCGATGTGCCGGTCGTAGCGCGTAATGTTTCCCTGATAATCCGCGGCATAAACAACGTTCGGATCGGGCGGATATGGCGCGATGTATCCTGCCTCGCCGCCACCCACGTCGTACCAGTCGTTCCGGCTGATCGAACCGTCATCGCTACGGCTCGCAATGGCAACCGTACCGCTATCCTGCTGCGGTCCGTACACACGGTAGGGAGTCGCCGTGTCGGTGATGACGTGATAGAACTGCGCCGTGGGCTGGTTGTCCTGTGCCGACCAGCTTTTCCCCCCATCAAGCGTCACTGTCACTCCGCCGTCGTTCGAAGCGATCATTCGCCTGGTGTTCTCCGGATCAATCCAGAGCCCATGATTGTCGCCATGAGGAACTTTGACCTTGTTAAAAAGGTGCCCACCATCTGTGGACTTGAATGCCTCGACGTCCATGATGTAAAGGGTGTCTTCGTCCTGCGGATCCGCGATGATGTGCATGTAGTACCAGGGACGCTGCCAGAGGCTGTGACTCGCATTGATCAACTGCCACGACTCTCCGCCATCGTCTGACCGGTACAGTCCACCATCCGGATTGTGCGCCTCGATCAACGCGTATACGCGCTCTGAATTTGCTGCTACCGCGACTCCGATTTTTCCGTACGGGCCTTTTGGAAGCCCGTGTTCCTCAATGCGCTTCCACGTACTGCCGCCATCGTTTGATCGATAGAGCCCGCTGCCCGGCCCACCGCTCGACATGCTCCACGACGTACGCCGCGCCTGCCATAATGCCCCAAACAGGATGTTGGGATTGTCGGGATCGAACGCGACGTCAATTCCGCCCGTGTTCTCGTCCTTGTACAGCACCTTCTCCCAAGTCTTGCCGCCGTCGGTGGTTCGAAAGATGCCCCGCTCCGTGTTCGCGCCAAAGGGATGTCCAAGCGCAGCTACGAACACGATGTCGGAATTCAGCGGATTGACGATGACTTTGCCGATAGCCCGCGAGTCGCGCAGTCCCATGTTCTTCCACGTCTTGCCGCCATCGAGCGACTTATAAACTCCATCTCCATGAGAGATGTTGCCGCGAATGCAGGCCTCTCCCGTGCCGACATAAATGACGTTTGGATTTGAACGCGCAACGGCAATGCTGCCGATGGAAGACGTGCCCTGCTTATCGAATACAGATGACCACGTCATCGCGCCATCGGTGGACTTCCAGACCCCGCCGCCTGTCGCGCCGAAATAGTAGGTGGTCGGATCCCCGGGGACGCCGGCAGCGGTAAGCGATCGGCCGCCACGAAAGGGTCCAATCAGCCGGTACTTCATTCCCTTGAAGGGCTTTTCTTCGGGTTTCGCAGTCTCGGCATCCGTGGCTTCCTTTTCTGCCGGTGGCTGGCTCTGCGGAGAAGCTGGCGCCGGTTTCACAGCCTTGGATTGCCGCTCTGGCTTGGTCTGCGCGGGTGCGCCAGTAATCAAAGTTGCACAAATCAGGCAGGAACAAAAACAGACGTGGAACAAAACCCTGTGTAGGTCCATTCAGATCATCTCCGGGAGCTTGCAAACGATGAAGCTATGGTATCCGACGATCACCGTATGGAAAAGGCACAGTCTACTGAATCCTGGAACCTGTACCCTTGGTCGCCGTCCACTGTGTTATTTCTTGGCCAGCAACGATGCCTTCGCGGCTTCCAGGTCCTTCTTCTTGGCATCGCTCAGTTCCGGATACTTCAGCTTCAGCGATTCCAGCGTGTCGACCACGACAGTCGAAATCACCAGACGTGTGAACCACTTGTTGTCCGCTGGAACCACGTACCAGGAAGCATCCTCAGTCGCGGTGTTGCGGATCATCTCTTCATAAGCATCCTGATAGTCCTCCCAGCACTGCCGCTCGGTCACGTCACCGGGAGAAAATTTCCAGTTCTTCTGCGGTTGTTCCAAACGCTCGAGAAAACGTTTCTTCTGTTCTTTTTTTGAAACATTGAGGAAGAATTTTCGGATTACCGTGCCGCTTCGTGCCATATGCCGCTCGAAGCAGCGGATGTCCTCAAACCGTTCGTCCCAAATCCTTTTCCCCACAAGCGATGCCGGAGTCCGCTGGCTTTTCATAATCTCCGGATGCACCCGCACCACCAGCACCTCTTCATAATAAGACCGGTTAAAGATGCCGATATGGCCGCGCTCGGGCAGGTTACGAGTCGTGCGCCAGAGAAAATCGTGCTGCAGCTCCTGCTCCGAGGGCGCCTTGAAGGAGTACACCTGGCAGCCCTGGGGATTCACGCCTGACATCACGTGCTTGATGGCACCATCTTTGCCGGCCGCATCCATCGCCTGAAAAATCAGCAGCAGTGCCCAGTTGTTCTGCGCGTAGAGCATGTCCTGCAATTCCGCTGTTCGTGCGACGCCCTTCTCGAGTACTTCCGCCGCGTGCTCCTTCGACTTCAAATGTCCAGTTTCTGCGGGATCGTAATCCTTCAGCCGAAAATGCTTCCCAGTATCTACCCGGAAAGTATTGGCCAGCTTGTCGGTCTTCATCAACGGTGCTCCCCCGGAAAGTGAAATAACTCGCAAGTATTGAAACACATGTTCTGGCGTTTCTTGTGGGAAGATAACGAGTCGCCAAATTGTTCGTGGCGCGTTGATCTTTCTGGAGAGGCTCGATTGTTCGAATCGGAATTCCTGTCCACCGCGATGAAGAGCCGGCGTACGTACCAGCGGCTCATATGCCAGACAGCGGCTCTCGTTTCAGAGTCATTGCCTGCAACGCCCTACAGCGGACGTCCTCCCCAGGAACTGGCTTCCCTTGTGGATGCAAAGCTCATTGCCAAAGACGCGGCGCCTGCGGCCCGACTCGCCGCCACTTTGCGCGGGATTGTCACAAACTCCGTCAACCTCACTCATCCCCATACAGCGGCACATCTGCACTGCCCCCCGTTGCTCCCGGCGTTGGCGGCAGAGGTCGTCATCAGTGCCGTCAATCAGTCGATGGACTCCTTCGACCAGGCACCTATCGCAACCATCATGGAGCAGAAGCTGATCCAGTTCCTCTGCGACAAGTCTGGCCTTCCCTCCAGGGCTGGGGGAACCATGACGACTGGGGGCTCGCAATCGAACTATATGGGCCTGCTGCTGGCGCGAGACTCGTTTCTGCAGCGACGATGGAACTGTAATGCGCAAAGATCCGGCCTCCCTGCGAATGCCCGAAGTCTTCGCATTCTCTGTTCGGCAGTGTCCCATTTCACAGTCGAGAAGTCCGCCTCGCAACTTGGGTTGGGCACAGATTCGGTGATCCGCATTCCCGTGGATTCACAGTTTCGCATGGACGTCGAGGCACTCCGGCGCGCAGCGCAACAGCTCAAGAAGCAGTCTCTCTTTCCGATGGCAATTGTGGCGACCGCTGGAACTACGGATTTTGGTTCGATTGATCCTTTGCCTGAAGTGGCAGAACTGGCGCACGAAATCGAAACCTGGGTCCATGTGGACGCAGCCTACGGCGGCGCCTTGCTATTTTCCGGCCGTCATCGCAGCAAACTTGCCGGCATCGAAGCGGCCGACTCCGTCGCCGTCGACTTCCACAAGCTCTTTTGGCAACCCATCCCCTGCAGCGCCTTTTTGCTGCGCTACGGGCCGGATTTCGACTACATCAAGATGCATGCGGACTATCTCAACCCGGAGGCATTCGAAGAAGAGGGCGTACCAAACCTTGTTACCACATCCCTGCTGACCAGCCGCCGCTTCGACGCCTTGAAGCTCTGGATCTCATTCCAATCGCTCGGCCGCGCAAAACTGGCTGCAATGATTGATCGCACCATCAGCCTGGCCAACTACGCCGCCAGGATCATCCGCAAGCACACGCGGTTTGAGCTTCAATGCGAGCCGCACCTGAGTACCGTTGTGTTCCGCTACATTCCTGCTGCGGCCAGCCTCAATGCCGATAACATCAATTTCGCCATCCGCCAGCAGCTTTTCAACGGCGGAACGGCAGTCGTCGGGCACACCCGCGTCCGTGGCCAGCAGTGCCTGAAATTCACTTGCATGAACCCGATGACCACCGAAGCTCAGATCAAGGAACTCTTGGACCTGATCTTGGAACAAGGGCGCAAGTGTGAAGTCAACTTCAAGTGATGGAGGGCAGACACTTACTCATCGGTACAGAACTGTAATTACAAACGCGTATGTTAAAGTGATCCTGCAGGAAGACTTCTTTCCACAGACATCTGTTTCACACTGCGACAGGAGTGGCTGCGACCGCGGGTAGATGCGCCTGCTGCCATCCATCAAATCCGCCCGCAACGTTGATAACATGCGTGAATCCTGCACGTTGCAGCAGGCTGGCGGCAATGATGCTGCGGTATCCGCTCTTGCAATGCACGGCCAGAGCAGCGTCGCGATCAATCTCCGGCGGAGACACCTTGAAGTTGTCGAGCGGCCACCAGACAGCGTTCTCAATGTGCGCCGCATTCCATTCCGGCTCGCGCCTCACATCAAGTACCTGCAATTCGCCGGATTGCACGCGCACGTTCAGCTCTTGCGCTGTGATCTGCGAAATGGTCGCGAGGGTCAGGCCCGCCTGTTTCCATGCCGCGACACCGCCTGCAAGATATCCATCGATAGCTTCCATGCCGATGCGTGCCAGGCGTACGCGTGCCTGTTCAACCTGCTGCTCGCTGTCTGCAATGAGAACAGGATGCGCCATCAGACCAAGCACTGTGCCGGCCCACGAGGCAAACTGTCCTGACAACGCGATGTTGATCGAGCCAGGCACGTGTCCGGCCGCGAAGTCATCGCCTGCGCGAACGTCCAATGCGATCTCGCCGTCGCGCAACATGAGTTCTAGTTCATGCGCCGTAATCTCGCGCAGAGGCTTCAGCTCTGACAATGCAGCAGCGCCCGTACGATTGATCTCCGCATCTTTCATGAAGTATTCGGGGCGCGCAGGTAGATTGCTGGTGAGCTGCGCGATGAACTCTTCCCTGCTCTTGATTTGCAAGGCGTAATTCGTCAGGCGCTCTGTCCCAATTGTCGATGAACGCTCGGCGCGCATGTTCTTGCCGCAGAGCGAGCCAGCGCCATGCGCCGGATACACCAGCACGTTGTCAGGTAGCGTGAGCAGTTTCGTGTGCAGGCTGTCGTACAGCATGCCGGCAAGCTGCGCAGGCGTATGACGCGGCGACAAGTCAGGCCTGCCAACGTCGCCGATGAACAGTGTGTCGCCAGTTAACACGGCTAATGGCGTGATCTGCTCTTCACAATCCGTGACGACCAGGCAAATGCTCTCAGGCGTGTGCCCAGGTGTTTGCAGCACGCGTATAGATGCCTGTCCAAATTTCAATTCGAAGCCATCACCCACAGCCACGTGCGGAAAGGTCGCGCCAGATTGCGCACCCATGTAGATCTTTGCGCCCGAGCGCGCGGCAAGCTCCTTATGGCCTGAAACAAAATCAGCGTGCAAGTGGGTCTCAAAGATGTGGCGGATTGTGAGGCCGTGTTCTGCAGCTGCTTTCAGATAGAGGTCCACATCACGCTGGGGATCGACTACCACCGCTTCGCTTTCAGATGCGAGCATGTAAGAGGCGTGGGCAAGGCATCCCAGATAGAACTGTTCGAAGTACATGGAACCCCCCAGGGAGACTAGAGATGTTAGCTCCAATTGTCCCGGAATGCTACGAAGGAGTGAGGCGCTGATTACGCAGGCAAGGGTGTGATGAATTCCAGGCCGAAGCAGAATCCGTTCTTGGTACGGACAATGGCCGGGATACGCGACGGCACGGGCGTGTCGAATTCGATCTCAAGCAGGTCGCCGGGATTGAGCAGAATGCCGGCGTACAGCATCATGCCGCCTTCGCTCATCTCCGTCCCGCGTCCTTCGACTACGGTGGTCGAGAAGCCTTTGGACGTAATCACCCGGACCGGCATGTCGACAGGCATGCGTTCCCAGCGGCGCGTGTTAGCTGGTGTGACCATCTAAGGGCCATCATTCACCAGGGGCCACGCCGTGGCAAATTACCAAGGTGAAACTACCTGTAAAGCCAAGGAAACACGGAAATACGCCCTATCCATGCTCGCCAGCCGTCTGCTGGTGCCTGGGGCGATACCACTTGAAGTACACCAACGCGCCGACTCCCCCGAGCACGCCCAATCCGATGAGTGTGTAGAGGAATGGCTTGTAGTAGCGACTGAGCCATCCCAGGATGGCGGTTCCGTAAAGCCGGCCGAGGTAGGCAATGGCCATGAAGCGGATGCCGCGTCCGATGGTAAGAGCGGCAAGGAACTTCTTCCGGGAATACTGCATGATGCCCGCTGCCATCAGGACCGGTACGAGGGGGAACGGCGGCGGGATGATTGAACCGATCACGATGCTGGAGAACCCACCCTTCTCGAATTTGCTATAAACCTTCTCCGAGCGCGATTTGCCGAATTTTTTTTCGAACCCCTCTTTGCCGCCCTTTTTCGCCAGACGGAAAGTGAGATAGCCGCCCAATACGGCTCCGACGATCGCCATTACACCGTAGTACCACCACATCTCGCGGTTGCGCGCGGTCAGGAGGATGACGAAGAGATCCATGCCTCCGGGGATAGGGATGACTGAGTTATCGATCAAGCCTACGGCGACTAATCCCGGTCCGCCGAGCCGCAGAACCCATCGTCCGATGCCATTACTGAGAAGAATCAACCCGATACTGTTCAAAAAGCTTTGCCTCGTGCCTCCCCTTAGAAGCTAGATTCCCCGGTCGCGATGCTGGGGAAATGACGTCGTAGACTAGAAGAGGTGTCCAAGGGCGATCAGGACGTGTCGAGCACCATAAAGCACAGCAGAGCCCGCGCTTCCCGTTGTTTATGGCGTACCGGGGATCGCTGCTGGACGCACGCTGCACAGGATGGCGGCGATTGATGCTCTCGCCAGCGATGGCGCACGTTCTGATTCCGCTAATTGTTGGAGTCAGCATTCTGCTGATGCTGATACGCCCCAAGAATATACCCGAGGTCTACTGGATTGGTTCAGGAGTACTGCTTCTCTTAGGGTTTCGACTGATCAATCTGCAGCTGACCGGGCGGGCGCTGGCGAAGTCGGTGGACGTTTGCCTGTTCCTGATCGGAATGATGCTGCTGTCGGAGCTGGCGCGGGAACATGGAGTCTTTGACTGGCTGTCCTCTGTCGCAATTCGCCGGGCCGGAGGATCGTGCTCCGAGCTATTCGCACTGGTTTACGCGATCGGGACGGTCGTAACGGCATTGATGTCAAACGATGCGACCGCGGTCGTGTTGACACCCGCAATCCTTACGGCCGTGCGGAAGGCCAAGGTGCAGCCGCTTCCCTACTTATTCGTCTGCGCATTTGTAGCGAATGCCGCGTCGTTTCTATTGCCGATTTCAAATCCGGCTAATCTGGTTGTGTTTCACGATGCAATGCCGCCACTCGCGCAGTGGCTGATCGCGTTCAGCATTCCTTGTTTACTGTCCGTCGCGGCAACCTATGCGGCTATGCGCTAGATCTTTCGTTCTGAACTGGCGACACGATTCAGCACGAAGTACCGCTGATCATCCTGAACAAAAATGGGAAGCTGGTCCTCGCCAGCGTTGGTGTTGTGGTCGTTATTCTTCTCGCCGCATCGTCGGTCGGTATGGACCTGGGATTGCCCACGTGCCTGGCCGCTGTGGAACTACCGTCATTGTGTGCATAAAGGAGAAGAGTAATCCCTTGATTTTGGCACGAGAGATCAGTTGGGAGGCTCTAGCCCTGGTCGCCGGCCTTTTTTGTCATGGTCGACGCTATGGGAGCCATTGGAGCGATGGACTACACGAGGCAATGGCTGGCTGAAGCGCAGAGCCTGGGACCGGTCGCGGGCAAGCTGATAACGGGATTCGGCGTCGGAGTGGCAAATAATCTCGTGAACAACCTTCCCGTCGGCCTCATCGCCGGAAGCACCTTGCATGTCGCGCACGCGAGCCGTTCGATCACGGATACGGTTCTGATTGGGGTGGACCTCGGGCCCAACTTGTCCATCACCGGCTCGCTCGCAACGATCTTGTGGCTGATCGCGCTGCGGCGAGAGAAAGTGGATGTCAGCTTCTGGGATTTCTTCCGCATCGGCGTGGTAGCAATGCCCGTGGCTATGCTGGCGTCGCTCGCGGGGTCACTGCTGACGCAGGCTTTGTTCCGCGTGCAGTAGTGGCGGCGGACGAAAGCGTCCGCCGCCACATGCACCGGGACAGCCGAATGCGGCTGTCCCCACATCATCCGCTCTTCTAATCACCGGAGTGCGCGACCTCCAATTCCTGGGCGGAGGATTTGCTTTCTACTTCCAGAGCGGATTTGTCGAAGGAATGTCCTGTCACCAGGCCCAGAACGAACCACCCTAGCACGAGCGCTCCGAAGGCGAAGAGCGAATCGCCGAACATGCGCATCCAGCGGAGACGCGTAAGCAGAGGCGTCTGCAAGAACTCGGCGGAACGCGCATACCAGGTTCCGTATTCGACCGACGCCCAGGCTTGCATCAGACCGACTGGCAACATGCTCAGCAGGACCATCGCAACCAAGCCGATGTTAATAGACCAGAAGGCGAGCGCGAGCGGACGCTCCTTCCACTGCAATCCGGGGCGAAGCGCGCGCAGGCAGAACAGCATCAATCCCAGCCCGAGCATGCCGTACACGCCGAACAACGCGGTGTGTCCGTGGACGGGGGTGAGATTGAGTCCCTGCACGTAATAGAGCGCGACCGGTGGATTGATCATGAAGCCGAACAAGCCGGCGCCAACAAAGTTCCAGAAAGCGACGGCCACGAAGAAGTAGATGGGCCACTTGTACGCGCTCACCCATGGGCTGTCGGCGGTGCCGCGGGAGAGCCGAATGTTCTCCCAGGCTTCAAATCCGACAAGCACCAGTGGAACGACTTCAAGGGCGCTGAACACCGAACCCAGAGCCAGAACAGCGCTCGGCATTCCGGTGAAGTACAGGTGGTGGAAGGTTCCGATGATTCCGCCAGAAAGGAATATGACGGTCGAGAACAGAACGGCGCGCGTCGCCGTCGAGACGGATAACAGTTTCAGCCTGGTGAACAAAAACGCAATCACTACCGTGGCGAATACTTCGAAGAAGCCTTCGACCCAGAGGTGAACCACCCACCAACGCCAGTACTCAGCCGTAATGAGAGGACTGCGCTGGCCGTACATCAAACCGGCGGCGTAGAAAACAGGAATCGCGATGCTCGAGACCAGGAAGAGCATCAGCAAGGAATAGCTCTCATCGCGACGGGCGAGAGCGGGCTTCAAACCGCGCCACATCAACCACAGCCAGAACACCAATCCGCCGAACAGAAGGATCTGCCAGAGGCGTCCGAGATCGACATACTCGTAGCCCTGCGACCCAAGCCAGAACCAGAGATTGCCGAGTTTCTGCTCGATGCCCATCCACTCGCCGGCCAGAGAGCCGAATACGACAGCGACTACAGCGCCGAAGAGAATGTTCACGCCGAGGCGCTGCCCCTTGGCTTCGACGCCGCTCACGGCAGGTGCGATGTAGAGCCCCGTGGCGAGCCAAGAGGTGGCGATCCAGAAAATGCCAATCTGCAGGTGCCAAGTCCGCGCCACGGAATATGGCAACCATTTCGCGAGAGGGATGCCGTAGAAGCCACCTCCCTCGACGCCGTAATGGGCCACAATTGCTCCGAGCGCGACTTGCAAAACCCAAAGCGCGGCAACGACGAAGAAGTACTTAATCGTGGCTTTCTGCGAGGGAGTCGGCTTCAATCCGAGCAAAGGATCGCGATGCGGCATCACGCCGGACGATGGGCTTCGTTCCTGCGATGCAAAGTACCAGACCATGCCGCCGACACCGGCTAAGAGCAGCACAAAACTGATGACGCTCCACACAATGGTTGCGCCCGTGGGTCGGTTGCCGATTAATTCCTCATGTGGCCAATTCTGAGTGTAGGTCACATGCTGGCCGGGACGATCGGTGCTCGCGGCCCAGGCAGTCCACCAGAAGAACGCCGCCATCTGGCGCTGCTTGGTTGGGTTCGTCAGGGCACCGGCGGGAATAGCGTACTCGTTGCGTCCGTTGCCGTACACGTCGGCATAATAGATCGCGAGTTGGTCAAAAGCGGCTGCTCGTTCATTGTCTAGAACGATGCTGTCGGTGTCGGCATGATACGTGTTGCGCCGAGTCAATTCGGTGAGTCTGCCTTGCAGGGCCGCGCGCGATTCCGCCGGCATGGAGCTGTATTCCGAAAACCCTTGCTGGCGCGCCCAACTGTTGAGGACGATTTCAGACTGGCGATGAAGATAGTCGGCGCTCCAGTCGGGAGCCACATAGGCACCATGTCCCCAAATGGTTCCGATCTCCTGTCCGCCTGTGGATTGCCAGACGTTCTGGCCATCCCGGATGGTTTCGCCTGTGAAGAGCACCTGGCCACTGGCGGTGACGACCTTGGCTGGGATGGGCGGAGCGCTATGGATGGCCCTGTAGCCAACGCCTCCCAAGATGGCGAACGATACGAACATGACGACGCCCAACGCAATCCACAATCTCTTGTATGGCATCTATGAATTCCTCTCTGACTTCTGACCAGTACGGTTCCTGCAGTCCTGTCGCAGGTTACGTCGCAGGCTAAGGGCGTGACTATGACTTATGTCACGACGGGCGCAAGTTCCAGATGAGCCCGCAATTATGTTGGATAGAATAGGCGGCGATGCCTAATGTGAAGTCTTCAATTGGCCAAACTCTCACTACGGTGCCGATCTTCTCCGGCTTGTCTGAGTCAGAACTGGCATTTCTGGCCCAGCGCACTGTCCCACGCAGCTTTGCGGCGGGCGAAACCATCTTTTCGGAGGGACAGCCATGCTCGGGTCTCTACGTGGTGGAATCGGGGAACGTGCGTATCTTCAAGACTTCTGCCGGGGGCCGCGAGCAGGTTCTCAGCGTGGACGGGCCCGGCAGTTCGATCGCAGAGTTACCGGTGTTCGATGGCGGAAATTACCCCGCTTCGGTCACAGCGATTCAGGATTCGACATTGCTGTTTGTGAGTAAACAAGATTTTCAAGCGTTGTGCCTAGCGCATCCTCAGGTTGCGCTCAAAGTGCTGCGTGTTGTGGGGATGCGGCTGAGACGACTGGTCGGGATAATTGAAGAGCTGTCGTTTACCACTGTGCGGCATAGACTAGCAGCGTATCTGGTGAGAGTGGCGAAGACGTCGGGTACGACGACGCCCGCCGGCACGGAATTCCAGCTAACTGTCAGCAACCAGGAAGTTGCTTCCCAGATCGGGACCGTGCGCGAGCTGGTATCGCGAAATCTGTCGCGCTTCCAAGCCGAAGGGCTCTTGAAGATTGATGGTCGAACGATGCTCATTCCAGATATCAACGCATTGGAATCCGAGCTGGGGTCGTCCGGCTAGCTGCCTTGCAACAATCTCGATGTGCCGTGACATAAGTCATCGGCATAGCATCGTGCCTCCGATACCGTGTCCTATGTGAGCGGCGAATGATGCCGTAATGAGGAGAGAACGATGAGTTTGATGACGGCGAAGACGGTACGCGAAGTAGCCCTGGAACATCCTGGAGCGACGCGGATATTCGAGAAACTTGGAATTGATTACTGCTGTGGGGGCAACCGGTCACTCGAAGAAGCATGCCAGAAGGTGAATATACCGGCGTTCCTGGTAATAGATAGCCTCGAGCTGGCCGAAGCGGCTGAACAGGCTGCCCGCACAGCGCGCAACTGGCAGATGGAACCCCTGAGCGAACTGATTGCGCATATTGAGAGAGTACATCACGGATATGTCCGTGAAGAGACGGTCCGTTTGACCGCGCTGCTTGAGAAGGTATGCCTGGCGCACGGAAAGAACCATGCAGAGTTGTTTGAGATCCGTAGACTGTTCGCAGGGCTCGCACAGGAACTCACAATGCATATGATGAAAGAAGAGCGAATCCTGTTCCCGTACATCGTGAGGATGGAAGAGGCAGTGATTCAGAAAGAACCGATTCTGCCCGGGCCGTTCGGAACGGTGGGGAATCCTGTGGCGATGATGCAACACGAGCACGATTCAGCAGGGCAGGCATTACGAGCGATGCGTAAGGCGAGCGCGGACTACGTAGCTCCTGCCGATGCCTGCGTGAGTTACAAGACACTCTACAAGGCGCTCGAGGGTTTCGAGGCCGACCTGCACCAGCATATTCATCTCGAAAACAACATCTTGTTCCCGCGCGCGATTGCGATGGAAAAAGGCGTGTAACGGAAGTCATCGAAACGGCACTGAGCGTTATGCAATTTCTGCTGTGACTGAGATTTCCTCAAGAAGTTACCGCATGCAGCTTTACAAACTCCGGATTTGAACATTTACTTGCTCACTGTGCGGACGGGAGAGTCTCAGGCCGAATGCTCTTCCGTGATTGGCAGGGTACTTTTTTACTTAAACTTTTGTTTGCGGATGATTCCTGCTCCTTCTCGAATCACAACGAGCTGATCTGCGGCCACGTTGGGAATGGTTTCCGTGGCACCGTTGGTCCATCGAATCGTCAAATCTGCAGAGCTTTCCTGGCCAAGTCCGAAATGCAGGCGCCGGTCGTTGGTCGAGTAGAAACTTGATTGCGCGCTCACCTCTTGTGCCTGATGACGACTTCCGTACCGCGCAGTCACACGCGTCCCAATCGCACTGCGATTCGTCTGAACGCCGACCAGCTGGACCTTAAGCCATCGATTTTTGCCAGAGACGTCATTGCGCAGCAGCGATGGCGGTTCGTTCATGTTCATCACAAGAATATCCATGTCGCCGTCGTTGTCGAAGTCTCCGAACGCACAGCCCCGGCTCGCGTGCGGTGCGCTGATTCCGCTTCCGGCTTCCTCGATCAATTCCTCGAATCTCCCGTCGCCCAGGTTGCGAAAGACAAGACGCGGAGTGCGGAAGGGATAGGCTGAAAGCCGTTTCTCTACCTCCGGATATACGCTTCCCGTTGCGACGAACAGGTCCGGGTAGCCGTCATTGTCGAGATCAACGATACCGGCTCCCCAACCGACGTAACGCGTTTCAACACCAAGACCGGAGCGAGTAGTGACATCGTCGAAGTTCCCTTTTCCATCGTTGTGGTACAGAACATTGGTATCGTCGGCAAAGTGAGTTTTGAAAATATCCAAATTTCCGTTCAGATTGTAGTCGCCGACGCCGACGCCCATGCCAGCCTGTTCCAATCCATCTTCGCTGAGGGCCACTCCTCGTTCCAGACCCTCCTCGCGGAAAGTGCCGTTGTGCTGGTTGTGAAACAACCAGCTTGGCGTCGAATCACAAGCAACATAAATGTCAGGCCAGCCGTCGTTATCGTAGTCAGCTGCCACAACCGTCATGGGATAGGAACCCGACGCCGCGGCAACCCCTGAAGGCTTGCTGACGTCAGTGAACGTGCCGTCTCCGTTGTTATGAAATAACTGAACGGATCCGGGTGGAAGACCGCGAGGGCCACAGTTCACGGGAACACCCTTCCAGGTACAATCCGAGTTCTCACCGGGCTTGGGCAACTTCTCGAGTGTGGTGTTGAGGTAATTCGCTACGAAGAGATCGAGTCGCCCATCGCGATCGTAATCCACCCAACTGCAGCCAGACCCGTATCGTGTGGCTGGCTGACGCAATCCGGCGCGCTCAGTGACATCGGTGAATGTGCCGTCCCCATTATTGTGATAGAGGACATTCTGGCCGTAGTACGTGATGAAGAGATCGTCGAAACCGTCGTTGTCATAATCGCCCACCGTTACTGCAGAGGCCCAGCCGGCGCGCTGCAATCCAGCCTTGGATGTAACGTCAGTAAACGTGCCATCGCGATTGTTCTTGTAGAGTCGATTCGTCGTTCCTGGAGGTGGGCCCTCCAACCGCGTCCCACTGAGAAGGAAAAGATCCACCCAACCATCGTTGTCGTAGTCAATGAATGCCACCCCACAACCGACTACCTCAATAATGTAGCTCTTGGTCTCAGCCCCGCCATAAATGATGGGTTGCGTGAGACGCGCTTGCTCGGCAACATCGGTAATGCGAGACAAGAAAGGACGACCAGAAGGCTTCCCGCGGGGTTGTGCCTTCACACCGCGCGATGAAATGCCTTGGCCGAAAGCAGCACCCGAAATCGCAACACCAGCCGCCGCGATTGTCGACGAAATCATTTGGCGACGGGTGATCATGAGGGTGATTCGGTGACTTTCAGCATCTGGCCGGCTTTGACGTTCTCGAGTTTTTGGACGATCCCGGATGGCCATCGAATCTCGACCAGCTTCGCCATTGTTTCGGTGCCCAGTCCCATGATCAGTCGCTTGTCGCTGGCGGAAAGATAGCCGACAGCAGTGTTGACGGTGAAGTATTGCGTTGCACCGGAAGCGAAAACGACCTTTACGCGGCTGCCAATCCCGTCACGATTGGATTTCTTCCCAATCAGTAAAATTCCAAGCCAGTGATTGCGATTCCCGCCATCGTTGCGCAGAACTGCAGCTTTCTGGCCGACGCTGCTCATCACAATATCAACATCTCCATCATTGTCCAGGTCGCCGAATGCCGCGCCACGCCCGGCCCACTCCGTCTCGAAGGCCGAACCCGGAATGACCCTCTTGAAATGTCCCGAGTCGTTGCGCAACAGCAAAGGCGGTTGCATGTACTTCAAGTTAGGAGCGGTCAGGTGAATCGTATCCATCACGTGTCCCTGCGCGACAAAAATGTCCTTCCAGCCGTCATTGTCAAAATCGAACAGATGCGTACTCCAACCGGAAAAGGAAAGCGTGGCCCCACCAAGGCCGGAGATGTTCGTCACATCACGGAAAGTCCCGTCGCCATTATTTCGAAACAGCATATAGCGTTCATTCGAGAGATCCGTCACGACGATATCGGGACGGCCGTCATTATCGAAGTCAGAGAAGTCCGCACCCATACCGGCGAACGCCTTGCCGTCCTCATTGTATCCAACGCCAGCGAGCAGTCCCACTTCGCTGAACGTTCCGTTGCCATTATTGTGGTACAGGAAACACTGCACCGAATCATTGGCGACAAAGATGTCGATGAAACCGTCGGCGTCGTAGTCGGCAAAGGTTACGCCCAGGGACTTGCCCTTGGGGTTGGCGATGCCAGCCTTCACAGAAACATCGGTGAACGTGCCATCGCCGTTGTTGTGATAAAGGATGTTCGTCGCACCGTCGTAGTTGTCGGGATGACAGTACGCACGGTAGCCGGGCTTCTGCTCACCGCAGTATCGATTCGTTTTGAAACTCCAATCCAGGTAACGAGTGACGAAGATATCCAACCTGCCGTCGTTGTCGTAATCGAAAAATCCTGCGCTGACGCTCCATCCGCCCGCCTCAACTCCGGCCATCTTAGTGATGTCGGTGAACGTGCCGTCGCCCTTGTTGTGATAGAGCGTATTGCCACCGTACCCGGTCACGTAGATATCCTCAAGACCGTCGTTGTCAAAGTCTCCCACTGCCACGCCCATCCCGTAGTGATTCTGCGGCATTCCAGTGAGGCCGGCCTTTTCGGTTACGTCAGTGAAGGTGCCGTCGGCATTCTGGTGATACAGGTGGTTCCAGAACTTGCGGTCGGCTTTGTCGGGCAGTTTACCGTCAGGCATCGGGTCGTCGATCTTAGCGCCATTGGTGAAGAAGATGTCCAGACGGCCGTCGTTGTCATAGTCAAATACCGCTACGCCACCCCCCATTGTCTCCACGAGATACTTGTTGGACGTGGCAGAGTTTTCGTGCTTGAAGTTGATTCCGCTCGTCCGGGTGATGTCGCTGAACTGCACCTCTGGAGCCGGTGTAGCACCCACAAGGCAGCAGATCATCGCGAAAGCGATGATCAAACGGCATGCATGTATGCATCTCCTCATGGTCGGCTAGCGGAACTTACGCTGGTCGAGTATTCCCTTAGTTTCCTGCAGAATGATCAAGCGATTCGCCGGCAGATTGGAGAAGCTCTCCTTCGCTCCAGACGGCCATGAGACGTCAACCCGATCCACCGTAGTGGCACGGCCCAAGCCGAAGTGGAGGCGGAAATCATTTTGTGAGTAATAACTCGTTCCGCTCATGACCTCATCGATTTGGATGCGCTCACCGCTCGACACCTTCACACGAGTCCCGATCGCCGATCGATTCGAGCGTGTGCCTACACACTTGATCATGATCCAGTTGTTCTTGTTTCCACCATCATTGCGAAGCAGCGTGGGAGGCCCATCCAAGTTATTCACGATCACATCCACGTCGCCGTCATTGTCGAAATCCCCAAAAGCGCAGCCGCGAGCGACATCTTCCGATTGAAGGGCCAGTCCAGCTTTCGACGAGATATCCTCGAAGCGTCCGTTTCTCAGGTTGCGATACAGTACTTTCGGCTCCTTGTAGGAGACATGCAATTTTCGGCCGAGGATCTGAGAGTACACATGACCGTTCGCAAGAAAGAGGTCTTTCCAGCCATCGTTATCGAAATCCAGAAATCCTACGCCGAAACCCAGATATTTTCGGTTCACACCAAGACCTGCCTTGATGCTGGCATCTTCGAAAGCGCCGTTTCCGTAGTTGCGATACAACGAAGTTACCTGTTCGGAAAAATTTGTTCGGGCAATATCCAACCAGCCATCTCCATCGTAGTCGGCTACGGCCACACCCATTCCTGACAACGCAACACCATTTTCGTCCAGGGCGCATCCGGCCGAAACTGCAGTCTCACGGAATGTTCCGTCATGATTATTGCGATAAAGAAGACTTGGAGCGCTGTCGCAGGCTACATAGATATCCGGCCATCCGTCATTGTCAAAATCGGCGGCGGACGCTCCCATACCGTAGGAGCCCGTGGGCTGCCAATTCCGTCCCACAAAGACCATCTTAGAAGGTCCACTGGGGCGAGCGATACCAGATGTTTGTGACACGTCGACAAAGGTGCCATCACCGCGATTGCGGTAGAGAATATTCGTGCCACCCGCGAACCCTTGCGGGCCACAGGGTACAGCGGTGTCGTTGTAGTTGCAGTAACCCGTCTGGCCGGGCTTGGGAGCAGTTGCCAAATCGAAATTCACGTAGTTCGCAACGAACAGGTCGAGGTGACCGTCGCGATCATAGTCCAGAAAACAGCAGCCCGCGCCCCATGAAGTTCCCGATCCGGCCACCCCAGCTTGTTCCGAAACGTTCGTAAATGTGCCGTCGCCATTGTTGTGATACAGGACGTTGTGTCCCCAGTAGGTGACGAACAGATCGTCATAGCCATCATTGTCGTAGTCACCAACACAACATCCTTGTCCCCAGCCGGAATGAGTCAGGCCTGCTTTCTTGGTGACATCGGTGAACGTTCCATCGTGATTGTTGTGAAAGAGGTAACTCGTGGGATGGAGATCGCGTTCAGCCGGCGCAAGGCTTGTTCCGTTTACAAGAAAAATATCGAGCCAGCCATCGTTGTCGTAATCGAACAAGGCCACGCCGCAGCCCATTTCCTCCAAGAGGAACTGTTTGTTCGCGACGCTGCCAGAAACGTTTTTTGCGCGCAGCAAACCAGCTTTCGCGGTTACGTCACTGAAAACAACCGGAATGTGAGCCTCTGCTGCCCGGAGGTCGTGAAGTCCCGTCAGCAACACCGCGCCAGTCCCACCCAGGGTGTGTAAGAACTGACGACGGGATTGTAGGCGGCCGAAGCCGCTACTCATGCTTCCCCCCGGGCTCGAGCGGCCTTTCGCTGACACGATTGGCACTACGACGCATCTTTTCCAGCTCGTTAGTTTCCTTGTCAAGGCGAGTGAAGGATTCCAGGGCCCTTCTACTTTCGTCCATTTTGCCGAGTCGACGATAGAGGCTAGCGAGAACGTAATAGTAAGAGGATGCTCGGGAGTTCAATGAGATAGCTCGATTCACAGCATCAACCGCGTCATCCAGATGGCCCTCCCCTTCGTCAGCCTTTCCCTTCTGAAACCATGCCTGGTCGGACTTGGGGTTGAGTTCGAGCGCCTTGTTTGCGTATTCGAGGGCTTTCTGGGGTTCGGCCTTGCGATTGTAGTAGGCGCTGAGGTTCACATGAGCGGAAGAAAAGGATCCTTTTCGCTGATCGTTCAGGGCGATGGCTTTTTCATAACTGGCGACGGCACTGACGTCCTCGCCCAGCGCTTCCTGGGCGAGGCCCAAGGCATCCAAGTCCTCTATGTAGGACGGCTCAATCCGGAGCGCCTCTTCAAACTCCTTGCGCGCGTTCTCCCAGTTATCAACCATGGAAAACAGCTTGCCTAGGTCGTAGTGAATTTCCGCGGATTGCGGCTGGTAGCGAATTCCCTGCTCAAACTCCACCTCTGCCGCGTCGAACCTTCCAATGAGCATCAGGTCGCGTCCGAGGATCTTGTGCGCTTCGGCATTTCGGATGTCAAGTTGAAGGGATTTTGACAAAGACTTAATCGAGTCACCAACCTTCTGCTGCGCGAACTGGCAGTAGCCGAGGGCGTACCAACCCCATGAGGAGTCCTGGTGGTCCGCAAGGTATTCGGTTAGCAGCGGCTCGACATCCTTGAACCGGGACCGTCGAATGTATTCTTCGAACTCCGCAACCTTTGCCGGGTTGTCACCTTCCCGGGTTGGGCTGAGGCTGTCGAGTCTTTGGCGGGCATATACGTCACTCGGATTGAGTTCTAAGGCCTTTCGAAACGCAGCAGACGCACCCTGATTATTGCTCTGCTTCTCGAGTGCAATTCCAAGGTAGTGTTGCGCCTCCGCGGAATCGGGCTGCACGTTGATGGCGTGCCGGAACTTCGCAACTGCCTGGTCGTTTTCGCCCTTGTCGAGGGCAGACAGACCCTCAGCAATATCCAGATTCGCGTTCTGCTTTCGGTCATCAGCGGCGGAGAGCTCCCGCCCTTTCTGTACCTCAACGGCAGCTTCATCTTTCCGGCCGGCCCGCGTCAAGGCCAACCCCAGCTGATAATGCGACTCACCACTCTGGGGATCCAGACGGACGGCTTCCTGTAATTCCTGAACGGCTTCTGGAATTTTTCCATCGCGCACAAGCGCCTTACCCAAAGCCAGATGGGCCCGGGGAAAAGTCGGCGCGATTGCTATAACCTTGCGCAGTTGCTCGATCTCTTTCGCGCCTTGGGCTGAACTTGTGCCGTAAGCGACGGCCAAGTTGTACTGAGCTTTGACAGAGTCCGGCGCCAGGGCACAGGCCTTTTCCAGTTCGCGGATAGCCTGCTCGACGTCAGAAGAAATGAGCGCCGCCCCAAGATTGGCGTGGGCATCAGCAAAATCAGGCATGATGCGGACGGCGTCACGAAAGGCTTTCATGGCCGGTTCGTCGTCACCGGCCTGCGTCAAAACGAGTCCAAGGTTGTTGTAGGCTTGCCCAAAATCGGGATGCAGACGCACCGCTTCCCGAAATTCGGCGGCAACGGCGCTGCTGTCGGCGCCCTTTCGTCCGAGCAGGAGGCCAAGTATGTTATGCGCGTCGGCACGGTCGGGTGTCTTAGCGAGGCCTTCGCGGAGCCCTGCTATGGCAGTATCCCAATCGGGCGCGGGAGGAGATGGGGATGGAATGTTTAACGCGGCCTCGAGTTGCCCGAGGGCCGCATCGAGATTATTCAAGCGAAGAAAAACGATGGCGAGATCAACGTAGGTGGCGGGCATCGAGGGCAGCAGGGCGATAGCGCGTTGCAGGCTTCGACGCGCGCCGTCCAAATCGCCACTTTCGCGCAAGGCATTTCCAAGAAAAGCATGCCCGGCACCATAGGCTGGATCGAGCCGGACGCTTCCCTCCAATTCCGAAATTGCTTCCTTCTTGGAGCCGCTATACCAGAGTGCTACGCCCAGGTTGTAGTGGGCGTCGGCGGATTCGGGCTGAAGGGCAACCGAGCGCCGCAAATGAATGAGCGAAAGCTCGAGATTCCCCTGCTGACCAAGAATGAAACCTAGCAGGTTGTGAGACTCTGCGTGGTCCTCGTTGAGCCTAAGAGCTTCGGTGAGTTGCTCCTGAGCGGCTTTCAAGTCGCCACGCGCAACCGCCTCTTGCGCATGCTTGTAAAGGTCGTCTGCCGGACTCGGAGCGCTCGAAAGCGTTTTGTGAACCGCAGCGGCCTGCTGCTTCAGGGCCACACCCAGACCGTAGTAGCCCTCGCGTAGCTCGGGGTCGATATGGAGAGCGTTCTCGAACGCCTGAATCGCGCCGGAAAGATCCCCATTCTGGCGAAGTGTCTGACCGAGCTCATACTGTACGCTGGCGTTTGTGGGATCGTGCTCGGCGACCCGCCGCATATACACGAGCGCCGCCCCCGCATCGCCCTTCTCGCGAAGAGCTACGCCTAGGTTCATCTGCGCTGCAAAATTGCCGGGCTCAAGCGCGAGTGCCTTCTTAAACACGTCGACGGCTTCTCCGATTTCGCCACTTTTGGCGAGAGCCGACCCCAGATTCGTTTGTGCTCTTGCGGAAGCGGGATCAAGTGCGACGGCCTTCTTGAACTCGGCAATGGCGCCAGTCAGGTCAGCCTTCTCCATGATGGCGACCCCCAACCAATTGTGCGCTTCGGCAGAAGAAGGACCTACCTTTACCGCTCGCTGAAACGCTTCGAAGGCATGGGGATAGTCGTTGTGATCCCAGTAGGCGAGGCCCAAGGCAACCAGCAGCTTGGGATTGTTAGGGTCTCGTTTGATTGAAGCTTCAATCTCGCCAATGGACGATGGAGCCTTCTCAGACTTTTGCCCGCTTGCGAGCAGAGCGCAGCCCAGCACGAAAATGAAAAAGAGAAACGCCCCGCGGGCGATTGGTCGGATGATGTTCATTGGTCCGGGTCAAGCAGCCGAAGTTGCAGGCGTGAATTGCCCTCGTCCTCGGTGCGAAGCGATCTCGCGATTTCCAGGCGCCTTTCAGCTTCGTCTTTCTTGCCCATGCGGGTCAGCAGCAATCCTAACTGGTAGTTCGCCTTCACGGAGTTAGGATTCAGGCGAACGGCCTTTTCCAGGTTGCTTTCCGCTTCTGGGTACCGTTGAGCGTTCATCAGCAGTCCACCGAGCGCTTCACAGGACAACGAGTGATCGGGGTTGCGGCGCAGCAGGTCCTCCAAGGTTCGGATTGCCGCCTCGTCCCGGCCTTGATCTCGGTCGATTAGGGCGAGGTAATAGTAGGGCGCAATCTGGTCGGGCTTCAAGCGCACACTTTCGCGGAAATGCTGAGCGGCATCATCAAAATGGCCCTGAAGGTATAGCACCGACCCGAGGGCATATTGTACTTGTGCGTTGTTCTGCTTCTGTCTGAGAAGCGTCTCGAGCAGAACTTGGGCAGTCTCGAATTGTTTCTTCCCAACTTTCGCGGCAGCGAGTGTGTATTGAAAAGCGGCATTGTTTGGGCGCAGATTGGCGGCTTTGGTCAGGGCGGGCTCCGCATCCTCGAGAAGGTCTCTCTTCAGGCAGACTCGGCCGAAACCCTCCAGGATGTCAGGATTCTCTGGTTCGATCTTTTTTGCTCGCATCCAGTAGGCGAGCGCCCGCTCGAGTTGGCCCTGCTGCTCTGCAATACTCGCAGCCTGTTGCAAAGCGGGAAGCGCTGTCGGATTGAGTTCCAGGGCGTCATCATAGGAGGCAAGCGCCAGCGCCCAGTGTTCTTCGAGTTGATAGGCGCCAGCGAGATTGAATGCCAGTTCGTAAGAAGGTGGTCCCTTCTTTTTGATTGCTTCGAGGAGGTCGATTGCTTGTGACGCGACACCTTCTCTGGCGAAAAGGAGGGCGAATCTCATCGATAAAACTGGGGGGATGTCAGGCAGCTGCATCCAATCGCTTGCAAGACTTGCTGCAGCATCTTGGTCCTTCATCTTCAAATAGTCCGTCGCCAACATGAACAGGCCATCGGGAGTGTTTTTGAGTGCAGACAGGACGGGTCGAGCGAGTTCCAGCGATTGCTGATAATTTCCGTTCTCAGTCTCGGTGCGCGCCAGTTCCAGCCTGGCTGTCGCATTCGACGGATCCAGCGTCAAGACGCGGCGGTAGAGTGGAAGAGCCAATTGCGGCTTTCCCTCAGCAATATAGACTTCAGCTAAGTTCAGATGCGCGCCAACCAGGTGAGGCTCGAGCCGGATTGCCTTTTCAAAAAACTCGGCGCTTTCTGGAAATCGTCTCTGCTGGAATCGGATTGAGCCGAGGACGGAACAGGCTGCGGCGCGGGTCTGTGGGTCAGCGACCGCAAGCTGGGCCTGGTGATCCGCTTCCTCAAGTTTGCCTTGTTGGAAGAGACTGGCAGCATTCTGCAGGGCTTGATGGGAATCGCTGCCGTAGGCCGCGCTAGCGAGCAGAACTAACAGCTGACACAGGAGCGGCGCCCGAGCACACCACTGCTGCTTCTTCAACACGCGCTTCCTGTCCCAACTAACGATCACCGATGGCCGCCGTAGCTCCGTCACTCAAGTCGGGAGCCGGGATTCATTGTATCGGTCTGACAAACGTGCGACCAGAACACTTTGCGGTTGTGAAGGTGCCGTCCTTCCCGAGTTGAATCGGGAAGGACGAATTCCTAGTAGTTCAGCCGCAAGCCGAATTGAATCGAGCGTGGCTGGTTGCACTGAGTATTGACAGTACCAAAACTCGCCGGACCATAGAATCCGTTGGGATCGCAGAAGTCCGTGCGATTGAAGATATTTCCGAATTGAGCTTCAAACCGGAGGTTCAGTTGCTCCCTGATTGGAAACACTTTGAATATGTTGATGTCCTCGTTGTACGTGGGGAAAGCGCGTACTGAACCGTCGCGACGGGGTGCATCCCCCAAAAGCGGATTATTGGTAGTTGGATCGAGCCCAGGGTCAGACCACGCAGCAGGGTCAAAGTAATTGTCGATCAAAGGATTGAAGTCACTACCTCGCTTGACCGCACTCACACCCTTGACGCGATTCGGCCGTCTCTGGCCATTGAACAAGAGACCACCCAATGGATTATCCATGCTGATATTCATTGGGCGGCCACTTTCATATCGCAAGGCTCCGGCGAAGTTCCAGCCGCCCAGAGCCAATCGCCCTGCTCGCGAGGAGAGACCTTTTCCAAACGGGATCTCCCAGGTGAAGCCAACAAGAAAGACGTGCGGGGTGTCGTCACGACTAAGTCCCCACTCGCAGACATGTGGGCAGGACGGGTCTTGGACTGAGCCATTCGCGCCGTCCCCGCCCTGTCCAGTTTCCGATCCATCGTTGTACAGCTTGGAGTAGGTGTAGCCAACGCGGAAGCCTAGACCGTGCGAATAGCGTTGCTCCAATACCACTTCTAAAGCGGTGTACTTGCTGCTTCCGAGGGGAACATCACGCCACAGGACGTTCTGATATTGGGGATATCGTCGAAGTGCCTGAGCTACAGTGCCATTGAAGCTGCTATACGGAAGGGGAACGCCCCCGGCACAATCCCCGCCCACCGCGGTTGTGGCATTGCAAGGGGCAGTTAAGGTCGAGTTGGGGATCGACAGAATGCTGGAAGGGTTCATGTTGGCATCCACGCCCATCTTCTGCCAATCCGCCGTAAGGCGGCTGCCTCGGTTTGCAATGTAGGAAACATCCAACCGCAGGTTATTGTTGAGCTGCCGCTCGAGAGTAAGAGACCAGTTCTGGTACCGCGGGAGAGTCAGGCCATTCTGAGCGACGGCGATTACCGACTGGTTGTTAGCAAATGAGGGATCGATGAACGGCGGCGGATTGACGCAGGGTGAAGTGGGCGTTCCGCCGGGGCACGCAACGTTGGTTTGCGGAAACCCGTTATCTAGCAAGAACGCGGGATGCTCACCGTTGAATATATTAGAAACTGTCGGGTTGGAAACATAGCCCAGTGTCGGCTGACCGATAAATTGATCAAACGATATGCCGGAATAATAGATGCCATACCCGCCGCGGACGGCAGTCTTGTCATTCACGCGGTAAGCAAAGCCCAGGCGCGGGCCCCATGCGTCGTGCGCCGGGTGCTCGAACGTGCGTTGACCTGTACGGCCAGGGCCTTTCCCGGCGAACAGCAACGCGCCCGGTAAATTTCCGGCAGCAGGATTGGGCGTATTGGGATCGAAGCTGGAATACCGGTCTTGCGTTTCGGTGCGTGCAAACTGGTAATCGAAGCGCAGCCCTAAGGTCAAAGTCAGACGACTTGTGGCCTTGTACTCGTCATTAATCCATGGAGACATGTACGCTTCGTAGAACATGGGATGAAATGGAATGTTCTGCGTAGACGAATCCACCTGTCCTAGCAAGAAGGACGCAAACGATTCACCCGAATTGGCTATGAGGTTGCCTGTGCTGTCGTAGCCTCCAGTCTCGCGTCGATCGAAACGGAACTCACCCGCCTGGTTCCCATTCGCCCAACCAGAAAACGGAAACTGATGCCACCGGTATTCATATCCTACTTTGATTGTGTGCTTGCCTTTTACCCAGGATAGGTCATCCGAGAACTGCCATCGATTGTTGGTCAGGAAGCCGAATTTCCCCCAACCATATTGCCCGATGGAGTTGTAAGGAATATTCCCGGCGAAGTCCAATAATGGCGGGCCCGCCGTCTGATCGAGAACTCCTCCGTTGCCAAGCGGATTTGCTGCACCAGGAGTGCCGGCCCAAAGGATTCCGGGCCAGCCCGCACCGGCAGAAAGCGGGTTCCCGCCCATGAACCAGCGGTCCCATGCGATGGTGGTGTGATTGAGAAGGTTGGGGCGGATGATCCAGTCGAATTGCGTGTGCGTGTGGTGGGTCGCGATGCGCTGATAGAAGCCGTTTCCGTAGTAGTTGGTGTTCTTCTGCGGGTCGGTCTCACCATTAAATTGCGTCGTGCAACCTGCTACTTCCCCGCAGTTTCGGATAGATGGCCGATGGCCCCAATAAAAACTTTCACTCATTCGGAAGTTGGGCGTGAACGCATGATCTACACGGAACTCGATGGTTCGAGCATTGAGAAGCCAAGTTTGATCGCCCGCAGGGTTACCGGCCACATTGTTGTTAAACCCGGCCCGATCCGGTCGGACCATAAGCCCCGAGACTCTGGAAGCGACCGTGCTAATAAGGGAGGGTGGCAGTATGTTGCAAGGGGTTCCGGCCGTCTGAGTCCCATCCGGATTGGGTGTAATCGGACTCCCGGTGGGATCACACATAAACGGATCCCGGCTAGGAATTCCCGTCGCACTGACAACGGTGCTGTAGGGATTGTAAATTTGATCGGGCCAAGAACTGAAGTCCCCGGCCTTAAACGCATCAATCGGCGTTGTGTTGCCGAACCCGGGCAGCACACCCGAGCGAAGGCGCGTCCAGTCAAAGTTCGTGAAGAAGAAGGTTTTCTTGTGTCCGTCGTAGATATGCGGGATTACGACCGGTCCCCCTAGAGTAAATCCAAAGCTATTGTTCTTCAGAGGAGTCTTTTTGCGTGGCGTGCAGTGACCGGAAGGATCACAATCCGCGTCGAAGAACCCGCGGGCGTTAAGCGCATCGTTGGCAAAGAATTCGTAAGCGCTTCCATGTAGAGTGTTCGTTCCGGGTTTCGAGGTGTACTCGATAAATCCGCCGCTGGTGTGGCCATACTGCGCAGCATACGAGGTCGTGATGACCTTCACTTCCTGAATGCTCTCGATTGGAGGCGCGCTTTCCTGACTCTGCTGATGTCCAACGGCGTAACCAAAGGCTGCGCCATCAAAGAAATTCTCTGTGGCCATCGCTTGCCCGCCATTGATGCGGGAGTTGAACTGGCTGCCGCGGAACATGGGGTCGCCGTTTGGCTTCATGGGAAGGTAGCCGGGCTGAATCTGAAGGACAGCCTCCGCCAGGCGAACATCCGACGCGGTAATAGTAGGAATATCCTGATAGTACTTCTCGTCGACGACGTGGCTGATATCGGGAGTGGTGACGTTCAGTTCCGCGCCGGCCTTCACTTCGACCGACTCGGTGACCGCACCGACGGTAAGGGTGATGTCTTTGCGGATCGTCTCTGCGCCTTGAAGCGCGATCCCCGAGCTGACGGATTGCTTGAAGCCTGCGTGATCGACGATAACCGAATAGTTACCGAGAGCCAATGGAGGCGTTGTGAACGCGCCCGCACTATTGGTGATCAGCGTAGTTTCGAGCGCAGTGCCTTCATTGCGTACTTTGACTTCGGCGGCTGCGATCGCCGAACCGGTCGGGTCCGTTACGATGCCAGTAATGATTCCGCGATCGGAGCGCTGCGCGAGAAGCGGACTTGCAGCACAAATGCTAGCTAGGCACAGCCCTACAACGAGGTAGGATCTCATGGTGATGCCCCCAGATACGTTTCTCGCCCGAGCGAGTAAACGCTTGCTGATATGGTCGGCAACGTTACTCGTCCTGTCAATCGACTGTCAAGAGAAAAGTAATGTTTTTCTACTACTCGCAGGTCTTCGTGGGTAGTGGCTTACTCTGTGCAGTCTTCCGGGTGCTCAGGCGGCTCGTGCCCGGTGTCGCAGTTGGAGCTACCACGAAAAAGAAATTGGCCCACATCCCCGCAGTAGGCGGGACTTTGGCGGCACGTGTAATTTGATGTTCCTTACTTCGAAACCTCTTGCCTCAGGCGCCCCACTGAATGACGCTGTAGGAACGCGCCGGGACTTCGAATTTGGTTCGGCCGCCAGCGGTCGATGGTTTATCCAATCCCTGTGGCACGACTTTCTTGGGGACATCGAAACTGTTGGAGGCTTTCAGATCGGTTCCGGTCAGAGTTGTGGAGATCTGGATTTGACTCGGAGCCTTATCCTGCCAGTTAATCTCAACGGTTCGAGGGTTATTCAGGTCGCGATTCAAGATAAAGATTGAGACTTTTCCGTTCTGGGGATTCAGGGTTCCGGCGGCATCCAAGTATGGAACGTGGCCAATCTCTGATACTTCGTATGTCGGAGATTCCACCAGCAAACTGAGTACATTGCCCCGTGCGAACTGAAGTGCAAAACTATAGGGATAGAAGATCGTCTGCCGAAGGGAACCCCTGGGATTCGTCATGATGGGAGCAATCACATTCACGAGCTGCGCCAAACACGCGATTTTCACCCGATCCGCGTTACGCATCAAGGTATTCAGGATTCCGCCCACCAGCAGTGCATCTTCGAGGTTGTAAACCTCTTCCAAAAGGTGAGGCGCCTCTTGCTCGTGACCATTGACCGCGTCGCCACTACGGGCGCGATACCACACATTCCATTCGTCAAACGATAGCCACAGCTTTTTAGGAGACCGCTTATGTCCCCGCACCAAATCACAAACTGCAAGCGACTCTGCGATTTGCTGCTCCATACTCAGGTTCATAGCCAAGAACTTCGTGGTGTCACCTCCGGTGTCCTCCTGCGTATTGCCAAAGTAGCGGTGCAGTGACAGGCCATCAACATGTTCGTAGCACTGTTCGAGAACCTCGCGATCCCACTCCAGATACGTAGGCATGCGACTGTGACTAGAACCGCAGGCAATGAGTTTCAGAGTCGGATCGACGTAGTGCATCTGGCGAGCTGCGTCCTGCGCTTTCATACCGTACTCGGTGGCTGTCATGTGGCCGATTTGCCATGGACCATCCATTTCGTTACCCAGACACCAGTGCTCAACTTTGTAGGGCTGGGCGATGCCGTGGCTGCGCCGCAGTTCACTCCACTTCGTTCCCTTCTCGACGTTGCAGTATTCGACCAGAGCTGCCGCTTTTTCGGGCGTTCCTGTTCCCAGGTTGAGCCCCATGAGAGGCCGAGCCCCGACCAGCTTGCACCAAGTGAGGAATTCATTGGTGCCAAACTGGTTGGTTTCGATCGTGTTCCAAGCTTTGTCCAGGGTACGCGGGCGATCTTTCTTGGGTCCAACGCCATCGAGCCAGTTATAGCCGGAGACGAAATTCCCTCCAGGATATCGAATGATTGGAACGCCGAGCTGCCGGATCTCGTCGGCGACGTCTTTGCGGAATCCGTTTGCGTCGGCCAGGCTAGAACCGGGATCATAGATTCCTTCGTAGATGGCGCGTCCAAGGTGCTCCAGGAACGAACCAAACAAATTCGGGTCTATCGGCGAAATCGTGCGTCTGGGGTCAAGGTAAATCCGAGTGACATCGCTGGAAGGGGCAGACGACGACTGAGCGAACGAGAATCGGCCGAGGAGCTGATTCGTTGATAAAGCTATCCCAGCACCGGCAACTTTCTGCAGAAAGCGTCGCCTGTTAGCAGAAAACATATTTGGAATTCTCCTTTAGTTTGCAGATCGGGATACGAAAATCTGGCGTCCCGAGTAGATCCCTTCTCACAGCAAACGTTTGCTCACGCAGCTTGGAGCAGCCGCGAGCTCTTCAGAGTTCTAACTCGCGGGCTTTCCTCGGCCGGTTAGCTCGCGTATCAGTTTCACTTCGGCTTCGCGGTAGGGCCTTCCATCTGGATGGAGAACTTCATGGAACCAAATAGTCGGCTCATCCACGATGTACGGATGCTTCCAAGAATCCCACGGGTAGTAAGTCTGCGTCTTTCCAGCAACGAAACCCCAATTGATCGCCCCGACCTTATATTTCTTGGCAACCGGCAACACCGTATCGAACGTGCTGCCGGCCCCCCGTGCCATGTACTCGGTGCAGAACACGGGACGATTAAGCCTTTGCAAGAAGAGCACTTCGCTCTCGAAACTTTCCGGCCATCCATAGTTGTGAAAGGTGATCACGTCGGAATTGTCGAGCTGGATCTGCTGGATCTTCGTCCTTGACTCACCCTTTAGGAAATCGATGTCCCAGACTCCGCTGGTAAGAGGCTGCGATGGATGGGCCTCTCTCGCCCAGGCGAAAACTTTTGGCAGCATTTCTTCCACAAGTTGAGCTTTATTTTTTGGCTCTTGCTTTCCGTAGCTGCCATTGTTGGTGTTCGAGGGCTCGTTCCACACGTCCCACCCGAGCACGCGAGAGTCATTTGCGAACCATCCAATGACGCCCACCACGTACGCCCTTAGCCGTTCCTGCTGGCCGGGATCCTTCAGAGCTGCGGCTCCCGGCGATTGCACCCAGCCTGAATTGTGAACACCAGGAATCGGAGGATGCTGCACGCCGAGCTTTGGATTTGGATCCCAGCACGAATCAAAGAGCACGAACAATGGCTTGATGTGGTGTCGGGAAGAAATTTCAAGAAACTGATCGATGCGGCGCTTGAAACCCACTGGGTCTGCTTGCCAAGGCAAGTCATGCAGGAACACGCGCATGGTGTTCATCCCCATGTTTTCAGCCCAGCCCAACTCTTTGTCGATCTCTTGCGGGTCGAACGTCTGGGGCTGCCACATCTCAAGTTCATTGATTGCGTCGGTCGGAATGTAGTTGCTGCCGACCAGCCACGCCTGTTGGTCGTACCAACCTTTGGCCTTCTCTTCCGTCCAACGCTCCGTCTGCGCAATGAGGAAGTTTGAGGTCCCGAGAAGAATCAGGATGACGAAAACGGCGAGGCGACTCGATCTGCGCGGAGTATGAGCCATGATGCTACCTGCTTTGTCGATGAAGCGTTGCATTCAAGCTGTCAGGTAAGTTTCAGAGACGCTTGTGCGCCATGTACGTTACCACATTTGTCGTCCTGTGAAATAAGCGAGAGCAAAACATTCAATCATGTGTGAACGATCACATTTTGATACCATGCCGCCGACAGGGTTGCACCCGGACGTCGGTCGACCTAATGCAAGGCCTCGGGACGAGTCCAGACGGAACGTGGGCAAACAAAAGCGTGAGCATACAAACAAGTTCTTGGCGAGCGTTGCCGGTTTTATTGCTGTCTTGCCTGTGCACCGGCGCCCCGGCTCAGAAAGCGCCAACTGCATCACTTGCAATCGACGCAGCTAAAGTCGAGAACACCATCAGCCCGATTTTGTACGGACAATTCGCTGAGTTCATGTTCGAGGATATTAAGGGCGGCCTATATGCGGAACTGGTTCGTGATCGCGGCTTTGATGAAGTTCCCAATGCATTAGGATTGCCAGGCCACTGGGAGCGCGACCCCGATGACCGCGACGATGATGATGCGTTGCATTTTGCCTGGGACGCGAGCGTCTACAGCCCCGTTCGTGTCGACGTCAATACTCTTACACTGCAGCATTCGATTCGAATCGACATCGACCGCGACGACGGACGGCGACGCGGCATCCGCCAGGGATGGCTACCTATCCGCAAAGGACTCGAATACCGCGGCTATGTATGGGTAAAGACAACCGACTATTCCGGGACCCTAACAGTTGCACTGGAGGCCGATCAAACTGGCGGAAAACGATATGCCAGTACCACGATCTCGAATCTTAATGGCGATTGGAAGCAATATACCTTCTCGTTGGTCCCAAACAAATCTGATCCCTTGGCGAAAATCGCCATCCTATTCAATGGCCACGGACGGTTGTGGATCGATCAAGTGTCGTTGATGCCGGGCGACGCGGAGGGCGGAGTCCGGCACGATGTTGCCCAAAAAGTGCTGGAGCTACATCCCGCGTTCATGCGTTGGCCCGGCGGCAACGTCGCGCAAGACTATCACTGGGAATGGGGCATCGGGCCACGGGATCAGCGGCCGGTTTGGGTCAATTCGGCATGGCGTAACGAACTGGAGCCGAGCGACTTTGGAACCACCGAGTACATTCAATTCGCCCGACGAATTGGAGCTGAACCTTCGCTCACGGTGAACGTAGAGGGTCGTGGGGCGACTGCTGACGAAGCTGCCGCATGGGTGGAGTATTGCAACGGATCTCCGCAGACGAAATATGGAGCCATTCGCTCCACGAATGGTTATCCCGCTCCCTTTCACGTGCACTACTGGGAAATCGGAAACGAGATATGGGGAGACTGGGTTCGCGGCCACAGCGATGCCAGAACCTATGCCGAAAATCTCAATAGGTATGTGGACAAGATGAAGGCCGTTGACCCTTCCATCCGCATCATCGCTACTGGCGACAACAATCTCGAATGGAACCGCACTGTCCTAACGATTGCAGGCAAGAACATTGATTATCTATCGGTCCACCATTACTACGGACCCGCTGAGATGAAGGGCGACTCTAACAATCTTCGTGCCCGTCCCCTGCATTATGAGCAGTTCTACCGCGAAATGCAGCGAATGATTCGCGATTTCGCGCCTGGCCGCGAGATCAAGCTGGCAGTCAACGAATGGAACACGACTTTGTCCCTGCCGCAGCAACACTCGATGGAATCCGCAGTCTATGCAGGACGCCTGATGAATGGCTTCGAGCGAACCGGCGACATTGTTTCAATGAGTGCAGTTTCTGATTTGGTGAATGGCTGGACGGGGGGCGTTATTCAGGCGAGCCGCCACGCTTTATTTGTCACTCCGACTTTTTTGGTGAATTCGCTCTATGCTGCCCACCTCGGGCGCGAGCGGCTTTCGAGCACCATTCAGGGCCCAACATTTGACTCCACACTAGAGGGAAAGGCAGTCCCAGCGCTCGATGCCGTGGTGAGCCGTTCCACAGACGCTAGGCGGATCTTCATCAAGGCGGTCAACACCGATCCGGCAAGCGCCATTCAAACCAACGTGTCTTTAAAGGGCGTTCGCGTCGCACGACAGGCACAAATCGAAACCGTAAATGGCGAGACACTGGCGACATCTAATGACTTTAGCCACACTGACTCGGTGCACATTGTGACCACCAAAATCGCCACGGGTCCATCATTCAAGGTTACGTTGCCTCAGCATTCGGTATCAGTGATCACGCTGGACGTAGAGCAAAGGGAAGATGAACCTGACGAAGCGCACTGACTTGCGCGCGAGAGCAACATCCAGCAGCCGCATCCGTCGAAGCGCCCTCAGTAGCAACATCCTTCTTACGAAATCGTTTTGAGTGCCTGCCAACATGCAGTCGTGGTCCGCAGTTGGCAGAGGCATCGCCTCCATCAAGGCGGTGGCAGTAATGATCCATCTGCTGGATCTTTGAGATAAATCGGGGGAAGTACCAGGCCCGCATGCATGCGGATCGTAAGAGACCAAAGAGCTGCCGTTCGGGCACGGCCAGAGTGATGGATCGTCATCCAAGGTGGCGGTGGCGGCGGCGTCTTCCGGTGCGTGGTCAGCAAGGGCTAGATTCACGCCAGTGAGGGGATCTCTTAGACAACGACCTTTGTATGAAGACAGGCAGATCTAGCTTCGGATCGTCAGCCAAGCGATGAAACGCCAATCATCGCCATAACAAAGGGCTCACTAAGGTCAGGGTCGTACCTAACCGAGGGAGTTTTCGAACTGCGGGAAACGGGAATCGCCATTGGGCAAATGGCGGGGACGACGGGACTCGAACCCGCGGCCTCTGCCGTGACAGGGCAACAACGAATCGTAAGTTATTGAAACCGAACGGTGTCGGCAGACACAGTTTGGAAGAAATAGAGCCCTGAGAAACTGGTATCGTCCCTTTAATGTACCTAGATTCTGGAGCTGAAACACCCAGCACGAGCCGTTCGCCATCATTGGGGCGTTCCCGTTACATCAAAGCCTCCCACGAAAACAACCGCCACGAATCCTGCCACAAAACAAT
>Ga0136846_1226718_pt1 | contig 61469 bp, 49 predicted proteins | sample HopSoiMetagenom2_FD_96841 | JGI IMG/M metagenome (GOLD analysis project Ga0136846, IMG submission 96841) | Grasslands soil microbial communities from Hopland, California, USA - 2 Assembly 2016 (version 4) | ecosystem: Environmental > Terrestrial > Soil > Grasslands | place: USA: Hopland... | reverse complement strand
GCTGGCCCCGTCCGCGTCCACCGCGGCGCGGGCTGCGGCGAGGATCGCGGCATCGAGCGCGGGCGCAGGCTCGCGCGGCCCGCCCAGGCGCGCGAGGCGCTCGGCGAGGTCGCGTTCTTCCGGCGACAGGGGATCGATGCGGCGGTTCATGGGTTCAGCCTCTGGCGCAGTTTGTCCATCGCGTAGCGCAGGCGCGATTTCACGGTCTCCCGGCCGACGCCGGTGATCTCGCCGATTTCCTCCAGACTCAGGTCCTGTTCGAGCCGCAGCAGGACCACTTCCCGCTGTTCTTCCGGCAGTTCGTCCAGCGCCATCCGCAGGCGCCGGCGTTCCTCGAATTCCGACAGGTGGCGTTCGGGCGTGTCCGGATCGGGGATCCGGGCGGCCCGTTCGTCGCCGTCCTCCGGCGCGGGCGGCCGGTGCGAGAGCGCCCGCCAGTGGTCGGCCAGCCGATTGTGCGCGATCCGGTACAACCAGGTGCTGAAGGCCGCGTCGGGCTTCCAGCCCTGGCGTGCGGCGATCACCCGCTGCCACACGTCCTGGAACAGTTCGTCCGCCAGCGCGCCGTTGCCGTGCAACTGGCGGGCGAGGAAGCGGTAGAGCTTGCCGCGGTGCCGCTCGTAGAGGCGCGCGAACGCCGCCGCATCGCCCGCCGCGTAGGCGAGCATGAGGCTTTCGTCGCTGACATCCGCCACGTCGTTCATGCGGATCAGGGTAAGCGCTGGGAACCGCGAGGTGAAGCCTGTCGCATGTTGCGGGGGGCGGCGATGCGGGACGGCGCGGGCGAGCGGACGGGCGGACATGGCGGCGGCCGGAGGCCGGCGACGGCGGCGCGGCGGCCGCCGTCGCCGTGCGCTCAGTCGGCGATCATCCCGACCTGCGGCGCGTCGCCGGCGGTGATCCGGCGCGCGTCGTCGACCAGTCCGATGAATTCGGCGCGCTGCTTCCACGGGTCGGCGCCCGCGGCCTCGCGCGCGGCGCGGGCGATGTCGGTCCAGGTCCAGCCGTCGATGTTCTTGCCGCCGCGCAGGGCGTCGGCATAGGCGGCGACCGCGGTGGCGAAGCGCATGGCGGCGCTCGGCGCAGCGCGGCGCGGTTCGTGCGGGCGGGCGATCGGGGTCTCGATCAGACGGCTGGCGTCCTCGCCGGGGCGCTTGTAGCGCAGGCGCAGGTGCGCGAGCTCCGCGGACCTGGCGCCGCCGATCGCTTCGGGCAGCGCGTAGCGCAGCGCCGGCAGGCGATCGCCGCCGGAACCGGTCAGGGTCAGCTCGTACAGCGCGGTAACCTCGTGGCCGGCGCCGATGTCGCCAGCGTCGACCTTGTCGTTGGCGAAATCCTCGCGGGCGAGCAGCCGGTTCTCGTAGCCGATCAGGCGATATTCGGCGACCTGCGCCGGGTTGAACTCGATCTGGATCTTCACGTCCTTGGCGATGGTCAGCAGGGTCGACTGCATTTCCTGCACCAGCACCTTGCGCGCTTCCTGCAGGGTGTCGATGTAGGCGTGGCTGCCGTCGCCGACGTCGGCCAGGCGTTCGGCCATCGTGTCGTTGTAGTTGCCCTGGCCGAAGCCGAGCGTGGTCAGCGCGATGCCGCTCTTGCGCTGGTCGCCGACCAGCGTCTCCAGCGCCTTCCGGTCGGTGGTGCCGACGTTGAAGTCGCCGTCGGTGGCGAGGATCACGCGGTTGACGCCGTGCTTCACGAACGCCTGCTTCGCGGTGGCGTAGGCGAGCTGGATGCCGGCGCCGCCGTTGGTGCTGCCGCCGGCGCTCAGATTGTCGAGCGCGGCGAGGATCGTGTCCTTCTCGGCGCCCGAGGTCGGCGCCAGCACGAGCCCGGCCGAACCGGCGTACACCACGATCGACACGCGGTCCTGCGGGCGCAACTGTTCGACCAGTTGCGCGAACGACTGCTTCAGCAGCGGCAGCTTGTCCGCGCTCTGCATCGAGCCGGAGGTGTCGATCAGGAACACCAGGTTGGCCGGCGGCAGTTCGGTCTTCGGCACGTCGTAGCCCTTGATGCCGATCATCAGCAACTGGCGCTTGCCGTTCCACGGCGCCGGCGCGAGTTCCGTGGTCACCCGGAACGGCGTCGCCAGCGACGACGGGCCGGGGTGGCCGTAGTCGAAGTAGTTGATCATTTCCTCGGCGCGGACCGCGTCGGCCGGCGGGCGCACGCCCTGGCGCAGCATGCGGCGGACGTTGCTGTAGCTGCCGGTGTCGACGTCGATCGAAAACGTGGAGACCGGCGCCTCGGTCACGCGCTTGACCGGGTTGTCGTCGTGTTCGGCGTAGCGCTCGGTATTGGCCGCCTCGGGCTGCGCGGGGACGCCGGCGATCAGGCCCTGCGCGGGCATCGACGGCGCAGCCACCGACAGCGGCGGCGGGGGCGGCGGCGCGGACGGAGCGGGCGCGTAGTTCGCCTGCGCCAGCGACCGCTCGGCGGTGGACTTCGCCGCCTGGCCACGCAGGTCCCGCCGCGACAGCGTCGCGGCCGGCGCCGCGGCTTCGTCCTTGCGGGCCCGCGGCAGGCGCGAACCGGTGACGACGACCGCCTCGGGTTCGGCCGCGGCGGCGTCGGCGACGCCGGCGTCGATCGGCGCCGCTTCGCGCATCGGCGCGGATTTGTCCGCGGGCTGCGCCGCGTCGGCGGCGGGCGCCTGGGCGACGGTGTCGCCGCGATGGCAGGCGGACAGGGCGAGGACGGCGGTGATGCCGGTGGCGAGCAGGCTGAGCGTGGCGGTGCGGCGCATGTCGGTTCTCCGTGAAGGGCGGACCGGAAAACGCGCCATCGCCGGGAACGGGGTTGCGGTCGCCGCGCCGTTGTTCAGCGGGCGGGGCGGGCGTAGGCTGGCGCGACCGGAGACAGGGGGCTCGCGATGACCACCGGAATCCCGACCGTCGATGTCGAGGCCGCCGCGAACGGCGTCGACCAGCAGGCGAACGCCGCCGCGGCCCGCGCCGCGGCCGGCACCGCGCTCCGGGACGCGCCGCACCGCCTGCTCGCGCGAATGGTCGGCGAGTGGGAAGGCGTGTACCGGCTGTGGTTCGAACGCGACATGCTGGCGTCCGAGTCGGCGCAGCGCGGTTGCCTGCGCAGCGTGCTCGGCGGCCGCTTCCTGCTCCACGAATACACCTGGCACTTCGACGACCGCAGCTACGCCGGGCTCGCGCTGCTCGGGCATCACCTGGACGAACGCCGCTGGGAATGCGCCTGGGTCGACAGCTTCCACACCGGTACGTCGATCCTGTCGTCGCGGGCCACGCAGCCCGGCGGGCCGGCGTATTTCGCGGTGCTCGGCGACTACGGCGACGGTCGCCATCCGCCGGGGCCGCGCTGGGGCTGGCGCACCGAGATCGAACAGCCCGACGACGACCGCCTGCTCATCGTGATGACCAACATTTCCCCGGCGGGCGAGGAGGCGAAGGCGGTGGAAGTGGACTATCGCCGGGTCGGTTGAGCCGGCTCAGTCCTCGCCTTCGACGCGTACGTGCAGGCGGCCGTCGCGCAGCCGCGCTTCGAGCCGGTCGCCGGGCCGCGCGTCGGCGACGCTGCGCACCGCGCGGCCGTCCTCGCGCAGCAGGATGGCGTAGCCGCGGCCGACCGTCGCCAGCGGGCTGACCGCTTCCAGCGAGCGCGCCAGCCCCTGCAGGTGCAGGGCATGGCGCTGCAGCAGGCGCACGGTCGCCGCCTGCGGCCGCGGCGCCAGCGCGTGCAGTCGCTCGCGCAACTGCGCCAGCCGCCGCTGCGGCCGCGCCGCGCGCAGCACGGCGGCGGCGTGGCGCAGCCGCGCGCGGCGCAGCAGGTCGTCCTCGCGCCAGGTCGCATGCAGCCGTCGCAGGGCCTCGTCCTGGCGTCGGCGCAGGGCTTCGAGCCGGGCCTGCGGCCGCAGCGCCTGCAGGCGCAGGGCGGCGCGATCGGCGCGCTGCGCGGCCTCGCGCAGGCGGTGCGCCTGCAGCGCCCGCAGCCGGCGGGCGAGCGCGCGCAGCCGCGCCGCCACGTCGGCGCGATCGGGCACCAGCAGTTCGGCCGCCACCGACGGCGTCGGCGCGCGCAGGTCGGCGGCGAAATCGGCGAGGGTGACGTCGACCTCGTGGCCCACCGCCGACACCACCGGGATCGGCGAGGCGGCGATCGCCCGCGCCAGCGCTTCGTCGTTGAACGCCCACAGGTCTTCCAGCGAACCGCCGCCGCGGGTGAGCAGCAGCGCGTCGTGGCGGCCGGCGCGGCCGGCGGCCTGCAGCATGCGCACGATCTGCGCCGCCGCGGCGTCGCCCTGCACCGGCACCGGCAGGATTTCCACCTCGACCAGCGGGAAGCGCCGGCGCAGCACGCTGAGCACGTCGCGCACCGCCGCACCGGACGGCGAGGTCAGCACCCCGAGCCGGCGGACGTGCGTCGGCAGCGGCCGCTTGCGCGCCTGGTCGAACAGGCCCTCGGCCTGGAGCTTCGCCTTCAACTGCTCGAACGCCCGCCGCAGCGCGCCTTCGCCGGCCTCCTCCAGGGTGTCGAGGATCAACTGGTAGTCGCCGCGCGCCTCGTACAGCGTCAGCCGGCCGCGCGCGAGCACGCGCAGGCCCTCGCGCGGGACGAACTTCAGCCACTGGCTCTTGGGCTTGAACAGCGCGCAGCGGACCTGGGCGCGTTCGTCCTTGAGCGTGAAGTACAGGTGGCCGGACGCCGGGCGCGACAGGTTGCCCAGTTCGCCCTCGACCCAGATCAGCGGGAACGCGTCCTCGAGCAGGTTGCGGGCGAGGGCGTTGAGCTGGCTGGGCGTGTACGGCGTGCGGTCGGCGGGGGCGGGCGGGTCGAACATCCGGCACAGGATACGGGACCCGGGTCGCGCCGGCCGAGACGGCGGTCGCCCGCGCGTCACGGGATCTCCCTGTGCGGCCCACGCACGGCGCCCGGCGGTAGAGCGGCCTGACCCGCCATCCGGCTGTTGAACACCAGGCCGCTGCTCCTGGGCAATGACGCCAGCGCAGCGGCCTGAAGGCCGCTCTACCGGGCCCGGGGCGGCGGCGGGCGGGTAGAATCCCGCCATGTCCGACCAGTCCATGCCCTGCCGCGACGACGCGGCGCCCGCGTACGGCCCCGCGCCGCGCCGTTCCACCCGCCAGGTCCCGATCGGCCGCGTCCTCGTCGGCGGCGCCGCGCCGGTGGTCGTGCAGTCGATGACCAACACCGACACCGCCGACGTCGCCGCCACCGCGAAGCAGGTCGCCGAACTGTGGCGCGCCGGTTCCGAACTGGTGCGGGTGACGGTGAACAACCCCGAGTCCGCCGCCGCGGTGCCGCGGATCGTCGACCGGCTGGCGATGATGGGCGTGTCGGTGCCGATCATCGGCGACTTCCACTACAACGGACACCAGTTGCTCGCCGCCGAGCCGGCCTGCGCCGAGGCGCTGGCGAAATACCGCATCAACCCGGGCAACGTCGGCTTCGGCAAGAAGAAGGACACCCAGTTCGCGCAACTGATCGAATTCGCGTGCCGCTACGGCAAGCCGGTGCGGATCGGCGCCAACTGGGGCTCGCTGGACCAGGCGTTGGCGGCGCAGCTCATGGACGAGAACCACGCCCGCGCCGAACCCTGGGACGCCGGCCGGGTGCTGCGCGAGGCGCTGATCCGCTCCGCGGTCGATTCCGCCGAACGCGCGGTCGAGCTCGGCCTGCCGCGCGAGCGCATCGTGCTCAGCGCCAAGGTCAGCGGCGTGCAGGAACTCGTCGCCGTGTACCGCGACCTCGCCCGGCGTTCGGACTTCGCGCTGCACCTGGGGCTGACCGAGGCCGGCATCGGCAGCAAGGGCATCGTCGCCTCCAGCGCGGCGCTCGCGGTGCTGCTGCAGGAAGGCATCGGCGACACCATCCGGATTTCGCTGACGCCCGAGCCCGGCGCGTCGCGCACCCAGGAGGTGATCGTCGCCCAGGAACTGCTGCAGACCCTCGGCCTGCGCGCGTTCACGCCGATGGTCACCGCCTGCCCGGGCTGCGGCCGCACCACCAGCACGTTCTTCCAGGAACTGGCGCAGACCGTGCAGGAACACGTCCGCGCGAAGATGCCGGAATGGAAGATCACCCGGCCCGGCGCCGAGAACCTCACCCTCGCGGTGATGGGCTGCGTGGTCAACGGTCCGGGCGAATCGCGCCACGCCAACATCGGCATCTCGCTGCCCGGCACCGGCGAGGCGCCGGCGGCGCCGGTGTTCATCGACGGCGAGAAGACCGTGACCCTGCGCGGCGAGGGCATCGCGCAGGACTTCGTGCGCATCATCGACGACTACGTCGAGCGCCACTACGGGGCCGTGCCGTCGCGCGAATGACGCCGCCGGCGCGGGGCGAAGCGCATGCGCCCGGGGCCGCGCGGATCCCGCGTGTCGCCTGCGTCGCGCGGATCGCGGTCGCCGCGCTGCTGGCGTTCGCGGCCTGCGCGATCGCGATGGCGACCGGCGCGACCGCCCGTTTCGACGACCTCGGCCTGCGCTGGCTGCACGTCCACGCCACCCCGTCGCTGGAGGCGGCGGCGCGGTGGCTGGCGCATGCCGGCTACGGCCGCGGGGTGCTGCCGTTCGATGCGCTGCTGGCGCTGGCGCTGCTGGCCCGGCGGCGTCGGCGCGACGCGGCGTTCGCCGTGGTCGCGCTCGGCGGCGGCCTGCTGTTGAACAAGGCGCTGAAGCTGGCCTTCGCGCGGCCGCGGCCGGTGCTCGAGTGGCCGGTCGGAGCGGTGCCGGCGAGCTTCGCGTTCCCCAGCGGCCACGCGATGGCGACCGCGGCGCTGGCGACCACGCTGGCGCTGCTGGCCTGGCCTTCGCGTCGGCGCTGGCCGGTGATCGCGATCGCCTGGGGCTTCGCGCTGCTGGTCGGGGTGTCGCGGGTCCTGCTCGGCGCGCACCATCCCAGCGACGTGATCGCGGGCTGGGCGATGGGCGTCGCCTGGCCGGCGCTGTCGTGGACCGCGTTCCGCTCCGCGAAACCGGCGCATCGCCCCGCGTCCGCGGCCTGAATCCGGCGCCTCGGGTTCCCGTCGGGATGCAAACGCGTACACTCCGGGGATCGCGACGGGACGCCATGCGCCCGTGACCGCGAGCCTGCCCCCCGCCCGGACGCGGGAGCGGCGCCGGGGGGCGCCGTACGGGCCGTACCGATCGAACCGGCGTCGAGGGCCAACATGAGCAAAGCGAAATTCCAGGGGCGTGCGTGGATCTCCGTTGCGGCGGTCGCAACGGTCGCAGCGGCGGCGGCCGCGACTTCTTCCTTCCATTTCCGCGGCCTGCGGCCGGCATCGCCGGCGGTGCAGCGGACGCCGGCGGCTTCGCCGCTGGCCCTGGCGGTCTCCGGGCAGCTCGGCGCGGCCGGCGTCGCCCACGACAGCCGCTGGTCCCACGACATCGGCGATCTGCCGGGCGCGCCGCCCGCGGTGGCGCCGAAGGCCGGCCAGTCCGGCATGCGCGCCACCTACACGGTGCTGTTCGCCGACGAGCCGCTGGCGTCGTACCGCGGCGGCATCGCCGGCCTGCCGGTGCCCAAGCGCGCGCTGTCGCCCGGCGGCCGCCAGCGGCTGGACGTCAAGAGCGCCGAAGCGGTCGCCTACGTCGACTACCTCGCGCGCCGCCAGCGCGCGATGGAACAGCGCATCGGCCAGTCGCTGGGCATCTCGTTGCCGGTGCGGCTGCGCATGCAGCACGCGCTCAACGGCATCATCGTCGACATGACCCCGGCCCAGGCCGCGCGCGTGGCGCGGATGCCGGGGGTGAAGCTGGTCGAGGCCGATCGCGAGGAGAAGCAGGCCACCGACGTCGGCCCGACCTTCATCGGCGCGGTGCCGGTGTGGACCGGGCAGGCGCCGGCCGGCGGCGTCAACCATCGCGGCGAGGGCATGGTCGTCGGCATCATCGACTCGGGCATCAATTTCGGCTCGCCGTCGTTCTCGGCGACCGGGCCGGTCGACGGCTACACCCACGTCGATCCGTTCGGCGCCGGCGTCTACGTCGGCACCTGCGCGACCGGCGGCGTCGACCAGGGCCGCTGCAACGACAAGCTGGTCGGCGGCTACGATTTCGTCTGCGGCACGCCGGGCAACAAGTGCAACCAGGCCAACGTCCGCGAGGAGCCCGGCTTCGGCGACACCAACGGCCACGGCAGCCACGTCGCGTCCACGGCCGCGGGCAACAGCCGCGACGTGACCTACCAGGGCGCCTCGCTGCGCATCTCCGGCGTCGCGCCGCACGCCAACATCATCGCCTACGACGTCTGCTACACCGACACCTCGACCGGACAGGGCCTGTGCCCGAGTTCGTCCTCGGCCGCGGCGGTCAACCAGGCGATCGCCAACGGCGTCGTCGATGCGCTGAACTTCTCGATCGGCGGCGGCACCAGCCCGTGGTCCGACACGGTCTCGCTGGCGTTCCTCAACGCCGCCGACGCCGGCATCTTCGTCGCCGCGGCGGCGGGCAACGACGGCCCCGCCGCGAGCAGCGTCAACCACAACGAGCCGTGGGTCTCCACCACCGCCGCCGTCCAGCACGGCCGCGGCGCCTTCTCCGTGCTGTTCTCGGCGACCGGCCCGACCCCGGTCCCGGCGAGCGTCACCGCGCTCGTCGCCACCCAGGGCACCGGCGGCGTCGCCTTCTCCAGCACGATCCCGGCCAGCACGCCGCTGCGCATCAGCGCCGGCATCGACACCACCAACGACGGCTGCGCGGCCTTCCCGGCGAACAGCTTCAGCGGCGCGATCGCGGTGGTCCGGCGCGGCACCTGCAACTTCACGGTCAAGGCCGGCAACGCCGCCACCGCCGGCGCGATCGCGATCGTCATCGCCAACAACCAGACCGGCGTGGTCATTCCCTCGGTCCCGGGCGCCACCATCCCGGTGTTCGCGCTGACCCAGGCCGACGGCGACGCGGTCCGCAATTTCGGCCAGGCCCATCCGTCCAACGCCACCGCGCAGTTGCCGTACCCGCCGGTCGGCGTGCCCAACACGCCGGACGTGCTGGCCGCCTTCAGCTCGCGCGGCCCCAGCGGCTACGAATTGCTCAAGCCGGACATCGCCGCGCCCGGCGTCGCGATCCTCGCGGCGGTGTCGGGCACCACGCTCACCGGGTCCGAGCAGGCCGTGGACATCTACGACGGCACCTCGATGGCGTCGCCGCACAACGCCGGCGCGGCGCTGCTGGTGCGCCAGGTGCGCCCGGACTGGACGCCGATGGAGGTGAAGTCGGCGCTGATGATGACCTCGACCGACCAGGTCTACCTCGAGGACGGGGTGACCCTGGGCGATCCCAACGCCCGCGGCTCGGGCCGGGTCCGGGTCGACCGCGCGGTCTCCGCCGGGCTGGTGCTGAACGAGACCAAGGCCAATTTCCAGGCGGCGAACCCCAACAGCGGCGGCAGCACGGTGGGGCTGAACCTGGCGAGCATGGCCGACACGACCTGCAATCCGCCGTCCTGCAGCTTCACCCGCACCTTCCGCAACACCCGCACCTACGGCGCGCTGTGGTCGGTGTCGCTGGAAGGGCTCGCCGGCACCGTGCCGTCGTTGCTGTGGGTGCCGGCGGGAAGCTCGCGGTCGCTGACGGTCACCATCGACGCGAACCCGCTGGTCGCCGACGGCAACTGGCGCTTCGGCAAGCTGGTCATGCGCGAGCGCTTCACGGTCAACGGCGTCGACGCGCAGTCCGAACTGCACCTGCCGATCGGCGTGATCAGGACGACCGCCTTCGCCTCGCAGCCGTTCCGTCCGGGCGTGTCGCTGTGGTCCGCCGGCGAAGCCGCCGCCACGGGCGGGCCGCGGCGTCCGGGCGCCCGGCCCTGACGGCGCGCATCGAAACCGGCCCCGCGGACCGCGTCCGCGGGGCGAGAACGCGGGAACAATGGGTGTTGCGTCGCAATATCACCTAGACTCGGTCGGTCGTCGGTCGGGTTGACAGGCCGAAGTGCGTTGCAGCACAACGTCGACCGATCGTCAGCGATCGTCCATGCAATACAAATCAAGTAGGGGAGTCCATCATGCCGAAGTCGAGAAAGTGGGGGATCGCCGTCGCGCTGTGCGCGGTCGCGATGTTGGCCAGCGCCGCCTCCTGGCGGCAGGCGCTGCTCGAGCGCAAGCGCGCCGAGCCCGAAGTCGCCCGCGTCGCCGCCGTCCAGGCGTCGCAGCGCACCTTTTCGATGGTGCAGACCAATCGTTATCCGGTCATGGAACGCTTCAACGCCGGCACCGGCGACATCCGCACCGCGGCCCGGGCGCCGGTGGCGTCCCAGCGCAGTGCGCGCGGCACCTACCTCGTGCTGTTCTCCGATGCGCCGCTGGCGTCCTATCGCGGCGGGATCGCGGGCCTGACGGCGCCGCAATCCAAGGCCGGCATGGTCGGCCGCCCGCGGATCGACGTGAAGAGCCAGGCCTCCCTCGAATACGTCGGCTACCTGCAGCGCAGGCAGCAGCAGATGGAGCGCCAGATGTCGGGCATGGTCGGGCGTTCGCTGGACGTGCGCCGCCGCATGCAGCACGCGGTCAACGGCATCGTCACCGACCTGACGCCCGACGAGGCGGCCCGCGTGGGCAAGATCGCCGGCGTGCGCCTGGTCGAACCCTATCGCGAGTACGCGATGAACACCGACGTCGGCCCGACCCTGATCGGCGCGCCCGTCGCGTGGGCAGGCAGTGCGGGCACGCCCGGCGGCGCGCCCGGCGTGCAGGGCGAGGGCATGGTCATCGGCGTCATCGACTCGGGCATCAACTTCGGCGCGCCGTCGTTCGCGGCCACCGATCCGGTCGACGGCTACGTCCACGTCAATCCCCTGGGCGCCGGCACCTACCTGGGGACCTGCGCCGCCGGCGGCGTCGACGAGGGTCGCTGCAACGCCAAGCTGATCGGCGGCTACGACTTCGTCTGCGGCGCCCCGGGCAATACCTGCGGCACCGCGAACATCCGCGAGGAGCCGGGCTTCGGCGACACCAACGGCCACGGCACCCACACCGCCTCGACCGCCGCCGGCAATCGCCGCGACGTGATCTTCAGCGGCGCGCCGCTGCGGATCACCGGCGTGGCCCCGCGGGCGAACATCATCGCCTACGACGTGTGCTACACGAACACCAGCACCGGCCAGGGCCTGTGCCCCAACGTCTCGGCGGTGGCCGCGATCAACCAGGCGACCGCCGACGGCATCGTCGACGTGATCAACTACTCGATCGGCGGCGGCACCTCGCCGTGGGCCGAATCGGTCTCCCTGGCCTTCCTTTCTGCCACCGATGCCGGCATCTATGTCGCGGCCTCGGCCGGCAACAGCGGCCCGGCGGCGTTCAGCCTCGGCCACGTCGAGCCCTGGGTGTCCAGCACCGCGGCGGCGCAGCATGGCCGTGGCGCCTTCGCCATCCTGATGCAGGTCACCGGACCGGCGCCGGTCCCGGCCGCGCTGCAGCCGCTGACCGTGAACGAAGGCACCGGCGGCACCCCACTGTCGGCGACCCTCCCCGGCACCACGCCGCTGCGGATCAGCGCCGGCATCAGCACCACCAGCGACGGCTGCGCGGCCTACCCGGCCAACACCTTCGCCGGCGCCATCGCGGTCGTGCGCCGCGGCACCTGCAGTTTCTCGATCAAGACCAACAACGCTGCGGCCGCGGGTGCGGTGGCGGTGGTGATCGCCAACAACCAGGCCGGCGGGATCATTCCTTCGGTCCCGGGCACCACCATCCCGGTCTTCGGCGTGACCCAGGCCGACGGCGATGCGCTGCGCGATTTCGGGCAGGCCAATCCGACCACCGCGACCGCGCAGATCTCGTACCCGGCGGTCGGCCTGCCGAACGTGGCCGACGCCCTGGGCGCGTTCAGCTCGCGCGGCCCGGTCGTCGGCTACAACCTGCTCAAGCCCGACGTCACCGCACCTGGCGTGAGCATCCTCGCCGCCGTCTCGGGCACCACCCTGACCGGCTCCGAGAACGCGCTGGCGCTCTACGACGGTACCTCGATGGCTTCGCCGCACAACGCCGGTTCGGCACTGCTGGTCCGCCAGGCGCGGCCGTCCTGGACCCCGTCCGAAGTCAAGTCGGCGCTGATGATGACCTCCAAGGAAGCGGTGCTGCTGGAAGACACCGTCACCCCCGCGGACCCGTTCGCGCGCGGCGCCGGCCGCATCCGCGTGGATCGCGCGATCCGCGCCGGGCTGTTGCTCGACGAAACCACCGCCAACTACCAGGCCGCCGATCCGGCCACCGGCGGTGATCCGACCCGGCTGAACATCGCCAGCCTGGCCAACGGCTCGTGCTTCCCGGTCTGCGAATTCACCCGCACCTTCCGCAATCCGGGCACCAGCACGTCGGTGTGGCGGGTGACGCTCGAGGGCGTGCCGGGCGCGCCGAGCACGCCCCTGCTCGTGGTCCCGGCGGGCGCGACCCGCTCGGTCAAGTTCACGGTCTTCTCGTGGCTGATCCCCGCCGACGGGAGCTGGCGTTTCGGGCGCGTCGGGCTGATGCCACGCTACTCCGGCGGCGTGACCGATCCCGCCGGCGAACTGCACCTCCCGGTCGCCGTCGCCGTGCAGCCGCCGGTCGCCACCGTCGTCAGCCCTGGCAGCGGCAGCGCCCAGGCCGGCGGCACCGCCAACGCCTCGTTCACCATCGGCAACAGCGGCGGTTCGGCGCTCGACTACACGGTCTCGAACAGCGGCCAGGGCGCCATCGGCGTGTACTCCGCCACCAGCACCGGCGTCAGCTCGGGCTTCCGCAACACCGTCTACACCGACCCCGCGACGGCCGGCAGCCAGGGGCAGTTCGCCGCGGACGACTTCGACGTGACCGAAGCGACCCAGATCACGTCGCTGGCGACCACCGGCTTCACGGTCAGCGGCGCGGCGCTCACGACGGCGGCGGTGAACATCACCTGGAGCATCTATCCCGACGCGGCCGGCCTGCCGGCCGGCAACCCGCTGACGAACCCCGGCGCCGCGGTGTGGACCTATACCGCCACGCCGACCTCGACCGGGGTGACCACCGTCGGTTCCGGCAGCATCCGCCTGGACCTCATCGCCGCTGGCCAGAACGTGACCCTGCCGCCCGGCAAATACTGGTTGTTGGCGAACACCCGCGGCACGTTCGCCAACCGCTGGGCGCATTTCGGCTCGACGACCGGCAACGGCTCGTTCGCCTCGCTCACGGTCACCACCCTCGGCACCGGCAACTGGACATCGAACAGTGCCTTCGCCGGCCTGTCGATGGAGATCCGCGGACGGGCGGGCTGCGGCGCGCCGTGGCTGGGCACCGCGTTCCCGGCGTCCGGCTCGTTGTTCCCGACCGAGACCCGCACCCATCAGGTGATCCTCGACGCGAGCGGGCTGTCCGCGGCGACGTACCGCGCCAACCTCTGCGTCAACAGCAACGATCCGGTATCGCCGACCGTGGCTGTGCCGATCACGTTCACCGTGGTCAGCCCTCCCTGACCGCCAGGATCGATTCGCCAGCATCGATCCGCTTGCATCCAGAAGGGGCCCGGACATCCGGGCCCCTTTCTTTTGTGCGTCGTGGCCGGACCGTGCCGTCTCCGGCGTTGTCAGCCGTAGTCCCGGGCCAGGGCGCACGCACCATGACCGACATCCCGCAGGGCGGCGCAGCCGTCCTCGCGTTTCTTCGCGAACGCCTCGCGCAGGGGGACGCCTGCCTGCGCGTGGGCAACGCCCGCGGCGCGATCGTCTGGTACGACAGTGCGCTGGCCGCGCACCCGCGCGGCGGCGAGGCGCCCGAACTGCGCGAGACCTGCCATGCCCTGTGGCACAACAAGGCGGTCGCGCACCAGCAACTGCGCGAATTCGTGGAAGCGAAGGAAGCCGAACTGCACGCGCAGCGCCTGTCGGCGCGCTAGTCGCGGCAGCGCCTGTCGGCGCGCTAGTCGCGGCAGCGCCGGGCGTTCCCCGCGCGGCGGACGCGCCGGGACGCGTCGCCGGCGACGCGGCGCACGAAGCGGAGCGATCGATCGGACGGCGGTCCGCTGCGCCGTCGTCGCCTGCGGCGGGCGCGACGAGGCTGCAGCGGCTTCCGGCGACGGCAAGGCGGCCGGGCGGCGTCGCTCCGGGCGACGGAAGGGCATGCCGGCCGCCGGATGCGACACGGCCGCCTCGCGGCGGCCGTGTCGGTGCTCCGGGGCGGTGCGCGTCACCAGATGCGGACGCGCTGCTCCGGCGGCAGGTAGAGCTTGTCGCCCGGCTTCACGTCGAAGGCCGCGTACCATTCGTCGAGATTGCGCAGCGGGCCGTTGATTCGGTACTGCGGCGGCGAATGCGGATCGGTCTTGAGCTGGTTGACCACCGCTTCCTCGCGATACTTCGCCTTCCACACCTGCGCCCAGGCCAGGAAGAAGCGCTGGTCGCCGGTCAGGCCGTCGATCACCGGCGCCGGCTTGCCCTTGAGGCTGAGCTTGTACGCGGTGTAGGCCATCGACAGGCCGCCGAGGTCGCCGATGTTCTCGCCCATCGTCAACTGGCCGTTCACGCACTGCTTCTCGATCGGGCAGTAGCCGTCGTACTGCGCGCCCAGCGCCTTGGTGCGCGCGTCGAAGCGGGCGCGGTCCTCGTCGGTCCACCAGTTGCGCTGGATGCCGGCGTAGTCCGACTTCGAGCCCTGGTCGTCGAAGCCGTGGCCCATCTCGTGGCCGATCACGCCGCCGATGGCGCCGTAGTTGACCGCCGGGTCGGCGTTCACGTCGAAGAACGGCGGCTGCAGGATCGCGGCCGGGAACACGATCTCGTTGAACGAGGCGTTGTAGTAGGCGTTGACCGTCTGCGGAGTCATGAACCACTCGTCGCGGTCGGGCTTGCGGCCGAGGCGGGCGATCTCGTCGTCGAGGTTGTACTTGCGCATCGCCATCGCGTTGGCGACCAGGTCGTTCGGGACGATGGTCACGCTGGAATAGTCGCGCCACTTTTTCGGGTAGCCGATCTTCGGGTTGAACGTGGACAGCTTGCGCCGGGCCTCGGCCTTGGTGGCGTCGCCCATCCAGTCGATGTGGTCGATGTTCTGGCGCAGCGCGGTGCGCAGGTTCTCGACCAGCGCGTCCATCGCCGCCTTGGATTCGGGCCGGAAATGGCGGGCCACGTACAGCCTGCCGACCGCATCGCCCAAGCCGCCGCGGCCGCCGACGACCGCCACCGCGCGCTTCCACGGCTCCTTCTGCGCGAGCTGGCCGGTGAGCACCTTGCCGGTGAAGGCGAAGGCGGCCTCGTCGATCTGCGTGCTCAGCAGCGGCGCTTGGTTGCGCACCGCGTGGAAGGTCAGGTAGTCGCGCCACACCGGCAGCGGGGTCGCCTTCACCACCGCCAGCACCGGCGCGACCGCGCTGGGGGTGACGATGTTCACTTCGCCGGGCTGCGGGATGCCCTGCGCGGCGAAGAAGGCAGCCCAGTCGTAGCCGGGGAATTCGGAGGTCAACTGCGCGAACGTGCGCAGGTTGTAGGTCTTGTCGCGGTCGCGCATCTGGGCGCGATCCCACTGCTGCTTCGCCAGCGCGGTTTCCAGCGCGAGGATCGCCTCGGCGCGCGGCTTCGCCGCGTCGGCCGGCACCCCGGCGAAGCCGAGCATCGTGACGATGTGGTCGAGGTAGGCGGCGCGGATCTTCTCGAAGCGCGGTTCGGGATTGAGGTAGAAATCCTTGTCGGGCAGGCCCAGGCCGCCGACGCCCACGCCGACCAGGTAGCGATCGGGGTTCTTGCGGTCGACGCCGATGCCGGCGCCGATCGGCGCGTCCGTGCCGTCGATGTCGGCGCGGCCGAACGCGGCGGTCAGCGCGGCGTAGGAGTCGATCGCGGCGATCCGGTCCAGCACCGGCCGCAGCGGCGCGATGCCGGCGGCGTCGCGCGCGGCGGTGTCCATGTAGCTGGCGTAGAAGTCGCGGATCTTCTGCTCGTCGCTGCCCGGCGCGAGGTCGCGGCGCGCCTGCAGGCCTTCGATGATCTCGCGCGTCTGCAGTTCGGCGCGGTCGGCGAGCGTGTTGAACGAGCCGTAGCGCGTTTCGTAATCCTTGAGCTGGTAGCTGTCGAACCAATGGCCGTTGGCGTAGCGGGCGAAGTCGTCGCCGGGCCGGGTCGACAGGTCGCGGTTCGACAGTTCGACGCCGAACGTGCCCAGTTGCGGCGTGCGGGTGTCGTCGGCGGCGCCGACGGACGCGAAGCAGGTCAGGGCGATGCCCAGGGAAAGCAGGGTCTTGTTCATGCCGGGATTCGTGAAGACGGACGAACCTGCAGGGTCGGTGGGCAGCGCCGACCGGGCCAGTGCCGAAGGTCGTGGGCGCTGTGCCGATCGTGGCGGCGTGCGGATCGGGATGGCGCGCGGATCAGACCGGCAGGATCGTATCGGCAAGACCAGTTCGACAGGGTCAGTTCGACAGGGTCAGCTCGACAGGGTCAGGGCGATGCGTGCATTCACGGCGTCGCCGGCGTCTTCTGCGCGGGCTCGGGTGCGTTGTAGATCGTTTCCCGGGCTTCCTGCAGGCGCAGGCGCAGGTAGTCGTCGCGGCTGAGGCCGCCGGGGTAGCTCTGCATCGCCAGCACTTCGGACACGATCCGCGACTCGGCGGCCTTGTAGGCCTGGAAGCGCGCGTCCTCCTTCTGCTTCGCCGCGAAGGCGGCCTGCCGTTCCGACGCCTGCTTGCGATAGCGGTCGATCACTTCCTGCGACTGCGAGATGCGCTGGCCCTCGTCCTGGACCGCGGCGTGGATCAGCCCGATCCGCATCATCACCGCTTCGCTCGCCGACAGCTCGCGCGCCTGCTCGCGGCGGTCGATCTCGCGGCTGAGCGCCTGCGCGCGCTTGATCCGGGTCTTGTCGTCGAGGTTCGGCGCGTCGCGCAGGAAGCTGCGGGTCTGGCGCTCGAACGCCAGCCGGTCCTGGTAGGCGCGGGCCTCCGGGGTCGAGGCGAGGGCCGGGTCCGCCGCGGGCGCGCCGGCGGCGGGCGCGGCGGCGGCCTTGGCCTGCACCGCGCGCGACATCGCGTCCTGCTGGATGCGCACGGAGACGACGATCGCCAGGGTGGTGACGATGGCGAGGCCGAGTCCGATGTGCAGCAGTCGCAATTTCATGGCGCGCTCGTGTCCGCGGCGTTGACGGGGGTGGGGATAGGCTACACCGGACGGGCCGTGGTGGGCCCGTCCGCCGCAGCGGCGTGGCGGTCGTCAGACCAGTTGGTCGACCGTCCAGTACAGCAGGTTGAAGGGTTTGGCCCGGTCCGCGGCGTCGCTGGCCTCGGACGCGTCCAGCACGTTGCCCGATCCGTCCAGCACGCTGTCGATGAAGTGGCGCAGTTCCAGGCTCATGGTCTGGACGTCACCGTTCTTGAAGTCGACGATCGTGGTGCAGTGGCTCTCGTTCAGCGCGCGGTACTGCGGGAAGTAGCCGCCGAAGTTGCCCAGGCCGTTCAGGCGGTCGCGCAGGCGCGCGGTGTCCGTGCCCCAGCGGGCGTGGATCAGCGCTTCCTTCGTCGCCTGGTCGGGCGCGTTGGCGATGTCGGAGAAGAACCGCTCGTACGAGTACGACGAATAGTTCAGGTCCTGCCAGAAGTGGGTCTGGCCGAGGCGGTCGCCCGGATACTTCGCCGACAGCGCGTCGTAGAGCGTGCCGAGCTGGTTCTGGTCGAGCCGGGGCAGGGTCGCGGCCATGTAGGCCAGCGGACCGTTCGGACGCGACAGGCCCCAGGCCTGGCGGATCTGGGCCTGCAGCGGCGCCTGCGGCCACACCTGCGGATCGCCGCCGACCGGGGCGTCGAAGATCGGGCCGGAGTCGTCGATCAGGAAGCCGCGGGTCGGCGCCAGGTCGCGGCGCAGGGTGGCGTAGTTGGTGAGGCTGCCCGCGCCGCCGGCGCTGCAGCCGGTGGAGAGCATCTGGGTCGGCCGCGGCAGGTTGTCCTTGAGCCAGCCGACGACGGCGCGCACGTTGCGCACGCCGTTGTGGTGCCAGATCAGCGGCGCGTGGGCGCCGGTGGGGTCGGGATACACCGCGACCTTGTCGCCGCTGTAGATGTCGCCGGTGCAGTAGGGCACGTAGACCATGTTCCACTGCTGGGTCTTCACCGCATCGAACGGGCTGATCCGGGTCACGAACGGGCTGACCAGGCTCGCGCCGGGGTTCAGCAGGCTCATGTAGTCGTCGGGGATGCCGTCCGGATTGCGCGCGCCGCGGATGCCGGCCTGGCCGGTGCAGCTCGCGTAGTCCCAGCAGGCGCCGCCGCCTTCCATGTAGATGATCGTGTTGCGGGTGTTGGGCACGCGGTTGACGAAGAACTTGTAGGCCGAGCCGTTGCCGCAGATGGCGCCGGTCTCGGGGGCCAGTTGCACGGTCTGCCACTGGTTGTACGCGCCGGGCCTGAAGCCGTCGGCGAACCCCGACGGATTGGCCAGCAGCGGGTAGTCGCCGGTGCGCTGCGCGGCGGTCACCCGGTTGTCCGCCTTCGGTGGCGACACCAGGTTCACCAGCGTCTGCCAGGCGGAATAGTCGCCCTCCTCGGCCCGCGACGGGGCGGCGAACGACAGGCCGGACAGGGCGGTGGCGACCGCGACGGCGAGGGCGATGCGGGGCTGCGGACGGGCGGAACGGGATGCGGTCATGCGCCGATGCTCCTTTCGGTTGGGACTGCTCGGTGACGAGGCGGCCACGTCCCCTGTGCCGTGCCGCGCGGCCCGTCGTCGCGGGCCGCCCGCCGGTGTACACCGCGGGCGGGGCGGGGGTCAATGCGGCGGCGCCGCAGGCGCGCGGGGCGATCCAGGCCTCGATCGTGCAGTCGATGGCGCAGTCAGTCGCCGGGCGTGGCCGCTTCCACCGGCGCGTGCGTCGCCGCGCGCCGCGCCAGCGCCGCCTCGCGGTGCGCGATGTAGGCGTTGGCGGCGAAGATGATCGCCGCGCCGGTCGCGGTCCAGCGATCCACCGGCTCCTGGAACAGCCACCAGCCCGCCAGCGCCACCACCGGCAACTGCATGAAGCTGATCGGGGTCAGCGCCGAGACGTCGCCGAGCTTCAGCGCCCGCGTCCACAGCATGTGCCCGCCGGTGCCGAGGAACCCGGCCGCGATCACCCACGCCCAGGTGACGCCCTCGGGCCAGCGCCACACGGTCAGCGCCGGCAGCAGCGACATCGGCACCCACAGCAGGGTGGTGAACACGACGATGCGGTCGGCCGGATCGACCCGCGACAGTTGCTTGATCTGGATCGACACGATCCCGCTGAGCACCGCCGCGGCCAGCGCGACCAGGGTGCCGGCGCTGAAGCCCGCACTGCCCGGGCGCACGATGACCATCACCCCGACGAAGCCCAGCGCCACCGCCGCCCAGCGCCGCGCGCGCACCTGCTCGTGCAGGAACAGCACCGCGGCGATGGTCACGAAGATCGGCGTCGAGTACGACAGCGCCACCGCCTGCGCCAGCGGCAGGTGGCCGATCGCCCAGAAGCCGGCCATCATCGAGACCACGCCGACCGCGCAGCGGAACAGGTAGCGCGGCAACTGCGAGGTGCGCAGCAGGTCCGGGCCGTGGCGCAGCACCAGCGGCGTCGCCGCGACCAGCCCGAAGAAATTGCGGAAGAACGCGATCTCGAACGTGTGCAGGGTCTGCGACGCCAGCCGGATGGCGACGGCCATCAGCCCGAACAGCAGCGTGCTGCCGAGCATCAGCAGCGCCGCGCGCACGTGCGGGCTGCGCGCCACCGCGCTCATGCCCGGCCTGCCGCGACGGAGAAGACCAGGCTCAGGCAGGTGAGGCCGGCCTCGGCCTTGCCGAATTCGGACAGGTCCACCGGCAGCACGCGCCGGCCGCCGCGCGCCGCGTGCGCGCGCACCCGCGCCAGCGTGCCCGGGAACGCGGCGTTGGCGATCAGCGCGTCGCCCAGCGCCAGCACGTTCGCCGCGAACGGCTCGTCGGCGTCGACTTCGATCCGCGCGAAGCCGGCGAAGGCGTCGGCGTCCAGCCACGCCGGATTGACCAGCACGGTGCCGGCGTCGAGCGCGGTGCACGCCGTCTTCAGGTGGAGGCTGCCGTGGACCGGCACCGGCACGACGCGGTAGCCGAAGCCGCCGACCAGCGCGGCGAAGGCTTCGACGCCGGCGCGGTCGGTGCGCACGCTCTGGCCGACGTAGAGCGTGTCGCCGATGCGCAGCACGTCGCCGCCCTCGAGCGTGCCGGGTCCGGGCAGGGATTCGACCCGCCGGCGATGCGTGCGCAGCGGCGCCTCGACATGCGCGGGCTCGTCGCGACGCGAGGCGGCGCCGGGACGGGTCAGCACCGCGACCTCGTCCAGCACCACCGCCGCGTCCTCGACGAAGGCGCTGTCGGGCAGCGCTTCGATCGGGTCGAGCGCGATCACCCGGGCGCCGGCGGCGGCGAGCGCGTCCCGGTAGGCGCGATGCTCGGCGTGCAGGCGATCGGCGCCGATCGGCGTGCGTTCGAGAAAGGTCAGCTCGCAGCCGTCGGCGAGGCGCTGCGCGGGGAGGCGGGTGAGGGCGACGAGGGCGGTCATCGCGCCGCCGCCGTCACCAGGTCGCGCCGACGAGGCGCGGTTCCGGTTCGATGGCGACGCCGAAGCGCGCGCGTACGCTGTCGGCGATGCGGCGCGCCAGCGACAGCAGTTCGCGGCCGGTGGCGCGGCCGTGGTTCACCAGCACCAGCGCGTGACGGTCGGAGACCCCGGCGTCGCCGGAGCCTTCGTCGCTGCGCGCGCCCTTCCAGCCGCACTGTTCGATCAGCCAGGCCGCCGACAGCTTGCGCGTGTCCGCGTCCGCGCCGCGGAACACCGGCAGGCCGGGATGCAGGATCTGCAGTGCTTCGGCCTGCGACGCCGGGACGATCGGGTTCTTGAAGAAGCTGCCGGCGTTGCCGACCACGGCGGGGTCGGGAAGCTTGCGCCGGCGCAGCGCGATCACCGCCTCGGCCACGTCGCGCGGGGTCGGCGCGGCGACGCCCAGCGCCCGGAGTTCGTCGCCGATGCCGGCGTAGTCGAGCTTCAGCGCGTCCGCCGGCTGCGACGCGGCCTTCGGCAGCGCGAACTCGACCGCGACGATCAGCCAGCGCTCGGGCGCGCGCTTGAACGCGCTGTCGCGGTAGGCGAAGCCGCACTCGGCGGCGCTGAAGCGGCGGAACGCCCCGCTCGAGCGCTCGAACGCCTCGACCGCGTGGATGCGCTCGCCGACCTCCACGCCGTAGGCGCCGATGTTCTGGATCGGCGCGGCGCCGACGGTGCCGGGGATCAGCGCCAGGTTCTCGAGCCCGGCGAGGCCCTGTTCCAGCGTCCACAGCACGAAGCCGTGCCATTCGGCGCCGCCCTCGGCGCGGACGATCGCCAGTTCGCCGGCGTCGTCGAGCACCCGGGTGTCGCGGCCGTCGAAACGCAGCGCGACCCGCGGCCCCTCGACGATCAGCAGGTTGCTGCCGCCGCCGAACACCAGCGGCGAGACCCCGCGCAGGGTGTCCTCGAACAGCGCGGGCAGGTCGCCCGCGTCGTCGGTCTCTAGCAGCGCACCGGCGTGCGCCTCGATCCCGAAGGTGTTGCGCAGCACGGCGCGCTCGGTGATGCGGACGGTCATGTGGTCGGCGGCAGGTGTCCGCGGCTCGGCGCTTCCTTGCGGCGGCGGATGGCGTCCACGCATTCGTGGATCAGCCCCGGGCCGCGGTAGATCAGGCCGGTGTAGCACTGCACCAGGCTGGCGCCGGCGGCCATCTTCTTGACCGCGTCCGCGCCGCTGAGGATGCCGCCCACGCCGATCAGCGGGATCTGCTCGGGCAGGCGGGTGCGCAGCATCCGCAGCACCGCGGTCGATTTCGCCATCAGCGGTTCGCCGGACAGGCCGCCGGTCTCCTTCGACAGCGGATGCTGGTGGACCGCGATCCGCGACACCGTGGTGTTGGTCGCGATCACGCCGTCGACCTGCAGTTCGCCCAGCACCCGGGCGGTGACGTCGATGTCCTCGTCGGCGAGGTCCGGCGCGACCTTGACCAGCATCGGCACGCGGCGGCCGTGGCGCGTCCACAGGCGCTCCTGCGCCTCGCGCAGGTGGCCGAGCAGGCGGCGCAACTGCTGCTCCTCCTGCAGCTCGCGCAGGCCGGCGGTGTTCGGCGAGGAGATGTTGATGGTGACGTAGTCGGCCAGCGGATAGACCTTCTCGAAGCACTGCAGGTAGTCCAGCGACGCGTCTTCGTTCGGGGTGTCCTTGTTCTTGCCGATGTTGATGCCGAGCAGTCCGTTGCCCTTGCGCTTGGCCTTCTCGACGTTGCGCACCAGCGCATCGACGCCGTCGTTGTTGAAGCCCAGCCGGTTGATGATCGCGCGGTGCTCGGGCAGCCGGAACATCCGCGGCTTCGGGTTGCCCGGCTGCGGTTTCGGCGTGACCGTGCCGATCTCGACGAACCCGAAGCCCAGCGCGAACAGCGCGTCGATGTGCGCGCCGTTCTTGTCCAGGCCCGCGGCCAGGCCGACCGGATTCGGGAAGGTCAGGTTCATCACCTTCACCGGGAACGCCGGTGTGCCGCGCGAAAGCAGCGGATTCATGCCGGTGCGGTAGGCCGCTTCCAGCATCGACAGGCCCAGCGCGTGCGCGCGCTCGGCATCCATGCGGAACAGGAACGGGCGGGCGAGGCCGTACATGCGCGCCGGCCTCAGTGGAGCTGGCCGGAGAGGCCCAGCCAGGCCAGCAGCGCGGCGATGCCGCCGAAGAACAGGATCGCGACCAGGATGCCGAGCACGGTGAACAGCACCGAGGCCCAGCCCAGGACCAGGCCGGTGACGGCGAGGCCGTCGCCGTCGAGCGCGCCCGCCGAGCGGCGGATCTCGCGTCGCGCCATGTGCCCGGCGACGATCGCGCCGAGGCTGCCGAGGAACGGCAGCAGGGTCCAGCCGAGGATGCCGGCGACCAGGCTGACGACGGCGAGCGAACTGGTTTGCCTCTGGGTGTTCATGCGCGGAATCCTTCAGCGGAGCGACGCGGGCCCGGGGCGCACCGGCGGCCGGTGCGCCGGGTCCGGGTTACAGGTCGAACTTGATGCCCTGGGCCAGCGGCAGCGCGTCCGAGTAGTTGATGGTATTGGTCTGGCGGCGCATGTAGGCCTTCCACGCGTCCGAACCGGACTCGCGGCCGCCGCCGGTCTCCTTCTCGCCGCCGAACGCGCCGCCGATCTCCGCGCCGCTGGTGCCGATGTTGACGTTGGCGATGCCGCAGTCGCTGCCCGCCGCCGAGAGGAACGCTTCCGCGGCCTTGAGGTTGGTGGTGAAGATCGACGACGACAGGCCTTGCGGCACGGCGTTCTGCATGTCGATGGCTTCGTCCAGCGTCGTGTACTTCATCACGTACAGGATCGGCGCGAAGGTCTCGTGCTGCACGATCTCGGCGTCGTTGGTCAGGCCGGTGACGATCGCCGGGCGCACGAAGTTGCCCGGGCCGTCGATCGCGGTGCCGCCGGTCTCGACGGTGCCGCCGGACGCCTTCGCCTTCGCGATGGCGTCGAGGAACGCGTCCACGGCGTCCTTGCTGTTGAGCGGGCCCATCAGGTTCTTCGGGTCGGTCGGATCGCCGATCTTGCCCTCGACCTGCTTGTAGGCGGCGACCAGCTTCGCCAGCACGTCGTCGTAGAGGCTTTCGTGCACGATCAGGCGGCGGGTGGTGGTGCAGCGCTGGCCGGCGGTGCCGACCGCGCCGAACACGATCGCCGGGATCGCCAGCTTCAGGTCGGCGGTCGGGTCGACGATGATCGCGTTGTTGCCGCCCAGTTCCAGCAGCGAACGGCCCATGCGGCGCGCGACGCGCTCGCCGACCATGCGCCCGACCTTGGTCGAGCCGGTGAAGCTGATCAGCGGGATGCGCCTGTCGTCGACGAACTGCTGCGCCAGCTCGCTGCCGGCGTCGTTGAACAGGAAGAAGATGTCCGGGAAGCCGCCGGCCTGCAGCGCCTCGTTGCAGATCTTCATCGACGCGATCGCCGAGAGCGGGGTCTTCGGCGACGGCTTCCAGATCGTGATGTCGCCGCAGATGGCGGCGATGAAGCTGTTCCACGCCCACACCGCGACCGGGAAATTGAACGCCGAGATCACGCCGACCAGGCCGATCGGGTGCCACTGCTCGTACATGCGGTGGCCCGGGCGCTCGGAATGCATGGTCAGGCCGTAGAGCTGGCGCGACAGGCCGACCGCGAACTCGCCGATGTCGATCATTTCCTGCACTTCGCCGTCGCCCTCGGGCTTGGACTTGCCCATCTCCAGCGCGACCAGCGAACCCAGCGCGTCCTTGTGCGTGCGCAGGGCGTCGGCGCACAGGCGGATGGCTTCGCCGCGGCGCGGCGCCGGGGTGGTGCGCCAGATCCGGAAGGCAGCCTGCGCGCGCTCGACCAGCAGGTCGTAATCGGCCTGCGAGGACGCGTGGACCCGGCCCAGCACCTCGCCCGTGGTCGGGTTGACCGGCTCCAGCACGCCGGCGTCGGCGGTCTTCGACCATTCCCCGTTGCCGAGGTAGGTGCCGGATTCGGTGGCGCCGAGGCCGAGGGAGGACAGGACTGGGTGGGTCATCGGGGGAACTCCTGGAGTGCTGGCAGGCGGCGCGACGGCGCGCGCCGGCCTCGAACGGAAGGGAAAGCGAAACGAACAGGTGGACAACGGAGGTGAAGCTGGCGGCCCCGACACGATTCGAACGTGCGACCTGTCCCTTAGGAGGGGACCGCTCTATCCAACTGAGCTACGGGGCCGAAGCCCCGCATTATCGCAGGCTTGGGGCCCCCCGGCACCCCCGGAAGGCGCCGCCGGCGACGGCGGACCGACGAGGCGCGGCGGCGATCTCGTCGCTTTCGCGGGCGCGCCGCGGCTGCGCGGTCGTCGCGTTCCGGGCATGATCGGCGGCGACCCGGCACGCGGCCGGGCGCGACGGTATCCCAAAGGACACGGAGACGGCCATGACGGCAGTGACAGGGCAGGGAGCGGGCGGACAGGGCGGCAATGGCGGTGGCGGCGACAGCGGCGAAGACCAGCCGATCCGCGATGCGGTGCAATCGATCGAAGCGGCGCGCGACGCGCGTCCGAACATCCTGATGATCCTCGTCGACCAGTTGTACTACCCGGACGCGGGCTACGGCGACGCGGGATTCGCGAACGGGATCAAGCAGGTGCTGGATTTCGTCGGCGACATCGACCCGGCGACGAATCCGTGGGCGCGGCATTTCCCCGGGTTCTGCAAGCTGCGCGAGTACGCGACGGTGTTCACCGACCACACCATCGCCGAGTCGGCCTGCATCCCCAGCCGCGCGAGCCTGATGACCGGCCAGTACGGGCCGCGCACCGGCGTCACCCAGACCGACGGGCTGTTCAAGAGCGGCGACGCGCGCAACTTCCCGTGGCTGCCGCCCAACGGCACGCCGACCGCCGGCGACTGGTTCCGCGCGCTGGGCTACACCACCCACTACTTCGGCAAGTGGCACGTCAGCGAGCCGCCGGAGCACACGCTGCAGCAGTACGGGTTCGGCGACTGGGAACTGTCGTGGCCGGAGCCGCACGGCGCCTCGATCAACAACCTCGGCACCTTCCGCGACTACCAGTTCGCCGACCTCGCCTGCGCGTTCCTGCAGGCGCGCGGGCTCGGCGTGCCGTACAACCGCGCGATGTCGCAGCAGGGCATGGATGCGCCGCTGGACCCGCGCACGCCGCGCACCGCGCCGTTCTTCGCGGTGTGCTCGTTCACCAATCCGCACGACATCGCGACCTATCCGACCCTGTCGCGCGGGCTGCAGCCGAGCGTCCCGGGCGACGACCAGACCGCGGTCCCGCCGGTCGGCCCCGGCGGCTCGGTGCCGATCCCGCCGCAGGGCACGGTCAGCGTGACGCCGACCGAGGGCACGTTCCGGGTGCCGCTGAATCCGACCGGACTGCCGCAGGCGTGCGCGACGGCCTCGCCCACGCAGGACGAGGACCTTCTCGCCAACAACAAGCCGCGCGCGCAGTACGAGACCTCGTACAAGGTCGCGCTGGGGCTGGCGGCAAAGACCGGGCTGGCGATCGGGCAGGGCATCGGCGGCGATCCGCAGACGGTGCTCGCGAACGCGGTGAAGGCGACGCTGGGCATCGCCATCCCGTTCCAGTTGCAGCGCGATCCCGACGCCGCGGCGACCGGCTTCCTGCAGTACTACGCCTACATGATCTCGATGGTCGACCGCCATATCCTGCGCGTGCTGGAGACGCTGGAGGCGAGCGGCCTGCGCGAGGACACCATCGTCGTGTTCGCCTCCGACCACGGCGAGTACGGCGCGGCGCACGGGATGCAGATCGAGAAGTGGCACGGCGCGTACCAGGAAGTGGTGCACGTGCCGTTCCTGGTGAGCTGGCCGCGGCTCGCCGAATCGCGCGGCGCGACCCGCGCGATCGCCGCGCAGACCAGTCACATCGACGTGCTGCCGACGCTGCTGCGGCTGGCCGGCGCGACCGACCACGCGCTCGAGCGCGCCCGCCGCGAACTGTCGAAGACGCACGCGGCGGCGCCGTTGCCGGGGGCCGACCTGGTCCCGCTGCTGCGCGGCGGCGCGGGGCCGGTGATCGGTCCCGACGGCCGCGAGCGCAAGGGCGTGCTGTTCGTCACCGACGACCTGATCACCGAACCGCTGCCGCGCGACGACGATCCGCACAACGTCCAGTCGTGGCAGCAGTACGCGGTGTACGCGGCGACGGTCGACCTGCTGCGCCGGGGCGGCGACGGCGCCGCCTCGCGGGTGCCTGCGCTGGCGCCGGGCGCGGTCGCGCAGCCGGCGCACGTGCGCGCGCTGCGCAGCGGCCGCTGGAAGCTGGTGCGCTACTGCGACCCGTGGAGCGAACGCCCGGTCGCGGACCAGTGGGAACTGTACGACCTTCATCGCGACCCGATCGAGCGGGTCAACCTGCTGGTGTTCGACGCGGCGTTCCCGACCCCGATCGACGCGCTGCCGGATGGCGTGACCGCCGAGGCGATCGTCGCGGTGGCCACCGCGCTGGGCGAGGAACTGCGCCGCCAGGAAGCGGCGTACCTGTCGCCGTATCCGTCGGCGCATCCCAGCGCCGGCGCCGTCTCGCACTGACGCGGGACGAGATCGCCGGCACAAGAAAACGGGGCCCCTTGCAGGGCCCCGTCATCGGATCGGCGCTTGTCGTCATGGCGCCGCATCGGAGGCGTCGCGCGATCAGCGCATCGCGGCGATCACTCCGGGCGCACGTCCACGCGGACGCGCATGCGGTCGCCGGGGTGGTGGTCGGTGCGGGTGACGTACTGGCGGCCGGCATATTCGTAGGTCACGTCGTACATGGTCACCGCCGAAGTGGAATAGCGGCCGTCGTCGCGGGCGTCGACCGGGTCGCAGACGCTGACCGTGGCCCGGCGCGGCGGCTGCTTGCTGCGCTGCGCCTGTTCGTAGACGCTGCGACCGGCCATGCCGCCGACCATCGAGCCCACGGCCGCGGTGGCGTAGCGCGCGGAGCCGCCGCCGACCTTGCTGCCCAGCGCCGCGCCGACGATGCCGCCGATCACGGTGGCGACGTTGCGCCCGGTCTCGGTGCCGTAGCCGCGGTTGTCGTAGCGGTCGCCATAGCGACTGTCGTAGCGGTCGTCGTAGCGGCGGTCGTCATAGCCCCGGCTGTCATAGCCGCGACCGTCATAGCTCCGGCCGTCGTAACGATCGTCGTAGTAGCCGTCGTTGGACGCGTACTGGTCGCTCTCGCTGTAGCAGCGGTTGGACGAGACGCGGGTCGGCGCGGTCTGCTGCAGCACCGGATCGACGCGCAGCACGCGGGCGTAGTCGTAGTAGGGGCCCTCGGCGGAGGCGTAGCGGTCCTGGACCGGGGCGGGCGCGCCGCCGGTCTGCGCGGAGGCGATCCCGGTGGCGGCGATCAGGGCGGACGCGAGGATCGTGGCAGTGATGCGAGGCATGGTCGGCTCCGGGCGCCGGGATGGCGCGAGGGGCACCGTAGGGCCCGGGGAGTAACGCGTTGCTGAATTTTTAACGCCAACGGGCCTCGCCGACGCCGGTGTTTAGCCGCGCCTCAGGCGAAATGCCCGGCGACCCGGCATTGCGCACGACCCGCCGGCGGACCGCTGGCCGCCTTCGGAATTTCCCGACCCGTCGCCGCGGCGTGCGCCGATGGGCCCGGCCGCGCCGACGCGGGAACCTGCCCGGGTCTCGCCGAAGGAGGCCGCCGTGCTCGATCCGCGTTTCGCCCTGGCGCTGCTCGCCGGCACCCTGGCCTGCCTGTGGCTGCCGGCGACGCCCGCCCCCTGGGCCCTGCTCTGCCTGGCGACGGCGGCGGCGCTGCTGCGCTGGCCGGCGCCGCGCGCGCCGCTGTGGGTGGCCGTGTGCTGCGCCGGCTTCGTGCTGGCCGGGCTGCGCGCGGACCGGGCGCTGTCGCGGCAGTGGCCGTCGTCGCCGGTGGCGGCCGGGGTCGCGCTGCGCGGCACGGTGGTCGACCTGCCGTCGCACGAGCCCCGCCGCACCCGCTTCACGCTGGTCGTCGACGATGCCGCGGACCAGCCGCCGGCGCTGCGTGGACGACGCCTGCGGCTGTCGTGGTACGACGGCTTCGACGTGCCGCCGGATCGGGCCGACGCGGCCGATGCGCCGCGCCGGCAGGTCGCCGCCGGCAGCCGCTGGGCGTTCGCGGCGAAGATCCGTGCGCCTCGGGGACTGCGCAATCCCGGTGCGGGCGACGCCGAGAAGCACATGCTGATCGACCGGATCGTGGCGACCGGCCACGTCCGCGACGAGGCGTCGGCGACGCGGCTGGCGCCGCCGCGCGGGATCGACGCCTGGCGCGAACGCCTGTCCGCGCGCATCGCGGCCGCTGTGCCCGGCGCGGGGGCGCGCTTCGTGCAGGCGCTCGCGCTGGGCGACACCCGCGGCCTAGACGACGCGGACTGGACCCGGTTGCGGGCGGCGGGCCTGACCCATCTGATCGCGATTTCCGGGTTCCACGTCGGCCTCGTCGCCGGCGCGGCGGCGCTGGCGCTGCGCGGGCTGTGGTGGCTGTGGCCGGCGCCGGGCCGATGGCTGGGCGGGCGGCTTGTCCGGCCGCAGGCGGCGCTGCTGGCGGCGACCGCGGGCGCGCTGGGCTACGCGGCGCTCGCCGGCTTCGCGCTGCCGACGGTGCGCACCGTGCTGATGATCGCGGTGGTGGCGGCGGCGCGCAGCCTGCGCCGCGCGCAGCGTCCCGCGGACACGCTGGCGCTGGCGACGATCGCGGTGCTGCTGTTCGACCCGCTGTCGGCGCTGTCGGCGGGCTTCTGGCTGAGCTTCGGCGGCGTCGCCTGGCTGCTGTGGTGCCTGCCGCGCGGCGAGGGTCGGCCGCTGCGCGAATTCTTCGCCGCCCAGGGCGTGGCGACGCTCGGCCTGCTGCCGCTGGGCGTGGCGCTGTTCGGCCAGGCCTCGTTCGCCGCGCCGCTGGCGAACCCGCTCGCGATTCCCTGGTGGAGCCTGGTGGTGGTGCCGCTGTCGCTGCTCGGCACCGCGCTGGACGCCGTCCACGCCGGCTGGGGCGTGCCGTTGTGGCGCCTGGCGGCAGCCTGTTTCGAACCGAGCTGGCGATTCTTCGGCTGGCTGACCGACGGCCCGCTGTCGCTGTGGTGGCTGCCGGAGCCGGCGTGGTTCGCCGCGCCGCTCGCGCTGCTCGCCGCGTTCTGGATGCTGCTGCCGCGCGGGGTGCCCGGGCGGGCGCTGGCGCTGCTGCTGTGGCTGCCGCTGCTGTGGCCGGACCGCAGGCTGCCGCGAGCCGGCGAGGCCGAGGTGGTGGTGCTCGACGTCGGTCAGGGCCTGTCGGTGCTGGTGCGCACCCGCGGCCACGCGCTGCTGTTCGACATGGGCCCGGCGCAGCCCGACGGTTTCGACGCCGGCGAACGCGCGGTGTCGCCGGCGCTGCATGCGCTGGGCGTGCCCGCGCTGGATGCGGCGGTGGTCAGCCACGGCGACAACGACCATGCCGGCGGGTTCGGCGCGGTCGCCGCCGAGTTCGCGGTCGACCGCCGCTTCGGACCGCCCGACAGCGGGCTCGACGCGGAGATCGACCGCCTCCGCGACTGCCGCGCCGGCGAGGGCTGGACCTGGGACGGGGTGCGCTTCCGTTTCCTGCATCCGCCGCGGTACTTCCCGTACCTGCGCAACGAATCGAGCTGCGTGCTGCGGATCGAAACCGCGCACGGCGCGGCGCTGCTGACCGGCGACATCGGCCAGGTGATCGAGCGCGACCTGCTGCGCCTGGACGCCGACGCGGTGCGCGCCGAGGTCGTCGTGGTCGCCCACCACGGCAGCGCGTCCTCATCGGACCCGGGGTTCGTCGCGGCCACCGGCGCCCGCTTCGCGGCGCTGTCCGCGGGCGACGGCAACCGCTTCCGCCATCCGCGGCCGGCGGTCGTCGCGCGGTGGCGGCGGCACGGTGCGCGTGCGCCGCTGACCGCCGACGGCGGCGCGCTGCGCTTCCGGCTGGCGGCGGACGGGGTGTCGCTGGCGACCGAACGCGGCCGCCATCCGCGGCTGTGGGACGCCGCGGCGCTGCGTCGGCAGCCGCGCGGTGGGGGCTCCGCCGCTGGGCTATCCTATGGCCGCGATGCGCTCCCCGAACGATGACGGCCGCGGGCCGGAGGATACGACGTGCTGGAACTGGTGAAGGCGGGCGGCTGGCCCATGATTCCGCTGCTGCTGCTGACGGTGCTGGCCGTGGCCATCGTGCTGGAGCGGTTCTGGAGCCTGCGCCGCAAGGTCGTGCTGCCGCCGGGGCTGGGCGACGAGGTCCGGGCCTGGGCGGCCCGCGGCAACCTCGACCCCGCGCACATCGAATCGCTGCGCCGCACTTCGCCGCTGGGCGCGCTGCTGGCCGCCGCGCTGGACGTGCGCCAGCGTCCGCGCGACCAGATCCGCGAACGCATCGAGGACGTCGGCCGCCATCTCGTGCACCGGATGGAGCGCTTCCTCAACACCCTCGGCACGATCGCCGCCGCCGGCCCGCTGCTGGGCCTGTTCGGCACCGTCGTCGGCATGATCCAGATGTTCCTGGGCATCCTCGACAGCGGCATCGGCGACGTGAACCAGCTCGCCGGCGGCATCGGCAAGGCCCTGGTCTGCACCGCGACCGGCATGATCGTGGCGATCCCGGCGCTGATCTTCCACCGCTACTTCCGCGGCCGCATCGCCGGCTACATCGTCGACATGGAGCACGAGGCGATCCAGTTGCTCGACACCCTCGATCCGGTCCGTCCCGGCGCGCCGGTGGCGTCCGGCGGCCGCGGCATCGTGCCGCCGGTCCGCGCGGACTGAGCCGTGGTCGCGCTGCGCGTCGCCGTGGTGGTCGCCTGCGTGGCGCTGGTCGCCTGGCCGGTGGCGCATGCCATGCTCGCCGGCCTGCGCACCGGACGCCTGCCGCACACCGGCAACCGCGCCGAACTGGTGCGCAGCGAACGCCCGGTCGGCTTCTGGGCGCTGATGGCCGCGTTCCTGGCGATGCTGGCGCTGTTGGGCTACGGCGCCGTCCTGGGCGTGCAGCGCGCGCTGGCCTGACCCGACCTTCCCGAGATCCCGCCCCATGCGCATCCGCGACTTCCGCGCCGACGACGAACCCGAGATCAACCTGATCCCGCTGATCGACGTGGTGCTGTGCCTGATCATCTTCTTCGTCATCACCACCACCTTCGACGCGCGCTCGGTGCTCAAGCTGCAGTTGCCGAAGGCCGAGGGCGAGGCCAGCGAGGCGGCGTCGAAATCGCTGAGCGTGCTGGTCAATGCCGACGGCCGCTATTTCGTGCAGGACCGCGAAGCGCTGCGCACCGACGTCGAGTCGCTCAAGCGCACCATCGCCGAGGTCGCCGGCGACGACCGCAGTCGCCCGGTGCTGCTGCGCGCCGACGCCCGCACCCCGCACCAGTCGGTGGTCACCGCGCTGGACGCGCTCGGCCAGCTCGGGTTCCGCCGGATCAGCATCGCGACCGCGCCCGAGGCACGCGCCGCCGCGCCCGCCGCCGCCGGGGCCAAGCGATGAGCCCAGCCGACCGCGCGCCCGCGTGGCCGATCTACCGCCGGCTGCAGGGCTACGCCCGCCCGTACCGCGGCCTGCTGGCGGTGGCGCTGCTGGGCATGCTGCTCGAGGCTGCGGCCGGCGGCGGCTTCACCTTCATGATGAAGCCGATCACCGATGGCCTGTCGCACCCGGACGAGGCGATGCTGTGGCGGATGCCGCTGATCATCGTGGCGATCTTCGTCGTCCGCGGCCTGGCCGGCTACGTCTCGGACGTGTTCATGGCCCGCGCCGCGCGCAGCATCGCCCGCGACATGCGGGTGCGGGTGTTCGACAAGTACCTGCGCATGCCCGGCACCCACTTCGACCGCGAATCGGTCGGCACGATGCAGATGCGGCTGGGCTCGGACAGCGACCAGGTCGCGCAGGCGGCGGTGGACGCGGCGAAGGTGATGCTGCAGCAGTCGCTGCAGATCGTCGCGATGCTGGCGGTGATGCTGTGGACCAGTTGGCGGGTGACCATCGCGATCCTGCTGATCGCGCCGATCATGGCGTGGATGATGGACCGGGTCGGCCGCCGCTACCGCCGCTACGGCCATCGCATCCAGGAGAGCGGCGCGCGCCTGCTGCAGGCCGCCGACCAGACCCTCAGCGGCCAGCAGGAAGTGAAGGTCTACGGCGCGCAGTCGGCCGAGCTGGGGCGCTATCGCGAACTCGCCGGCGAGAACATGCGCCTGTCGATGAAGGTCGAGGCGACCCGCAGCGTGACCTCGGCGGTGATCCAGTTGATGGGGTCGGTCGGCCTGGCGCTGCTGCTGTTCTTCGCCGGGCGCGAGGCGATGCAGGGGCGCCTGACCGCGGGCGCGTTCGTCAGCCTGATGACCTCGATGATGGCGATGATCCCGGCGCTCAAGCAACTGACCAACGTGCAGAACATGCTGCAGCGCGGCGTGGCCTCGGCCGAGCGCCTGTTCTCGGTGCTCGACGCCGAGGAGGAGCGCGATGCCGGCACCCGGACGCTCGACCGCGCGCGCGGCGAGCTGGCGTTCCGCGGCGTCGGTGCGCACTACCCGGGGCAGAACGCGCCGGCGCTGGAGGACGTGTCGTTCGTGGCGCGGCCGGGCACGGTGACCGCGATCGTGGGCCGCTCCGGCAGCGGCAAGTCGAGCCTGGTCAAGCTGATCCCGCGCTTCTACGAGCCGTCGTCGGGCGAGATCCTGCTGGACGGGCATCCATTGGACGAATACCGGCTCGCCGACCTGCGCCGGCAGATCGCGCTGGTCGGCCAGCAGGTGATGCTGTTCGACGGCAGCGTCGCCGACAACGTGGCCTACGGCGAGATGGCGGACAACGACGGCGAGCGCGTGCGCGCCGCGCTGGACGCGGCCAACGCCAGCGAGTTCGTCGATGCGATGAGCGAAGGCGCCGGCACCGGCATCGGCGCCCGCGGCGGACGCCTGTCGGGCGGCCAGCGCCAGCGCCTGGCGATCGCCCGCGCGATCCTCAAGGACGCGCCGATCCTGATCCTCGACGAGGCCACCGCGGCGCTCGACACCGAATCCGAGCGGCTGGTGCAGGACGCGCTCGACCGGCTGATGCCCGACCGCACGACGCTGGTCATCGCGCACCGGCTGTCCACGATCGAACACGCCGACCAGGTGCTGGTGCTCGATCGCGGGCGGCTGGTCGAGCAGGGCACCCACGCCGAACTGCTGGCCCGCGACGGGCTCTACGCGCACCTGCACCGGATGCAGTTCCGCGAACCGGGCGCCGCGGACGCCGCGCCGTGAGCGGTCGCGGCCGTCAGCCGCCCCGGTACTGGTTCGAAGGCGGTCGCGCACCGCTGCCCGCGCGCGCGCTGGCGCACCTGTACGCGGGCATGGTCGCGGCGCGCGCGGCGCTGTTCCGCCGCGGCCTGCTGCGCAGCCGGCACCCCGGCAAGCCGGTGCTGGTGGTCGGCAACCTCATCGCCGGCGGCAGCGGCAAGACGCCGCTGACCATCGCGCTGGTCGAGCGCCTGCGCGCCGAAGGCTTCGCGCCCGGCGTCGCCAGCCGCGGCTACGGCCGCGACGACGCGGGCACGCCGCGCTGGGTGGACGCCGCGCTCGATCCCCGCCTCGGCGGCGACGAGCCGGTGCTGATCGCGCGCCGCACCGGCGCGCCGGTGCGGGTCGACGCCGATCGTGTCGCCGCGGCGCAGGCGCTGGTCGGGGCCGGTTGCGACGTGATCGTCTGCGACGACGGCCTGCAGCATTACCGGCTGGCGCGCGACGTCGAGATCGAAGTCATCGACGGCCGCCGCCGCTACGGCAACGGCCTGCCGATCCCCGCCGGGCCGATGCGCGAACCCGCCGCGCGCGGTGCGCGCTGCGACTTCCGGGTGCTCAACCTCGGCAGCGACGACGGCGAGGCCGGCTTCGGCGAGTGGCCGATGCGGCTGGTGTCGGACGCGGTGGTCGCGATGCGCGGCGCACGCACCGCGTCGCTGTCGGCGTTCGCCGGCCAGCGCGTGCACGCCGTCGCCGGCATCGGCGACCCCGAGCGTTTCTTCGCGATGCTGCGCGGGAAGGGGATCGCGGTCGTGCCGCATGCGTTCCCCGACCACCACGCCTACCGCGCCGAGGACTTCGACTTCGGCAGCGACCTGCCGGTGCTGATGACCGAGAAGGACGCGGTGAAGGCGGCCGCGCTCGTGGACGGCCGCGGCTGGTCGGTGCCGATCCGCGCCGAACTGCCCGAAGCGTTCTGGGTGGCGCTGCTCGAGCGCCTGCGCGGTCGCGTCTGACCGCCCGCGTGGGCGCACGATCGCCTGCGTTGTCCGCGCCCGCGCCCGCACGACCGCCCGCGCACGACCGCACGAGGCGGTCGCCCGGCTATGCTCCGCGCATGGACACTTCCGATTTCGTCGTCGCCATTCCCGCCCGCTACGCCGCCAGCCGCCTGCCCGGCAAGCCGCTGCGCCCGCTCGGCGGCGAACCGCTGGTCCTGCACGTCGCCCGCCGCGCGCTCGCCGCCGGCGCGCGCGAGGTGTGGGTGGCGACGGACGACGCGCGCATCGCCGAGGCCCTCGCCGGCAGCGGGGTGCGCATCGCCATGACCTCGCCCGACCACGCCTCGGGCACCGATCGCCTCGCCGACTGCGCGGCGCAGGCCGGCTGGGACGACGGCACCGTCGTCGTGAACCTGCAGGGCGACGAGCCCTTCGCCCCGGCCGCCGGCATCCGTGCGGTCGCCGCGACCCTGGTCGCCTCGGGCGCGCCGATGAGCACGCTGGCGACCGCCATCGCCGACGCCGACCCGTTGTTCGACCCCAACACGGTCAAGCTGGTGCGCGCCGCGAACGGCGATGCGCTGTACTTCAGCCGGGCGCCGATCCCGTGGGCGCGCGACGCCTTCGCCCGCGACCGCACGGCGCTGCCGGCGGACGGCCCTTGGCTGCGGCACATCGGCATCTACGGCTACCGCGCCGGGTTCCTCAGGCAGTTCGCCGCGCTGCCGCCGTCGCCGCTGGAGCGGATCGAGTCGCTGGAGCAGTTGCGCGCGCTGGAGGCCGGCCACCGGATCGCGGTGGCGATCACCCCGGCGCCGTTCCCGCCGGGGATCGACACCCCCGAGGACCTCGCGCGTGCCGAACGCCATCTCGCCGCGCAGCGGGCCGGCTGAGATGCGGCTGCTGATGGTCTGCCTCGGCAACATCTGCCGGTCGCCGCTGGCCGAGGGCGCGTTCCGCGCGCACCTCGACCGCCGCGGGCTGGACTGGATCGAGGTCGATTCGGCCGGCACCGGCGGCTGGCACGCCGGCGAGCCGCCGGACCGGCGCAGCATCGCGGTCGCCGCCGCGGCCGGGGTGGACATCCGCGGCCAGCGCGCGCGCAAGCTGCGGGCGGCCGACTTCGAGGCCTTCGACTGGCTGCTCTGCGCCGATCGCAGCGTCCTGCGCGACGTGCGCGCGCTCGCGCCCGCGGGGGCGAGCGCGCAGGCGGCGCTGCTGCTGGAATGGGCCGGGCAGGGCGCGGGCGCGGAAATCCCGGACCCCTACACCGGCGACGCCGAGGACTTCCGCGCGGTGTGGGCCATGGTCGATGCGGCGGCCGAGGCCGGCGTCGCCCGGCTCGCCCGCGACGCGCCCCTTCGGTGACGACAGGTTGACGCTCGGGTCCGGACTGGGGATGCTGGGCGGCTCATGGATATGCCGCTCGCCCCCGAATTTCCCGCTTCGCTGGACTGGCTGAACCTCGCCGCCCCGCTGCGCATGGCGCAGTTGCGGGGCAAGGTGGCCGCGCTGGTCTTCGTCAACGCCGGGTCTGCCTGGTCCCAGCAGCGCCTGACCGACCTCGCCACCCTGCGCAAGCGCTACGGCGACCACCTCCACGTGGTCGCGATCCACGTGCCCCGGTTCGACCACGAGCGCGATCCCAAGCGGGCGTTCAAGCGCCTGCAGCGGCAGCCGCTGGAGTTCCCGGTCGCGCACGACGCCGACTGGGTCGCGTGGCAGCACTTCGGCATCGACGCCTGGCCGACCGTGGTGCTGATCGACGGCCTGGGCCGTATCCGCGCCCGGATCGTCGGCGACACGCCCCTGCGCGACCTGGAGGCGGCGATCGCGAAGCTGCGCGGCGAGGAAGCGCCGCAGTCGATCCAGCCCGAACCGTTCGAGGTCCGCCGCAGCCGCGAGCCGGACCTGCCGCTGCGCTACCCGGTCGGCATCGCCGTCGGCGACCAGTACATCTACGTGGCCGACTCCGGGCACCACCGGGTGCTCGAATGCACGCCCGCCGGCCGCATCCACCGCCAGTTCGGCAGCGGCGGCCCTGGCTTCATCGACGGTCCGATGGAACTGGCCGCCTTCCAGTATCCGCAGGGCCTGAGCCTGCAGCGCGACGTGCTCTACGTGGCCGACGCCGGCAACCACGCGGTGCGCCGGATCAAGCTCGGCACCGGCGACATCGACACCCTGGTCGGCGCCGGCCGTCCGGGGACGCCCAGCGAAGGCAGCGTGGTCGACCCGCGCGCGGTCGCGCTGGACCATCCGCGCGGGGTGGCGGTGTCGCCGGCGAACGTCGTCTGCATCTCCACCGCCGGCGACAATCGCATCTGGACCTACGACCTCGGCGACCGCACGCTGCGGCTGCTGGCGGGGTCGGGCGAGATGGCGCTGGTCGACGGCGAGGGCCCGAAGGCCGGGTTCGTCGGCCCGGGCGCGCTGGCGCTGGTCCAGCAGATCCTCTACGTCTGCGACGAGGCCGGTTCCGCGATCCGCAGCGTCCACCTGCGCAGCCGCCAGGTCACCACGCTGGTCGGGCAGGGCGCGTGGCGCTTCGGCAACCTCGAAGGCTCGCGCGCCGACGCGCTGCTGCAGCAGCCGCAGGCGATCGCGCTCGACGGCAAGACGCCGGTGCTGTGGATCGCCGACAGCGGCAACGACCAGTTGCGCACCCTGCGCCTGGGCGGCGGCGAACTGAGCACGATCAATCTGCCCCAGCGCCTGCACGCGCCGGCGGGCCTGGCCGTGCACAACGGCGTGGTCTGGATCGCCGACACCGACGCCCACGCGGTGCTGCGCTTCGATCCCGGCGACGGCAGCCTGCGGCAGATCCCGATCGGCGAGTGAGCGCGATCCGATGCGGTCGCGGACGCTGGAAGGAATGCGGTGGGTGAGCGTGCTGTGCCTGGCGGGGGCGGCGCTGTGTTTCGCGCAGAGCGCGCGCTGGGAGCGGGCGGTGGGCCGGGATTCGCTGGTCCTGCCTGCACCCGGGCCGCACGCATCGGTGACCGGCTATGTGAGCGTGTGGCAGCCGGGCGCGCGCAATCTCGAGCTTCTCGTGCCGCTCGCGAAAGCGGAGTCTGGTGGATCGTCGGATCGCGAGCGCACGCCGATGCCTGCCGCGCTGCGCGTTCAATTCGCGCACGAGGGCGGTGCGACAACGACGGTCGATATCGATCACTTCGATTTCCTTTCCGCGATCGGCCAGGAAACGATCGGACTGTATTCCTCCCCGCCTTTCGATTTGCCGGAAAGCGGACACTACGTGGTCAGGATTTCGGCGGCGAACGATGATTTGCCCGCCGGACGGTTGTTGCGATTGAACATCTTCAATCCCGGCATGGGCTATTTCTGGGTCTCGGATTTCACCGCGGGGCTCGGCTGGTTCGCGCTCGCCGCCGGTTCGGCGCTGTGGCTCGCCCTGGCGATCGCCCGCCGCTACGCCCCCGACGACGTCCCGCGCCGATGACCGCGCCGCGCACCGAAACGCCCGGGACGCCGCCTTTCGACGGCCGCGCCTTCGCCCGCGACCTGACGCCCGCGCCGGGCGTGTACCGCATGTACGCGAGCGACGACAGCCTGCTGTACGTCGGCAAGGCGGCTTCGCTGAAGAAGCGCGTCGCCAGCTATTTCACCAAGGCGCTGCCGACCCGCACCGCGGCGATGGTGGCGCAGATCGCGCGGATGGAGGTCACGGTCACGCGCACGCCGGCCGAGGCGCTGCTGCTGGAGAACCAGCTCATCAAGTCGCTGAAGCCGCGCTACAACGTGCTGCTGCGCGACGACAAGAGCTATCCGTACGTGGTGCTGACCCGCGAGGCCTGGCCGCGGATCGCGTTCCACCGCGGCGCGCGGTCGCTGCCCGGTCGCTATTTCGGCCCGTACCCGAGCGTGCCCGCGGTGCGCGAGACGCTCAACCTGATGCACCGCATCTTCCGGTTGCGAAGCTGCGAGGACAGCGTGTTCCGCAACCGTTCGCGGCCGTGCCTTCAGTACCAGATCGGCCGCTGCAGCGCGCCCTGCGTCGGCCTGGTGCCGGCGCGCGACTACGCCGACGCCGTGCGCCGGGCGACCCTCTTCCTCGACGGCCGCAGCGACGAGCTGACCGCCGAACTGACCGCGACGATGGAGGAGGCCAGCGCGCGGCTCGATTTCGAGGAGGCGGCGCGGCTGCGCGACCTGGTCGCGGCGATCCGCAAGCTGCAGTCGCGGCAGTACGTCGATGGCCAGGTCGCGGATCTCGACGTGCTCGGCGTCGCGATGCAGGGCGTCCACGCCTGCGTGATGCTGCTGGCCTTCCGCGACGGCCGCAATCTCGGCACCCGCACCTTCTTCCCGAAGACCAACGGCGAGGACAGCGCCGAGGCGGTGCTGGGCGCGTTCGTCTCGCAGTACTACGGCGAGCAGCCGCCGCCGAAGGAGATCGTGCTCGACCGCGATATCCCGGACCGCGAGCTGATCGAGGAGGCGCTGGGCGCTTCCGCCGGGCGCCGGGTGGCGCTCAAGGCCAGCGTTCGCGGCGAACGCGCCGGCTACGTCGACCTGGTCCGGCGCAACGCCGAACTGGCGCTGGCGACGGAGCAGGGCAGCAACGCCGCGCAGCGCGCCCGCGCCGAGGCGCTGCGCGACCTGCTGGGCCTGGACGACCTGCCGCGCCGGATCGAATGCTTCGACATCAGCCACACCATGGGCGAGGCGACCGTGGCCTCCTGCGTGGTGTTCGACGCCGACGGCCCGGTGCGCAGCCAGTACCGGCGCTACAACATCGAGGGCGTCGCGCCCGGCGACGACTACGCGGCCATGCACCAGGCGTTGCAGAGGCGCTTCCGCAAGGCCGCCGAGGCCGCGGACGGAGAGGGCGTGCTGCCCGACCTGCTGCTGATCGACGGCGGCGGCGGACAGGTGGCGCAGGCGCACGCGGTGCTGGCGGACCTGGGCATCGCCGACGTGCGCGTGGTCGGCGTCGCCAAGGGCGAGGCGCGTCGTCCCGGCGACGAGACGCTGCTGCTGCCCGACGGCCGCGAACTGCATCCCGGCGCGGGTTCGCCGGGCCTGCAACTGGTCCAGCAGGTTCGCGACGAAGCGCACCGTTTCGCCATCACCGGCCATCGCGGACGGCGGCAAAAGGCGCGGACGACGAGCCGACTGGAAGAAATTCCCGGAATCGGACCGCGCCGACGCGCTAATCTGTTGCGGCATTTCGGCGGACTGGGCGGCCTTCGGGCGGCCGGCGTCGAGGAGATCGCCCGGGTCGAGGGTATCGACGCCGCGCTCGCCGGGCGCATCTATGCGGCCCTCCACGGCCTGGAGTCCTGAGGAGTTCCATGAAGCTGACGGTACCGACCATGCTGACGCTCGCCCGGATCGTGATGATCCCGGTGCTGGTGCTGGTCTTCTATCTGCCCTACCGGTGGAGCAACTTCGCGACCGCGGCGGTGTTCGCGCTGGCCGCCGTCACCGACTGGCTGGACGGCTGGATCGCCCGTCGCTACGGCCTGCACTCGGCGTTCGGCGCGTTCCTCGACCCGGTGGCCGACAAGCTCATGGTCGCGGTGGCGCTGTTCCTGATCGTGCAGGGCCATCCGACCCCGTGGATGGCGTTCTGGGCGGCGGTGATCGTCGGCCGCGAGATCGCGGTGTCGGCGCTGCGCGAGTGGATGGCGGAGATCGGCCAGCGCGCCACGGTCAAGGTCGCCACGATCGGCAAGATCAAGACCGTGGTGCAGATGCTGGCGCTGCTGGCGCTGCTGTATTCGGTGGTCCCGGGCCAGCGTCCGGCGCCGTGGCCGGGCGATCCGGTGTTCCACGTCGGCGACTGGATGCTGGCGGTCGCGGCCCTGCTGACGCTGTGGTCCGGCGCCCAGTACCTGATCGCCGCCTGGCCGGCGCTGATGGCCGACGAAAAAAAGAGTGTTGACACGGCCGCAACAGACGCTAGAATTTCGGCTCCTCCGCGGGAATAGCTCAGTTGGTAGAGCACGACCTTGCCAAGGTCGGGGTCGCGAGTTCGAGTCTCGTTTCCCGCTCCAGTTTCCTGCGAACCCCGGCTTGCCGGGGTTCGTTGTTTCGGACCCAGGGATGTCCGTGCGCGCATGCGCATGTACAATCGGGTCGCACCCGTCACCCGGCTTGGTGGCAGAGTGGTCATGCAGCGGACTGCAAATCCGCGTACGCCGGTTCGATTCCGACCCAAGCCTCCAGTATCGACAGACAGCCCGCTTCGGCGGGTTTTTTGTTGCCTGCGCGGTCCCCGCCTCGCGACCGCCTGAACGAAAGGGGCGGACGCTTCCGCAGCAACGCGCCGCCCGCCCGGGTTCGACCGCCGGCCTTCGCCGCGCGTCTGCGCCGCCCGCATCGAACCACGATCGCCCGCAAGATCGCCCGCAAGACCGCCCCATACCGGCCGGCCGCCATCGTTTTCATTCCCGCTTCCGATGCAGGCCTCCATTCGACCGGCGCGCCGTCCGCCGCCGGCCTTCGATGCATCGCCCGGACCTCCGGAATCGATGGCGTCACGCCCGGCCGGGGGTCCCGGCCGGGGCCCGGAGCAGCGGGACGGAATCAGATGCTACCGTCGAAGGGCCCGGAAGGAGGGCCCGACGGGTATCCCTGATCGTTAGCAAAGCCGCTTTTTCAAGCGGAATCGCTAACGTCTCCAAAAAAAATCTGTCCCAAGGAGAAACTCCATGTTGAAGCGCCACCTGCATGCCTCGTTCCCGGTCTTGGTCTTCGTTTGCGGCCTGGCCGCCAGCCCCCTCGCGCTCGCGCAGTGCGGCTGCAGCGACGACGGACACGGCACCCCGTCAAAGTCCGGCAATAGCCTCGGACAATCGTTTCCGACCGTGGCTCCCACCGCCCAGGACACGACCTGGCAGGTCTACGAGTTCCAGCGCGACGGCGTGCGCTACCTGCAGATCAACGATCGCGTCGGCAACGTCCGCGCCGCGGTCGGCCGCATCGACGGCACGGCGTGGGTGCTGCCCATGGGCATCGACGCCGAACGCGTGCGCATCGCCACGGGCAGGAGCCTGCCGACGGCGCGCGCCCGCAGGGTCTACGGCAATGCGGAACTCGCTGTCGACTACGTCCTCGATGCGAAGGGCAGGCCGGTGTGGACCGTGCGCGTCCTCTCGCAGGTTCAGTGAGCGGATGATGGCGAATCCGCCGGCTCGGAGAGCAGCACGCACACGCGGTGCGCATGGCGGCGAAGAATGCCGCCATGCGCTTTCACCCGCGCCAGCAGCAGCGAGTCGGCCGCCGCGCCCGCCTGGCTCGCGTGCGCCGGCGCCGTGGGCGAAGCGGAGACGAACAGGGCGATGCCGCGCGTCCGGCGGCCGGACCAGACGCGCATCCTGATCCGGTATTCGTCCGGATCGCACTCCGACAGCAGCGCCATCGCGTTGCAGATGCACCGGTAGGCCACGAGCTGCAGTTCCATCGACAGCACCCGCGGCTGGCCGCGCAGCGAATAGATCACGTCCGCGCCGCCCGCCCAGAAGCCGGTGAAGGCTTCGGAGTGGACGACCGCATACAGGCCCTGCTCCTCGATCCGGATCGGATAGAGCGCCTGCGCCTGCTCGTCGAACACGCGTCGGTGCCGCACCGCGTCGCTGTTCAGGTCGAGCGCCGCCGTGTAGTTGCCGTGGGCCTTGAGCGACGCCGCGAGGTCCTTGCGCTCGTCGTCCAGCAGCAACTGCATCTGCGCCATGTACAGCAGGTGCTCGCGCAGCACGCGCTCGGTGGACAGGAAACTGCTGCGCGCCATCTTCAGCGCATGCGCTTCGGCGATGCCCGAGCGCCGGGCGGTGTCGTAGTGCTCTGAGATCACGGTGCCGAGCGCGAGCAGGGTCACCGCGGTGATCGCCAGCGCCTGCTGCGCGAGGAACACGGTGGTGTCGTGCGCGCCCGGGATGCCGGTGTAGGTCAGCGTCTGGGCGATGGCCAGGTTGACCGCGACGACGCCCACCGCCGACCCGCGCCAGCCGTGGAAGAAGGTCAGGAACACCGCCGGCACGATCATCATCATCAGCAGCGACAACTGCAGCGGCCGCTCGATGTGCCCCTGCATCAGGATGCCGGCATACAGCGCGGCCACCGCGAGCAGCGCGACCGCGACGTCGCGCACGAAGCGGCGCGGGGAGAACGCCTCCTGCCTGCGCAGGCACCACAACAGCGCCGGCAGCGTGACCATCAGGATGCCGAGGAAGTCGCCGATGAAGTAGCTGCCGAACTTCGTCGCCGTGACCAGCGCGCGCGGCCCGTGCAGGAAGTAGTTGAGGCCGAGGTTGCACAGCGAGGACCACAGCGCGAGCGCGACGGCGGCCAGCGGCAGCCAGCGCGCGATGTCGCGCGGTTCGCCCAGTCGCCGGCGCAGCGCGCGCACCGCCGGCGCGATCAGGCCGATCAGCAGGAACGGGCTCGCGTAGGACCACAGCGGACCGTACTTCCCGACCATCGGGAAACGCACGATCGACAGCGCCGCGATGTCGCCGGCGAGGAGGAACGGCCACAGGCGGTAGGGGAGGAGCAAAAAGCAGGCGGCACGAAGCCCAGCCGGCAGGAACCACTGGTCGAAGGACAGGTATCGCATCGCCAGGTAGGCGACACAGTACCCGGTACCGAGCGCAAGCCCCTTGGCCGCGTCGGTCCATTTCGCAGCTTCCATGGCTTCTCCCTGTTTCCTCTGTGTCGCCTGCCGGAATTCCGTCCTTGAGATACCGCGCAGAAGCTATTCGCACAAAAAAACAGGTTCGTCAAACCCCGAAACCCGCTTCCGGACGACCGGTGCGCATCATAGCCAACCGGTCACGGCGCCGTGGATGCGAATGTTCGACAGATCCGTCGTGGACACGTCGATCCGTTCGCTCCCGCCGCCCTGACCGACGAGGCACCACGCGTCCCGCCGCACCAGGAGACGGCGGATGTCCGGTCTTCCCCAGAGGGTGTAGGCGTAGATGCCGCCGTCGACCACATCTTCGTGCCTGCTGATCGAGGTGTCGACCAGGACCAGCGCGAAGCGTTTGATCTCGGGTTCCATCGCGCGCGAGAGCTGCACCGCCCAGCGCACGTTCTCGATCGGCGTCGGCCCGAGCTCCCTGCGCACGATGAATTCCGGAAGCAGGATGCGTTCGCAGCCGTCGCCGCGACCGAAGCCGGGCAGATGCTGGATCGCGACGTGCTCGATGGGCACGATGCCCCGGTCGGGCCCGCCCGAGGCCATCGCCATCCTCGCCGATTCGGCATGCATCCTGCGCGCGTAGGCCTTGCTGATGCGCTCGGGCGGGACGTCCAGCAGCGCGGCGATCGCCGGCGCGTGGTCGGCGGGGATCGGACGCCTGCCGGTACGCCACTGCGACACGTTGTTGTACCCGATGCCCTCCAACTGCGCGGCCACCGTGGTGTTCCGCATGCCCGTCTCGTTCATGGCATCCGCGAAGGCTTGTGCGTACTTGTCCATTCCCGTCGCTGCGTATTCGTCCGGCTTCCTCCCGGATCATAGCCTACCGCTTGACAAGCCATCCGTCAGTGCTAACTATTGGCTAACTAACGCTATCGGAAGAGACGTGGCGCGCCGCGTTTCCCGGGGATTCTCCGGGCGCCGGGGACAGCGCGGATCGCGCATTCCGATATCACGGAGATCACGAACGCCGGAATCGCCGGCGCACGGGTCGCCCTCGCGGCGCCACCGGCCCAGGCCGGGTCGCGGGCGGGCGGAGGATCCACAGGGAGGTGCATCATGCAGCATCTGGTCTGCCGCGTCGGCAGCACGCTCCACCTCGGCGACGATATCCGCGTCGTCGTCCACGCCCGCCTCGGCGAGCGGGTGACGTTCGGGGTGGTGGCGCCCTGGCATCGCGAAGTGCTGCTCGACGGCGTCGCGCTCAGGCCGGCGCGGGACCCGGGCGGTGGCTGCTGGTACCTCTTTTCCCTGCTCAACGTCCGCGCCTTCCTCGTCGGCGGGATCGAGGTGAGTCTGGCCGCGCGCCATGCGCGGCCGGACGCCGGGCACGACCACGACCACGTCCATCTCGACGTCGTCGGCGCCGAATCCGTCCGCGTCCACGAAGGGGAAGCGCGCGTACTGGACGATGCGCCCGGACGCCGGCGCCCCACCGCCGTCGGCTGGCAGGCGCGCCTCCGGGGCCTGCTGGGGACGCTGCGGACCGCCTGAGCCGCTGCAGGCGCGGTCGTGCGTCCGCGGGGCGCCTCCGCACCATCGACGCTTATACTCGGCCGGTTCCGGCGCGTTGCTCCGGATGACGCAGGCCCGGGTGGCGAAACGGTAGACGCAGGGGACTTAAAATCCCCCGGCCCGCGAGGGTCGTGTGGGTTCGAGTCCCACCCCGGGCACCATGGCGAGCGGGCGATCCCGCATCGCTCCGCACGCCGCCTCGGGATCGTCCGCATGTCGCGCTTCGCCGCCTATTTCGCCAGCCTGCTCCTGACCCTGCTGACCGCGTCCGCGGCGCTGCTGTTCGGCGACGGCTGGTGGTGGGCGTTCGCGGTGTTCGCCGCGCTGGCGGCGCTCGGCACCTGGGACCTGCTGCAGACCCGCAGCACCCTGCGCCGCAACTATCCGATCCTCGCCCATTTCCGCTACGGGCTGGAGTCGATCGGCCCGGAGATGCGCCAGTACTTCATCGAGTCGGACACCGCCGAGGTGCCGTACTCGCGCCAGCAGCGCGCGCTGGTCTACCAGCGCGCGAAGGCGGTCAACGACACCCGTCCGTTCGGCACCCAGCAGGACGTGTACGGCGAGGAATACGAGTGGATCAACCATTCGGTGATGCCGACGAAGATCGACTCCGACGATTTCCGGATCCGCATCGGCGGCGATGGCGACGCCGCCTACGACGCCAGCGTGTTCAACATCTCGGCGATGAGCTTCGGCGCGCTGTCGGCGAACGCGATCCGCGCCCTCAACGCGGGCGCGAAGCGGGGCGGGTTCTACCACGACACGGGCGAGGGCTCGATCTCGCCGTACCATCGCGAGAACGGCGGCGACCTGGTCTGGGAAATCGGCAGCGGCTACTTCGGCTGCCGCAACGAGGACGGCACCTTCAGCGACGAGCGCTTCGCCGCGAACGCCGCCGACCCGCAGGTGAAGATGGTCGAACTGAAGCTGTCGCAGGGCGCCAAGCCCGGCCACGGCGGGGTGCTGCCGGCGGCCAAGGTCAGCGCCGAGATCGCCGCGACGCGCGGGGTCCGTCAGGGCGTGGACTGTGTGTCGCCGTCGCGGCATTCGGCGTTCTCGACGCCGGTCGGCCTGCTGGAATTCGTCGCGAAGATGCGCACCCTGTCGGGCGGCAAGCCGGCCGGCTTCAAGCTGGCGATCGGCCATCCCTGGGAGTGGTTCGCGATCGCCAGGGCGATGCAGGAGACCGGCCTGCTGCCGGACTTCATCGTCGTCGATGGCGGCGAGGGCGGCACCGGTGCGGCGCCGGCGGAGTTCATCGACCACGTCGGCGTGCCGATGCACGAGGGCCTGATGCTGGTCCACAACACGCTGGTCGGTCTCGGGTTGCGCGATCGCGTGCGCGTCGGCGCGGCCGGGCGCATCACCAGTGCGTTCGACATCGCGCGGACCCTGGCGCTGGGCGCCGACTGGTGCAACGCCGCACGCGGCTTCATGTTCGCACTGGGCTGCATCCAGGCCCAGAGCTGCCACACCGATCGTTGCCCGACCGGCGTCGCGACGCAGGACGCCAGCCGATGGCGCAAGCTCGACGTGCCGGACAAGGCGACGCGGGTCCACAATTTCCACGCGCACACGCTCAAGGCGCTGCGCGAGCTGCTGTGCGCGGCGGGCCTGGAGCATCCGTCGCAGCTCGGGCCGGAACACATCCTGCGCCGGGTGTCGCCGACCGAAGTGCGCGCGCTCAACGCGCTGTACCGGTTCCTCGAGCCCGGCGAGCTGCTGGGCGGGCGCATCAGCGACCACGCCGTGTTCCACGATTACTGGGCGGATGCCCGCAGCGACAGCTTCGCGCCGCCGGAGCGGCTGGGCGCGATGCGGGGCAGCAAGGCGCGCTGACGGCCTTCCGATCGCGCCGCGGCGCAGCGGCGGATCGCGCCTAGCCCCTCATCCGCCCTTCGGGCACCTTCTCCCCGCGGGCGGGCAGAAGGAAGACGCAGGTGTCGGGGACCATGCGGGCTTGGCGCTTTTTTTCGCTTGACGGAGTGGTAGCGTTCGACGTTGTCACGTTGCCGCCGAGGGCGGATCGCCCGTCCGGACGCACGAAGGGCGGCCGAGGCCGCCCTTCGCGTGTCGCAGCGCCGCTTCGGGATCACGGCTTCTTCTGGCCCTCGATCCAGCGGTCGACCTTGGCGTCGAGGATGTCCAGCGGCACCGAACCGTCCTTGAGGATCTCGTCGTGGAAGGCGCGGACGTCGAAGCGGTCGCCGAGGGCCTTCTCGGCGCGGGCCCGCAGTTCGGTGATCTTCATCTGGCCGGTCTTGTACGCCAGCGCCTGGCCGGGGATGGCCATGTAGCGCTCGGCCTCGGCGACGGCATCGACTTCGCTGACGGCCGAGTTCTCGCGCATGTAGGCGATCACCTGGTCCCGGGTCCAGCCCTTGCTGTGGAAGCCGGTGTCGACCACCAGGCGGATCGCGCGCCACAGTTCGTTCTGGAGCATGCCGACGTACGAGTAGGGCTCGTCGAGCAGCCCCAGCTCCTTGCCGATCGTCTCCGAATACAGGCCCCAGCCCTCGGTGAACGCGGTCTCGCCGCCGAAGCGGCGGAACTTCGGGATGCCGGTGAGTTCCTGCTGGATCGCGATCTGGAAATGGTGGCCGGGCTTGGCCTCGTGCAGGAACAGGTCTTCGCTGTCCCAGGTCTTGCGGCTGGGCAGGTCGTAGGTGTTGACGTAGAAGATGCCCGGGCGGCTGCCGTCCTCGCTCGGCGACTGGTATTCGCCGCCGGCGGCGGACTGCGCGCGGAACGCCTCCACCGGGCGGATCTCGAAGCCGGCTTTCGGCATCAGGTTGAATTCGCGCTTGAGGCCGGGTTCGAGCTTCGCCTCGATGCCGCGGTAGTGCGCGAGCAGCGCCTCCTCCGACGCGAACTCGAACTTCTTGTCGGTGTTGAGGACGTGGAAGAATTCCTGCAGCGTGCCCTTGAAACCGACCTGGGCCATCACCTTGCGCATCTCGCCGTGGATGCGCGCCACTTCGGCGAGCCCGATCCTGTGCACTTCCTCGGGCGAGCGGCGGATCGACATGCTCTGGTAGGCGTTGAACGCGTACCACGCCTTGCCGTCCGGCAGGTCGCCCATGCCGGCGCTGTCGCGGCAGGCGGGCAGGTAGTCGGTGGCGATGAACGCGCGCATGCGCTTGAACGCCGGCATGATCTCTTGCGCGATCATCGTGCGGTATTCGGCGGTGATCCGCGCCTTGTCGGCGTCGGAGAAACCCGCCGGCATGTTCTTGATCGGCCCCCAGAACAGGGTCTTCTCGGGATCGTCGCTGGTCAGCGCGTCGAGCTGCGGCAGCACCTTCACCATCAGCGCCTTCGGCTGCACCACGCCGGCGCGCATGCCTTCGCGCATGTTGGCGATCGCCTGGTCCAGGATCGCCGGCACCTGCCTGCCGCGGGCGCGCCAGTCGTCGTAGTCCTTCACCGTCTTGAAGGGTTGCGGGCCGGTGCCCGAGCCCAACTGTGCGGCGAAGCCGGCGAGGTTGGTGAACTGGTTCATCGGCATCAGGTAACCGGGAAAGCGCTCGCCTTCCAGCGAATCCTTCGCGTTCTTGACGAAGATGTCGTAGCTCAGGCGGTCCTGGCCGCTGAGGCCCTCGGGGCCGATCGCCTCGATCTTCTCCAGCCAGCGCACGGTGAAGTCGTGGCCCTGCTTGCGGAACTCGGCGGTCAGGAAATTCGGCAACTGGTCGTTGTAGCGGGGATCGCCCTGGAACGTCGCCTGCAGCGGATTGAGCTTGAGGGTCTCCTCCCAGTAGGCCTCGTACAGGCGGTCGAGCGTCTGCGCCTTGGTTTCAACCTGTGTGCCGGCCTTGGCGGCAGCCTGCGGCGCGTCCGCGGCGAAGGCGGGCAGGGCGGCGGCGCCGGCCAGCGCGAAAGCGACGGCGAGCGCGATCAGCGCAGGCCGGCGGAACGGAACGCGAGGGGACATCGAAGGACTCCGGGCAGGGGCGATGCCGGGAGGGTCGCGCCAAAACGCGCGCGGGGCATCGGCCAAAGGTCACTGGCGATGCGCGGCGGCCGGGCGCGGCGAACGCGCGACAGGCGGGGGTGGGCGGCGCATGCCGACCGCGGTCGGGTTACTGCGCGGCCTGGTGCCGCAACTGTTCGGCGCGCTCGGCGCCGAGGTAGCCGTCGATCGCGCGCCGCATGAGGTAGAGCAGCGGGATCAGCGCGACCGCCGCCAGCATCTTGTAGAGGTAGTTGACGGTGCTCACCGCGAAGAACAGCGACATCGGCCAGTGCTGCGGCCCCAGCACGAAGGCGATGTACAGCACCACGAAACTGTCGATGAGCTGCGACACCGCGGTGGAGCCGGTGGCGCGCAGCCAGACGTGGCGTTCGCCGGTGGCGCGGCGGATGCGGTGGAACACCGAGACGTCGATCAACTGGCCGAGCATGAACGCAAGCACCGAGCCGGCGATGGTCCACAGCCCCTGGCCGAACACCGCGGCGTAGGCCTTCTGGTAGTCCGGCACGCCCTGCGACTGCGCCGCCTCCACCCACCAGCCCGCGGGCGCGAGATGGATCGCCGCGAACGCGAACAGGAAGGCGTAGAGGATCAGCGCCACCGCGATCCACGAGATCATGCGCACGCCGCGGCTGCCGAAGAACTCGTTGATCACGTCGGTGAACACGAACACGATCGGCCACAGCAGCGTGCCCGCGGTGAACGTCAGCGAGCCGGTCTGGCCGAACAGGTTCCACTCCAGCGGCGCGATCCCGAGGGTGTCCTCGAGCGCGAAGATCTTGACCCCGATGAACTCGGCCAGCACCGCGTTGACGCAGAAGAACGCGGCGAGCGCGATGAACAGCCGGGTCGCGCGGTCCTGCAGCAGGTGCGCGCTCATGCCTCGCGGTCCCGGTCGCCCGGCGGCGAGAAGGGAATGGTCTCCGGCGCCACGGCGCCGCCGCTGATGATGAAGCTCATCGCCTGGTCCACGGTCCAGTCGGTCGGGGTCATGCGCTCCACCGGCACGATCTCCAGGTAGCCCGAAGTCGGGTTGGGCGTGGTCGGGACGTAGACCGCGGCCAGCTCGCGCCCGGTGCCGGCCTCGCGCATGACCCGGGTGACGAAGCCCAGCGTCTTCATGTCGTTGTGCGGGAAGTCGATGAGGACCACGCGCTGGGTGCCGTCGGGCTTGGTCTGCAGGATGTCGAGCAGCTTGCGCGCGCTGCCGTAGACGGTGTTGGCCAGCGGGACGCGACCGATCAGGGCCTCGAACCAGCGCAGCAGCCGCTGGCCGAGCACGCGCCGGGTCAGCCAGCCGGCGATCAGCACTGTCGCGACCGTGGCGATCAGCCCGAGCGCGGTCTTCACCCACGCCTGCGCGAGCCAGCCCAGCGTCGCGGGCGACGACGTCGCCAGCGACTGCAGCAGCGGGTCGATGAACGGCCGGCTGACGTCGGACAGCAGCACGAACACGAACTTGATCACGACCCAGGTCAGCCAGATCGGCAGCAGGGTCAGCAATCCGGCGATGAACAGGCCCTGCAGACGGCGGCCGAGCGTGGGGTTGGGCGACATGGGGCGATTGTAGTCACATCTCCCGCACCAGCCGGAAGCCGACGTCGTCGTAACCGCGGGTGGTGTCCAGCGGGCGACCGCCGCCGGCGCCGCGCCAACTGCGGCCCGAGGTCATGCGCCGCGTGCAACTGCCGCCGGCGCAATCGTTGAGCCATTCCGCCACCGGCTTGCCGCCGTCGTTGCGGGCCGCGGCCTGGGCTTCGGTCGCGGTCGGCAGGCGGTAGCGGTAGCGGCCGCGCTGGCTCTGCCAGCGGGCGTAGGCCTCGGCGTCCTGCCACGACACGCAGACCACCGGCTGGCCGCCGCTCTGCTCGAACCCCGGTGCATCCCAGGTGCGCGGCGCCAGCACGCGCAGCAGCGAGGCCTTCTCGCGGCACAGCGCGGCCGCGCGGTTGGTGGCCTTGGCGAACTCGGCGTATTCCGAACGGCTGACCGAGGCGCGCGACACCGCGACCAGCTTGCCGCCGGCCTGCACCAGGGTCATGTCGCCGATGGTGTCGGCGAGCCGGTCGCCCGGCTGCGCGATCTTGCCCGCGCGGTTCTGCAGCGACGCGATCTGGGCGTTGTCCAGGCCGATGGTCCTGGCCGAGGCGAGCAGGCGCTGCGCGGCATTGCGGTCGGCCTTGGCCTGCGCCTGGTCCAGCCGCGTCGACAGCGTCGTCGCCAGCCGCTTGCGGGCCTGGGTCATCTGCGCGCTGCCGCGGTCCTGTTCGGCCAGCCGGGTCATCCGGCTCATCAGGTCGCGGATCGCCGGTTCCTCGCCCTTGCCCAGATGCTGTTCGGTGTCCTCGAGCAGCGCCGAGAACACGCGGCCGCTGGTGTCCTGCAGCCCGATGTGCGAAGGGTCGGTCCGCCACGCGGTCATCACGCTTTCGTAGGCGTTGTCGCCGGCGGGCGCGATCAACCGCTTCTGCTGCAGTTGGCGCCTGGCGGCGTCGATGAAGCCCTGGGCGGCGGATTCGGGGGCCGCGCGCAGCAGCGATTCGGAGGGATCGGCCTCCGGCGCGCCCAGGGTCGGATCGAGTGCGGTCGCGGGTCCGGCGGTCGCCGGCGTCTGCGTCGCCGCGGGCGTGAGCTCTGCCAGCCGGCGCTGCGCGTTGCGCTCGTCCAGTTGCGCCAGCAGCGCGATGCCGCCGACCAGGGCGGCGATCGCGACCGCCCCGATTGCGATCTGGCGCGGGCCGGTGCGGCTGCGCAGGCGCGCGATCGCGGCGCGCAGCGGTTGCTTCTGCGCATGCGGCACACTGCGCATCGACTCCAGCATTTCCTGGGCGTCGGAGAAACGCTCGCCCGGCGATTTGCCCAGCGCGCGGTCGAAGAAGCGCTGCCACTGCGCCAGATGCGGCGGCAGTCGCGGGATCGGATCCTGCACGTGCTTCAGCGCCATCGACAGGCCGTCGTTGGCCCGGTAGGGCAGGCTGCCGGTCAGCATCTCCCAGGTCAGCACGCCGAGGCTGTAGAGATCGGCGCGCAGATCGACGTCGCCGCCGCGGGCCTGCTCCGGCGCCATGTAGGCGGTGCTGCCGACGGCGACGCCGGCGGTGGTGACGCGCGAACCGTAGCCGCGGCGCAGGGCGATGCCGAAGTCGGTGAGCATCGGCCGTTCGGCTTCGTCGAACAGCACGTTCTCGGCCTTCACGTCGCGATGGACCACGCCGCGGCCGTGGGCGTAGGCGAGCGCCGACAGCAGCACCTCGACGATCTCGCGCACCCGGCCCTCGTCTCGGGTGAGGTTGCGGCGGCCGAGGTGCCCGCGCGGGAACACCGGCATCACGTAGAAGGGCTGGCCTTCCTCGGTGCGCCCGACCTCGTGGATGCGCACGATGTGCGGATGGTCGAGGCGGGCGATGGTGCGGGCCTCGTTCTCGAACCGGCGGCGGCCGATCTCGTCGGTCACCACTTCCTGGCGCATTACCTTGATCGCCACCTCGCGGCCCAGCGACAACTGCTGGCCCAGGTAGACGGTCGACATGCCGCCATGTCCGAGTATGCGCAGCAGGCGGTAGCCGGGAATCTCCGGCATGCCCTCCTGCGGCGGCTCCGTTCGCGTCGAACCCATCTCGTTTTTCCCCTGTTTCGCCGGTGAGCATACCGGTCCGCCGGGGCGGAGTGAATGCGCCTGTTCAGGCAAATCCATGACAGGATGCTCATCCGTGAAACCCGGGACGAAACGCGTGTCGAAACGATGGCGATCGGGGCTGGGCTGGGGTGTCCTGGCCCTGGTCGGACTGGCGATGCTGGCCTGGGCGGTGTCGGGCATGCGCGGCCCTTCGTCCGTCCGGCGGGTGGCGCTGGCGCAGCTCTCGCCGCCGCCGCCGCTGGCCGGCCGCAATGCCTTCCAGACCCTGTGGCAGCTTCCCTACGCCATTCCGGAACAGGCGCGGGCGGCGGTGTTCGCCGAGGACGTCCGCCGCTGGAAGGCGCTGGCCGCGGCGCCGCCGACGGGCGATGAGGCGCCGACGCTCCGCCCTGCGAGCATCGCCGAAGGGCGTTACCCGCCCAGCCTGGGCGAAGAGGATCGCGCCCGGTTCTGCCCGAAAGGATCGGGATGCCTGGCCGCGGTCGAAGCCGATCCCGCCGGCCATGCCGAACTCGTGGCGCGCCACGCGGCGCTCCTTGACCGCATCGAGGCCTTGTCGGGCGATGCCGGCATCCGCGATCCGTTCGGCTATCCCGCAGCGATGCCGCTGCCGGAACTGCAGTACGGACACTTGCCGCTGACGCGCTACGCGCTCGCGTTCGTGCAGGGGCGCCGCGACGAAGCGCTCGACGGGACCTGCACCGCCATCGTCACCTGGCGTCGGCTCGGGGCCGACAGCGACACGCTGATCGAACGCCTGGTCGCCGCCGCCGCCGTGCGTGCGACGTACGCGAGCTTCTTCGTCGAGATGCTGGCGCGGCTGCCACGCGACTGGCCGTTGCCGGCCTCCTGCGCAGCGGCGTTCGCCCCGCCGACCGACCGCGAATTCACGCTGTGCGACGCCGCCCGCGGCGAGTTCCAGTACCGACGCGCGAAGCTCGCGTGGCAGGCGCGGCGCGACCGGGCGGCCGGTGCGCGGGCAGCGGATAAGCTGCCTGCCGACGCGGACCCGGCACTGGCCGAAGCGGCGATGCCGCTCGCGCGCCTGTGCTCGCCGGCGCTCGAGCGGCGGATTCGCGCCGACCTTCCTCCGCTCGGGGACGAGGGGCTTTCCGGTCTGCTGCGGCTGGAATGTGTGTCGAACCCGCGCGCCTGCCTGCTCGGGGGCATGGTGGACGCCACCTACGATTACCCCGAGCAGATCCAGGACACCCACGCCCGGTTGCGGTTCGTCGCGTTGCTGCTGCGGCTGCGCGCCGATGTGTCGGACCCGCGTCCGATCTTCGAGCGGCTGCAGGCGCAACACGCCGCCTTCGGCTCGGACCAGCGCAGTCTCCGCCGCATCGACGATGGCCGGGCGCTGTGCCTGGAGAACTACAGGACGACGCCGACGGCGTGCTGGGACGTGCCGCTGCCGCCGTACTTCGCGACGCCGGAATCGACCGCGCCCGAACCCGTCAGGCCGGAACCTGGCAGACCGGACTCCGCCGCGACGTCACCCTGACACGCCGTCCGCCGCCGGTTCGCGCTGCTTGCGGCGGATGTAGAGCTGTTTGCGGGTGCGTGCGACGACTTCGCCGTCGGCGTCGACCACGTCGGTGTCGAACCAGCGCAGGTACTTCTCGCCGCCCGCGGTGGCGGCGCGGATCTCGTCGAGCACGGCGTCGTCCAGCACGAAGCGGGCGTGCACGGTGCCGCGCCCGGGCTTGCGGAAGACGATCTCGCCGGCCTTGTCCCACACGATGTAGTCGCGGCCCAGCGCGCGCAGCGCCAGCAGCATCCAGAACGGGTCGGTCATCGAGAACAGGCTGCCGCCGAAGTGGGTCCCGACGTAGTTGCGGTTCCACCAGTGGGCGCGCAGTTCGACCTCGGCGCTGCGCCAGTCCTCGCCGATCGCGCGCACCCGCACCCCGGCGAACAGGTAGGGCGGCCACAGGTTGAGGATGCGCCGCAGCGTGCGCGGCGACGGGTCGCGCGGCATCGCCGGTCAGACCAGCAGCAGCGACGACATCTTGCGGCGGTAGCGGCCGACCAGGTCCTCGTCCTCGATCACCCGGAAGGCGTCGATCAGGGCCCGGCGCGGCAGCCCGTCGGCGTAGGCGCGATCGCGGCGCAGCATTTCGATGAACTCTTCGAGGCCTTCCTCGGACCGGCCGGCGACGAGGTGGCGCACCCCGAGCAGGTGCCGGGCCTGCAGATCGCCGCCGTCCATGGCGACGGCCGCCTCCAGTTGTTCGACCGGCGGCGCGTCCTTGAGCAGCGCGGCGAAGCCCAGGCGCGCGCGGGCGCGCACGGTGCGGTCGTCGGTGGCGAGATTGGCGGGCAGCGCGTCGAGCAGGCGTTCGGCCTCGTCGGCCTCGCCGGTCTGGAGCAGGGCGAGGGCGAGGTCGAGCTTCAGCTCCGCCTTGTCCGGCTCGGCGGCGGCGGCTTCGCGCAGGCGGGCGACTTCGGCCTGCGGATCGACCGGGGCCGGGGCGTCCTCCTCCGCGTCGCCGGCGATGCCGGCGTCGGCGCCGGGTTCGATGCCGTGGTGCTTCAGGAATTCGCGGAGCTGGCCTTCGGGCAGCGCGCCCTGGAAGCCGTCGACCAGTTGCCCGTCCTTGACCAGCACGACGGTCGGGATCGACCGGATCTGGAAGGCCGCGCCGAGTTCCTGCTCGGCCTCGACATCGATCTTGGCCAATCGGAACGCCCCGCCGTACTCGCCGGCGAGCTTCTCCAGGATCGGCCCCAGCGTCTTGCACGGCCCGCACCATTCCGCCCAGAAATCGACCAGCACGGGGGTCTGCAGGGAGCGCTGCAGGACCTCGGTCTCGAAGTTCTGTGCGGTGGCGTCGAAAACGTGGGGGGCGATCATGGCGGCATCCGTGGGAACGAGCCGTCACTATGGCGACGCCCGGGCGCGATTCCAAGGCGCAATCCCGGGACGCGAGCGTCGTCCGGGTCCATCGCGGGCGCGCATGGGCGGGGCGCGCGGGCTGGCTATACTCCGCCGCGCGTCGGGCCCGGCCCGTCGCGTTTCCGTCTCCGGCCCGAGGATCGTCCGCTGCAAGTTTCCGATGTCCGCCCCCGTCCCCGCTGGCCGATCGTCGTCGCCGCGCTCGCGATCGCGGTGTTCATCGCCGCCGCGCTCGTCTGCGGCGCCCTGCCGGAGGTGCGCGCGACCGGGTTCGCCCAGCGCACGCATCCGCTGGCCTGGCTCGGCGCGATCGGCGTGCCCGGCGCGGCCGCGTTCAATGCGCTCGGGTTCGGCGCGACTGGCCTGCTGATGGCCGCCGCGCTGGCGACGCTGCGCGCACGCCTGCCGGCGCGGGCGGGGTGGGGCGCGCGGATCGGCGCGCGGCTGCTGGTGCTGTCGGCGCTCGCGTTCGCGGCGCAGGGCCTGTGGCCGATCGATCCGCAGCATCCCGACGACGCCGCCACCGGGCTGCACGGCGTGGTCTGGACACTGTGGTGGCTGGCGTTCGCCGCGGGGAGTCCGCTGTGGGCGCTGTCCCGCCACGTCGCGTCGGGCGCGGCCGCGTGGTTGGCCGCCTGCGCGGGCCTGCTGGCGCCGCTGTGCGCGGTGGCCGGCGCCGCGGCGATGCCGCCCGCGCTGGCGGAGCGGTGCGCGTTCGGGCTGTGGCTGGCGTGGGCCGCGTGGAGCGTCGGCCGCACGCCGTTCAGCCGTGGCGGAGCTTGAGCCCCAGGATCGTCGCCGACAGCACGAAGGTCACGATGTTGGACAGGATCATCGGGATCGAATGCAGCGCGATGCCGTAGACCAGCCACATCGCGATGCCGGCGGTGAACACCACGTACATGCCCAGCGAGATGCTGCGGGTGTCGCGGGTGCGGATGGTCTTGGCCGCCTGCGGCACGAAGGAGAGGGTGGTCATCGTCGCCGCGACGTAGCCGGCCCATTCCATCGACATCAGCGCGCTCCGTTGCCCTTGGCGTCGTCGCTTCCGGCGTCGTGGCGACCCTTGTCGTCTCGATACACCACGCCGTCCTTCATCACGAAGTCGACCTTCATCGTCACCGAGATGTCGGCCAGCGGGTCGCCGGGCACGGCGACGATGTCGGCGCGCTTGCCCGGCTCGATCACGCCCTGGTCGTCCACGCCCAGCACCTGCGCGGCGTAGAACGTCGCCGACTGCAGCGCGTACGACGCCGGGATGCCGGCATCGACCATGTAGCCGAATTCGCGGGCGTTCTCGCCGTGCGGGCCGACGCCCATGTCGGTGCCGAAGGCGATCTTCACGCCGGCCTTGTAGGCCTTCGCCGCGGTCTCCTGGATCAGCGCGCCGATGCGCGCGGCCTTGGGCCGGATCACGTCGGGGAAGTAGCCGTCGATCTTCGCCTTGTCGGCGACGAAGCGGCCGGCGGTGATGGTCGGCACGTACCAGGTGCCCTTCAGCTTCATCAGGGCCATGATCTCGTCGTTCATGTAGGTGCCGTGCTCGATGCTGGTGACCCCGGCCAGCACCGCGCGCTTCATGCCCTCGGCGCCGTGCGCGTGCGCGGCGACGCGGTAGCCGTAGTCCTTCGCGGTGTCCACGACCGAGCGGATCTCGTCGACCGTGAACTGCGGCGCGTCGCCGGAGCGGGCGTAGCTCAGCACGCCGCCGGTGGCGGTGATCTTGATGACGTCGCTGCCGTCCTTGTAGCGCTGGCGCACGGCCTGGCGGGCCTCGTCCACCGAATTGATCACGCCTTCGGTGGGGCCGGGCGGGCCGACCAGGTGCGACAGCGTGGCGTTGTAGCCGTTGGTGGGGTCGGCATGGCCGCCGGTGGTGGCGATCGCGGTGCCGGCCGCCCAGATGCGCGGGCCCGGGATCAGCCCCTGGTTGACCGCGTCGCGGATGTGCAGCGCAGGCGTGCCGCCGAGGTCGCGCACGCTGGTGAAACCGGCCATCAGCGTGCGCCGGGCGTAGGCGACGCCGCGCAGCGCGAAGTCCACCTGGTCGAGGCGGAACTCGTCCTCGTAGGACTTCGGGCTGGACTGGTCGCTGAGATGCACGTGCAGGTCGGTCCAGCCCGGCGTGCAGGTCTGGCCGGACAGGTCGACCGGCGTCGTGCCCGGGGCGTCGACGGCGCCGGGCACCACTTCGGCGATCCTGCCCGCGCGCACCACCACGGTCCTCGCATCGAGCAGCTTCCCGGCCCGGCTGTCGAACAATCGTCCGCAGTGCAGGCTGAAGTCTTCGGCGGACGCGACGGCGGGTGCGCAGGCGGCGAGGGCGAGCGCGGCGGCGAGGGCGGTGCGGTGCATGGCGGGACTCCCCGGGGACGTCCCGCGATCATAGCCGGTCGCGCAGGTCGCGACCGGTCGCCACGATCAGATCATCCGGACGAGCGCATCAGGGCCGGCGCATCAGGGCCGGCGCATCAGGGCCGGCGCGCACCCATCAGCGGCCGCCGGTCAGACCTTGACTTCCATCGGCTTCACCTCGACCGCCGGCATCAGCCGCTGGGTGAAGTACTTGTCCTGGAAGTACTTGATCTTGTCGCACATCACCGGGTGCGGGATGCCTTCGTAGAAGAAGATCTCCTTGTCGAAGCCGATCGCCTTCAGTTCCTGCGGCAGCATCAGCGCGCGACGCTCCTCGGACTCGCTGCGGCTGAATTCGCGCCCGCGGGTGAAGCTGTCCTTGCGCACGGTGGTGTAGCCGAGCATCTCGGAGTAGTCGTTGGCGTCCTGCTGCTCGCGCGGCGCGTAGACGATCTGCAGCGCGTGGTTGGTGATCATCGTCCGCGACAGGTCCTTGCCGTAGGTCGCGTCGAGCTGCGACATGCTCTGGATGATCGGCAGCAGGCGGATGTTGTAGCCCGCCATGTACGACACCGCGGTCGAGATGATGTCGACCTTGCCGATGGAGGTGAACTCGTCCATCAGCAGCAGGCACTGGTGCTTCAGCTCCTTGTTGTTCTGCGGCAGCTCCTTGGTGTTGATGTTGATGAGCTGGCTGAAGAACAGGTTGATGATCAGCCGGCTCTCCGCCAGCTTGTTCGGCTGGATGCCGATGTAGATCGTCATCTTCTTCTTGCGCACGTCGGTGAGCAGGAAGTCGTCGGCGCTGGTCACGGCGTCGAGGATCGGGTTGATCCAGGCGTTCAGCGGCTCCTTGAAGGTGCCTAGGATCGAGGCGAAGGTCTCGTCCGCCTGCGACAGCATGCCGGCGAACGCGGTCTTGGCGTGGCTGCTGAGGAACGGGCGCTGCGACAGGTCCTTCAGGAACGGCTTGAGCTCCTGCTTGCCGTCGCCGGAGGACAGGCGATAGATCGCGCCGATGGTCGGCGGCTTGGAGAAGGGGAAGCCGATCTTCTGGTCGTCGTCGTACTTCTCGAACAGGTACAGGGCGAACGCCATGAACGCGTTGCGGGCCTGGCTCACCCAGAACTTCTGGTCCTCGGCGCCGTCCGGATAGAGCATCGCCGCGATGCTCATCAGGTCGGACACGCGGAACGCCGGGTCGCTGGAGACGTAGGTCAGCGGGTTCCAGCGATGGCTCCGCCGGTCCTCGGCGAACGGGTTGAACAGGTAGATCTCGTGGCCGACGCTGGCGCGCCAGCCGCTGGTCAGGTCGAAGTTCTCCTGCTTGATGTCCAGGACCACCATCGATTCCTGGTAGTCGAGCAGGTTCGGGATGACGATGCCCACGCCCTTGCCCGAACGGGTCGGCGCGGCGAGGATCACGAACTGCTGGCCGCCCAGCCGCACCAGCTTGCCGCCGAACTTGCCGACCACGATGCCGTTCTTGTGCGGCTTGAACATGTCCTTCGCCGACAGGTCGCCGGCGGTGGCGAAGCGCGCGTCGCCGTGCAGCGCCCGCTGCCGGGGGATCAGGGCCATGATCGTCAGCACCAGCCAGCCGACCAGCGGCAGGCCGAAGCCGATGGCGCCGCTCATCTTGATCTTCTTGGCGTAGGGCAGGACCTGCGGCGTGTGCATCGCCTTGTAATAGCTCAGCCAGGTGTCCCAGTGCGGCTTGTGGCCGTGCAGCTTGAGCATCATCAGGATGATGTAGCCCGACAGGTACAGTCCCATCGCCACGGCCGCGACCAGGAGGATGCTGAGGAAGGCCACTTTGGCCTTGGTGTTGGAATTCTGGTTGCTCACGAAACGGCGTCCTGCGATGGTCCAGGGGTCCGGGAAGGGGAGGTCGGTCGGGGCGCCGGCGGGCCTGCCGGGGCATGCCGCCGGATGTCGATGCGTCGCAGGTCGCGAGACCGGGAGCGGGCAGGATGCATGCAGCGTGGCGTGGCGGTGCCGATGGTTTCAGTTGCAACCGTTTCCAGCGCACACCCCATGCCGCAATCCCCTGTCGACCGGCATCGATCTTAATCCATCCGCAGGGGGCGGTCGCAACCGTTTCGGCGGCGCGCCGCGGCACGGTGGCCGGGTGCATACGCGGCCGTGCGTTACAAGCAGAATCTGAGACGCATTGCCTGTTTTGAATTATGATTGTCTCGCAAGTTTCGTTGACAGTCCCCGCGGGCCTGTGGACCATTGCCGAGGGGATAAGGGAGAAACAGGGCATGCCCCGTTTCATCGATCACAATCGCTGCACGATGGACGCAGACGCACACAGGAGGGGGCTGCCTTGTTGCCGGGAATGGAGCTGATGGGCTGCCAGGGGCTGTCCGTGCCCAACGAAGTCATGCACCACGTGGTGCAGGTCGAATCGGCCTTCAATCCCTACGCCATCGGCGTCGTGGGCGGCCGCCTCGTGCGCCAGCCCCGCAACCTCCCCGAAGCCCTCGCCACCGTCCGGATGCTGGAAGGGCGCGGCTTCAACTTCTCGATCGGCCTGGCCCAGGTCAACCGCTACAACCTCGGCAAGTACGGCCTGGAGTCCTACGAAAAGGCGTTCGAGCCCTGCGCCAACCTCACCGCCGGTTCGAAGATCCTGGCCGAGTGCTACCACCGCGCCGGGGGCGACTGGGGCAAGTCCTTCAGTTGCTACTACTCCGGCAATTTCTCCACCGGCTTCCGCCACGGCTACGTCCAGAAGATCTACGCCTCCCTGCGCGAGGGCCGTGCGTCCGGGGTCGCGGCGGACGGTCCGGCCATCGAGGTCGTCGGCCGTGCGGCCAGGCGTTCGGTGCCGGTGAGCCGCTACCCGCTCTACGGCGGCGAGCCCGGGCCTGCCCAGGCCGCCCCGGCGGCCGTCGCCGCGGTCGATCCCGCCGCGGGTCGCCCGTCCAGGGCCGAAGCCGTGCCTTCCCGTTACGAGTCGGTCGCCGCCGTCGCGGCGCCCGCACCGGCGGCGGCCATGGCCGAGCCGCCGGTTCCGGCCGCACTGCCGCAGGCGGTCGCCGCCGCGCCGGCCCCCCCGGCGGACAACTTCCCGCCGATCGGCCGGGCCGTGCCCACGGGCTCGGTCGCGGCACGGGCAGTCGTCGCCCAGGCCGACCCGGCGCCGGCCGACCCGGCCGCCGGGGCGCCCACCGAATCGAAGCGTCGCGCGCGCGGGTCCGACCAGGCCTTCGTCGCGAGCGACCCGAACCAGGACGACGCCTTCGTGTTCTGACCCCTTTCCTGCAGCGTCCCGCCATGGGCACGTCTGCAGATGCACCACCCAAGCAATCGTTCCACCCCCGTCAATCCATGGAGAGCAACTCGATGAAACTCAACAACCGCCGCATTTCCTCGTTCCTGATGGCTGCGCTGTTCGTCGCCGTCCTCGCCGTGCCGAACGTCCTGTTCGCGCAGACCTTCGAAGGCGCCGACCAGCGCGTCTGCGGCTTCTTCGACGACATCCGCGGCCTGCTGAACATGGCGTCGGTCGCGATCGTGACCATCGCGGTGATCATCGCCGGTTACCAGATCGCCTTCGCCCACAAGCGCATCTCGGACGTGGCGCCGATCCTGATCGGTGGCCTGCTGATCGGTGCGGCCAGCCAGATCGCCGGCATGCTGCTGCTGGGCGACGGCGCGACCGCCGACTCCGACTGCACCGCGATGATCGTCAACGC
>Ga0136846_1213521_pt1 | contig 61656 bp, 48 predicted proteins | sample HopSoiMetagenom2_FD_96841 | JGI IMG/M metagenome (GOLD analysis project Ga0136846, IMG submission 96841) | Grasslands soil microbial communities from Hopland, California, USA - 2 Assembly 2016 (version 4) | ecosystem: Environmental > Terrestrial > Soil > Grasslands | place: USA: Hopland... | reverse complement strand
TGCTGAGGAGAGCGTCAGTGGTATCAGTGCAGTGTCACTGGTTTCAGCGGCCTTGCTGGACCGATGGCAAGCCGACCCGAAATTCCCGGAAGAACCCAAATCTGGAATGAGGTCTTCCGCAGGCACGCTAGACTCTCTTCTTCCCGCGACGAGTCGCCGCTGGACGCAACGAAAGGCTCCCGCGAAATCATCGATAGACTCGTGCATGCCCGCAGCTCCCGACGATCCGATCCACGTTATCCGGCGCCAGCTCGCCGCCGAGATCACGCGATCGCTCGGCGGCTCGCAAAGCCAGCACGTCATCGCGCCTTACTTCGAAACATTCGGCAGCGGCGGATGTCTGAGCTCAGTCGCGGCGTCGTCGATCGCTGCACCATCGAATGGCTCATGCGTCGCATCCATCGCCTCGGTGGCGCGGTGACTGTGACCGTCAGTCTTGGCGATTCGGTCCGGATGTGGAGCGACGCAATGCGTCGGCGATCCCTTGCTCGACGAGCGGCACCATGATCCGGTAGCCTGCCTCGTTAGGGTGAACGCCGTCGCTGGCGAGGTCGGCGCGCATACCGTTGCGGTCGTCGCGCATGGCGCCGTGGTAGTCCACGTACACGCCGCCTGTCGAGTCGGCGTAGTGCTTCATCCATGCATTCAGCGCCACGATCTTCGGCGCCGGCTCGAGGCCCGGCTTCCACGGGTAGTCGAACACCGGCAGCACGGAGCAGAGCACCACCTGGATGCCGTTCGCGCGCGCCATCTCCGCCATGCCAGCGAGATTGTCCTCGATCATCTCCAGCGTGCTCGGGCCCGTGTTCCCGGCGATATCGTTCGTGCCAGCCAGGATAACGACGACCTGTGGGTGAAGCGCGATCACGTCCTGATGGAAGCGTACGAGCATCTGTGGCGTGGTCTGGCCACCGATCCCGCGATTCACATACGGCTTCCCGGTGAACCAGTATTTCTTCCACCCCTCCGTGATCGAGTTCCCCATGAACACCACGCGAGCGCCGACCACGGTGTTGGAGTCGCGATATTTCGCGAGGTTCGGCCAGTCGGTGGTGCTCTGCGCGCCGAGCGGTGCCGCCCATGCCAGCAATAGCCATCGCCAATTCATCATGGTCTCCTCACCATTGAACGACCTGGTTCTCACCTCGAAGCTCGTCGCGGACACGAGCGGCCGACTGGAGAAGATCGCGCTCCTCGCCGCGTTACTCAAGCGGCTGGCGCCTAACGAGATCCCGATTGCCACCGGTTTCCTTATCGGGTGGCCGCGCCAGGGCAAGCTTGGCGTCGGGTGGGCGAGCGTCGCCGAGGCGCGGCCGGCGGTCGCCGCCACGACGCCCGAGCTCACCCTCGCCGAGGTCGACGCCATCTTCACCGCGCTGCAAAACGCCCGCGGCAAGCGCTCCGGCGCCGAGCGGCAGCGGATCCTCGCCGAGCTGCTCGCCCGCGGCACCGCCGATGAGCAGTCGTTCCTGACGGCGCTCGCCATCGGCGAGGTCCGCCAGGGCGCCCTCGACGGCGTGCTCACCGAAGCGGTCGCGAAAGCGGCCGGGCTTCCCGCCGCGAAGGTGCGCCGCGCCGTCATGCTCGCCGGCGACCTCGGCACGGTTGCCGAGGCGGTGCTCACGGAGGGTGAGCCGGCGCTCGCGCGCTACGCACTCCAGTTGTTCCGTCCCATCCAACCGATGCTCGCGGACTCGGCGCCTAACGTCGGCGAGGCACTGGCCGCGTTAGGCACCGCCGTCCTCGAGTGGAAGCTCGATGGTGCCCGTGTGCAGGTGCACCGCCAGGACGACCGGATCGCCATCTACACCCGCAGCCTCAATGACGTCACCGCGGCCGTGCCGGAAGTGGTCGAGGCGGTGCGCGCGCTCCCCGCGCGCGAGCTCATTCTCGACGGCGAGGTGATCGCCCTCATGCCCGATGGCCGCCCGCTCCCCTTCCAGGAGACGATGCGCCGCTTCGGACGCCGGCTCGACGTCGACGGGCTGCGCGCGACCATGCCCGTGACACCCTTTTTCTTCGATCTGCTCCGCGCCGACGGTGAAGACCTCCTCGACCAGCCACTCGTCGATCGGCTCGCGCGACTCGACGCGATCGTTCCCGCCGCGTTCCGCGTCCCGCGCCTAACGACGAGCGATGCCGCCGACGCGCAGCGTTTCGTCGACGATGCCCTCGCCCGCGGACACGAGGGCATCATGGCGAAGCTCCCCGCCGCGCCGTACGCCGCGGGCCGCCGCGGCTCGGCATGGCTCAAGGTGAAGACGCCGCGCACCCTCGATCTCGTCGTCCTCGCCGCCGAATGGGGCTCCGGCCGCCGCAAAGGCTGGCTCTCCAACCTCCACCTCGGCGCCCGCGATTCCGCCACCGGCGAGTTCATCATGCTCGGCAAGACCTTCAAGGGGATGACCGATGAGGTCCTCGCCTGGCAGACCAAGGAGCTCCTCGCCCGCCAGACCCACCGCGACGGCCACATCGTCTTCGTCCGGGCCGAGCTCGTGGTCGAAGTTGCCTTCAACGAGGTGCAGCGCAGCACCCAGTACCCCGGCGGCGTCACCCTCCGCTTCGCCCGCATCAAAGGCTATCGGCCGGACAAGCCCGCGGCAGAGGCGGATACCATCGACGCCGTTAGGCGGCTCGTCTAGGCTTGACTAGGCGAGCCGGCTGCCGCAGCGTTGCGCATGGCGCTTCAGCATGACGTCGTCTGTCCCACCCTCATTGGCCGCGGCGCGCAGATCGACGCCCTGCGGCAGGTCCTCGCGCAGGCGCGGGAGGGCAACGGACGCGTCGCGCTGATCGTTGGGGAGGCGGGGGTTGGGAAATCGCGGATCCTCCGCGCCATGTCCGACGAGGCCCGCGGCCAGGGATTCTTCGTGCTGCAGGGCGCGTGCTTCGAGGCGGAGCGGTCGATCCCCTATGCGCCGCTCCTCGACCTCGTCCGGCTCTTCGCGAGCACCACCTCGCCGGCGATCGTCGCGCACGTCCTCCAGCCGGCGGCGAACGATCTCGTCTCGATCTTTCCCGAGCTTCAGCCGCTTCTCCCCGAGGCGACGCCCAGCGCCTCCGTCGATCCCGAGTCCGACCGGCGGCGGCTCTTCCATGTCCTCGCGCAGGCCGTCACCCTCCTCGCGCGCACGCAGCCCGTCTTCATCGCCTTCGAGGACGTGCACTGGAGCGACGACGCGACGCTGGAGCTCGTCTTTCACCTCGCGCGCACCCACGCCGCGCAGCGCGTCACCATCGCGCTCACCTTTCGCGGCGAGGAGGCCGGTCCGCGACTCGCGCGACTCGTCGCCGATCTCGAGCGCGCCCGCATCGTCGCCGATCTGCCGCTCGAGCGGCTGGGGCGTGCCGACGTCGCCGCAATGCTCCACGCGATCTTCCCGCGCCAGGACCTCGGCGACGAGTTCGTCCACGTGCTCCACGGCCTCACCGAGGGGAATCCGTTCTTCGTTGAGGAAACGCTCAAGTCGCTCATCATTGCCGGCGATCTGTCACCGACGGGAAGCGGCGGTTGGCGCGCACGGCCGCTCGAGCGCGTCCGCGTCCCGCGTACGGCAGTCGAAGCCGTCCGCCGCCGTCTCGCCGCGCTAACCGTCCCCGCTCGTGACGTCGCGTCGCTCGCGGCGATCGCCGGCCGTCGCTTCGATTTCGAGCTGCTGCGGGCGCTCACCGATCTCGACGAGCGCGCCCTCCTCGCCCTCGTCAAGGAGCTCATCGCCGCGCAGCTCGTGGTCGAGGAGTCGGCCGAGCGTTTCGCCTTCCGGCACGCGCTGACGCGCGAGGCGATCTACGCCGAGCTGCTCGCCCGCGAGCGCGTCGCGCTACACCGGCAGGTAGCGACTGCCCTCGAGCGGCAGTACGCGCACGCGCTCGACGCCGTCGTCGAAGCCCTCGCCTATCACGCCTGGGAAGCCGGCGACTGGGAGCGCGCGGCTCGTTATGCGGCACGCGCCGCCCGCCACGCGCTCGCGCTCTCGGCACCGCGCGAGGCGGTCGCGCACCTCGACCGTGCCTTCGCCGCTCTGGAGCGCTCCGGCGCGCCGCCCTCGATCGAGCTTCACCTCGCTCGCGCTCGCGCCTGCGAGACGCTCGGCGACTTTCAACGCGCCAACGACGACTTCACGGTCGCTCTCACGCGCGCCCGCGAGGCGGCTGACGTCCGCGCGGAATGGGAGGCGCTCTACGCGTTAGGCATGCTCTGGTCCGCGCGCGACTACAATCGCGCCGGTGAGTTTCGTCGCGAGGCGCTCGGCGTCGCGCGCGCACTCGGCGTCGAATCACTCGTCGCCCGCAGCCTGAACCGTGTCGGCAACTGGTACGTCAACCTCGAGCAGCCGCGCGAGGGACTTCCGTATCACGAGGAAGCGCTGGGCATCGTCGAGCGCATCGTCGATGGCGCGGGGATAGCCGAGAGCGTCGACCTCATCGCGATGGCCCACCACATCGGCGGCGATCAGCGCGAAGCCGCGGAGCATTACGCGCGATCGCTCACGCTTTTCAGCGGACGCGAGGACCGTCGTGGTCTGGCGAACGCGCTCGCACTCCTTGCCCTCTGCGGCCCGGCCTACCAGTCCGCCCCGACGACGCCGTTTCTCAGCCCCGCGGTGGACGCCGAGCTGCGTGAGCTGCGCGGTTTGCGCACGTCGCGGGAGATCGGCTGGCGCGCCGGCGAGGCATTCATCCGCTTCATCATCGCGGATTGTCTGATGTGGCGTGGCGAGTACGATCGCGCGATTCCACTCGCGCGCGAGTCGCTCGCGCTCGCGCGTGAGATCGAGCACCGCGAGTGGTCGGCTGGCGCGCTCCGCATCCTCGGCGCGATCTCGCTCGACCTGCTCGCGCCCGACGTTGCGCAGGAGCAGCTCAACGCCGCGCACGACATCGCGCGCCGACTCGGCTCTCGCGTCTGGATTCGCTGGACCGCCGCGCCGCTCGCGGTCGCACTCGCCCAGAACGGCGACGTCGACGCCGCGCTCGAGGTTCTCGACAGCGCCGAGCGGCTCGGCGAGCTCCCGGTCGCGCCCCCGGAGAGCCCGTCGCTTACCCTTGGCGAGCGGCACCTCTGGCTCGCGCGCGTCGAGCTGGAGATCGTTAGGCAGCAGCCGGACGCCGCGCTCGCGATTGCCGACGCGCGACTCGCCGCAGAACGCATGGCGAATCCCGGGAACCTCCTCGGAGTGCCACGTCTCACGCTGGCCAAGGCCCAAGCACTCACCGCCCTCGGACGACTGGACGAGGCAGAAATCGCCATCGATGGCGCGCGCGCCGAGGCGACGGCCCAGGGCGCGCGGCCGATGCTCTGGCGCGTCGAGGCGGCCGCCGGCCAGGTCCACCGGGCGCGTCGCGAGCGGCTCGAGGCACGTCGCGCCTTCGACGGCGCGCGTGTCATCGCCACCGAGCTTGGGGGCAGAGTCCCTGATGAGGAACTTCGTAACACATTCCTGGGCCGGCTGGAGACGCTGATACCCTCGGGTCCCGCGCCGACCGCGTCACGCGCGGCGAAGGACGCGTTAGGCGGACTGACCCGCCGCGAGCGCGACGTCGCCGAGCTCGTGGCGCAGGGTCATGCGAACCGTGCGGTCGCGCGTGCGCTCGGCATCGGTGAGCGGACGGTGGAGGGCTACGTCGCGAGCGCGCTGGCGAAGCTCGACTTCACGTCGCGAACCCAGCTCGCGGCGTGGGCCGTGGAACGCGGGATCTCGACCGCCCCCGTACTCGGGGCTCGAAATCCTCCGTACCGAAAGTGAAAATCCCCGTGCTTTCCACGATGTAGCGCGGTCTGGCCATCCGTATCCTATCGCCACGCTCGAGAGGTGCTCGAGCAGTCCACCGATAGACGGAGAAACCGCCATGCGCACTCGTGCCCTCACCCTGCCACTCCTCAGTATCGCGATCGTTTCCATTGCCGCGTGCTCGCGAGACGCGAGCAGCAGCAGCGCGCCGGAGACGCCATTGCTCTCCCTGCTCGCGACCGTCGGCCCCGCCGACGACATCCAGTGGGGTCCCGCCCCGCCGATCTTCCCCAAAGGCGCCGAGATGGCGGTGCTGCAGGGTGACCCGAGCAAGGCTGACGAGTTCACGGTTCGCCTTCGCATGCCGAACGGCTACAGGATCGCGCCGCACACGCATCCGACGATCGAGAACGTGACGGTCATCAAGGGGACGTTCCTCGCCGGGATGGGTGAGCAGTTCTCGGAGGCGAGCCTCAAGGCCTACCCGCGCGATGCCTTCGCGAGCATTCCCGCGAATCATGCGCACTACGCCATGGCCCGCGGCCAGACGATCGTCCAGGTCCATGCTATCGGACCCTTCGCGCTGACCTACGTGAACCCCGCCGACGATCCCACCAAGCGTTAGGACAATGACCTCCATCAACCTGGAATCCACAGTCATTCTTGACCCGCTCGCGGAGCGAACCCGCGCGACGTGGACATCCGGCGACTTCGGCCGCATTGCGGCCGGCTATGTCCACGGCGCGGGCGAGTTCATCGCGCGACTCGAGCTCGGCGCTGGCGAGCGGGTCCTCGATGTCGCTTGCGGGACGGGCAACCTCGCGATCCCCGCGGCGCGCACCGGCGCGAGCGTCACCGGCATCGACATCGCGCCCAATCTCGTGGCGCAGGCCAAGGCACGCGCCGCCTCAGAGTCGCTCGCGATCCGCTTCGACGTCGGCGACGCCGAGCAGCTGCCGTACGAGAGCGGGAGCTTCGACGCGAGCGTGACGATGTTCGGCGCGATGTTCGCCGCGCGCCCGGCGCGGGCTGCCGCGGAACTGCTTCGTGTCACCCGATCCGGCGGGCGCATCGCCATGGCCAACTGGACGCCCACGGGCTTCATCGGCCAGATGCTCGCGGCAACGGTTGCCTATGCACCCGCTCCAACCGGAGTCGCGTCACCGCTGCTCTGGGGCACCGAGGAGGCCGTCCGCGACCGACTCGGCGCCGGATGCAAATCGCTGACCCTCTCGCGCCGGGTCATCACCTTCGAGTATCCGGTCCCGCCGGAGCAGGTCGTGACGGAGTTTCGGCTGTGGTACGGGCCGACACTGCGGGCCTTTGCCTCACTCGAGGATCAGGGGCGGCAATCGCTGCGGCGGGATCTGGAACGCCTGTGGATGGAGCACAATCGCGCCGACGATGGTACGACTCGGGTCCAGTCCGAGTACCTCGAGGTTGTCGGCGTCGTTGGGTGACGCGGTACCGTCCCCGACGAGACTGGGGGTCTTCCCAGTCGCGTATGGCAAAACTGGCATATGCCAGTTTTGCCATACATGGCCGCACGGAGCCCTTCTTCGATTCATGGGAAATCCGCGAAACTCCCCAGCCGTCGCCCGCGTCCTCTCCTCCGTACCTCAAACACGGTCACACCATGCCTCTTCGAATGATCCTGCGCGCGGCGACTCTCATCGTCCTGAGCGCGATCTTGTCAGGCTGCTCCGACAATCAATCGCCGGTCGGCGATCATTTCACGGGTCAATTCACGCTCACCCATGCGGACGAGCAGCCGCTGCCGGCGGCGGTATTCGATGGGATCATCGACCCGGCGCCGTCGCCCACATTTCGGCTACGTGTCGTTGCCACGACGGGCTCGATCAGCATCGACGCGAACGGCCACTACCAGCAGCACCTCGAGCACGACACGTACATCGATGGCGTTTTCAACGGCCGCGTCATCCATGCCGATCATGGCACGTGCACCCGCGCCGCCGCGCAGCTGCTCTGCGAATCGAACTATCTCGAGTTCGTGACGTTCACGGCCACGGTGTCGGGCAGTACGCTCACCATCGGCCAGGACATCGCGAACGAGGGCCACGTCGCAACCTACCGCTACGCTTTCAGCGGCAAGTAATGCCGGAATCCCGCCTCATCGCCGCGATTGCTGTCCTCTGCCTTTCCGCCGGCGCCCGCGCACAGAAGACCGTCGACTGGCCCGTCTACGGCGGCAGCGACGATCACACCCACTACACCACGCTCGGCCAGATCACGCCCGCCAACGTTAGGCAGCTCACAGTCGCCTGGACGTACGAGACGCACGACGAGTTCGCGGGCTCGGAGATGCAGACGAACCCGATCGTCGTCGACGGCGTGCTGTATGGGACGTCGCCAAAGCTCCGCGTCTTCGCCCTCGACGCATCGACCGGCAAGGAGCTCTGGAGCTTCGATCCAACCAACGGCGCGGCGCCGACCTCGCGCATCCGCCATCGGGGCGTCGTCGTCACCGCTGACCGTGTCATCTTCAACTACCGGAACCGCCTCTACGCGCTCGACAAGCGCACCGGCCGGCCGATCCCGACCTTCGGCGACAGCGGCTGGGTCGACCTCCGCGCCGGCCTCGGCCGCCCGGTGCGCGGCCTGTCCGTGAGCGCGTCGACGCCCGGCGTCGTGTTTGAGAACTTGCTCATCATGGGGAGCACCGTGCCCGAGGCGCTGCCGAGCGCGCCGGGCGACATCCGCGCGTACGACGTGACCACCGGCGCGCTCCGCTGGAGCTTTCACACGATCCCGCATCCTGGCGAGCCGGGGTACGAGACGTGGCCGCCGGACGCGTGGAAAGTCGCGGGTGGCGTCAATGCCTGGTCGGGAGTGACCCTCGACGCGCGGCGCGCGATGGTCTTCGTCGCCACCGGCTCCGCGTCGTACGACTTCTGGGGCGGCAACCGCGTCGGCGACAACCTCTACGCGAACAGCGTCATCGCGCTCGACGCGCGCACCGGAAAGCACATCTGGCACTATCAGGTGCTCCGTCACGATCTCTGGGACCGCGACCTCCCCGCGGCTCCGGTGCTCGTCACCGTTAGGCGCGGCGGACGCGCTATCGACGCCGTCGCCCAGATCACGAAGACCGGCCACACCTGGGTCCTCGACCGCGCCACCGGCGCACCGCTCTTTCCCGTGGCGGAGCGTCCGATGCCGGCAGCCACTCTTGCCGGCGATCGCGCCGCGCCGACCCAGCACTTCCCGACGCTGCCACCGCCCTTCACGCGCCAGCGCCTCACGAAGGGCGACCTCACTACGAGAACGCCGGCTGCGCACGCCGCCGCCCTCGCGCAGTTTGAGCAGTACGGTACCACTGATCCATTCGATCCGCCTAACGACAAAGGGACGATCATCTTTCCTGGCGTGGACGGCGGCGGCGAGTGGGGTGGTCCCGCGTTCGACCCGAAGAGCCGGCTGCTCTACGTCAACGCCAACGAGATGGCGTGGCTGCTCAAGCTCGTGCCCCGGAGCGACCGCTCGCTCTACGCTGCGAATTGCGCCAGCTGCCACGGCGAGAACCGTCAGGGGAGCGCGATGGCGCCGTCACTGCAGGACGTTGCCGAGCGGCGCACGCGCGAGCAGATCGCTCAGATCATTCGCGACGGCACTGGCCGCATGCCCGCGTTCGGCAGCGCCCTCGAGGGACGCGCGCTCGCCGACATTGTAAACTTTCTCATCACCGGCCGCGATTCTTCGGCGGCCGCCGGTCCCGATCCATTCGGCATTCCCTGGCGCAACGCGTACTTCGACATCTTCGTGGACAACGAAGGCTACCCCGGCATCTCACCGCCATGGGGCACGCTCTCCGCCATCGATCTCGACGCCGGGACCATCAGGTGGAAGATCCCGTTTGGCGTCTACCCGAAGCTCGCAACCGAGGGGCTCACCGAGACTGGCACCGACAACTATGGCGGCGCCATCGTGACCGAGAACGGGCTCCTGTTCATCGGCGCGACGACCTACGACAACACCTTCCACGCCTACGACAAGCGCACCGGCAAACTCCTCTGGAGCGCCAAGCTTCCCGCCGCCGGCAATGCGACGCCGTCGACCTACATGGTGAACGGACGTCAGTACATCGTCATCGCCTGCGGCGGCGGCAAGAACGGCGCGCCGAGCGGCGGGACGTACGTGGCGTTCGCGCTGCCTCGTTAGGCACCCTGTCTCGAGGCGCGCTTCGCCTCGGCTTCTGCCTCGGCGGTGGGCCCCCGCGCGCCACGGTCGATTTGCCGCACCGCGCCGACGTGATACGCGAGATGGGCGATGCTGGCGATCATGTACGTGAGCTGCGTCTCGTCCATCGCCCGCGCCGCGCTGAGCGCGTCCAACCATTGGTGCGTCTCGGTCTTCAGCTCGCGCCGCAGCCGATCCCATTCGGCGTCCGTAACGCGGGAGATCTTCCAGCTCGCGGTCCAGTCGGCGCCGGCCCAGGGATTCTTCACGCCCGACTTCCATTGGTTCATCAGGGCGAGACCGTACCGCAGATGATCCACGTGCGCCGCGATGGACGCGCCGCCGAGGCTGGTGCGCGACGCCTCGTCGGCGGAGAGCTTCTCGAGCGACCCATGCAGCCCGACGTCACCGGTGTTGAGCATGTACGAAGGATCGCGCGGCACGCCATCGACCAATTCCCTGAAGAGCGTCGCGAGTGTCGTGGAGATCTGAGTGGAGTCCATGGTCGGTATCGATAAGAGGGCTACCGGCTTACCGCGACCGCGACGCGCGAATCCGCCGTGCCGTAGTACAATAGCCAACGCCCGCGGAACCTCACGAGCCCCTCGACGAAGGTCGTCCCCTCCTTGTACTGCCCCGACTTCTCGTACGCCTCAGTCGGTCGGAGAAAGGGCGATACGCTACGCGCAATGAGCCTAACGGGATTCGTCGCGTCGAAGAGCGCCTGGCCGGCGGTGTATGTGCGCGCGGGCACGGACGGATCGCCGTACTGTCCACTGTTGCCCGCGTTATAGAGCAGCACGATGCCACGCTCCGTGAGCATGGCTGGCGCGCCCGCCTCCACCAGCCAGGAATCGAAGTATCCGGGCCGCGGCGAAAGCACCGCGAGCGGCCGCCCATTCTCGTCCTCCAGCGGCGTCCACGAGATAAGATCGTCGGAGGTCGCGATCAGCACGTTGGGCACGTTGAAGTACATCCAGTACTTCCCGTGCACCCTCGTCGCGACACATCGGTCACCGACGAGCCGGCAGAGGATCGCCCCTGATTTCGTTTCGATCTCCAGATACTTGCCGCCGCCGGCGCCCGCGAATGCCGGTCCGTGCTTCTCCCAGCGGACGAGATCGCGCGACGTCGCCACCGCCAGCTTCGGCACCTTGCGATTCCATTGCGTGTAGGTGAGCACATACTCACCATCCTCGCGCTCGACGATCCGCGGGTCCTCGACGCCCCCCGGCCACTCGTTCTCGCGCTGCGCGTCGCGGTCGGGAAAGAGCACCGGCTCCGGACGTCGCACGAAGCGCAAACCGTCGCTGCTCTCCGCCAATCCGAGGCGGGACGTATGCCCCCCAATCGTCGTATCCCCGGTCGCGTCTTCGGCGCGGTACAGGACGTACACCTTCCCCCCACGCACGACTGCCGCCGGGTTGAACGTGGCAAATCCCTCCCAGGCCACGGTGCTGTCGCTCATCGCCGACCGCACCTTCGCCACACCATTGGGCGCAATGACGGGATTCACGCCTGCCGGCTTAGTGAACGGACCGATCATCCACCCAGCGCGCTGCGCGTGCACTGGATGCGCCGGCACCATCGCGCCGACTCCAGCAGTCAAAAGAGCAAAGATCCAAGAATTCACCGCAGAGCCTGTCCTCGTCACGACGCCGCCTCTATCCTAACGCAATGCCTTCCAGAGTCACTACCAGACCGGTTGTCGTCTTTCTGCGCGGTGTGAACGTCGGCGGGCATCGCAGCTTCAGGCCGAGCCTCGTCGCGAAGAAGCTCCACCGCTACAAGGTCGTGAATGTCGGCGCGGCCGGTACCTTCGTCGTGCACGCCCCTGGAGCTCGCGCCGAATTCGAGGCTGCATTGCGACGCGAGCTTCCCTTCGAGGCGCAGATCGCGATCTGTGACGGGCGGGATGTCATCGGGTTGGAGACCGACAGCCCCTTCGCCGATCGTCCGACGACGCCCGATCTCGTGCGCTTCGTGAGCATTCTGCCCAAAGTGCCGCGCGTACGGCCGTCGCTACCGATCGCAATTCCCGATGAGAGCGCGTGCCTCGTGCGCGTCATTGCCGCGAAGCGCTGCTTCGTCTTCGGCGAGTACCGTCGTCACATGAAAACGATTGGCTGTCTCGGCAAGCTCGACGAAATCTTCGGCGCGCCGGCAACCACTCGGAGCTGGACGACGATGTTGTCGATCGCGCGACTGCTTCGCGATCTAGAGTGATCGCGACGAGCTCAGTCGCCCGTGGGGACGACGTTCGACGTCTCCACCATCAGGATCACGGTGCGCTCCGTCGCGCGGGTGCGATGCACGACCCCGCGCGGCACCACGAATCCCTGTCGCGGTTCGAGCGCTACGACTTTGCCCGGCTCGTCGTCGGTTCCGCGATCGAAATCGATCAGCAGGCGCCCGGATAGAACGAAGAAGAACTCGTCCTCGTTCTGGTGCTTGTGCCAGTGGTACTCGCCTCGAATGATGCCGACGCGCACCACCGAATCGTTCACCTTGCACAGCGTCTGATTGTACCACTCGTCCTGCACGCGGCCGACCAGCGCACCGACATCGATGGTCTGCATCGCGTCGAAGAGGACGTTGAGATGCGTCGCGTACGGATAGGCCGCGGCGGCTGTTGGCTCGGACATGGGAAGCTCGATCCTCGATGGAAGAGTGGACGCTCGATGCTGCCACCCACGAATTCTACTTTCCGCGCAGCCGCTCCATCGACGACTTTACATTCTCCGGAAGAAACATGTCGTCGGCGATCGCCGCGATCTCCTCCGCGTCCCGCCACGCTGCCTCGAGCAGCGCCAGCTCGCCCGTCATCGCCCGCCGCTCCGCATCCTCGTGCAGCGCCATCTCGAGTCCGAGGCGCTCGACCGGTGTCAGTCCGTAGAGACCAGTCTTCCCAACGCGACCCTTGCGCCCGAAGCGGTGCCGCTTTCCCTGGACCGCGGTCAGCACCTCGCCGCGCTTTGCGACCTGCTCCACGTAGCGCTCCGGACCGCCGACCGACTCGATGTGCGACACGGCCATCGCCACGGTGTCCCGCGAGCCACCGAATCGATTCACCTTTGGTACGACGAGCGACGCGATTCGCATCGCCTCGGGTCCCTCGAACCTCGATTGACCATTCTTGTAACGGAGATCGAGTGCGAGCGTCCCATCGCTGCCGCGCGAGATCATGCTCTCCGCGAGATGGCGGCGCCTAACGGGGAGCATCTCCCCGGCGTCCGTCCGCACTTTGGCGACGATGGTCTCGTCCGAGCCCTGGACGAGCACACGGCCGAACTGCGAGATCGCCCAACCAAAGCCGCCGACCGAGACGCCCATCGTCGCGCCGCCGATCACGAGGCCGCCGAGTGCGGCGATCCCGCCGCCCACGATGAGCATCTGCCGGCGCCGGCGTCGGCCAAATTGATCACCGTAGCGCCATGCCGCGAACTCAGGTCGCAGCGGCTCGCCGATGCGAACGAGCTCGGTCCCGTCCGAGAGACGTGCGAGCCCGATCTGCGACGTCGCCACTCGCCTCCGCGTTTCGGTATAACGCTGCTCCGCCTGCTCGATCGCCTCCCAGCGCTCGTCCAGCGGCGACAGGTTCCATCGCTCGCATTTGCGACAGACGACCCACAGCCGCCCCTTCGCCGGGTCGAAGGCGAGTCGTCGGCCAATCGGGAACGAGTCGAGAGCCGAGTTCGTGCCGAGCGGCTGGTTACAGAAGAGGCAGGTCGAGTACACGGACGCGAGAAGACGTTAGGCGTGGAACGAATAACAATGAGCCACACCGAATACTACCAGACTTCCCTCGCCGAGGTTTCTCGGCCACCCGCGGTGATCAATGACGCGTTGTTGGACACGAGATAGAGCGCCGCCGCCTCGACGTCCTCTGCTGGGGACGCTGAACGCCTTGACCATGTCATGCGTCGGGTTGATGATACGGTCATGTCCACCCGTCGTTTCGTGCTCTCCACTCTCGTGCTGGCTGGCGCCTGCAAGGGCACGCCGGCACGAGACGCTGACAGCACTGCCTACTTTCCACCAACGGTTGTCGCGTCAGGCGCGCGGCGCGCCGAGCCTAACGGCCCATGCCTCGGTAGCTCGGCCGCGAGCAGGACGCCAGTGCTCGTCACCGGTGCGGGCATCGGCCTGCGAATCCCGACCACGTTCAACGAAGAATGGCTCAGGCACGAGCGCGGCATTTCACCCGAGGATCACCGCGCATGGGAGTACCGCGGACTCGGCGGAATCGACTATCGCGTCGTGTCGATCGCGGATCTGCGCCGCGATCATCCGGTGGACTCGGCGCGAGCGGGAACCGTCGAGGTTCGGGAATGCCAGGCGGAGGTTGATGGTCACCCGATTCACGTCCTCTCATTTCGGCTTCCCGACACCTTCATCAACAACAAACCGGTGGACGAGATCCGCGCCTGGATACCGACTGGCGACGGGCGCATGGTGAAGCTCACCGCGCTCGGCGAGCTCGGGATGCGCGACACGATGCTGACGCTCCTCCGTGGGCTCCGTATCGGTCTCCCGCCGTCCCACGCCGACAACTTCCCGCACGAGCGGCCGCCAGTGCGCGCCGCGATCTCGCCAGACAGCGTTCCCGTCGGCGACAGCATCGCCTATCGCGGTCATTACGGTGTGATCAACGCGGTCGGCGCGACGGACACGATGTTTCGGATCGCGACCTACAGCACGGAGTCGGCCGACGTCGTTCACCTCGAGCGCCTGCGCCCCAATGGCGACGGCGCCGACGTCGTTGCCCGGCTGCTTTTACCGCCGGCAATCCGCGTCGAGGACTTCGCCATCTACCCGGTGTGCAAGATCCGCGGTGTCGCGGATCCTGAGGTCTTCGGCTTCTATCCGAGAGTCGGGTCGGACTCGGTCGCGCCGCGCCCGCAATTCGCCTGGCGCGCCGTACGCAAGGCACCGCACTTCGAACCGGTTTCGACGGACGGCCTCACCTGCGAGCCCGATGACGACGGCGGCGACGACGGCGACAGCCGTTAGGCAGCGACGGTGACGCTCGCCCCCTCGATGCTCTGACGCAGCCGAGTCTCGACCACTCGGCTCGTTGACCAGAGGCTGTACCGCACCATGACCACGGCTGCGGCGAGCATGAGCGTAACAATCCCCAGCACTCTCGTCGCCGGCTCCTGCCCCTGAGCCAGCGCGGCCACGGCCGCGAGGACCACGGCGAGCATCCAGGCGATCATGATGATCTTCGTGAGCGGTGACACCAGTACGAGTCCTCTGATCCGCGCGCCACTGCCGACCGGCTCGACGAGCCCCACGAAACGCGCCCCTTCCACCTCGAGCACGTCGCCATACTCGGGCTGAAAGAGAAAGCTCTCGTTCGCCTCACTCAATCTCCAGCCGATGATCTGGCGACGCCGGAACGTCTCGAGATCCGCAACGAAGGGGGACGTCGCGCAAGCGCGCACCCTCGCCCGCGTCAGGGCAACCGAGAGCATCGATTCGATGATGAGGTGCCGCCTGAACAGCATACTCCTTGGACGATCGTCCCACCGCACGGTAAGGTCGTCACAAGAAGCTGGTTCTGTGGTTCGCGACAGTAGAGCGTAGATGCGTGCTCGGTGGTCCGTGCCCTCCACCCGCTACCCGCAGCCCTGCGCCCAAATGAATCTCCGTTACGCTCTGCGAACGCTCGCCAGAAACCCGCTCTTCACAACGGCGACCGTCCTCACGATGGCGCTCGGCATCGGAGCGAATCTCGCCATCTTCGCCGTCGTCAACGCCGTGCTCCTGCGGCCGCTGCCATTTCCCGAGCCCGAACGGCTCGTCCGTATCTTCGACGACGCACCCGGTGCGGGCGCTCACGACCTCGGCATGTCAGTTCCCGAGCTGAATGATCTCGCCGAGCGGTCGGGCGTCTTCACGCAGATCAGTGGACTCATACCGGTGAGCACCGCGCTCTCGGGTGGCGACAAGGTCGAGCGCATCGAGCTGATGGGCACAAGCCCGAACTACTTCGAGCTGCTCGGCGCAAAGGCGGCGCTCGGCCGCGTGTATGGACAGGCCGATTGGGCGCCGGGCTTCCTCGACGGTGTCGTCATCAGTGATGCGCTCTGGCGCCGCGACTTCGGCGCCGATCCGAACGTCATCGGACGACGCATTCGCGTCGATGAGGATCCGTATACCATCATCGGGGTCATGCCTCCCGAGTTCAGGCATCCCGGGAACACGTCCAGCAGCGACGTCGACCTCTGGGGCGCATCCGGCTTCATGGCCAATCCGTTCCCATCCCCACCGATTCGGCGCGCCCGATTTCTCCCTGGAGGATTGGGAAGACTGAAGCCCGGCCTCTCGGTCGAGGAGGCCCAGCGCAAGCTCGACCTCTTCGCGTCGCAGCTCCAGCGCGCCTACCCTAACGACTACCCATCGCAATTGAAGTGGACGCTGCGTCTCGAGCCGGCGCAGGCGAGTCTCACAGGGAACGTGCGGCCCCTGCTCGTGTTGCTGCTCGCCGCCGTCGGGTTCGTGCTCCTCATCATGTGCGTCAACATGGCGAGCCTGCTCATCGCCCGCGCCTCCACACGCACCCGTGAGCTGGCGATTCGTCAGGCGCTCGGCGCATCGCGCCGACGGATCGCGCAGCAAGTGCTCGTCGAGAGCGCGATCATCTCCGTCAGCGGAGGACTCGCGGCCGTGCTACTCCTCCGACTTGCTCGCGGCTCACTGGTTGCGATGCTCCCGCCAGACCTGCCGCGTGCCGTGGAAATTCACACCGATTGGCGCCTCGTCGCGTTCGCGATGGCTCTGTCGGTCGGTACGGGTCTGCTCTTCGGCATGATGCCCGCCATCCACGCCGCCGGCATCGATCCCATTCGCGGCCTGAACGAGGGTGGCCGTGGCGGCGGCCAGCATGGCGTTAGGCAGCGACGTGTGCGCACGGTGCTCGTGGTACTCGAGGTCGCGGTGTCGGTCGTCCTGCTCACCGGCGCCGGCCTCCTGCTTCGCAGCTTTGCGGCCGTCATGCGCCAGGATCCAGGGCTCGACCCCAATGGTCTCATCGCCGGTCAGATCTGGGTACCGGTGCCGAACAATCCTCAGGCGAACCACTATCTCACGCCGCCACAGCAGGCGGCACTATCGCGTCGGCTGCTCGACGCCGTCGTTAGGCTGCCGGGCGTCGAAGCCGCGGCCGTCGGCACGGCGAACGATGTGCCTTTCCTGAACCAGGGGAATGCCTTCCCATTCTCCCTGCCTGACGAGTCGACGACGCAGGACCAGAACCACGCCGCGCAGTTCGGCGCCGTGAGCGCCGGCTACTTCGACGTGCTGAAGACGCCGCTCAAGCGCGGCCGCGTCTTCACCGATCACGACGACACCGCGAGCGCCAGGGTCGTCGTCGTCAACGAGGCGTTCGTGAGGCAGTTCTCGCGCGACCGCGACCCGATCGGCCGCCGCGTGCGCCTCGGTCGCAACTTCGACCTCGAGATCGTCGGTGTCGTTGGCGACGTCCGCTACGGCGGCCTCGATCAGCTGCCTCAGCCGCGGATCTACTCATCGATCCTGCAGCGCGGCGGTGTGCAGCTCGCGGTCTTCTTCCGCACGCGCTCGACGCTGCGCACGACGCGCGAGGCGCTCACCAAAGCCGTCCACGACGTCGATCCCGAGCTTCCCGTCTTCGGCGTACGGACATCGGACGAGCTCATGTCCACGTCGATCGCGCGGCGGCAATTCACGCTCGAGATGATCTCGATCTTTGCGGTCACGGCTCTCTTGCTCGCGGCGCTCGGGATCTATGGCGTGATGACGTACCTCGTCAGCCAGCGCGCGCAGGAATTCGGGGTGCGCCTCGCGCTCGGTGCGGTGCAGCGGGACATCGTGAGCCTCGTGCTCGGCCCCGGCCTCGCCCTCACCGCCATCGGCATCGTGCTCGGCCTCGGCGCGTCGATGCTCACGTCCCGGATGCTCGCGTCGCTCGTGTACGGCGTGTCGGCCATGGACCCCATCACGTTAGGCGGCGTCGCACTCGTGCTGGCCCTCGTGGCACTCGCTGCGTGCCTCCTACCTGTCAGGCAGGCGACGCGTGTCACGCCATTGGAGGCTTTGCGGTCCTAGAGTTCCTTGCCGCGCCGGATTTCCTTGACGCCGGCCTGGAGCCGGCGCCGCAGGAGCGATCGCAACGTCGCCCCATCGCGATAGCCTACGCGCGTGGCGATCTCGTCGACGCTCGCCTTACCCGTTTTGAGCAGATGCACCGCGCGCTCCACTCGCAGGCTCTGGAAGTAGCCCAGCGGCGACTTGCCGAGGACGTCCTGCATGTGCCGCGCGAGCGTGCGCTTGCTCGCCCCGGCGGCCTTGGCGGCCTCGTCCAGTGAGAAGCCGCGCGCCAGCCTGCCCCGTGCCCAGCCCTCGAAGCGCTGGACGATCGGATCGTCGTGGACGAGATGATCGGCCATCGCATACGCGGACTGCAATGGTCTGGAATCCACGAGCAGATACTTCGCCGTGAGCGACGCGAGCTGCGGGCTCACGCTCCGCACCAGCCAGAGCGCCAGATCGAGATGACCTAACGCGGCGCCGGCGGTAACGAATCGGCCCGACTTGACGATCATATTCGACTCGTCCAGACCAACCGCTGGATAGCGTTTGCGAAACAGCGGCGCCAGCCACCATGTCGTCGTCGCCTGCTGCCCGTCGAGCAGCCCGGACTCCGCCAGCACGAACGTCCCGATGCACGCGGCCGCGACCATCGCGCCCTGGCGTGACCACCGGCGTAGAACCTCCGTGGCGTCACGAACGTCTGGTCTCGTCAAAGCTGGTTCCAGCTGTTGCGGCATCTTGAAGCCGAGCGCGGGAACGAAGACGCAGTCAGGCGCGCGTGTGCCGGCCGGCCGCACGGGTACGCTCAGGCCGTGCGATGTCTTGACGACACGCCGGACGGCAACGACGCGATGCTCGAACCGCGGCACGTCGAGGCCCGACATCTCGTTCAACTCGTTGGCCGTGCGCAGGACGTCGAGCACGGCCGAGAGGCCAAGATCGAAGACGGAGTCCAGAGCGAGGATGTCGATGCGCATGGCAAATATGATCCTATCAATGACGTTCTTGCCAATGGCTCTGCAAGGCCATGGAACCTATGCTCCGTGACGCAGCACATTCAACCCATACAGGAGAGATATATGAAGCTGACACTTGGCCAGTTCGTACCGCTCGAAGCGAAGCCCGGGAAGGAGGAGGAGGTCGCGAGCTTCTTGGCAGACGCCGCACAGATGACGAGACAGGAGCCGACGACACCCCTCTGGTTCGCGGTCCGCTTCAGCAGGAGCGGCTTCGCGATCTTCGATGCATTCCGCGATGACGCGGGCCGCCAGGCTCACCTCAACGGCCCGATTGCCGCGGCCCTCATGGCGCAGGCGCCGAGTCTGTTCACGTCGCCGCCCGTCATCGAGTCGCTCGAAGTCGTGGGCGCGAAGCTGCCGTAACAACTATCCGAATGGCGCCGTGGCGTGTTTTGCCGCGACGGCGCCATTCGTCGCAATCCCTTGACTTTGCTAACGGCGTTAAGTAACGTAACTTCGTTACTGGAAGGGGTGGGTATGGGCGTCAAGGAACGAAAACAGCGAGAGCGCAGCGAGGTCCGCGAGAAGATTCTCGACGCGGCACTCGATTTCTTCGCCACCGAGGGACATGAGGGCGTCACGATGCGCGCCCTCGCGGACGCCATCGAGTACACCCCACCCGTCATCTACTCGCACTTCCGCGACAAGGACGCGATCATCCGCGAGCTGTGCAACCGCCAGCTTCGGACGCTCGCAAAGTCGTTCGGGCCCATCGCCGCGGTCCCCGACCCGGTGGAGCGGTTGCGTGGCATCGGCCGAGCGTATGTCGACTTCGCGCTCGAGCACCCGAGCCATTTTCGCTTCATGTTCCTCACCGCACACCCGCTGCCGACTGGCGAGGACGACAATCTGCACCGCGGTGACCCACAGGAAGACGCGTATGCGTTTCTCAAGCATACCGTCGAGGCGGCGATCGCTTCCGGTCAACTGCGACCGGAGTACAGCGACGCGGAGGAGCTGACGCAGATGTGTTGGGCCGCCGCGCATGGTGTGGTTGCTCTGCAGAACGTGAAGGGGAGCGACACTTGGGTCGACTGGCGTGACACCCGGACGACCGCGCACAAGCTGCTCGACGCCGTGCTTCGCGGTATCGTTCGCGAACCGGCGCGCGCGCGCCTAACGAGCACGCCGCGTGGCCAGGGCAGGAAGAAGGGCTCGGCGCGCGCCTGACGAGGTGCAGTGACGCTGGTGGTGACACCTATTTTTTTGCTCTCGAAGTTAACGCTGTTAGCTGCGGTACCGTTGTTAATCCCTCTGGAGGAACCATGAGCTCCCGCGTCACCGTTGTCGCAGCCTCTGTCAGCACGCTCACCCTCGTCGCGCTCACCGCATGTGCGCCCGCGTCGGCTCGATCGCCGAACGAGGGAGATTCAACCGCAATTCCAGTCGTCGCTCGCGACGTCGCACCGTCGACACGTGCCTGGTCCACGACCGCGAGCGGCATCGTCCAGGCAAAGACGACCGTGGACGTCGGCTTCCAGGTTCCCGGCAAGGTCGTGATGGTTGGTCCGGATGAAGGCCAGACCGTCCGCGCTGGACAGGTCATCGCGGCCGTCGACCCGACGGATTACCGCCTCACCGTCGAGCAAATGGCGGCGCAAGCAGAGCGCGCGACGCGCGATCGCGACCGCAATCGTCCTCTGCTCGACGCCGGCAGCATCGCCGCGGCAGACATGGATCATCTCGAGATCGGAGCGCGTCAGAGCGCCGCAGCCGCGGACCTCGCGCGAAAGAAGCTCGCCGACACCCGTCTCGAGGCGCCGATCTCCGGCATCATCGCGCGGCGCGCCATCGAAGTCGGCGCCACGACGGCGCCCGGACAGACGGTCTTTACCATCGTGGATCTCGATCCCGTCCGCGTGCGCATCGGCGTTCCCGAGGGGGATGTTGGTCACGTCACGGTCGGCGCGCCGGCATCGATTCGCATCCCCGCACTCGGCGCAAGCTTCACCGGACGCGTCTCCCTCATCGGCGTCGCCGCGGATCCGACGACACGGAGCTACGCGGTCGAGGTGACGGTGCCGAACCCGGCGCACCAGCTGCGCGCGGGAATGGTGGCCGAGGCGACGATCAGCACGAGTCAGAGTGTCAGCGCACTGCTCGTCCCCGCCGCCGCGGTGCTGCATAACGGCGGTGTCGACGCCGCGACGATCGTGTACACGCTCGATAGAGCCGACTCGCGCGTCCACGCGCGACGCGTCACCACGGGCACCGCACGCGGCGACTCGCTCGAGATCACGAGCGGCCTCACGAGCGGCGACCGCATCGTCGTCGCCGGCCAGCACCGCTTGCGCGAAGGCGCGCTCGTGCAGCTCATCACCGACAATGCAGCGCCTAACGCCATGCGTGGAGGCGTCAAGCCATGAACCCCGTTCGCTCCGCCCTCCAGAATCGCGCCGTCGTCCTCGTCCTCACGGCTTTCGCTGTGCTGCTCGGCGTGCGCGCGCTGCTCACGATGCCTCGCCGCGAAGATCCAAAGATCACGATCCGCACGGGCCTCGTGCTCGCTCGTTACCCGGGCGCCACAGCGTCGCAGGTCGAGGAGCAGGTCACCCGCAAGATCGAGGAACGGCTCTTTCGCCATGAGGAGGTACGCAAGCTCAAGACGTTCTCCACCTCTCGTGACGGCGTCGTCGTCGTGAACGTGGAGCTCGAGGAGTGGGTGAAGGACCCGGACCGCTTCTGGGCGATGCTCCGGCATGACATGAACGAGCTGCATGCGATCGACCTTCCGCCAACCGTCCAGGGACCGATCGTCAACAGCAACTTTGGCGACGTCGTCGCGATGTTGCTCGCCGTGCGCGGACCACACTACGGACCGCGTGAGCTCCGGGAGTATCTCGATCGCATCGACGACGCGATTCGCACGATCCCCGAAGTCTCGAAGATCAATCGTATCGGCGAGCAGCGCGAGGAGCTTCGCGTGTCCACGACGAATGCGCGTCTCGCCGGCTTCGGGGTCACGCCGCTGCAGGTCGCCGGCGCCATTCGTTCGCGGAATGTTGTGTCGGACGCTGGGACCATCGACGCCGGTGAAGGTGGCCGCGTTCCGATCGATGCGCGCAGTCTGTTGGGGAGTGAGGACGAGCTGTCCCGTCTTCTCGTCGGCAGCTCACGCGACGGTCGCCCCGTGCACGTCGGCGACTTCGCGACCGTCGAGCGTCGTTATGCTGATCCATCATTTGCCGTCCGCGTCGACGGTGAGCCGACGATCCTGCTCGCCGTGGAGATGCAGGAAGGGCACAACATCGTGGAGTTTGGCGGCAAGGTACGCGACAAGCTCGCGCAGCTCCGGTCGACTCTGCCGCCGGATCTCGTCATCCAGCCCATCGCCGACCAGCCTGAGCACGTGCAGCACCGCACGATCGAGTTCGGACGCGAGTTCCTCATCACGCTTGCCGCTGTAATTCTCGTGACCGTGCTGCTCCTGCCGCTTCGCGTCGCCGCGATCGCCGCCGTCGCGATCCCGATCACCGTCGCGATCACGGTATCGATTCTCAACGCGGTCGGTATCGAGCTGCACCAGGTGACCTTCGCCGGCTTGGTCGTCGCGCTCGGAATCGTCGTCGACGACGCGATTGTCGTCGTCGACAACTACGTCGAGAAGCTCGACCACGGCATGAACCGGCTCGAGGCCGCGTGGCGTTCGCCGACGGAGCTCGCCGTGCCAGTGCTCGCAGCCACCCTGACGATTGTCGCGTCCTTCCTTCCGCTCGCGTACCTGCCGGGCGCGCCCGGTGAATTCATTCGTGCGATGTCGTTCACCGTTGCGATCGCGTTGATGGTCTCGTTCGCAGTGGCGATGCTCCTCACGCCGATGTTGGCGCTCACACTCGTGAAGAAGGGTTTGCACGATCACGATCCCTCGGCGTTGAATTCGCCCGTCACGGACACACGCGTCCCGCATCCCGCGCCTCGCGTCCCGCGCGGTTCGCCCCTCGACGTCATGCAGTCGGTGTACGAGCGCATCATGGGCGTTGCGATGCCACGCAAGCGCCTGACGATTGTCGGTGCGGTCGTCGCGTTCGTCGCCGGCTTGGCGCTCATGACTGCCGTACCGTATCGCTTCTTTCCGATGAACGAGCGCGATCAGTTCATCGTCGACCTCTGGATGCCAGCTGGCACGCGCCTCGCCGGCACGGACGACGTGCTGCGCCGATTGGAGAGCGCGGTGCGCAGCGAGAAGGGCGTGCGCTCGGTCGCCTCGTTTGCCGGTGGCGGTGCGCCGCGCTTCTACTACAACCACAACCCCGAGCCACCGACTCCGAACTTCGGCGAGCTGCTGATCAACACGACGTCGAACGATGCGACGACGGAGCTGGTGCACCGGCTGCAGAAGCGCCTCGACCAGGTCGCGCCCGAGGGATGGGTTTACATCAAGCCGCTGCAGCAAGGGCCGGTGTTCGCCGCGCCTAACGAAATACGATTGGTTGGCGATGACGCAGAGCTGCTCCACACCTACGGTGACAGTGTCGCGCATATCTTCGAGCGAACGCCGGGCAGCGCGTACGTGCACACCGACTGGCACGACGAGGAGCTTGCGCTCAGCCTGCGCCTTCGTCCGGAAGTCGCGACCCGGCTTGGATTGACCGACGCCGATGTCGCCGGTCAGCTCGCCGGCGCATTCACCGGTGCGCCGATCTCCACCTTCTGGGAGGGAAAGCGCGACCTCGACATCAGCCTGCGACTCGACGCCGCCGAGCGTTCCGGAATCGACGACGTCGCGTCGGCGTACGTCGTCTCACCGACCACCGGTGCGCGCATCCCCCTTCGTGAAATTGCCGACGTCGCACCCGGATTCCGACCCAGCCGCATCGTCAGGCGCAATGGTGTGCGCACGCTCACGGTCCGGAGCTTCGCCTCACCCGACGTGCTGCCATCGGTTGTCCTCAAGGCTGCCACCCCGAAGCTCGCGGCGCTGAAGCTGCCCGCCGGAATGCGCATGGAGTTCGGCGGCGAAAAGGAGGGATCGGCGGAAGTTCAGGGAGCCGTGAACGTCGCGCTCCTCACGTCGCTGATCGGCGTCTTCCTCATTCTGCTCTTCCAGTTCCGCACCGTGCGACATCCGCTGGTGATCATGACGTCGATTCCGCTCGCCGTCGTCGGCGCCGCCATAGGTCTCGTCATCACCGGCAATCCATTTACCTACACGGCGAATCTCGGGCTCAATGCGTTGACGGGGATCGTCGTCCGCAACGCCATCATTCTCGTCGACTATGCCAACGAGCTTCGGAAGAATGGCATCGACATCGAGACGGCCGCTCTGCTCGCGGGCCGTCGGCGCCTGCGGCCGATCTTTCTCACGACGATGGCTGCCGCGTTAGGCGTGACACCGATGATCCTCTCCCGATCACCGCTCTGGTCGCCGATGGCTAGTGTGATCGCGGTCGGTCTCGTCGTATCCATGATCTTCACTCTTGTGCTCGTCCCCGTCCTCTACGTCGTCGTGGAGCGACGCGTCGAGCGACGCGCCGCGGCCAAGGCAGCGCGCGGTGACGGCGTTGCGGCAATTCCAGCACTGCTGTCGCCAGCGCACGGTATCGCGGCGATGACCCCCGCGGCGGCGACTGCATTGGCGCTGCTCGCGTTCGGCCTTGCCTTGTCAATTCCCGTGCGGCACGCTGATTCCCAGGCGCCAACAGCCATTCGTCTCACGGTGGACGAGGCAACCGACCTTGCCATCAAGAATGGCTTCACGTCACGCATCGCCAGCGCACGCATAGCATCGGCGCAGGCGCATGAGCGCGGCGCGTTGGCCGATGCACTCCCTCAGCTCGCCGTGAGCGGCAACAATCTGCGCAGCAGCGGCCGCACTACGATCGTCGTCCCGCAGGGTGCACTGGGCAACGAATCGTCAGGCGGGCCGCTGCCTGCCGTCGATCGGCGCTTCGATCAGGGAGCAGCGACGCTGACCTACACCCAATTCGCACTCACTCAACCAGTGACGCAGCTCTGGCGCATCCGTCAGGCGCAACAGCTCGCGTCTGCCCAGGCAACTGGCGCCGCCGCCGAGCGCGCACGCGCTACTGCGGAGGCACGACTGGCCGTGGAACGATTGTATGCGTCCGTGTTGATCGCCAAGGCGCGAGCACGCGCCGCCGATGCCGCGACCCTGGCGAAGCGTCGCCAGAGCACCGACGTTCAGCTGGCGGTTGCGTCCGGAGTGGACGTATCAGCGCAGGCTCTCGGCGCAGCAGCGGCGGCACTCGACGCGGAATACGCGAGAACCACCGCCGAGGATGCCAGCGCCGATGCGGAGAGTGAGCTGCGAAGCGCACTCGCGCTGCCGCCAGGTACCCAGCTCGAGCTCGTCGTTCCGGAACGGGACAGCACAACTCTTCTCGGCTATGCCGACTACCTCGCCCGAGCCGAATCAACGAATCCCGAAGTGGCCTCGGCGCGCGCGACACTCGAGCAGGCAAAACGCGGCGTCGCGCTTGCTCGGGCGGATTACATCCCCGACATCGGCGTCGGTGTCACCTATACGATGCTCGATGGCGTGAGCTTCCTGCCGCGACGCGCCGTCGGGTTGAGCATTCAAGGATCGTGGACGCTGTTCGATGGTGGACGGCGAGGCTCGTTGGCGCGCGAGCGTCTTGCGCAACAGCAAGCTGCCGACGTAGCGCTCGCGTTCGCCCGCGACCGCGTCGCTGTCGAGACGGAGCGTGCCTATCGAGCCGCTGAACGCGCCGAGCGTGGCGCACAGGTCGCGCGAGCGGCCCTCGATGCGCGTCGTGCCGCGATGACTGTCGCACGCAATCGCGATTCTCGCGGGTTGGCGTCAGCCGCGGCACTCGCGGACGCCGAAGCGCAGTTCGCGGCGAGTGAAGCACAAATGCTGGCGGCGGAGCTGCAGATACGGATCGCCCGGGCTGAGCTGCGGCGAGCGGTGGGAGGCTGACCATGACACACGAAATAGCCGGGTCGCCGCTCCTTCGGCTCTCCTTCGCGCTCCTCACGTTCTGCCTGGGTGCGCTGTTTGTCGGCGCGGTGTACGAGTCGGGGCGCCGATCGGGAGTGCGCAGCGAGGCCGTCCGGCGCCGCACCGCCATCGCGGGCTGCCTAACGATTCTCTGGATCGCGGCGACAGCCCTCGCCGCCGCCCGCGGTGCGCTGCACTTCTCACCGCCGCCGACGATGCTCGTCCTCTTTGTTCTGATCTTTGGCGGAGCGATCGCCCTCGCCTCGTCTCGCCTGGGCAGGCAGCTCGCCCTGGGCCTGCCGCTGGCCGCGCTCGTCGGGTATCAGGGATTTCGAGTTGTCGTCGAGCTGCTACTGCACCGCGCTTACGTCGAAGGTCTCATGCCGGTGCAGATGAGCTACTCCGGACGCAACTTCGACATCATTTCGGGCGTTACGGCCCTCGCGCTCGGCGGCTGGCTGCTCAACGGCTCGCCGCCCCGCTGGATTGTACTTGCCTGGAACACGCTCGGCCTCGCTCTGCTCGCGAACATCGTCACTGTCGCCTTTCTCTCGGCGCCAACCCCGTTGCGTGTGTTCATGAACGAGCCCGCGAATGTCTGGATCACCCATGCGCCCTGGGTCTGGTTACCCGCGGTGATGGTGTTCGCGGCGCTCAGTGGCCATGTCCTCGTCTACCGCCGCCTCATCTCCGAAGCGGCGGCGCGCGCCGCGGATGCGGTACCTGCGTCAGCAGCCGGCGCGTAGCGGCTGCGCTATAATTGTCGAGCGATGACCAAGGATAATCTGTCCCGTGTACGGGCAATCGCCATGAAGCTGCCTGAGGTGGAAGAAGGGACGACCTTCGGCTTCCCGGCGTTCAAGGTTCACGGCAGCACCTTCGCGTGGTTCCCGAAGAAGAAGGAAGTCGAGCCTGGCACGCTCGCGGTACGGATGAGCATTCTCGAACGGGACCATCGTATCTTCGCGGACCCGAAGACGTTCTACGTCACGCCGCACTACAAGGACTATCCCGCGGGACTCGCCCGCGTCGAGCAGATGTCGGCCGCTGCGCTGCGCGAGCTGCTCCAGTCGGCATACGAATTCGTTGCGTCCAAGCCCAAACGAGGACGCCCGAGAGCGCAGGGCTGATCACTCTGTCCATTGCAGGCTTGGAGAGCTGTCCGGAGCGCGAATCCCGCGAATGCGCGCGAATCCAACCTCGCGCATCCACGGATCAGCGCGCCCGCCCGTCAAAATTTGCATCGGCCCGACTTCGAGATGCTCGCGCCATCGTCAAAAAACAACAATCGACGCCCGATCGATGAAGCCGTTACGCCACTCGGTTGGATTCGCGTTCAGATTCGCGTCATTCGCGCCCTGAAACCCTGATCTCTCCAGGCGCGCCCGCAAGCGAAGGCGCTTGGACGCTTCACTGATTGCATGCCAGCCCCGCTCATTCGAGGCGCAACGCAGTCATCGGCTCGACGTGAGCAGCGCGCCGCGCCGGTATGATGATCGCCGCGCACGCCGCCACGAGGAACGCCGCAGTCGCGGCAGCATAGCTGACGGGGTCCGTCGTCGTGATCCCGAAGACGAACGTCGACGCAATGCTTCGGAGCGCGACGGCCACGCCGAGGCCCATGACCAACCCTGCGGCAACGAGCTGCGCTCCCCTGCTGAACAGCTCTCCGAAGATTCGCTCGCGCGTCGCCCCCACCGCCAGGCGAATCCCGATCTCGTGCGTTCGCAGCCTAACGACATAGGCGAGGAGGCCGTAGATGCCAATGAGCGCGAGCACGACCGCGATGATCGCGAACGACGTCACGAGACCCGCGTGGAGACGCGGCCTCGAGAGCACTTTCCGCACGTCCTGCTCGATCAGCCCGATGCCCGAGACACCTTGTGTCGGATCGACCTCGTGGATCGCGCGCACGATCGCGCCGGCCTGCGTGAGCGGATTCGCGCTCGTGCGCACGACGAGGTTCGTGATGTAGCCTGGCTGCTGCGCGTGCAGCAGGAACACCGTCGGCGCGGGGTCGGTCGTCAAGCCGTCGTGATGGACGTCGCTGACCACGCCAATGATCTCCGAGAGGACGTCGTCCTCCCACTGAACGAGAATCCTTCGGCCCAGCGCATGACCATCCGCGAAGTATCGCCTCGCGAATGCCTCGTTCACCATCACGACGTGCGAGCTCCCCATGCGATCCCGCCGGTCGAATGCGCGACCGCCGAGCACCGGGATTCCCATCGCCGCGAAGTATCCGCGGCTCACGAGCGCACAGTCCGTCGACAACGTTCGCGACGAATCATGTCTCGCCGCCTCTTCCTCGAGCCAGAACCCCGTTCCGCAGTTCATGCCGCGGAGTGGCAGAAACTGAATCGTGCCGGCCGCCTTCACCCCTGGCACAGCGGCGACGCGATCGAGAATGCGATCGAGCAGCGCGATCCGCACTGCCGGCTCCTTCACGCCGAGGAAGAGCCGCATCGTTAGGGTGCCCGTCGGCTCGAAGCCGAGCTTCACGCGACTGAGGTTCGTGAGACTCCGCATGAGCAGACCTGCGCCGACCAGGAGCACAACCGCCAGCGCGACCTCCGCGATGACGAGGACCCCGCGAACACGAAACTGGCGACGCCCTCCAGTCGCGCGGCGCGTCTGCTCACGTAACACGCTCTGCGGATCGACGCGGCTCGCTTGCCACGCCGGCAGCAATCCAAAGGCGAGCGCGGTCACCGTCGACACCGCGAGGGTGAAGAGAAGACAACGCGCATCCAGCTGGATGGGAGCGGGCGTCGCCACCGCCAGCGCGCCGGCGGTGCGCGTGACGAGTGCGCGCGTCGCTCCGAACGCCATGGCAACGCCCAGCACGCCGCCCGCGAGCGACAGCAGCAAACTCTCGACGACCAGCTGCCTGACGAGCCGGCCGCGGCCGGCGCCGAGCGCGACGCGCACCGCGAACTCGCCGCGGCGCGCCAGCCCGCGCGCGAGCAGGAGTCCGGCGAGATTCACACAGGCGATCGCGAGAACGACCGCAACGACGGCCATGAGCAGCCGCAGCCCGGGACGCGCGTCCTTGACGAGATAGTCATGAAGCCCGGAGACGAAGACGTCCATGCCATCATCGACGACGGGATACGCTCGCCGGAGTGTGGACGCGAGCGTCGAGAGCTCGGCTTGGGCAGCCCCGACGCTGACACGGGCGGCGAGACGGCCATAGCAGTCGAAGGACCGCGATCCACTCGACGCCGCATTGCCTTCGTCGATGGTCATCGGCGTGAACGCCTCGGGCTCGGCCAGTCCCACCCGGAATCCCGGCGGCCCAACGCCGATGATCGTGAGCGACCCATCCGGCGTCGTCAACTGCCGCCCGAGCACTCCCGGGTCGCCGCCGAACCAGCGCTGCCAGAAGCCGTAGCCGAGGATGACGACGCGATCGTTCCCGGGCCGGCCGTCCTGTTGAGTGAATGCTCGACCGAGCGCAGGACGCACGCCGAAGACGTCGAAGAGCTCCGGTGTGGTGAGCATCCGGCTCAACTGCTCCGCCCCGTCGCGTCCCATCACGTTCAATGGCGGCATCTGCACGAGCGCCAGCGCGTCGAATGACCGGGCGCGCGCCCGCCACGCCGCATAGTTGATCGGGTGCACGTGCAGCGCGTCGGCGGCATTTAGCTTATGCTCATGAAGCACCACGAGCCGCTCGGCATTGGGATAAGGCAATGGCGTGAGCAGGACGGAGTTCACGAGGGTAAAGATCGTCGTGTTCGCGCCGATGCCGATGGCGAGCGACAGCACGGCAACGGTCGTGAACCCCGGGCTCTTGCGAAGCGCGCGGAGCGCGTAGGTCACGTCCTGCCTGACGCTGTCGACAAACTCGACGCCGCGCGCGTCGCGGCACTCCTCCTTGCGGAGCGCGATCGGACCCATCTCGACTCGCGCCCGCTCGCGCGCGTCCGGGAGAGACATGCCGGTCGCGACGTAGTGCTCGACCAGCTCCTCGAGATGGTACTCCATCTCCTCATCGAGCTCGCGCTCAACGCGGGTCCTCCGCACGACCGAGCGCCAACGCAGGCGGATCTTGCTGATCCAGCGCATCTGCTACCCTCCCGTGCTCACGCCGGCTTCACGATCATCGCGATCGCCGCCGACAGCCGCTCCCACTGCGCGGTCTCGACCTTCAACGCCTTCCGTCCCGCGGCAGTGAGCTTGTAGTACTTGGCGCGGCGCTTCTTCTCACTTATGCGCCACTCCGCCGCGATCCACCCCTGCTGCTCGAGCTTGTGGAGCGCCGGATACAACGCGCTCTGGCCGACGCGCAGCTGATCCCTGGACAGCAAACGGATCTGCTGGGCGATCGCCCACCCATGCATCGGCTCGAGCTGAATGGTCCGCAGGATCAGCAGGTCGAGCGTGCCCTGCAGGAGATTGGAAGGCTTGGTCATCGGTGCTAGTGTCGGTTACTGACACCAAGCGTACATGCGCACCGCCGAATAGTCAAACTCGGCGTGTCGGCCTGAGAACCATTCGCCATTCACCTCCCGAGGCGTTGTGGCTCCTTAGACAACTCGGGCTTGGAGAGCTGTTAGGACGCGAATGCAGCGAATGCGAGCGAATCCAAACTGGCGCATCCATGCTTCATCGCGCGGGCAAGAACGCCGCCCCGCTCGATGGAGCCCTTACGCCACTCGGTTGGATTCGCTTTCAATTCGCGGCATTCGCGTCCCCTAGACCATGGACCCTCCAGGGCACGGAAGCAGTCCTCACCAAACCCTTACGCTTGCACCATCGCATTTCCTATCCGTTTGTATATGATAGCGCATGCCGAAGAGCGACCACCTCTCGGACTTCGAGCTCTACGTCATGCTCGCCGTCGCCGCGTTGGGCACCAACGCGTACGGCGTCACGATCACCGCGCGAATTGCTGAACGCACGGAACGCGACGTCTCCATCGGCGCCGTCTATGCGACGCTCGGCCGCCTCGCGGACAAGGGATTCGTCTCATTCAAGCTCTCCGAGCCCGTGCCCGTACGCGGAGGGCGGACTCGCAAGCTCGTCTCGCTCACACCCGCTGGGGCGCGCGCGCTGGCTCGCACGACCGAATCGCTGCGCAACATGCTCGACGGCGTCCGTCTCCGCCCGGCCACAGGGAAATCGCGATGAGCCGGCGCGCCCCTATCATCGCCCGCTTCATCATCGGCGCCGTCACTCACGCGACTGATCGGGCGTGGCTCCTCGACGATCTCGACGAGATGTATACACACCAGGTCGAGGCAGTCGGCCTAACGAGAGCGAACCTCTGGTGCTCGAGCCAGGTCGCTCGGTCCCTCCTTCCACTCCTCGTCCGCCGCGCGCGGGTGACCAACATGCAACCCGACTCGAAACGTCGACACGAGTATCTCAACGGAGTGCTGTACGATCTCCGCCACGCGTTCCGCCGGCTCCTTCGCGAACCGGCGTTCACGCTCGCCGCCGTCCTCACGCTCGCTCTCGGCATCGGCGGCAACACCGCCGTCTTTACCGTCGTCGAGGCCGTGCTGCTACGGCCGCTGCCATATCCCGCCGCCGACCGGCTGGTGATCATCAATCATCGCGACGCGCGGACCGGCATCACCAAGGAGTTCGTACCGTTCGCGGACTTTCTCGAGATCACGACACGCCAGCGCGCGTTCGATCGTATCGGTTCCTACGGCGCCGCCGCGGCAACGGTGTACGGCGTCGGCGATCCGTACCGCGCGCGTGGCTTCTACGCAACGAGCGGCGCGCTCGACGCACTCGGCTATCGCCCTGCGCTGGGCCGGTCCATCAGTCGAGAGGATGAAGTCCAGGGTGGAGCACCCGTCGTGATCCTCGGTTACGATTACTGGCGCAACCGGTTCGGAAGCGACCCCAATGTGTTAGGCAGAAGCATCAAGGTGAATCAGAGACAGCGCACGATCGTCGGCGTGGCTCCGCGCGGATTCGCTTTCCGGTCGGCCGAGCCGTTCGATCTGATCATGCCGACGACCTTTCCGGCGCAGGCAGCGGCGCGGAGAAACGGTTTCACCTTCGTGATCGCGCGTCTCAGCAACGGCCGCAAACTCGGGGACGCGGCGAGCGACCTCGCGCGCATGTCACGCGAGCTCGAGGCCGAGTTTCCCGAGAGCAACCGGAGCGCCTCGTACTGGCCCGCGTCGCTGCGCGACACGCTCGTCGGCAACACCAAGCCGGCGCTGATTCTCCTCCTCGCCGCCGTCGGTGTCGTGCTGCTCATCGCGTGCGTCAACGTCGCCAATCTCCTGCTCGCGCGATCGTTGGCCCGTCGCCGGGAGATGGCCGTCCGGGCCGCACTCGGCGCGAGCCGGGCGCGCGTCGCCGCGCATCACCTCGCCGAGAGCTTCCTGCTCGCCGCGTTAGGCGGTGTGGCCGGCGTGGTCATCGCCATCTGGGGATCGAAGGCGCTGGTCGCGATGATCCCGCGCTCCGTCGAGGCGCCAGGCCTGAGCGACGTGCACGTCAACGCACTCGTCCTCTTCTTCGCCTTCACACTCACCGCGCTCACCACGCTCGGCTTTGCGCTCGTCGCCATGATGACGACGCGGCCGGATCGTGCGGCGGCCGTGCTCGTCGGTGGAGGACGCCTGAGCGCCAGCGGCGGAGCGCGTCGCGCAGCATCGGGACTCGTCGTCGCCGAGGTCGCGCTCGCGATCGTGCTCCTCGCCGGCGCCGCGCTGATCCTCCGCTCCTTCTCGAGCCTTCTCTCGGTCGATCCGGGGTTTCGCTACGACCGCGTGATGACGATCTCGATCAGCGCGCCGGCCGATCGCTATCGCGACACCCTTGCGCGCGTCGGCTATTACGCGGGACTGGAATCAGCGTTGCGCGCTGTGCCCGGCGTGGAGCAGATCGGTCACGCCGCGGTCGTGCCGCTCACGGGCAACAACTGGACGGTCCCCTTCGAGCGCACGGATCAGCGCGTGCCTTCGGGCGAGCGTCCGCCGGAGGTGGGTTGGCAGCTCGCGTCAGGCGGCTTCTTCAGGACGCTCGGCATTCCGCTCGTAGCCGGCCGCGTCTTCGACGAGCGCGATCGCATGGATGGTCCGCACGTCGTGATCGTGAGCGCGGCACTCGCGAAGCGCTACTTCGCCGATCGTCCGGCGGTTGGCAGCCAGCTCGCGCTCGGACCGTCGACTATCCAGATCGTCGGCGTGGTCGGCGACATTCGACGCGCCGGCCTGCGCGACGAGCCGCGCCCGGACATGTACTTCCCCTTCGAGCAGGCGCTTCCTCTCCAGACGACGCTCTTCATTCGCACTGCCAACGATCCTTCACTGCAGCTCACGTCCCTCCTCACCGCAATCAAGTCGGTCGACGCACAGACTGTCATCAGCGACTCCCAATCCCTTGCCGACGTCGCAGCCGAGTCCGTGCGGACGACGAAGCTCGTACTCTGGCTGCTCGGCATCTTCGCCGCGACAGCGCTGTTGCTCGCCGGCATCGGCATCTACGGCGTGATGTCGTACGTCGTTAGGCAGCGTACGCGCGAGATCGGCACGCGCGTCGCCCTCGGTGCAACGCGCGGCGACATCCTGTGGCTCATCATGCGTCAGGGCGCCGGTATCGCGCTCGCGGGCGCCGTGATTGGTGTCATCGGTGGGGTGATCGCCGCGCGGTCGCTGACGTCGATCCTCTACGCCGTGGCGCCGTGGGATCCCGTCTCGATCGGCGGTGCGACATTGGTCTTGATCGTGGCCGTCCTCGCCGCGTGCTACGTGCCAGCGCGCCGAGCGGCGGCAGTCGATCCGGTGCGCACGCTCGCGGAGCAGTGAAGCCGACCACTCTGTCCATAGCAGGCTTGGAGGGCTGTCAGGACGCGAATGACGCGAATTTGAAGGCGAATCCAACCGAGTGGCGTAACGACTTCATCGAGCGGGCGGCGATTATTGTTGTTGGACGATGGCGCGAGCATCTCGAAGTTGAGCACGTTCAATTTTGACGGACGGGCGCGCAGGGGGCGTGGATGCGCACGGTTGGATTCGCGTTCAAATTCGCGTCATTCGCGTCCTAAAACCCTGATCTCTCCAGGCGCGCCCGCAAGCGAAAGGCGCCGATCCGAGCTCGATTGATCCCACGCATTTCGACCAACTCGCACAGCGTAGCACATGCGTGGCGAGCTCCTCGAAGCAGAACGCGTGCACTCCATCGCGTGCTCGTTCTTCGTTGTCTTCAACTACTACGGCGGCGGTGGCATGTGCGAGTCCGCCTACACCGGCGCCCTCGAACACGAGCTCACGCTCCGCGGTCATAAAGTCGATCGTGAAGTCATGGCCGCCGTCTACTACAAGGGCAAGCTCGTCGCCCGACAGCGCCTCGACATGGTCGTCGACGAGCGTGTCGTCGTCGAATGCAAGGCCACAGAGCGCCTTTCACCCTCAGCCGGACCGCAGCTCATCGCCTACCTCCGCGCAACCACATATCAAGTCGGCGTGCTCCTCCACTTCGGTCCACACCCAAGATTCTACCGCTTCGTCGACACGAAGAAAAAAGCCAAGTGACACGACGGAGCCCCTCCCCAACTTCGAGATGCTCGCGCCACGATCCAACAACAGGAATCGCCGCCCCGCTCGATGAAGTCGTTACGCCACTCGGTTGGATTCGCCTTCAAATTCGCGTCATTCGCGCCCTAAAACCCTGGACTCACCAGGCGAAGCGAAACTCACCAGACGAAGCGAAACATTGACAGCCGCGCCATACTAGTTTACTCTAGGCCTTGAGCAACCAAGGAAGGCTCATGGCCGAGACTGATGCGCGCGACCTCTTCCCCGGCGCGCTCGAGATGATGGTGCTGCGCCTGCTCAAGCTCGAGCCCATGCACGGCTACGCGCTCGTGCAGCGCATCCAGCAGGCGTCGCGCAATCTGCTGCAGGTCGAGGAGGGCTCGCTCTACCCTGCCCTGCAGCGGCTCCTCAAGGAGGGGCTCGTCAAAGCCGAATGGGGCGTGTCCGCGACCAATCGCCGCGTCCGCATCTATCGCCTCACACCCGCCGGTACGAAGCACCTCGCCAGGGAAGTCTCGAGCTTCGAGCGCATGTTCCAGGGCATCAGCCTCGTGCTTTCGCTGGGGGAGACATGACACTCCTGAACCGACTCTTCCACCGTCGCCGTCTCTACGACGACCTAGATGAGGAGATTCGCGTACACCTCGAGCAGCGCGCCGACGATCTCAGTGCGCGCGGTATGTCGCGCAAGGATGCACTCATCGAAGCTCGACGCGCGTTCGGCAACGTCACGAACATCCAGGAGCGGGGACGCGACACGTGGCAGTGGCCGACGCTCGACTCCTTCTTCCGCGACGCACGATTCGCCCTCCGTCAGCTCCGCCGTACTCCGGCGCTCACCGCGATCATCGTCACCACGCTCGGCATTGGCATCGCCGCCAGCGCCACCGTCTTCAGCTGGACGCGCGCCATCCTGCTCGATCCAATCCCCGGCGCCGCTCGGCCTAACGACGTCATGGCACTCGAGTCCACGACGCCATCGGGAAGCTGGACACCCGTCTCGTGGCTCGACTATCGCGACTTCCGCAAATATCTCAGATCGTTCGACGATCTCGCCGCGTCCTATCCCCTCGCGCTCGCCCTCGGCGACGCCGCACGTCCCGAACGTGTCCGCGCCGAGCTGGTGTCGGCGAACTTCTTCGACGTGCTGCGCGTGCGGCCCGCGTTAGGCCGCGTTTTCACGGCAGCACTCGATGACGCGCCTGGCTCACAGCCGCTCGCGATCATCAGTCACGCGCTCTGGCAGCGCCGATGGCGTGGTGACACCGCGGTCATCGGTCAGGTCGTCGAGATCAATCGCTTCCCGTTCACCATTGCCGGCGTCGCGCCGAAGAACTTCCGCGGCTCCCTGCCTGGTGAGGACGTTCAGCTCTGGGTGCCCGCGACCATGGTCGGCCAGATCATGCCGACGGTCAGCTCCATGCTGCGCGATCGCGACTGGCGCACCTTTCGTGTCCTCGCGCGCGTCGCCGATGGACGCACGACGCAATCTGCGGCCGACGAAGTGCGACGCTTCGGCACGTTCATGAGCAACGTGAACGGCGGCAGAAGCAAAGGCATGAGCGCGATGCTGCTGCCGCTCTGGCGCTCGCACTGGGGCATTCAGGACGGCCTGCGCGCGCCCCTCATGGTGCTCCTCGGCGCGTGTGCACTCGTGCTGCTCGTCGTCTGCGCGAACATGGCGACGCTCCTGCTCACGCGCGCAACCGCTCGCCGCCGCGAGCTCGCGTTGCGCATGGCGCTCGGCGCACCACGCGCGCGCCTGCTGCGCCAACTTCTCACCGAGGCGTCGATCCTCGCCGTCGCCGGCGCCGCGCTTGGTCTCGTCTGCACGTTCTGGTTCGCGCGCTCGCTGCATTTGCTTGTACCGCAGTTCGCCGCGCCGTCACTGATCGATCCCCATGTCGACGCCGCCGTGGTCGGCTTCACGATCGCTCTCGCCTGTGGCGCGACGCTGCTCGCCGGCATCGCCCCGGCACTGCACGGATCTCGCGAGCGTTTCGACGAGTCGCTGCGCGACGGCGCGCGCCTCTCCGCCGGTACCCACGCGACACGTCTCCGCGGATTGTTCGTCGTCGCCGAGATGGCGCTCGCGGTGATGGCGCTCGTCAGCGCCGGATTGTTCTACGACAGCTTCCGCCACACGCGCTCGGTGGCTCCCGGCTTCACGACCGACGGCGTCGCCATCGGATCGGTGAGCCTCACGCTCGCCGGGTACGATTCCGCGTTCGCCGACGACTTCCTGCAACGCGTCACAGAGCGGATCGCGCGCGAGCCCGGCATTCTCGCGGCGAGCTACACGGATTACGTCCCGCTGAGCCTCGGCGGCGGATCATGGGAAGATCTGCAGATCGAGGGCTATGCGCCGCAGCCGAACGAGAACATGAAGACCACGCGCGCGGCGGTCGGCCCAGGCTACTTCGAGACGTTAGGTATCCCGATGCTCGAGGGCCGCGGCTTCCGAGTCGACGACGACTCCGCGCACACGCCGGTGATGATCGTGAGCGACGCGTTCACCCGGCATTTCCTGAATGGGCGGTCCGCGTTGGGCGTTCGCGTGCACGGCTGGGGCAAGTGGTTCACCATCGTCGGCGTCGCTCAGGACGTGAAGACATTCCGCCTCACCGAGCCGGCAACGCCATACTTCTACGTCCCCGTTCGACAGGTCTATCGGCCGGAGTACGGCTACACCTTCATCGCCCACGGCGCGGTGAGTGTCGAACAATCCGTCCGCTCGATCGAGCGCGCGGTGGCCACGATCGATCCGAGTGTCCCCGTCTATGGGGCGATGCCTCTGGCGGATTACGTCGACGCGCCGTTGCGCGGCCCGCAGACTGCGGCGCGGCTGCTCGCGTTACTCGCGGGCGTATCGCTGCTGCTCGCGGCGATCGGTCTGTACGGAGTCGTCTCCTACTCGGTGGCGCAGCGCGCGAAGGAGATTGGCCTCCGCGTCGCCTTCGGCGCGCGCAAGGCGGATGTCCTCCGCGTCGTCGGCACGCAGGCAGCCGTGCTGCTCGCCTACGGTCTCATCATCGGTCTGGCCGGCAGCCTCGCGCTCGGCCGCATCGTGGGGTCGCTGCTCTTTGGTGTGAGCCCGGCCGATCTCACCATCTTCGCCGCCGCGATCGGCAGCATGACGCTGATCACGATCGCGGCGATCGGAGTGCCGGCGCGGCGCGCCATGAGCGTCGATCCAGCGGTCGTTCTACGTGGAGACTGATCGCCGCGCCAGCTTGGAGAGCTGTCGGGACGCGAATGCCGCGAATAACAGAGCGAATCCAACCGTGTGCATCCGGACGCTATTTGCGCGTGCCGACTAAGGATTTGAAAGTGCCCGGATCGAGATGCTCGCGCCAAAATGAAGGTTCGTCCTTCCGTCACAATTCTCAGAAGCGTTTCGGAGACGAGAGCCGCTCGAGGAGTTCTCGCGCCACTCGGTTGGATTCGCTGCAGTCATTCGCGTCATTCGCGTCCGGAGAACTCTGGAGCAATGCGGCGATACTCAAGTCGCCAAGCGACCTCACGCTTCAAACGCAGCTTGGCGAGAGAGACGCCGCATGGCGTGGATCACCGCGTAGCCTGACCAGCGAATTCGCACCTTCTAGCGGAATCGCGTCCGGGCCTGTAAGATCGACGCCGCAAACATCTGGTTATGTCACGGCGCGGAACTGGTCCGCTTCGGCGCGGCCTACCGATCATCTCGGACGGCCGACCGCCAACCTCTGACATACGACCACCGCGCCGTGGCGGTGTGAGTGTTTGCGCTCGTTCGGTTGCCGAACGTGATACACCATTTTGGAGAGGAAACCGTGAAGCATCACCCAAACCTCGCGCGACTCGCCGGTGCCGTTGTCACCCTCCTTGTAGCAGCGGCGTGCTCGGACGTGAATCGCAGCCCAACCGCACCCGATCGCCTCTCGACAGATCAGTCACCGTCGCTGTCCCGGAGCCCGTCGCATTTCGAGGTGCTGCACGGCGCCGCCATTCACGCCACCGTCGAGAACGTGCATGCCGCTCACGCGGCGCGACCCACCAGAAGCACCGAGCTCTACTATCACGGCGGAGTCGGCGGCATCGGCATCGAGTCGGCGCCCAAAGTCTATCTCGTGCTGTACGGATCCCAGTGGACCAATAACGATCCCTCGGGCGAAGCGAACATTGTTCAGAGTTTCCTCAAGGGCGTAGGCGGCAGCAAGTGGCTGAACAGCGTGGTCCAGTACTGCCAGGGTGTCGCGACTGGAACGTACTTCTGCAACGGCGCCGGCACTGCCGCTGGCAACCCGAATGGCATTTTTGCCGGCATCTACATCGACAACGGCATCACGGCTCCGTCGCGCCCGTCGCAGACTGATTTGGCGAACGAGGCCATCAGAGCTGCGGCGTTCTTCGGCAACACGAGCGCGTCGCGCAACGCGTCGGCGCAGTATGTAATCGCCACCGCGCACGGGAATAATGCGTCAGGCTTCGGGACGCAGTACTGCGCCTATCACAGCGCGACCTCTTCGTCATACGGGAACATTGCCTACACGAACCTGCCCTACATGACCGACGGCGGCGCGAGTTGCGGCGCGAACTTCAACGGCCTCGGCCCGAATGCCGGCATCACCATCGTCGAGGGTCACGAGCTGGCCGAGACGATTACGGACCAATTCCCGAATGGCGGATGGCTCGATGGCAGCGGCGCCGAGAACGGTGACAAGTGCGCCTGGATCTCTTCCGGTGCGGGCGCCACGACCGCGGTCGGCTTCAGCACGGGTACCTTCCCGGTGCAGTCGCTGTGGAGTAACGCCGCGAATAGCAACAGAGGCGGATGCGTCCAGTCCTATTGAGCCGTGCCGCCGAAGTGCGCAGGATGTAGAAACTGAATGGCCCGCCGGTGTCGGCGGGCCGTTTACTTATTGCTACGGAACATGTCATGAGCAGGCATCTTCGCGTACGCCTTCAGACCAGTGCGTCGCCAGCGCAGGTGTTCACGGTGATGCGTGGCCTAACGAGCGCTCGCCCCGAGTCTCTCCGGAGCTTCTCGCCAATGGGATCGCCGGTCGTCAGCACGCATCCGCCCAGATTTACCATTCGAGCTCCAGCAGGTCGCGGCGACGCACCGGTGGCGTGGTCCGGTGAGGTCACGGAGGTGCCGATGACGGGCTCGCTCATCGTGGCACGCACGAATCGCTCTGCGGCTCTGTGGCAGGCCGGCATTGGGGTCGCAGTGTGCCTGGTGACCATCATGTGGTCCGGTAGCGCGGGTCAAAGCACTTTTGGCTCGCTCTTCGTCATGAGTGCGTTCATTTCCATATTTGCCACGATGGGCTGGACTCGAGCGACGCGCCTGGGCGAGCGCGACAGGAGAAATGCGCTGAAGTTGCTCGACGTCCTCATGAAGCGGCTCCCCGACGCGTCACTCATCGAGGGACCGGTCTGACCGGACCCGATCGAGGCGGGCGCGCCGCTCTTCATCCCTGGACAGAGGGTGACACGCGGACCGAGTACTCGACGCCGTACCGCATAATGAGCGTCTCGGATTGAAAGCCGTTTGACGCGTCGCGGAGGAACTGGCGGTAGCGACGAAGCAGCCGCCGATGGGTGAAAATGTTGTCGGCGATCACGACGGCGCCGAGGCGAAGGCGCGGCAGGAGCAATTTGAGAATCGGGAGATAAAGCGGCGGATAGCCGTCGAGGAACAGTAGATCGATTTCGCCACCGATCGTGACGAACGTCTCGAGGGCGTTCCCCTCTCGGATCTCGACGAGATCGGCGAGTCCGGCGGCGGTGATGTTGCCGCGCGCGGTGACGAGCTTGTCGTGATTCATCTCCGAGCCGATCACGCGGCCGCCGCCGTTGTCGCGCACCGCCGATGCCAGGTACGTCGTTGAGATGCCGACGGACGTCCCGAATTCGACAATCGATCGCGCGCGGGTCGAGCGCGCCACCATATATAGAAAACGGCCCTGTCGCCGGGACACCGAAGCGTAGTGGGCGCTCAGCCGCTCGACCTCATCCTCGAGCGAAGGTTCGCGGCCAAGCACACGATCGAGGATCGACCGCGCGACATGATGCAGGACACGGGCGCGCTGCGCCGCACGCTCGTCGAAAAGGCGCTCGAGTACGCGCCGTACTTCCGGCCGCTCGAGCGTCGTCACCCGCGCCTAACGGTTGAGCACGCGCGCGAGTCGCTCGGCGCACGCGGGGCGGACGGCCTTCGTGATGGCATCGGTGAGGTCAGTCCAGATCTTCTCGAGACGGGCCAGGTCTGCAGCCGAGACAGAGTCGCCAGGGTTCCGCGTATCGAGCCATGCCTGCACGACGCTGCGGTTGTGCTCGAGGGCGTCGAGCATGGCGTCGGATTCGCGATCGTCGAGCTGGCCGACGGCGGCGAACAGTCGCGCGAAGTACGACATGCTCGTTGCCAACGCGACGGCACCCGCGGCTCGGCGCGACGCATTGGGCGGCACGGGAATGCCAAGTCGAGCAAAGGGCAGCGCCCAGTTGTCGGTGGCGAACGTGCCGGCGGGATTGGGAAGCCACACCCAGGCGTGCATCACCGCGAGGCGCGGCCCATCGGTGTCGCCGCCGAGGTGAGTATGACCGAGCAGGAGACTCTCTTCGTCGATCGTGCCGACGTGGTCGTGCCATTCCGCCGACGGCGGCATGTCGGGCAGCTCTACGCCAGGAAGACGGACGAGGGTGTAGACGACGCCCGTCAAGGCGAGGCGACCATCGATCGTCGCATATGTCAGGATCGCCGGCATGGGTGTGGATTCGCTGCGCATGACGCTCTCGCCGCGGACCCAGTGCTCGCCCATCGCTGGGAAGTCGGGACCGACCCGCACGTAATTCTCGGCGATGGCGACGTTGATGTCCTGAAAGCGCGCGGTTGTCGCGCGAGCCTGAGCGATGAATTTCGCGACGCTGGCGCTGTCCGGACGCTGGGCGGCAACGTTCGTCGCCGCGAGAGTTGCCGTGAGTGCCGAGACCAACGCCTTCGCCGCGCTCAGAGTGAAAGGTTTCATCGGATGAAGACGAGAGAGTCCTGGCGCTTGTCGGCGAGAATGCGGCGCAGAGCGTCAGGAGGGATACCCTGCGGATATCGGCTCAGCAGCCGGATCGATTCGAAGTCTTCCCAGACAGGCTTTCGGCGATGACCAACGGCGACACGGGAATGAGCGAAGCCGCCGGAGTCGATGGAACTGAAAGGCACCAGCGCTACTTGATCGCTGGTGAGGACCACGAGCGCTGTGTCGCGTGCGTCGAGCAACTCGCCCTCGATGCGCGTGGTCGTCGAAACGAGCCACGCGGTCACCCCGGCGGCGCCGTGCGCCGGGGGATAGCTCTCCGGACCCGGACCGGCGTGAATGACGCAAGCGGACAGCAAGATCGCGACGATCGGCGCGAGGCACTTCATGATTTCCTCATCGGAACGCGCGTCGAATAGAACTTCTGATCGGCCGAATCGCGTTGCGATGCCCAGAGGTGGAGCGCCTTCTCCAGCGACGCCGACGACGGAACGAAGGTGTTCACATCGCCGCTGTCGCGCTTGAGCCAGTCGCCTCTGATCCACTCGATGTAGTAGCCCTGCGACGCCAGAAGAAACGTGCGCGTCGAATCCTTTGGCGCTCGACCGACATCGAACGAAACCCAGAAGCGATCGCCTGGCTGCGTCCGCACATAACGATCGTCAGCCGCGCGCAGGTTGCGCTTCGCCAGACTCGCGAGGCTGTCGTTGTCGGCGCGGACGCGCGTCACGCCGATCAAGCGCGGACGCGGCCTCATGAAAACTTCTGACATCCCTACCCAGTCGATGCGCCACTCGTCGGCCGTGAAGGAAAGACGGACGCGGAGACTGTCCTCTTCCAGCACCGGGACAACGGTCGCGGCGCGTCGCCAGGCGACAGGTCCATACGTGGGATGACGCTCGATCTCGCGCCAGCGCTTGCCATCGCGAACGGCGATGCGCAGACCAAAGTTCTTGCGATACCACCGGCCAAATTGGATCATCGGGCCGATGCGATGCATGTCGCGCTGGAGCCAGTCGATCGACCGCGCACCGGGCGCCGCGAGCATGAGATCGTACAACAGCACGGTGTTGAGCAGACTACTGCGGAGCTCGAGACCGATGACGGCGCTGTCGCCGACCGGACGCGGAAAGGCGAGATCTATGTAATCGCTAGGATCCTCGCCCGTGGCGCGGGCGAGGACCGTGCTGTCGGTGATGAACGCGTCGCGGTCTGTTCGCGCGAGCGTCGCGCGAACATCCCGGTTGGCGCGATCGCGCGCCGACGCAGGCGCGGAGAAGTCGCCGACGACCAGGGGCCGACCATGCTCGTCAGGAATCACCTGCCGGCGCGGGTCGTGGCGGACCTCGAGCAACTCGAGGTGATTGATGTAGTGTGTCTCGAGGGCCTCGTTGCGAACGTCCAGGCTGACAACGCCGGCGGTGTCGGCGCGGGTGTGGAGGAGGTCGATATCTCGCGCCTCGAGCAACGGCGAAATCCGTCGTGCGAAGATTTCGGCCTGCAATGCAGGCGTGCCGGCGCTATCGGCATATATGGTAGGGCAGGAGCCAAAGATGGCCACGGCGGTCGCGACGTCGACCACGAAGGACAGCGACATCGTCACCGCCGACACGAGCACGCTGGCGGGCTCGTTCACGTCGCGCTCGAAAGTTTCGAGTCCGACGATGCTGTCGAAGGGAATCGGGTCGAGCGGGATGGACTCATTAAGGACGCCGATGCGACGGCCGCCGCCGCGCCCGGTGAGGGTATGCCCCTGGACGCGGATGCCGTTGTCGTAGACGACGGTGGATCCGTCTCTCAGATGCGCTTTGACGGGCGACTTGACGTCGTACGGGTTGAGCGGATCGAGGGCGCGCACCTGGGTGCCTCTCGAGATGCTGACGAGAACGCAGGCGACGCCGGCCAGCGGCAGAGATGCGACCAGCATGCGGCGAAGCAGTTTCCAGCGGACACGTGATGACACGCGAGTGTCTCCTCTCGTTCGTGTTCAGGTGATCAGCCCTTTGCGGCATGAGCCCCAGAGGACCGCGCGCCTCTCGCTGGTGAGCTCGGCGCATTCGCTCCACGGCAGGCGACGACCGCGACTCCGAAGCGGATGGGCGATAAGCTGCGCCAGGGCCAATTCATGGATGAACATTCCGCCGGTGTCGAGCACGCGGGCAATCTCGCGTAGCGCGTCGCCGGGGCGGTCGATATGGTAACAAGTGCCGAAGTCGATCACGACGTCGAAGTCGCCATCGGCAAATGGGAGCCGCCTAACGTCGCCGACATGGAGCTCGGCGCTCACGCGGAAGCGATTGAGGCGGGCTTGCGCGAGGGCGATAAGATCGGGCGCGATGTCGATTCCCACGAGTCGCGACGGCCGGCAGCGCCGCGCGAGCTCGGTGAGGGCAACACCCCTTCCGCATCCCACCTCGAGTAGGCGGCACCCGTGCGCGACGGGAAGGGCGCGGAGCAAGGCCGGGATCTCCAGCCTGCTCTGGAGCGCGTTGCGATATTCCTGATTGGCGAAGGAGCGATAGGGCATACAACCGGAACGCGGAATAGCACGCCAGATTGGCTCATAATGCCGAAGCCTGGCGTACGCGCCTCATATGTGGCCGTCGTTCTGTACTCTGGCTAGTGGGCCGGGTGAGGTCATACCTAACGACGCCGGCTCGAGAGGGCGACAGCGGGGCGCGAACAACCGAGGCGATGGCACCAGCGACGGCAATAGCGCATCGGCGGCTCCTTCGAGTTCGCTGTCTCGGCGAGGGCTCCGACAGGAAAACGCCCAACTATACGCCACTCGCCGTACTCGAGCAACTTTTCAGGTTTCGCGAGCTATCGGTGCGAATGGTTCGATGTGGGCCGCTTAGCGGGCGAGCTGCGGCATGCCAATGCTGGTATTAGACAACAGTTGCCTCTGGCTGAGCTGGCGTGTGAATTCCTCCAACTGCGCCCGCAGCGCCGCGAGCTCGTGGCGCAACGCCGATGTCTCGAGCTGGGCGCCGCGGCCGCGCAGGGCGTCGGCCGCGGCGACGTCGGCCCTCGCTTCCGCCGGCGCCCCACTTGGTGGGCCTCCGCGAGAACGGTGACAAGTGCGCCTGCATCGCCTGCGGTCAGGACGCCACGGCCGCGGTCAGCTTCAGCACGGGTGCGGTCCTGGTGCAGTCGCTGTGAAGTAATGCCTTCGACAGCACAAGGGCGGATGCGTCCAGTCGTATTGAGCTGTGCCGCCGAAGTGCGCAGGATCTAGAAACTGAATGGCCCGACGGTGCCGGCGGGCCGTTTAGCTGTTGCCCTCGCCCTCGAGCGAGGGCGCGCGTCGTTTCAAGAGTTGTTAACTGTCAGATCCGGTTTTCGCGGCACTCCTCGGCTGCGGTGATCCGACCGGCGCACGCGACTGGACGCGCCAGCTCTGGTTCCAGCCGCAACAAGATTCTGCGCTCACGTCCCGTCGTCGTCGGCGATCTCGTAATCCTTGCAACGGGGGATTACTAGCTGGTGGCGCACCGATCCAATGGCTCGGCAGCGAGACCAACGTCTTGGCGACGCCTGACGAGTCGCTCATGCTCATCAGTTCCGACGGGCGCCCCCGAGGGCATGGACGGGGATGACCGCTACGTCTCCCACCGAGTGAACGGCACACGGCAGCCGATGCGCCATCTGCTGGAATTAATGAACTCGAAAGAATTCAGTTCGGTGCCGCGATCTCGACCGATGGGGCCTGGCTCTTCTTCACGAGCCTCTGGCGCCGACGGCAAACCAGCAACAGGTTGTTCTTCTCCGCCTCAGGAGGCTGCCATGCAGGTGGCCGAGCAGCTCAACGCCGGACTCGCGGGTCGCTACCGCATCGAGCGCGAGATCGGAAGCGGCGGCATGGCGGTCGTGTATCAGGCACACGATCTACGTCACGATCGCCTCGTCGCGCTCAAAGTGTTGAACCCCGACCTCGGTGCCATCCTCGGCGTCACCCGCTTTCTCGAGGAGATCCGAGTGACCGCGAACCTGCAACACCCGAACCTTCTCCCGCTCTTTGACAGCGGAGAAGTAGACGGGTTGCTGTTCTACGTCATGCCGTACGTTGACGGTGAATCGCTACGCGCCCGTCTTCAGCGCGACATCCAACTCTCGATCGACGACGCGGTGCACCTCGGCGCTTCAATTGCCGGTGCTCTCGACTACGCACATGCCCACGGCGTGATCCATCGGGATCTGAAGCCGGAAAACATCCTACTGCAGCGTGGCGAGCCGATGCTCGCCGACTTTGGCATCGCGCTCGCCGTGAAGCGCGCCGCTGGTGAGCGCATTACCGAGTCGGGTATTTCGCTGGGCACTCCGAGCTATATGTCACCGGAGCAGGCGACGGGCGACCGCGTTATCGATGGCCGGACCGACGTGTATTCGCTTGCGGCCATACTTTATGAAATGCTCACGGGCGACCCCCCGCATCGCGGCCATTCGTCGCAGTCGATCATCGCCCGCGTGATCACCGAGCCGGTTCCATCGGTGCGAATCGCCAGGCCGAACGTTCCGGGGCATGTGGCTGATGCGATTGCGCGGGGACTGGAGAAGGTTCCGGCCGATCGCTGGCCAACGGCTGGGGCGTTCGCGGACGCGCTTACTGGTGGCAGCCGCATCAGGGCCGCGCAGGTTCCCACTCTTACCTTCGCGGAGCCCTGGAGAGTCCGACAGCGTGCTTTCTTTTTTGCCGCCGGTCTGCTCTTCGGTGTGTCACTTGCGTCGTTAGGCCTCTGGCTACGCACGCCGCCGCTCGCGCCCCTGACATGGCACATCCTGGCGCTACCGGAGAGCCTTCCACCTTTCGGATCAGTCAACATCACGAATTTATTCTTCGACCGAACCCTCGCACTAGCATCTGACGGGAGCGCCCTCGCCTACGTCGCGGATCCAGCGCAGGTGCTCGTCGTACGTCGGCTCGAAGACCCGGTGCCACACGTACTAGCCCATACTGAAGGCGCTGGCTGCCCGTCGTTTTCTCCAGATGGCCGCTGGCTCGTCTTTGCGGTTGGTGACCGACTACTCAAGATCTCACTGGGGGGCGGTCTACCAGTCGTCCTCGTGGATTCCACCGCCGGCTGCGGCGTCTGGACGGATCGCAATGAGGTGATCTTCAATTCTCACCGCGGGATCGAACGTGTGAGTTCCGACGGCGGTGCGTCCGAGATTATAGCGCACGTGGATGCGCGCAAAGGAATCAGTACGATGGAGCCCACCCAGGCACTTCCTGGCGGGCTCGCCATTCTCATGAATTTGAGCCCCACCCGTTCCCCCTACGACTACCAGCTTGGGCTTGTCTCTCTCAGCGACGGAAAGATCAGCAGGTTGACAGAACCGGAGAGCGATGGCGAGCCTCGCTTAAACGCCAATTACTCCGCAGGCTATATCGTATATCAACACGGGAAGCTCATCGTAAGTGCACCCTTTTCGCTTCAATCGTTGAAGCTCGTCGGACCCGAGGTCCCGATCCTCCGAGACACGGTTTATAATATCGTAACTTCCTTCGACGGACACGCGGCGTATCGCAGCGTAGCGCCGAGCACTCTCAGTCTGGTTGCCGCTGGTGTCGACGGTCACTCGCACCCACTGAGCGGCATCGCAGGTCAGCTGCCGTCGCGCCCCACTGTGATCGACACGGCACACTACGCATGGCCTCGTCTCTCGCCTAGCGGACGGATCGTTGCCCTCGAGCTCAGTACTGGACTTCGCAGCTGGGACGTTGGGACGTACGACTTGACCACCCACTCGTTCTCACGCCTAACGACGAACTTTTCGGGAATCCGACCGCTCGCGTGGAGCTCCGATGGACAGCGCCTGTTCTACTTTCGCCTCGATACGCCCACGGTCACAGCGCCCAGGCACCTCGTGAGTCAGGCGTGGGATGGAAGCTCGCCCGCTACGGAGTTATTCAACGTTCCCGCAAACACGCACAGTGTGACGTTCGGCCCCCCACATACGTACGCCATCGTCGCGCTCAGTGGGGCCCAGCAGAACCCGCTCCTGCTCGTGCCGCTCGACACTCCCAGCGCGATGCGTCCGTTACTCTCCGCGCAATCTACCGACAGAGAGCCACGAATTTCACCTGATGGTAAGCTCCTCGCTTATGTAGGCAGTGAAACGCACCGTGAGGAGATTTACGTGCGGCCGTTGCCGTTCGGACGACGTATCCAAGTTTCGACGACGGGAGGCACTGAACCCGTGTGGAGTCGCGATGGCAAGTCTCTGTTTTACCGCGGGGCGGGATATTTCATGCGTGCTGCCATAGCAACAACTCCGGCGCCCCGCGTTGCCCGTCGTGATAGCCTGTTCAAAGACGTGTATGTTGGTCGTGACGTCGCCAACTACGACATCTTTCCAAACGGACGGGAGCTACTCGTTATCCGGTCAACAGATGCTCGCATTCAGATTGGCGTGGTTCAGAACTGGCCGGCGCTGCTGCGACAACGAACGATTCACTAGCCGGGGCCACGGCGCCCGAAGTGGCGCGTCAGAAATGGGTGCGACCCGTGAGCTGCACGCATCACGGGTGACGGACTGGCATCAGGCGATGTCCGTCAGCCACCTTTGAGCCCCGATGAAGCACGGGCCTCGGCATTGCGGCGAATCGCTCGGAGGATCTCGTGGCGTATCAGGCCGCTGCCCGGACGAATCACGAGCCAGTAGACTCTAAACTTGAGCCGCACATCGTCCGCGCACCATACCCGCGTTTCGGTACGCAGCTCGCTACTGCCATTGTCATGGGCCTCCACGGTGAAGTTCCAGCCCGCGAGCGCATAGCCTCGCGGCGGGCCAGCGGCAAAGGCGGTGGCAGTAACGTCAGGGCGCCGGTCGCCTTCCACGGTCCAGAACTTCCCGAGCACTCCGATGACCAGCTCCTTCGGCGCGTCCTCGGCGACTACCTTGAATCCAACGCGCTCCATATCCGCCAAACGCAGCTCGGCGCGGCGCGCGCGCAACTCCGTGAGCGCCGCCGACGGGGACTTCACCGCTGCGACGAGCCATCTGGGTACAGCGCGCACGAACAGGAGCAGGCGAGTGAGAAAACTCTCCGACAGATCGAATGACTTGATCGCCGCGAAGACGGTGGCCGGCGCCGCCCGGACCGTGGTGTGATGACGCTCGACCACGTCATAAATGGGCATCAGGTCGTCGAGGAGCATGGCGGAGCATTCTATGAGCCCGAGATGAGTCCGTCATTAGATAGGGGCTGGCGAGCTTCGGGTGTCTACTTTCCACTTTGCCAGCCCCTCTTAAGGCACACCGAGGCATCACACCATGGAAAGACTGGTGGCCGATTTCCGCGTTGCCCTTCGGAGCCTCCGGCGCTCCCCCGGCTTCGTTGCCGCCACGAGCGCCATCCTCGCGATCGGCATCGGCATGGCCGCCGCGATGTACACGGTCTATCACGTCGTGCTCATCGAAGGCCTCCCGATAGCACAACAAAATCGGCTGATCGTCATGCACCCGCTCGACAAGCGCGGCACGCACCTCGACGTTCCCCTCCCATATCTCGCCGAGATCGCCCGCGACACCCAGCTCTTTCGTGCCGCGGGCGGCCCGCACCACGTCGGCGCGAACTCCGCGCCATTCATCGACGGCAGCGCGACGCTGAACCTCGCCGCGGTCGGCGCTTCATCCAATTACTTCGACGTCCTCGGCATTCGCCCCGCACTCGGCCGACTCTTCCGACCGGAAGACGGCCAACACGGCGCACCGCCGGTCATCGTCCTGAGCTACACCGCATGGCAGCGCTACTTCAGAGGTGATCCGACCGCCGTTGGACACACACTGATCATTCCATATACGCAGCAGCGAGCGCGAATCGTCGGCGTGCTTCCGGCGGGCTTCACCTACCCACCGGGCACGGACGCGTGGCTTCCACTGACGTCGGAAAGCACGATCCAGGTCGACATCATCGCTCGGCTCGCGCCTAACGTGACGCTCGAGACGGCACGTCAGGGACTCTTCGCGCTCACCCAGCGCGTCAATCCATTCGCGGGAATACCACCGGGCCCCGGCCAGAAGCCGCTCCACATCGAGGTCTCGGGCATGGAAGCCCAGTCGCTCGTTGACACCGTACTCGGCGCCTCGCGGCCCACCCTCGTCGCGCTCACGCTCGCCGTGGGACACCTGTTGCTCATCGCGTGCGTCAACGTCGGCAACCTGATGCTCGTCAGGCTCCGCGCGCGCGAGCGCGAGATCGCGGTGCGCCACGCTATCGGCGCGAGCCATGCCGACGTCGCACGTCTCTTCCTCCTCGAGAGCGCCATTGTCGCCATGATCGGCGGAACGCTCGGCTGCCTCCTCGCCGTCGCCCTCCTCCGCCTCGTTCGCATCCTCGCGCCGCCCGAGCTTCCACGCCTCGACGCGCTCACCGTCGCGAACGCGCCACTCGGCGCGACGGCCGCGATTATCATCTTTGCAACTCTGATCTTCGGCGTGATGCCGAGCATCATGGGATCGCGCGTGCGCTCTTACGCGCTCCTGCGCGCCGACGTACGAGCCGGCACGGAGACCCGCGCGAAGCGCCGCGGACGACGCTTGCTCGTCGCGACGCAGATGGCACTCGCACTCGTTATGCTCAGCGGAGCCGCGCTGCTCGTCCGCACTCTGCTGCGCCTCGAGTCGATGGACCTCGGCTACCGACCCGAGCACCTGTCCATTCTTTCATTTACAGGCCCGCAAAGCCACTTCGCGAACGACGACCAGGTCTTCGCGGCAGCGAAGCAACTCATCCAGCGTCTCGAGGCGACGCCAGGGGTTGTGGCAGTGACGCCGATCGAGAGCAACCCATTCAAGGGCCAATCACTCTACATAATGAAGCTCGTGCGCTCCGAGCTGCCGGCCGCGGAGCGCGAGAACGCGCCGTTCATCCCGTGGGAATTCGTAGGACCCGACTACTTCCGCACCTTCGGTATCCCGATCCGCAAAGGACGCGGTCTCCTCCCCTCGGACACCAAGGGCGCCGACCCCGTCGTCGTCGTGAACGAATCGCTCGCACGCCAGTTCTGGCCCGGCCAGAACGCGCTCGGAAAGCAGGTCGTCGACCAGACCAAGGGCGGCAGCTTCACCGTCGTCGGCGTCGCGGAGGACACGCACTTTCGCGAGCTGAAGAAGACGGGTCCCGTCGCCTACTTCAACACGGAGCAGATGCAGCCATTCTGGAACGGGCTCATGGCGGTGCGCACGACGGGAGCGTTAGGCACGATGATGCCCGCCCTCCGCGCCGCGATCCGCGATGTGGATCCGAGTCTCGTTCTGTTCGACGCCCGCACGATGGACGAGCTGCTCGACGAGCCGCTCGCGCAGCCGCGACTCAGCGCGCTGGTGTTGACGGCGTTCAGTCTCGTGGCGTTGCTGCTGTCCGCGATCGGGCTCTATGGCGTGATGTCCGCGACCGTTAGGCAGCAGACGCGAGACATCGGCGTTCGCATCGCGCTCGGAGCCGGCGCGCGCGACGTGTACCGGCTCGTTCTGCTCGAGGCAGGCGCCGTGATCGGCATAGGTGCCGTGGCTGGTCTCGTCGGGTCGGTGCTCGGCGGTCGGCTGCTGGCGACTCAGCTCTTCGAGGTCAGCTCGTTGGATCCCGCCGCGCTCGGCGGCGCGGCGGTGTTGTTGCTGGCTATTGGTGTTGGCGCGGCGTTTGTCCCAGCGCGCCGCGCAACGCGTGTCGATCCAGTCACGGCTTTGCGCGGTGACTAATGAGTTCCGGAATCAGTGCGAGAGCGAGAACACGAACGGCATTTGTACCACCTGCTTCACAGCACGTCCGCCAACCTCGGCAGGATTGAATCGCATACCGGTCAGCGCCGACCTCACCGCACTGGCGAACAGCTCGTCGCTCGACCTGAGCACCTTGAACGTCCCTACCTCGGGCCGGCCGGTTGCGTCGACGACGAACTGCGCGAGCACTTCACCCTCCACATGCCGTTCCCGAAGCGCATCCGGATATCGGGGTGCAGCGCTACGCGTGGCGAGCGCTGCTTTCTTCTCGACCTGGAACTCGAAGTACGCCTGGTCCGCGCTCATTGCAGTCGGCTCCGCCTTGGGTCCGCGGGCTGGCTGCCGAGCCAATTCCGCCGCGCTTTTAGAGCCAGGCGACAGGGGCCCGTCCGGTGTGGGCGCCGAGCACGCCAGTCCGAGAACAATCATAGCGGCCGTGGCAGAAATTACTGCGACGAGTGCCGGGCGACGGGATGGCGAGCGCTGCATAACGCGGATCCTCCGTTCCAGGTGTGAGCTCGGCTCAGACAGGGCCGGCGCGAGCATTGTGAGCGACTGTCGTTGGGCGATCGCGAGTAAGAGCAGACCGTAGCGGTCGCGGCGCGTGTCGCTATTCAGCACCCGCGCATCGCAATCGACTTCAATGGCGAGTGCCAGTCGGCTCGCTTGCCACCAGAGCGCAGGATTCCAGGGAAACAAGACTGTTGTCATGGCGCCCAGGAGTCGCGGCAGCGTGTCGCGCGCACGCACGTGCTCACGCTCATGACGCAGCACGAGCGCGCGAAGCGGAGCCTCCAATGACAGCGCCCATTCTGGAATGACCACTTCGGGCCGGCGGATGCCGACGACAGCTGGTCCGGTGTCGGCCGCGACGAGCACCGGTACGCCGTCCAGGCTGCGAGGCACCCATCCGCGCCTCTGCATAGCGAGACTACGCATGCCGTGCAACAGTCGTCCGAAAAGAATGATGGAGCCTGAGCACCAGCAAATGACAAGCACCCATGACGTTCCGGGGCCGATTGTCGTTAGGCGGCCGACGAACGCTGCCATGAGTCCCCGCCGCGCGTCGATAACGACTGTCGGCAGAATGGCTGGCGAGGCGGCTGAACTCTGATCGACCGCAGGGAGCAGTGCAGTCACAAGTGCCCACGCTGGCCAGAGCACTGACAGGGAGAGAATCGCGATCCAGACGAAGCGCGTCGAACGTCCGAGCGCACGCGCCGCTCTCTCCAGTGCACAAGCCGCAGCACCAGCGGCTGCCACGAAAAGAATTGCGTATACCATCCAGGCGAGCATCATCGGCGATCTCCTTTCCGCGGGGGCCGTTTGCCGCGCGCTGACTCGTCGAGTGTGCGACGGACGCGCTGAAAGTCCTCGGCGCTGAGGTTCCGCTCATCAACGAGGTGCGCGAGGAGCTGCTCCGCCGAACCGTGAAAGAGCTTCTGGACGACCCACCCGACGGCACTCCGTCGGGCCGCCTGCCGCGCAACGCGCGGCTTGTATCGGTGTGCCCGCCCTTCGACGTCGTGCGTGACGAATCCCTTCTCCTCCAGATTGCGGAGAATCGTGAGCACCGTCGTGTATGCCAGCTCCGCTGGCAGCCGTTCACGGACCTCGGCGACCGTGCCGGAGCGAAGCTCCCAGAGCACGCCCATCACATCCAGCTCGCGGTCACCAAGCATGACCTCGTCCATAGGCCTCGCTACTATGCCGATAGTAATAAACTATGATGCATGCTCGATCCTGTCAACTATGCTCTTAGTAGTAACGTGTGCCGAACGTTACCCGCTGCATGTTTTTGATTGCGCGTCGGATTCGGGGTCGCGCGATGCTTTGGCGTGCGCACTTGTTTCCCCATAGCCGATTCGGGCAGATTATGGCCATGCCAGCCACGCGCCACCGCTGGACCGCACGCGAGGTCCGGCAGCTCATCGCCGACAGTCCGTTGGCGACGCCACGATACGAGCTCGTGGACGGCGAATTGCTCGTGACGCCCTCCCCGACGTGGCCGCATCAGCGCGCGGTGCAGATCCTCATACGCGAGCTTTCGGCATATTTGCGCGCCGAGCCCGTCGGGCATGTCGGCAACTCGCCATTCGATGTGGAGCCGGAGCCGGAGCTCATCGTTCAGCCGGATGTCTTCGTGCTCCCGATTGCGGAATCTCGACGACTACTCGGCGAGATGCCGGCGCGCTCGTTGATGCTGGCAGTCGAGATCCTGTCGCCGTCCAGCAGCCGGCACGATCGCGTGATCAAGCGACCCGCTTACCAGCGGCACGTTCCGGAGTACTGGGTAGTGGATCTCGATGCGCGATTGGTCGAGCGCTGGGCGCCGAACGACGAGCGGCCACAGTTGATCACCCAGACACTGGCTTGGCGCCCCGCCCAGGCTTCGAGCTCATTCGCGCTCGACCTGCCGACCTATTTCGCCGAAATCTTTCTCGAGGGCGAATAGGAATCACACCCGAGTTGCCGGACGCTAAGGGTGGTACGCGTTAGGCGTTGCCTTAATGTTGCGCCCAGCTCGTTGGTCTATCGGAGACGTCCGTCCGCCCTGACGGCGCGCCTTCGGGCGCGCGGGCCAGGTTCGTGACGCCAACGAGCACTCCATAGATCACCCCGCCAATGACCGCACCCGATTGGGTCATCCCCGGGATGGAGTCCGAGAGCATGGCCGCGATCCAGCCGGCGCAGGCGCCCAGCGTCGCGGAGATGATCGGCCCCCTAACGGGGAGCTTCCATAACGCGAGCCAGTGCAGCGTGCTCAGAAGCCACGCCCCGCCCAGCACCTGGGCGACACCCAAAATCGCCATGGCGCTCTTCCAATCCTGCGGCGACGCGATCGCAGCAAGCATCAGCCACACGCAGCCGATGGTCATGGCGACGCCCCAACCGCCGATCAGCGGCAGCACGCGCCCATCGCTCGCCGGCAATTGCGGATCATTGTACGGATCGTCCGGTCCGACGAGCGCCTCGCGCCACGTCAGCGTCCCAAAACGACGACGCAGGACCACGAGGGCGACCAGCGCTGCCCCGGTCATGACGATGAACGCGAGCTGCCACACGTCAGCGGTCACGGATCGCGTGAGCAGCATCGGCGATGTCGCTTCCCGCTCTCGATGTTGCTCGGCGCCCCGTACCTCCCAGCGGTCGTCATCGCTCTCGCGGAGATAGATGAAGGTCTCGCGCACGCGCGCCTGCACGCGGCCATCAATCATGCGCCTGCATGCACGCGCGAGCACGAACGCGCCCCGATCGACTTCGTGGAGCTCGGGGCCGACGACCAATCGATAGCCGGCGGCGCCGCCCGCGCTCGCGTGCCCGGGACACCAGGGGAGCGATCGGACCGACTGATCCGAGGTGAACGGCTTGTGCATCTCCTCGGACAGGAAGAAGGTCATCGGCGGCGGATTGACGTCGTACCCGTCGAGATAGCCGACCTCCACGATCTCTGAGCGTGGCACGCGCGCCAGCCCTTGCCGGAACACCGCGTGATAGTCCCACGGCAACGCGCGGAGCGGAAGCGCGAACGCCACGATGAGCAGCAGAGCAAGCCGACGCACCCGAGCCCTCGACCATGATGGGATACTCTGGAGACGATTCAGCCGCGCTCGAGGTCAGTCGTGGTAGTTTGAGGAGTTGCAGCACGGGCTTTGCTGCACGATGAGACGAGATCGACATCCTCATGTCTGGAGCAAGCCCATGCGAAATCGCGCCTTCACTGTTCTGCTTCTCGCCACTTATATCGCCAGTGGGAGCTGTCAGAGCTCGCACCGCGAGACGCGCGTTGCAAACGGGCCGGAGCAGCACTTCTCGCTGTGGCTCGAACATTCGCCGAGTGGCTGGACAGCGCACTGCGACAGTGGCTGTTCATGGAACGACGTGACGATGAAGTGCGGCAACTGCGAGGTCAGAGTCGATGCTGATGGCATAGCCGAAGGCCCCGTCGCAACGCCGCCTCGCGGTTTTGCCTTCGTCGTCGACGACCACAATGGACTGTCAGCGCATGGCGTGCAGGGAGTACGCTGGCTGGATCTGTCGTGGAATTGTGTGACTGCCGTCTGTCGCGCGCGGATTAGCGAGGAAGGAGTGCACGTCCCGACCTGACGAGCGGCACGGTGAAAGACCGGGTGCTTGCGATTCGTCGGTTAGCCGTTAGGCAGCTTCGCGTAGCGGCACCGTCGGCATACCTCCTGCTGGCGGGCGCGTGCGGGGCAGAAGTTCATGTCGCGCCCGCGACGGAGTGTTATCGCTTTGATCAGGCCTATTTCCACTGGATCTGGAGGCTTGGTCGCAGACTCGCGATCGATTCGTCCGCGCTGATCGAACTGCAGCCAACGCCTCTTCACGACACCTGGACGTTGGCACCGGGGGAGAGAACGCCGCTTGAGGTACGCGCTCGAGGGCTCGCACCAGATTCGATCACGACCTCGGCGCTGTTGCAGTCGAGCTTTTGGCGTCCACTGAGTGCGGACTCCATCGAGCTTTGGTGGTATGACGGGTTATCCGGACCGACCTTTCGTCTCGCGCGCCGACACGATTCCCTGGTCGGCGTGATGGACTTCAAGACGGATTACGTCGGTGCGGAGCCCCCGCGACATCGCGAAACGGCAGTGCGCGTTCGCTGCTGAGGCACTGGCGCAAGGTCACGATCGAAATGCTTTTGATTGTGTCCGCGATTCGGGGACGCACGATGCTTCATCGTGCACTCTTGCGTCCAGCGACGAGCGGCCACAATTGATCACGCAAACGCTGGATTGGCGCCTCGCTGGCTGCTTCGACCTCCTTTGAGCTCGGCCTGCCGACTTATTTCGCCGAGATCTTTCTCGAGCGCGAAGCGGGCGCCTAATCCCGCCACCGCTGACCACCGTCACTGAATGTCATTGCAAAGGACAACGGGCTGTGTCGGTCTTGTCTTGTGCCTGAGGAAGACCAGCTGCAATGTTGAGTCTCCTCCTCCCTGAGCGTTCCGATGCGACGACTCACCTCATCACTCGCGCTCGCGCTTGTCGTCGGAAGCCACGGCATTGCTCGCTCCCAGTCATTGGGCAAAGCATGGGGCGGCACCCGCCACTTAGTAATCTCGAAATCAACATTCCGTGGTGACAAGCCACCCCAAGAGCGAACATTCGTCATTGAGCCGATCGATGGCGGCTTCAGGGGGACGGTTAGTGGCATCGAAGCCGACGGCACTCCCATGCACCTCAGCTACGCTGCGAAACTTGACGGCAAGTACTATCCCGTTAGCGGTACCCGGCCGAGTGACTCGACGTCCTTTCGCCGCCTCACTGCCCGTAGGCTGGAGAGCACGAGAAAGGTCAACAACGAGGTCGAGGCTACGTCCACCTTTGCCCTCTCGGCGGATGGCAAGGTTGTTAAGCTCACCTTCACGCTCGCCGGCGGCAAGCCAGGTAACATCCTTGTCTTCGAGAAGTAGCGCGAAGACGCTGACTACGGTTGGTATTCGTTAGGCGTCGCTTCGATGATCATAGTCGACATCCCTTCCGCCACCGCGAAGTGCGGGACGTCAGACATCTCGATGTCCATTGAGGCCATGCCCCCCATCGCACCCATCCACTCCGTGGCGTCGAAGTAGGCGGGACGCATGGGACGCCGCACGCGAGCCCGCGCCTCGGCCGCCGCGTACTGCTCCTTGTTCTTTCGAACCGTGTCGATCGCCGAGAGGAAGTAGCTCGTTGCCGGCTGCATCGGCACGCCGCGCGAGCGCGCGAACGCGAACAGGAGCTTTCCATCATCCACGACGCGTTTGAGATCGGCGCCGGAGAGGCCGTCACTTGCCTCGGCGAGCGCTTCGATGTCGACGGATCCCATAACGGCAGGCAGCTCCGCGCATCGGTCGGCAAGAATCGCCGCCCGCGCCTCGGTTGACGGGAGACGTGTCTCGAGCCAGAGCTCGATCCTTCCGGACCGGACGAGTGCCGGTGGCAGGTTGCCGACATCCATCGCCGTCATCATCAGACAGATACGCCCCGCGCTCGTGCTCTCCAATCCATCGAGCATGGTGAGGAGATAGCGATAGAGGCCCGTCTGTTGACCATCCTCGAACAGCACGTCGGTATCGTCGATGAAGATGATTGCCGGCGCATTCTGCTTCGCCGCCTCGAAGACGCGCTGGATCATGTGGTGGAACATCGGCGTCCCGCTCACGACCGTACCGTCGATGAGGAAGAATTTGCTCTTGAGCCGGTGCGCGAGCGCTCGCCCGATCGTCGTCTTCCCCGTCCCCGGTGGACCCGCGAGCAGGACGCCGCGCTTCGGCTTGAGGTTGAGCTCTTCGGCCGTCTCCGTGTCCTCGAGCGGGAGAACGACATTCGCCTCGAGCGCCTCGAGGACGTCGTCGAGTCCCTTGAGATCGCGCAGATCGACCTGCTGCACCTCCTGCAGATCGACATTGCTCGCCATGTGGTGCTCCCGCAGATAGGCGATGAGTCTTTCCGTATCGAGCGTAGCGCTCTGGCGCAGCGCCATGCACGTATCAGCGATTTGCCGAGCGGTGAGCTTCGGTGCGAAGCGGTGGATCTTCTTCATGTCGATGCCCTGCACCTGCGCGGGGCTCAGATACGCCTCGCAGAGCCTGGCGTAATCGTCGACGGTGAATTGCGGAATCCAGACGCGCGGCACCCGCTCATGCAGCCCTTGCACGATGTACCCTTCGTTCCCAATGACGAGCGTCTTCCCCATCTCCTTCGCCATCGCGACCAGCGGCACGATCGCCGCTGCGAGGAAGTTCTGCCGAGGATAAGAATGCGAGCAGCAGCTCACCGCCGCGACGAGGTTGAAATCGTCGACGATGACGGTATCGTTTGCGCCTAACGCATCGCGCAGCACCGTGTAGACCGTCTCGTCGAGCGCGAGCGGGTCCGCGTTCAGCGACGCCTCGATGAAATCGCGCGACGTGATGAACCTGCCACCAAGGCGTTCGTGCAGGACTCGCAGAATCGTCGTTTTCCCCGCACCGCCACGGCCGAATAGCTCGACGACGTGGTCAGTCGCGGCAGCTCGCTCGAGGGCCTCGAGGGCCTTGTGCTGGGCTGGGAGTAGCTGATCGTATGTAATCATGAGACGCTCGCGTGAACTCCCGTCTACTCTTCGCTCGCGCGCGGCACCGCGCAAGAGCGCCATTACGCCGGTGGGCGCCAAACAACGCGACGGAGCTGATGCCTAGGGGGAGTGCGTAGTCAGCCGCGACAGATGAGCCTCGAATCCGACCAGCACGGTTCGGGTCTTCTCGAAACCTCGCTGCGATGCCGAGATTCGCTAATTGCACCGGCACCTGCGGCGTCATGATGCGATCGAAGGTTCCAACCATCGTGAGTTTTTGGTCGGGAGTAACTACCGCATAGTCACAGATGACCATGAATTCAACGTTCATTCGCCATCTCCCTCAGAGCGCGTGTGAACTACTGAGTGAATAAGGTCAGGATGCTTATCAGCGATCTCCAAGAGCCGTTCAGCAGGTCCACTGGGTTGCTTCTTCCCTTGTTCCCATGCCCGAACCGTCTCAGGGCTGACGTTCAGGGCGGCACCAAACACGCTTTGGGAGAAACCCAACTTGGCCCGGATGCTTTTCACTTGCTGCGCACCATATTGAGGTGCAGGTGCAGCAGACGTACTGCGTGCAGTTAGAGTGACCTTGTGAACGATCGTCCCACGCTTATTGCCCCTCTCGAAACCAATAGCCTCATTCAGTCCCTGAATGATTTCAGCACCAACGCTCAGCTTCACCTCGGGATTCTTCCTCTTAATCTCTTTCTTCATTATTCCTCTCCCTCCAGAATCGCGGTGAGTTTCCGCATTTCATTGCGCTCGCCTTTCGTGAGACTGTCTTTCCGAGACTTTGGGTAGAGCAAAATCAGGTAGATGCGTCCTCTCGACTGACGATAGAAGTAAATGAGTCGGGCCCCGCCGCTCTTTCCCGTGCCCGGTAAGGCGACCCGCAGCTTACGTACTCCTCCTGTCCCCGCGATCACGGCACCTAACGACGGATCGGCACACAGGGCCGCTTCAATCTCGCGTTGACCCTCATCGTCCAAGAGCGCCTCGGCACTCCGGCGGTAAGTAGGGAGGTGAATGAATTCAAGATAGGCGATATCTTCCGGTGGCATAGTACCCTGTACTATAGTACTAGGTACCAGTCATGTCAAGGACGATCTTCGGGCGCGGTGGCAAACAGGGGCGAATAATGGACCGGCGATATTGCTGCCGGGCGGACGTCGGACAACAAAAAGGGGCGCCGGCGGCGCCCCATTCTGGACTGCGAAAGACCGTCCATACCTAACCACACTCACTAAACCCACACACGTGACACTTCACACACCCCTCAGCATACTCCAACTGTGATCCGCAGTCCGGGCACGTCCCCATGAACGCCTGCCCCGAGTCATAGCCGGAAAGCTCCATCTCCGCCTGACCACTCGCGCCCCCGCTGCCACCACCGATTCCCCCAACACCGCTCGGCGGAGTGGAGCCGACTCCAGACGACGTCAACTCGTCACCCACAACCTCGACCGGCATCGACACCCGCGGCACACCACCAACTGTGCCCGGCGGCATGAGCTCCTGCTGAACGCCCGCCACGCGATCGCGCCACCACTCCTCGAGCGCAATACCAATCGCGTCCGGCACACTCAACACCTTGTTCGGGCCGAGCCCGACCGCGCGATCACTGGAGATCCCGCGCATCTGCTTGTGGATCTCCATCAGCGGAATGCCCGAGCGCAACGCAAGCGAGATCAACCGCCCCATCGCTTCGGCGTCAGCCATCGCCGAGCCGCCGGCCTTGCCTAACGTCAGGAACACCTCGAACGGCTGACCCTTGTCGTCTTCGGTGATGTTCACGAACATCGTCCCGAGCGGCGTCTCCTTCCGGATGGTCGTGCCGCGGAGCTTGCCGGGGCGCGCGCGCTTCGCACGGCGCTGGAGGTTCTCGGACTCCACTTCATATAGTTGCTTCTTGAGCCGCTCGATCTCCGCATCACGCTCGGCCAGCGTTCCCGTGAGCTCACCAATGCGCTGCTTCTCCGCGTCCCGCAGCCCACGTCCGCCGTCCCGCGCTTCCTTTGCCTTTTCAGTCGCGCCGGTCGACAACACCTGGTTGTCTCGGCTGCCGTCACGATAGACCGTCACGCCCTTGCAGTTGAGCGCGTACGCGAGCTCGTAGATCTTGCGCACATCCTCGACCGTCGCCGTGTGCGCGAAGTTAGTAGTCTTTGAAATGGCGCTGTCGCAGTGCTGCTGGAAGGCAGCCTGCATCTTGATGTGACAGTCGGGGGCGATCTGGTTCGCGGTGACGAACACGCGCTGCCATTTCTCGGGGACTTCCGGGAAGGCGATCGTGCCTTCCTTCGCGATGCGCTCCATCAGCGCTTCGCTGTACCACCCTTCGCGCTTCGCGATCGCGACGAAATCCTCGTTCACGTCCGGCATCATCACGCCGGCCTGGTTGCGCATGAAGGCGACGGCGAAGAGCGGCTCGAGACCGCTCGAGCAGCCCGCGATTATCGAGATTGTGCCTGTCGGAGCGACTGTGGTGACATTGCAGTTGCGGAGGAGCTGCATCGGACGGATGCGCTTGCCCTGCGCGTCGCGGGCACAGGTCTCGTCCGGGCCCCAGATGCTCTTCGCCCACTCCGGGAATGGACCGCGCTCGTTCGCGAGACGGTTCGACTCGCGCTTGCCTTCGACGTCGACGAACTCCATGACGCGTCGGCCAAACTCGACGCCCTCGTCACTGTCATACGGGATTCCGAGCCTGACGAGTGCGTCGGCAAATCCCATGACACCAAGCCCAATGCGGCGAATGCGCTTGGAAAGCGAATCGATGTCCGCGAGAGGGTACTTGTTGACGTCGATGATATTGTCAAGAAAGTGGGTGGAGAGGTGAACATCGCGCTTGAAAGCCTCCCAATCCATCGCACCATTCTGGACGTAATATCCGACATTGATGCTCCCGAGGTTGCACACGTCGTAGGGAAGGAGCGGCTGCTCGCCGCAGGGATTAGTAGCTTCGTAACTCCCAAGGTGCGGCACCGGGTTGTAGCGATTCGCCTCGTCGACGAAGAACACGCCCGGCTCCCCCGTGCGCCACGCGCCGAGGATCATCTTGTCCCACACGGTGCGCGCGTCGAGCTGACCGGTGGTCGTGCCGTTATGCGGGTCGATGAGATCGTAGGACGTCCCCGCCTTCACCGCTTCCATGAACTTCCTGGTGATAGCGACGGAGATGTTGAAGTTCGTCACCTGCGTCAGGTCTTCCTTGCAGGTGATGAACTCCATGGTGTCCGGGTGATCGACCCGCAGGATCCCCATATTCGCGCCGCGTCGCGTGCCTCCCTGCTTTACTGCATCAGTCGAGGCATCATACAACTTCATGAAAGAGACTGGTCCACTGGCGACCCCGGTGGTCGAGCGAACCATCGATCCCTTCGGGCGCAGGCGCGA
>Ga0136846_1234231_pt1 | contig 61713 bp, 53 predicted proteins | sample HopSoiMetagenom2_FD_96841 | JGI IMG/M metagenome (GOLD analysis project Ga0136846, IMG submission 96841) | Grasslands soil microbial communities from Hopland, California, USA - 2 Assembly 2016 (version 4) | ecosystem: Environmental > Terrestrial > Soil > Grasslands | place: USA: Hopland... | reverse complement strand
TTTAAAAAGTCCCACACGAACGAGAACCTACGGGGCGTCAGCGCCGTTTCGGCGCAGATTGCATGGGCCAGCGGCACGCGTGGAACGTATCTACGCACCGTCGACGGTGGTCGTATCTGGGTTGTGGCTCAGGTGCCGGATGCGAGCAAACTCGACTTCCGCGGCATAGTTGCCTTTTCGGCGGATGACGCGTTCCTGATGTCGTCGGGGCCGGGCGAACTCTCACGCATTTATCACACCGGGGATGGGGGGCGGCATTGGGACCGGCAGCTTACGAATTCGGATCCCAAGGGATTCTTCGATTCCATGGCGTTCTGGGATCCGAAGCACGGCATCGTACTGGGCGATCCGATCCCTGACGCCGCGGGCAAACTGAAATTTCAATTGCTGGAAACTGAAGACGGGGAGCACTGGCATGCCATGCCCACTGCGGGATTGCCCGAAGCCATGGAAGGCGAAGGGGCCTTTGCAGCATCCAACACTTGCATCGCGATTCTACCTGCGGGCTATGAGAAGCACATATGGTTCGTGACTGGCGGGAAGGTCGCTCGGGTGTTTCATTCTCCGAATGGCGGTAAGGATTGGGAAGTGGTGGAGGCTCCGATCGTGCATGGTCCGGAGTCGGCGGGGATCTTCTCAATTGCGTTCCTCACTGACGAGGATGGTGTAATTGCCGGCGGTGATTACAAGAAACCCGACGCCGATGGACGAAACCTGGCGTTTACGCATGACGGTGGTAGCACTTGGGAATCGGCGACGATTCGTCCGCTTTCCTATTTCTCAGCGGTTGTATACGACCGCAAAGTGACTGCGGAGGCGCGCGGTCACAGATCAAGTGAAGTCAAGGCGGAGCTTAAGAGGACGCCGGTTGAACACAAACCGAGCCCGGCAGAGAGGGTATTCGTCGTCGGGCAGAACTTTGTACTCGATGCGACATCTTCCACTCACGCGCGCCGGCTGGTGCCGAAAAAGAAGCCAGACGGCGCATTCAATGCGATCAGCGCGTTGCCGGAGGGTGGATCGTTGCTCGTCGGGGCAAAAGGAGTCATTGCAGTCGTTCGCTGATTCGCGTTGTCGGTTACTAAAGTCCCATCCCTTCCCGTAGTTTCCATTCGTTCCCGCATCCACGAAGATACTAGGACGATTAGTTAATTCTCATCTCCCCCAGATCGAGAACTCTCGTGAAGAAACTGTCTTTTGCCATTGTTGTGCTTACCGCGTTCTTCGCATGGGGACAGCCGCAGCCCTCAGCCGCGACGTCGACATCAACGTCCGCCAACACCGTCTCGCGCACCACCAAGGCGATGCACTACCGTCTGCAGGGCGGGTCGGTGAAGGTGGAATTTCAAGGTACGGAGCTGATGCAACGCGCCACGGGTGAAGCGAAGGTGGAAGGCAAGAAGACGAATTTCGAGATCGACGCAAAGTTTGAAGGATTGGAAGATGCGACGAAGTTCGGGCTGGAGTATCTGACATACGTGATGTGGGCGGTGTCCCCGCAGGGCCGTCCGGTGAACCTGGGCGAAGTCACGCTCGACAAAAATGGCAGTGGCCATGTAAAGGCTTACACGGACCTGCAGTCGTTCGGCATGATCGTGACCGCCGAGCCCTACTTCGCTGTGAGCCAGCCGGGAAATATGGTGGTGATCGAGAGCGCAGCTATCAGCGGCGCCGCTGTGGAAAACATCGACGCCCATTATGAGCTTGTCGCCCGCGGCACTTATTCATCAACGAACGCGCATATTCAGGATGCTATTTTCGGTATCGATCGCAAGACGCCGCTAGAGCTGTTTGAGGCACGAAATGCCCTCCGGATTGCGCACATCGCAGAAGCCGACAAGTATGCCGGCGCGATCCTTTCCAAGGCCGGGCAGCAGCAGATGCACGCCGAGGAGCTCTACCGGCAAAAAGCAAAGAAGGAAATCGTGGAAGCCGCCGCGAAGGAAGCCACCGAGACCGCGGAAGAAGCGCGTGTCATGGCTGTGAAACAGAAGTTCGAGGCGGAAGCCCAGGCCCAAGCCGCCGCCCGCGAAGCCAAGGCGCGCGCGGATGCTGACGCAGAATCCAGGCGCCGCGCCGAAGCCGACGCGGCTCGTCACGAAGCGGAGCAGGCCCGCATTCAGGCGGAACAAGATCGCGCACAAGCCGAACAAGCCAAAGCCGAGGCGGAGAAAGCAAAAGCAGAAGCGCAGGCCGCCGCCGAGGAAGCAGCACGCCAGAAAGAAGAAGCCGAAAAGGCCAAGGCCGAAGCGATTGCGCAGCAGCAGGTACTGGCTGCAGAAACTGATAAGGCAAAAGCCGCCGCTGCACAATCCGAATATCTTCGGCAGCAAGCCGAGAAAGAAAAAGCCGAACTCCGCGCCCGGTTATTGCAGCAGCTTAACTCGATTCTCGCCACGCGGGATTCCGCCCGCGGACTTATTGCCAACATGTCGGACGTTCTCTTCCGCAGCGGCAGCTTCGAACTTCTGCCCGGTGCCCGAGAGCGCCTGGCGAAGGTTTCCGGAATCATCCTTGCATATCCGACCCTGCATCTGGCCGTGGAGGGACACACCGACAGCATCGGGAGTGAGGATTACAACCAGAATCTGTCTGAGCAGCGTGCCAGCGCAGTCCGTGATTATTTCGTACAGCAGGGAATCTCCGCGAGCTCGATCGAGGCGCACGGTTTCGGCAAGGCCGAGCCAATCGCGAGCAACGATACTCCTGAGGGACGGCAGCAGAACCGGCGGGTGGAGTTGGTGTTGTCAGGAGTTGCGATCGGGAGCGTGGATCAGGCGGTACCGCCCGCAACTGCAGCATCGGCCCAACGCTAGCAGCGCTCGGGAGGCCAGGGCCAGAGGTCAAATGATCCTGCCCCGTTCCATCCAAATCTTGCGTCCTCTAGCGATGGCTGGGAATCCAAGCTGTCGGAGGATTCCATGCCGCAAGACCCGCATCATTCCCTTCGCCAACATCTGATCGAAGTCTTGAAAGGCGGGCACGCGCACGCCACGTTTGAAGATGCCATCAAGGACCTGCCGGCAAAGCTGCGAGGCGCGAAACCTGAAAGCTTTCCTCACTCGCCGTGGATGCTCGTGGAACATATCCGGATCGCGCAGTGGGACATTCTCGAGTTCAGCCGTACTTCAGAGCACGCGTCTCCGAGGTGGCCGGAAGGATACTGGCCGAACACGGCCGAGCCGGCCAGCGCAGAGGCTTGGAACAAAAGCGTCGAGCAAGTGAAGCGCGATAACAGCGCGATGCAAGATTTGATTAACGATCCTAAGACGGATCTATTCACCAACATCGCCTGGGGAGATGGACAAACGATTTTGCGCAAGGCGTTGTTGCTAGCCGATCACAATGCATACCACGTGGCGCAGATCGTGGACGTACGCCGGTTGTTGGGCGATTGGAAGTAGTTGCCCATCTCGGCTCTAATTCAGGTTCGTAGCGCACGACTTCACTCACCACGGAGGTCACTGTAGGATCGCCGGGGAGTACGATTACGCTGGCTTCGGCATACCGAGATCGGACGCTCGCGTTTCTAACTTCCTGAAGTGCCCTTCGGGGCGCTTGCGAAAAACTACCCGCACTCCTTCTCTCCAGTGTTCGTCAATGCCGACGAAGGCCCAGTCGATTTCCGGCGAGATGTAGCGCAGGATTGTGTCCGTGGCTGGATGCACATGCAGTGCTGGAGCGACTAGGAGTAGCAACGGCGACTCTGGCGACGTTTCGCGGCCCCCAAAGTATCCAAACTTCAGGAACTCTCCGCGGGAGTGATGCCACTGGACGCGCGCCCAGTAGTCGAGGCCTTGCAGGGGCAGATGAATATCCTCATCCGCTTTAAGCTCAACTACCGCCAGCCGCGCATCGCGAGTCAGCGTGAGGACGTCGATCATGGCGCGGTCGGCGGCCGAGAATGCCGGGACCTGCGAATATACCGACTCCGGCTCGAGCCGCTCATCGATCACGCTGACATCGCCGACCACAAGAGATTCCAGCCATCGCTCGGGATGCATGCGGTAGAGCCGATCATGGCGCGGTCCATAGGGATGTCGAGTATCCCGTAAACATGTGAGCAGGTGAAGGAGTTCGGGCCAGTTGCGCTCTTCAACAACGCGTTCTTCAGCGCCTACCCCGAAAACAATTTCCTGCTTGCTGCGGAACGTAACTGCCTCGGCGCCCATCCGCGCGCGGGCGAACTCGAGTCCGCGCCAACGGAAGGACAGTTCAGCAGGCGAACGCACGGCCACTTCAGAGTTCGGCAGGATACTTCTGATTCGAGTGATCGACTCAGCGAAGCGCTCGAGCGCTGCGGCCTCATTGGTCGCATGCACCAGCCGCGTCGCGATGTTCCCGCGGTCGCTGCAATCGATTTCTACAGCGGCATCGTGCCCCTCATCGAATTCGAAGAGTCGCCACTTCGCAGCCGCCCGATTAAGATTGGCCACGCGCTCGCGGACCAGCGCGGACGTGCCTTGCGGCAGGAAGAGAATGAGTCCTTCTACTAAGGCTTTGGTGCCCGACGACTCGCGGCAACACTCCAGCCATAGGATTCCGAATGTGAGTGCAGCATCGATCGAGCTTTGCGTTTCGGTTGCGTTGACTCCCAATACCGCGAATGCGCTCTGTCCATGTTTCAGTAGCCCGCGCGCGTAGATCGGGCCGAACGACTTCTCCAAGTCCACGTTTGAGGTGAGGCGCCCAAGCGTGAATCCGGGAAAATGGCGGTCAATCGTCCGCCGCAGCTTGTGCTCATAGGCGGCTCGGGCAGCGCGCTTCGCCGACGGCGATCGCCGATCTTTCTCGCGACAGATTTCAAGTTTTGTCGGACGGGTTTGCCCCAACTTTTGCACCGCGAGGCGAAGAGTTCCGTTCTTGACCTCGGCGTCCAGCACACGGCGAACTGCGTTGCGCTCGGCCGACCACAGGTGCAACAAGCACTTGTTGTATTCGCCAGAGACTGAGTACTTGGCCTGCGCCAGGTCGAAGGCGACGGCACCATCTTCGAGTACGATAGCGCCGGAGGCTTGGGAGAGGAAGTCCTGGACAGTTCGGTTAAGGCTTTCGGGGGTCACTTCTGGAATTGTTCACATTTCGGCAACCCAAGTCTGTGACGAATGAACATTGCCAGAACTGTCCCCTGTGGAAAGTTTGGGTGGCGTTCTTGGACGATCCGGCAAGCCGGCCCACTCCCTATGGGATAATGAAGGTCTGGGGATTCGCCTTCGAGTCCGTACCTGACTCACCGGCATCTAATTCACGTGGAAAAAATCATCGATAAATCCCGCTTTTTCTTCGAGCACTACGGGCTGACCGAACACGATTTGGAGCGCTATCTCGCCGCCGCACTTTCCGCCGGAGGCGATTACGCCGATTTGTACTTTGAATATCTCTCTTCTACGTCATTGATGGTGGATGAGTCCATGGTGAAGTCTGCTTCTCAAGGGATCTCTGCCGGTTGTGGCGTGCGCGTCGTGTCCGGCGAGCGCACCGGGTACGCCTATACCGACGATCTCTCTTCAGACCGGATCCTGCACGCCGCCCGAACAGCAGCTCTCATCGCCAGCGCCCCGTCGAAGGCGAAGGTTGCCGGTTTTCAGAAATCTCAGGCGCGCAGTCTATATCCCGTGACGCTGCCGAGCGTCGATGCCGAGATCAGCGCGAAAGTGGAACTCGTAATGCGTGCCGATAAAGCTGCCCGTGCTTACGATCCGCGAATCAAGGAAGTTCGCGCCAGCTACGGCGACGAACTCCGAAACATTCTTGTGGTCGCTTCCGATGGAACGTTCGCGGAGGACTCGCAGCCGCTTGCCCGCATGAACGTAAGTTGCATTGCCAAGACTGATGGCAACTCTGCGCGCGGTAGCTCTGGAGGCGGAGGCCGCGTCGCTCTCGACTTCTTCTTTGGCGAGAAGACTCCCGAATATTTCGCCAAGGAATCGGCCCGACAAGCGATTCTGCAGCTTGACGCCCGTGAGGCTCCAGCCGGAGAGATGGAAGTCGTACTTGGTCCCGGATGGCCCGGCGTGTTGCTGCACGAAGCTGTCGGCCACGGGTTGGAGGCCGACTTCAATCGCAAGAAGACTTCCGCATTCGCCGGTCTGGTTGGCAAACGCGTGGCTAGCGAGAAGTGCACGGTCGTGGATAACGGCACCATGCCTTGGCGTCGCGGATCGCTCAACGTTGATGACGAAGGCAACTCCACGCAGGAAACAGTGTTGATCGAGAACGGAATTCTGAAGGGATATCTGAGCGATAAGCTTTCGGCGCGCCTGATGGGAATGGCGAATACCGGCAATGGGCGCCGCGAAAGTTACGAGCACATCCCCATGCCGCGGATGACGAACACTTATATGCTGGCGGGCGAGGACAATCCGGAAGACATCATACGCTCGGTGAAGCATGGTGTGTACGCGGTGAATTTCGGTGGGGGCCAGGTCGACATCACCAATGGTAAGTTCGTTTTCTCGGCCAGCGAAGCGTACATGATCGAGGATGGCCAGATCACAGCTCCAATCAAAGGCGCAACGCTGATCGGCAACGGGCCGGACGTGCTGACGCGAGTGAGTATGGTCGGCAGTGATCTGAAGCTGGACGAAGGCGTCGGCACCTGCGGGAAAGATGGGCAGGCCGTGCCCGTGGGAGTTGGGATTCCGACTCTAAAGATAGATCGCCTCACTGTCGGCGGAACTGCCAGAAAAGATCCCGGCGGCTTCATGCAATAAGCTTCTTACCACAGAGGCACGGAGCCACAGAGAACTTCTGTTCTTCTCGTCCGTGTCCAGGCGACTCCGTGATTATAAATTCTATGTCCTCAACTGATCTGGAAACTCCAAGCCCAAAGCTCGAAACTAACCTTCGCGAAGTCGCCCAGGACATCGTCGCGCGTGCCATGAAGGGCGGAGCCACGGCGGCCGAATGTGTAGTCCGTGAAGGCGACGAATTCTCGACTCTCGTCCGCCTCGGCCAGGTTGAAACCCTGAAAGAATCGGGATCGCGATCCATTGGTGTCCGGGTTTTCTTCGGTCAGCGCGCCGCCAGCACGTACTCGAGTGACTTCTCGCGTCAAGGGCTTGACCGCATGCTGAAGTCTGCGCTGGAGTTGGCCAAGATCACGTCCGAAGATCCTTACGGGGGCATACCGCATGCCGATCAACTCGGTCAACTTCAGGGCAATCTTGATCTTTATCACGACGACGTTTACTCGCTGCCGGGTGCCGATCGCATTGACTACGCCCGCCGCGCCGAAAAAGCCGCGCTCGACTTCGATGCGCGCATCAAGAACTCCGAAGGCGGATCGTTCGACGCCGCTACTGGACATAAAGTCCTTGCGAATTCGCATGGATTTGTCGGCGACTTCTCTCGCTCCTACTGCTCCGTTGCCGCAGTGCCCATCGCACAGAATGATGACGGCGCAATGCAGCGCGACTACTGGTACTCAGTCGCACGCACTCTGAAGAAGCTCGATCCTCCCGAGAAGGTCGGGAAAGTGGCAGCCGAGCGGACCATCAGACGCCTAGGCGCGAAGAAGGTGAAGACCGCAAGAGTCCCAATCGTGTTTGATCCGATGGTTTCGACCTCCATTCTTGAGCACATCTTCGAAGGCATTAACGGAGACAGCGTCTATCGCGGTGCCTCTTTCCTCGCCGGCAAACTTGGGCAGAAGATCGCCGGCGACAATGTGAATGTCGTTGATGATGGCACGATCCCGGGGGGGTTCGGCACTAGTCCGTTCGACGGTGAGGGAATAGCTACGCGCCGCACGGTGGTCATTGAGAATGGCGTGCTGAAGTCGTACCTGCTGAACACCTACACGGCGAAGAAGCTGGGCCTGCAAACCACGGCGAATGCCGCTCGGGGCTTGGCCGGAACACCCGGCATCGGCCCAGGAAACTACTTTCTACAGCCCGGATCGAGAAGCCCGAAAGAATTGATCGCAGGAATCAAAGAGGGCTTGTACGTAACCGAATTCCTCGGACAAGGCGTGAATTTGGTAACGGGCGACTACTCCCGGGGCGCGTCGGGCCTCTGGATTTCGGGCGGCGAACTGACGTATCCGGTCGAAGAAATTACAGTCGCAGGCAATCTGAAAGATCTCTTTTTCAACATCTCTGAGATTGCGAATGATCTTGAATTTCGCGGCTCAGTCGCAGCCCCGACGGTTCGAATCGACGGACTCACAGTGGGTGGCGAATGAGATTTGGTAGGGCCGTCCAGCCACGCAACGGCGACACGCCTAACTAGGCCAATTCGCTACTGCGGATTCAAGCTGTCGTACATTTTCCACAGTTTATCCGCGCTAGCTCGGTATACGACCCATCCGGTACCGGAGTCTGATGTTTTGCGGAACAGCAGTTCTCCGCGTCCGTCGCCATCGGCATCGACAGCATCGATCAGATCCAGACGCGGCGTTACATCCAGATGAAACTTGTCCGTCACTCCCGAGTACAGTTTGTGGATATTGTTGTAGATATCGGGATAAGCGACCAGCAGGACCGAGTACTGGGTTTCGGAGTCAATTTCTGAATGCGCCACTCCCTCAGGTGGCGGAGGCAGATGCGCCTCTGCGCTGAAGACGACGACTGGCTGGTTTGAATTCCAGAGGTCATACGCAACCATCTGCACGTTTTCGAAGATCGGCTCCGGCGGTTTTGGCGCACGCCGGGTTGCAGTCGGACGACTGGGCTTGGGTGCAATCCGGTTCTTCGCCTGCGTGGCAAGATAGGCATGGAGCTGATCCTTCGCTATTGTCATCAACTGAGCGCGGCGATCTGGTTCGTCTCCCTTTACCCATTCGAATTTGAACGAATGCGGGATCGGACCACTAGCGTCTGAGATCGCGGGAATCAGTTGAACATCAGTGTTAGCAGCCGCTGCGGTCTCGGCAACTTTGTCTGCCTTCGAAGACGATCCAGCCGCACCGGGCTTGCTGTACCCGGGCACGTCCTCGTCGGCGAACGACTCCGCAGGCCTGCCTCGCCGCAGCACGGGCCGGTCTCCCTGAGTTGCGCCGCTGTCTGAAGCTGGCGCTTTCGGCTGGGCATCTGATTTCGCCTTGGCGTCGGACGTCTTCGATTCTGGTGTCGGTTGCGAAGCGGCGGGCGGTTGAGCTGGTTGTTCGGAAGCTGGCGAGGTAGACGATCCCTTGTTCAGCCTTGGAGGTCCATCGTCGCTCGAAGAGGTTGTCGGCTTAGGCGATGGGTTGGCCGGAGCGTTGGTCGAAGTTGGATTGGAGCTACTCCCGGCGGGCTGCTTCACGGCGTTAGGGTCGCGAGTGAGCCGCGGCGGAGCATCGGCGTCTTCAATTCCGACCGGAGCCGTGTCTCCTTTGGCAGGCGTCGACGTGAGCTCAGACCCCGTCGGACGCCACGCTCCCGTCCCGAGCCACGGTGTCGGCGCGTTCGGACGGTTGCTGTGCAAGGCGCTAGCTACGGTAAAGAGTCCGAGAGAACTGCCCGCACGCTCACCTTCGTAAACCACGCCCGAGTCCAAAGACATCGGCACCGGATCGGCTTTGTACGCCGTAGCATCCCAGAATTTTCCATCGATGAGGATCGCGATCGGAATCAGCGAGGCTTTGCCATTGGGTGACAGCTGCACGACTCCGAGGGCGCGCGGCCCGGCGTCCTTCTTCCTCGTGGAGCGTCGCTCTCCCGGATTGATCTGCGGACGTTCTTCCTGCGCCAGGAGTGGAATTGACCCGGCGAGCAGAAGCATGAGCGATGCCGCAACTGCGGCGCGGAGGTATAAAATCCTGCGTTGCAGACTTTTCGCCGAGGTACCGGCGACTGGTCTGGCGCTCGGCCTTGATAGACCCGGAGACATTCGCATGAAGGTCAATGATAAAGCTCCCGACTTCACTTTGCAGGACGAGGAGGGAAAAGAGGTCGCGCTGAAGGACCTGCGCGGCAAGACTGTGGTTCTTTTCTTTTACCCGCGAGCCAGCACACCCGGCTGAACAGTTGAAGTTCGCGGGTTCCGCGACTCATACAAGAAGATGCAGAAGACGGGCGCCGTGCTGCTTGGGATATCCCCTGACACTCCGAAGGCACAAAAGAAGTTCCAGGAGAGCGAGAACTTGCCCTTCACGCTTCTGGCCGATGCCGAAAAGAAAGTTGCCGAGGCCTTCGGCGTGATGAAGGAGAAGAACATGTACGGCAAGAAAGTGTGGGGCGTCGCCCGAACTACGTTTGTCATTGGTCCGGAGGGCAGGATTCAGCACATTTTCGAGAACGTAAAGCCCGACGGCCATGCCGAAGAAGTCCTGGACTATTTGAAGGAATCGGCAAAGGCCGCGAGTTGACAGCTTTTCACAAGCTTCAGCCTTTTTACCTTTCATGTTCTTAAACTGTTGTTTCAGGAACTCGGTGTCAAATCGTTCCGTACCATATTCCGAGCACCTGGTTCCAGCGTTATGCGTCCCGGAGGATGTTTATGCGTGGTCTCGTCCAATCACTAGGAGCTGTAGCCATTCTGATCTTGACAACCGTGGCACCCGCAGTCGCTGACGATCACAGTGCTATTGTCATCGTCTATAGGGATGGCCATCGTCAGACCCTCTCGTCGAGCGCAATCGCCCGCATCGACCTGAAGGCGCCCGCAGCCGTCGTTTATAAGAATGGCCGCCGCGAAAAGATCGCCAGCGAGATCCAACAGATTGAGTTTGGAGCTGCGAGCTCGGCATCCCTGCCCGGCCGCTCCCACTTCATCGGTAAATGGGAAGTCGGCCAGGGCGGCAGCGGACATTTCTTGGTCACTTTGGACGAAAACGGCACCGCGAAGAAGAGCATAGGGGCCCCCGGCGGAACCTGGACTTTGGTGGATGGCGAAGCACATATTAGCTGGGATGACGGTTGGCACGACGTGATTCGCAAGGTCGGCGGCGGTAAGCACGAGAAGCTTGCTTTTGAACCTGGCAAGTCGTTTAGCGATGAACCCTCGAATGTGGACTACGCCAAGAGCCTCCAGAACAAGGCCATTTAGTCCGCGACGCCGAGAATGGGCAATCTCGGAGTCCGGCATTTAAGATTCGGATGAATGCCACGCCGTCCAGCATCCGGAGTCGTTCCGCTCTCACGTGCCTTTTTTGCCCGTAGTACGAGGCGAGTCGCCCGCGAACTGCTCGGAAAGGTGCTGGTGAGGCAGGCTGAGGGCCGGCTTCTCACGGCCCGGATTGTCGAAGTTGAGGCCTATCTGGGGGAAGACGATCCGGCCGCGCATGCCGCCGCGGGCAATACTCCCCGCAATTCAGTTCTGTTTGGGCCACCCGGCTATGCATACGTGTACTTTATTTACGGGAATCACTATTGCCTGAACGTCTCCTGCGAGCCCGAGGGCCGGGCGGGAGGCGTACTCTTCCGTGCCCTCGAACCCCTTTCCGGTATAGAAGAGATGGCCGCAGCGCGCGGTGTTGCACTTCGCAGCGCAAAAGATCTCATTAAGCTGACCAGTGGCCCAGGGCGTCTCTGTGCAGCTTTTTGCATCACTCGAAACCGCGACAATGGGGCTGACCTAACCTCTGCTGAGAGCAGTCTTTGGATCGGTGATGACGGTCACAGATCGGGAAAGATTGCCATCACGAAGCGAATTGGAATCACAAAAGCCACCGACCAGCTTCTGCGGTATGTTGTGGCTGGCAATCCGTTCGTTTCTGGATCGAAATTTGACAACCCGACTTGACACGCGGGTGTAGACTGTCGTCCGGATTTGAACGGTCGCCAAGCCTTGCAGGGTGTGGGTTTTGCGTCTTCATCTCTCGCGCAGCTGGGGAGCTGCGCCCCTAAAAATCCCGCAACCTCGATAGTCTGTCAAACATCTTAGGAATCAGGAGCCCGCGTGCATTTGTTCACGCGATTTCGACTTGTGGCCGCTGCGATCCTTTTGTTCGCTGCGCCGCTGCTGAACGCAGCGGAGGGAAGCATCGCGCTGAAGCCGACGGCAGTGCCGAGCTATATCGTGGTCGGGTTTGTTGGCGGCTTCGTCCGGCACAATAATCCTCATCAAGGTCCCGTCATTTTCGCCCAACACGCGCGGCACCAGCTTCCTAGTAACTCATTCGTCCGGGTCTTCGAGAATCGCCACCGCAAGGCGGCTTACAAGACGATTCTTCGCCTGCTCGATGGGGACCACAATGGAGCCCTCAACAATGATGAGAAATCCAAGGCGCGCATCATTCTTTTCGGACATAGCTGGGGAGCATCCGCAGTAGTGCTCCTGGCTCGGGAACTTGACCGGGACGGCATTCCCGTCCTGTTAACCGTCCAAGTCGACAGCGTTGCGAAGCCATGGCAGCACGATGATGTGATCCCCGACAACGTCGAGGCGGCGGTGAACTTCTATCAGCCGCACGGATTCGTGCACGGACGTGCGGAGATTCGCGCCGAAGACAATTCCAGGACCAACATTCTCGGCAATTACCGCTTCGACTATCAGAAGGAACCGGTCAAGTGCGAAGGCACCTCGTGGTTCGACCGCGCTTTCATGGGTGACCACATGCAGAGCGAATGCGATCCGCGCATCTGGTCGCAGATTGACAACCTGGTTCGGCAGTGCATCGCAGCCCCGTCCGAGCCCGTTGCGGTGAACTCCCTGCAGTGATTGCTCTCAACGGAAAAGCAGATTCCGGACTTCCTCCTCGATCAGGATGAGAATTGTCCGCTAGTGTTGCCCTTCGGTGCTGTTGATAACCGCAGCATACGATCCGTCGCCTATCGCGCCCGATTGTCCCGGCTGTCCCACGGCCTGGAAATACGGCAATTGATCCTGCGGAGGAAGAGTGATGATCGGGATGTGCACGCTGCCCGGGCCGCAGAGTCCGTTCCCAGCCGGCAGTACGCAGTAGTTCGGATCGTAAGCAAGTAAGGTATCGAGGTAGTACAACTCCAGAATGGTCATATGGCGGCTGAGCGCGAAAGGGAGGAGCGGCCTCAGATCTCCGGTCGCACTGTTCGTGCCAGTGATCGCCACCGGAGCCGATAATCCCAGCTGCTGCAGTTCGAGCGGAATTCCTTGCGCAGCATACGTGTTGAATGCTCCGCACCAATCCGACGAGCAGTTGCGTCCGCCGGCGTAATTTGTGATGTCGCTTGCCTGCAATCCCTGGCTGCCGATTCCGTTTATTTTTCCAGAAGCGTTCTTGTAGCTGACCGCGATCTGCGCCTCGTCGGAACCGTACGAGGGATCGGCGGATGCTCCGCTTCCGGACTCATTCAGCGGATCGAGAATCTGCATCTTGGGATTCTGTGCCTGCACGAATTCGTCGATGTCGGTGTAATACTGCAACCATCCCGATCGGGTATATGTGTTCGGCGCAGGAATCTGCTCCATGTTGTCCTGGCACTGGGGATAGGCTTCGCCTCCAATGGATCGCCCCACTCGCATATATGAAATCTGCGAAAGGTTCGGCGAAGCGTTGTAGTGCAGAATGGCCGCGGCAACGAATGCCTCCCATCCGGTCTTGTAAGGCGCTTCGTAAGGAACTGGGTAAGACTGCTGTGGCGCAATAACGGTGCCCGGAGTGGTCGCGCTGCCTGAGCTTGCGACCGCGGTCTGGTACTGGAACGTCGTGCTCGTCGCATTCTGTACCGGCACGCCCAGCGGATTCGCCATCCCACTGCTCTCCGGCGCGGGTCCATAATCCGCATGCGAGAACGTGGCCGTAAACGATGTCGCTGTCGCACTGATGATCGTGACCGACTGTCCATTCAGAAAGGTCGCGGCGCCCAGGTTCTGAAACGTCACACGCATACCCACCGGGAGATTGTTCATAGTGGTGATGGTGAGAGTTGAAGTGGACGAGACAACCTGCACGCTGGTGATCTTCTCCTGCGCGATATTGAAGGTTGAGGGCGTGGTGTTTCCGATCCAGATCAAGTCGCCATTCGAGTATCTGTGGTTCGGCTCCGTCACGGTGACGAGCCCATTGCCGTCCCGAGTCATCGCGCTTGCGATCAGCCCGACGTAGTTCGAGCAGCCATCCTTGTTGCCATTGATGAAATCCTGGCGGGCAGAGCCTGCATGCGCGGCCCAGTTCGACGTCGCGATGTAAGCGGGAGTAACTCCGTTGACGCAGGTATTGATGAGAAGACAATTCGGCGCTGCGCCTTCGATTCCTACAAGGATCACGTTCATCGTCTTCTTGGTCCCAAACCAGACCGCGTTCGCGCTGTCCACGTTCGACCAGTTATAAGTATGCGTCCAGCCGTCGGCATCGAGTTGGCATGTGTCGGTTCCAACCGGACTGCACGTCGCCAGACCCGGAGCACCGGTTTCGACCTGATTCCACGGAGTTGCCACGGTCACACCTTCAATTGCAGGCTGGTTCATCACCGTGTTCATGAAATGGGAATGGTTGGGATCGCTCGTTGATGGCGGAAATACAACGTACACATGGGTGAACTGTCCCGCGCCCGAATTCTTCGTACCAGAGCCTCCAGCACAAGACGCGAGGATGGTGGTGACGACCAAAGCGACAGCCAAAAAAGAAATCCTTCTGAAATTTTGGAGCACAGCATCCTTCCAAGAATTATTGCGAGATAAGTAGAGGCGATTTGCAAGCAAGAGGTTCAAACGCTGGCGCGGAATTTCCTCAATGCACATGAAACGCGCATCTTCGCGAACGAAGCAATGCAGAGTTCTGTAACTCGTAAACACGAGCTTTGGTGGGAAGTTTCGCGCGAATTCTCCGCGGCATCTGACAACCCTTACAGTGGATTGCGAGTCGAATCCGGAGTAGCATTGTTATAGATGTTCGGCCCGGCGGGTTCTCGCAATGGGCCTTCGGTGGAGGAACTGCCATGCGTTCCACCTTCTCGCACGCTCTTCTTGCCGCAATCATTTCGATTGGATTCATTTGCCTGTCCTCTTCTGCCTTCGCGCAACGTGGCGGCGGGCACGGTAGCGGTGGCGGCGGTTTTCATGGTGGTGGTTTCTCCGGCGGAGGATTTCACGGAGGCGGCGGCGGTTACCACGGTGGTGGATATTCCGGGCGTGGATTTTCTGGAGGCGGTTACCACGGCGCCGGATTCTCCGGTGGCGGCTATCACGGCAGATCGTTCAGCTCTTACGGACCGTCTCGTGGCGGTTATGGCTACGGAGGCCGCGGATTCCAGGGTGGACGCGGGTTCTACGGCGGCGCTCGCGGTGGCTCCATGGGCAATGCAGGCTATCGTCCGTGGGGATCAGAGGGACACGGCGCTCGCAACACTTCTCCCGGATGGCACTCGTTTCAGCGAGGATCGAACGCCGGCAGCATGGCACGATCTGCAAATCCAGGCATGTCGGCCAAGGCGGGAAGTTCCGGCATGATGTCGCGATCTTGGGGCGGCGCGAACTCTCACGCTGCAATCCGCGATGGACAATGGCACGGCTTCACTGGGCATAACCCCGTCCGTCCACGCAGCGGAGCCATGTTGGCCTCTAACAGCTTCGCCACCAGCCGGACGTTCAACCACACCAACTTAGCTTCGATGAATGCCGCCTGGCACGGCAACGGGTGGCACGGCGGAGCATGGCATGGCGGTGCGTGGCACGGCGGGTACTGGGGCTATCCAAGTTGGGGCTGGGGAGGCTGGGGCTGCTGCGGTTGGGGCTTCAGTATCGGCGTCGGTTGGGGTTTGACTCCTTTTTGGGGTTGGCCGCCCTACTGGTACAACCCATACCTCTACTATGACTATCCCGCCTATGTATATCCAGACGCCTGGTAATTGATCCCAAGGCGCGCCTCAAATCTTCTCCTCGGGGATTTCCAAGTCCAGTCCCAGCGGATCCGCAAATCGGTTGGTCAGGTTCGCCAGGCCAGTCAGCGTGTGAATATCCACAATTCCTGCGTCGGAAAAGTTGCCCTTCAGCGGGGCGAAATCATCGTCGGTGATCTCGTGCGGAGAACGCGTCAGCTTCTCGACATACGTAAGAGCCGTCTGCTCCTTCGGGCTGTACCGTGAATAATCTCCCCCCTTCAGGGCCGCCCAGTCCTCCGCGGTAAGGCCGGCCCGCTTGGATGAGGCGACATGGTGTTGCGTGCAGTAGCGGCATCCATTTATAAGTGACACTCGGATGTAGATCAATTCATATAGCTTGCGGTCGAGCGAACGCCCGACGCTGGCGTAGAAGCTGAGAAAGTTCTTTAGCATCTCGGGACGGTGCGCCATGGCCTTCTGCACGTTTCCGGGCTTTCCACGAAGGACGTTTTCGTAGATCTCCTTCACCTCGGCTGAAGCTGCTTCCGGCGCAACCAAATCGATTCGGGCCATCCGTTCTCTCCTGTAGGGGTTCAATCATACAAGCACGCTCATTCAGGCACCGGCCCCGCGATGATCTTGAACGCCATAGATCTTTGAGGTTGCAAACTACGGTTCCGCAAGGCGCCCGGCACGACAGCCAAAACGGCGAGCCCTTCGGCATAGAAAGAGATACTTGCCACTAGCGCCATTCCTCCCTTACATTGCGCACAAGCAGTTCCGGGGCCCTCACGTCGCGGACAAACAACTTCAGCATGGAAGCTTGTTTGTGATGCCATCCGGTCAATCCCCATGCAGATAGATCGCAAGGAGGATGTGCCATGAAAGTGGCCGGAGTTCTTCTGCTATTTACTAGCCTAGGTGCGCCTGCCGGTCTAGGGCAGGCGGCGATGAGCGAAGCAGCCATTCAGTCGAAGATCATCGCTCTCGAACAACTCTGGAATCAGGCCTACAAATCGGCGGACATCAAAGCGCTGGACTCGATTCTCTCGGGAGACATTGTCCTCGTAAATGATAATGGCTCGGCGCAGACCAAATCGGAATTTCTGGCCAGCGTAAAGTCGGCTGCGCCGCAGCCAACAGCCCAGCAGCAGCAAGTCGCGCCCGAATCGCTCAACGTACACGTCTACGGGAATGTCGCCATTGCAACAGGTGTGATGCGCGTCAAGGGCGTAGAAAACGGAAAGGCCTACACGCGCCGTGAGCGTTTCGTAGATACGTGGCTGCAGAGGGGCAGCAGTTGGGTGTGCGTTGGGACGAACGCGACTCCAATTCTGCATTGACCCCTCACAAGTCTACGCGGAAGCGCGGGCCCCTTACTCATGACATTCGCGTCGCTCGCGGCACGGGGTTCTCAAGTGCGCGTGCTGCCGTCCTGTAATAATGGAAGAATGTCGTGCATCCGCATCATCGGCGCCGGTCTCGCTGGCTCCGAAGCCGCCTGGCAATGCGCCCGCCGCAGGCTCAACGTCGAGCTTTTCGAGATGCGGCCCGTGCGTTCGACGCCTGCGCACCAGACTGCCGATTTTGCCGAGCTCGTCTGTTCCAACTCCCTGAAGTCCGATAGCGAAAATACCGCGCCCTGGCTGCTGAAGGAAGAGATGCGAAGGGCAGGTTCTCTACTGATGCAGATTGCCAGCGAATGTGCGGTCCCTGCTGGCCACGCTCTTGCCGTCGATCGCATCACATTTGCAGCGCGCGTGACCGAGGCCATCGCCGGCGAGCCGCGCATCAGCATCCGGAGAGAGGAAGTTACAAGTATCCGCGAGAACGATGGCGTCACGATCATCGCAACCGGGCCGCTGACCTCAGAATCTCTTGCTGCTGAAATCACGCGTCTCAGTGCGGTTTCAGCCGGAGCCCCGCAAAATACGCACCTGTATTTCTATGACTCCATCAGCCCGATCGTTGAGACCGACTCGATCGACATGTCGCGCGTGTACATGGCCGCGCGCTATGACAAGGGCTCGGCGGACTACATCAATTGTCCAATGACTGACGCCGAATACAACCGCTTTCTCGATGAGCTGATCGCGGCGCAAGCGGTGGAAGAACGTGACTGGGAAAAGCTCAACTACTTCGAAGGATGCTTGCCCATCGAAGAGATCGCGCGTCGCGGACGCGATACGCTGCGCTTCGGTCCCATGAAGCCCGTTGGCTTAAAAGATCCACGCACGGGCAAGATGCCTTACGCGGTGGTGCAACTGCGACAGGAAAATTTGCGAGCCGATTCTTACAACCTTGTCGGATTTCAGAATCACCTCAAGTTCGGGGAACAAGCACGCGTTCTGCGCCTCATCCCCGGACTCGAGAACGCGCGGTTTTTCCGCTATGGCCAGATCCACCGAAACACTTACATCAACGCGCCCACTCTGCTGACAGACACGTTGCAGATGAAAGCCCATCCGAAGGTTTTCTTCGCCGGACAAATCTGCGGAGTGGAAGGTTACGTCGAATCGATCGCCACGGGACTTCTCGCCGGCATACATGCTGCCGCAATGGCGGGTGGATCGCCCATGAATCCAGCCCCACGCGCCTCAGCTTTCGGATCGCTCTCGCACTACGTCACACACGCCGATCCCAAGAATTTTCAGCCCGCGAATATCACATTTGATCTTCTACCGCCACTCCAACGCAAAATCCGCGACCGTAAAGAACGCCACCGATTGCAATGTGAACTGGCTCTCAAAGAATTTGACGAGTGGCAGGCCTCGGCCGTAGAGACGTTGCTGGCAACGTCTCTCTCGCCACAATCCGAAATGCCGTAAGCGCATCAGGCATAGCGCACACGAACCGTCCCGGTGATCAGCGCCTGCTAGCGGAAAAGGGAGAGGTCCTGACGGCCCGCATTTTCCTGCAACAAATCTCTTCGTCAATGCGTATCTTCTGCTGAGCAACGGGGATGACCTTCTCCACAGGCCCCCGTCAAATCACCTGTATGACGCTACGGGACCTCGTTTTCGACGTGCTCCGCACACTTTGGGCGCACAAGCTTCGAGCGTTCCTCACGATGTTTGGGATTGCGTGGGGCATTGTCTCCATTGTGCTTATGGTGGCAGCCGGAGAGGGGCTCCGCAAAGGCCAGGAAGAACAGGCGCGCAATCTCGGCAAAGACGTCATGATCGTCTTCCATGGCCGCACCAGTCTGCAAGCAGGAGGCTTGCATGCCGGACGCATGGTGCGCTGGGAAGATCAGGATATTCCGGTAGTCCAGGCCGAGTCGCCGGACTGCGAATACGCGATTCCGGAGCTGGAGCAGGATACGGTGCGCACGCATTCCAACTTCAACAATGCGGCGCTCACGGTGACGGGATCCTATCCGCCATTCGGATACATTCGCACCCTCGACGTAGGTTCGGGCCGCTTCTACGACTGGAACGACATGCGCGAAGCACGCCGGGTTGCATTCCTGGGATCGGATGCCGCGAAGCAGTTGTTTTCCGGGCGCAACGCGGTCGGAGAAACGATCTACCTGAATGACTTCCCGTATACCGTGATCGGCGTCATGGCGAAGAAGAAACAGGATTCCAGTTACGACGGCTGGGACGTGAACAAAGTATTCCTGCCGTTTGCCGCTATGCGCCGCGATTTTCCCGACAAACCTCCGGGCACCGATCACACCTTCGATCAACTTCTCGTCACACCGAAGTCAGTCGATCAGCATGAAGCCTGCAAGCGCGAGGTGCGTACCGCGCTCGCCCGCATGCACCGCTACGACCCGAACGACAAGGAAGCCTGTCCGATCTGGGACACGGTTCAGGAAGCGCAAGCGTTCAAGACGATGACCGATGGAATGAAATTCTTCCTCGGCGCGGTTGGCATTGTCACGCTGCTGCTTGGCGGCATCGGAGTGATGAACGTGATGCTCGTCGCGGTCCGTGAACGCACCCGCGAGATCGGCGTACGCAAAGCCATTGGCGCTCCGGCGGGCACAATCCTGCGGCAGTTCTTTATCGAAGCTCTGATCATCGCATTGTTGAGCGGCGGCATTGGCCTGGGCATTGCATTCGGATTCTGCGCTCTGGTGAATATGCTCCCCATGCCCGATTTCTTCGCCGGTCTGATTCCGAGTTGGACTTCGGGTCTGACAGCGGCAGCATTGCTTGGCGCAATCGCAGTCGGTGCCGCGTTATATCCCGCACGCCGCGCAGCCTCGATTGATCCGATTGAAGCCCTGCGCTACGAAGCAGGAGGATAGAAAAGAATGAACCACAAAGAAAGCGAGTACCTGAATTAAGTCGTAGATTTTGCTTCGTGATACTTGGTCTCGGTGGCGGTGAGAGATTTTTAGATGCTGTTCGAAATTGTTCTCGAAGCCTGGATCGCCCTGAAGCGCAACGTTACGCGCTCGTTTCTGACAATGCTCGGCATCGTCTGGGGCATTGCGACAGTCACGCTGCTGATCGCGTATGGCAATAGCTTCCGCGCAGTTCTCGTGCACGGCTTCGATGCCTTCGGAAAGAGTGTAGTCATCTGCTGGCCGCAGCAGACCAGCGAGCAACCGGGAGGACAGCGCGCGGGGAAGAAAGTCGTTTTGGAGCAGGCAGACATCGACATGGTCAAGGCGACCTCGCCGCTTGTTAAGTATGTCTGCCTCGAAACCGTTCGGCGGCCGGGCATTGCCTATGGCGATCGCATGGTCGGCACCGCACCTGTGCGCGGAGTTTGCCCCGAATACGGAGAGATGCGCAACGAAGTCCCGTCCGAAGGCCGCTGGATTAATTCTGAAGATGAACTCGAGCGCCGACGCGTTATCTTCCTCGGCGGACGGCTGAAGGAAAAGCTGTTCAGCGGGCGTCCGGCCGTTGGGGAAACAGTTCTGGTTTCCGGCGTGCGGTTCGAAGTCATCGGCGTGATGGCGCGCAAGATTCAACTTAGCAACTACTTTTCTAGCGACGATGATTCGTCGTGGATTCCCTACTCTGCCGCGGGCGATGTTTGGAATACACGCTATGCCGCCGTCATGCTCTTCCAACCCATTGCCCCACAGTTCGAGAAGAAGGCGATGAAGCAGGTGCTCGCGGCGGTTGCTACGCGCCAGAATTTTTCACCCACAGACCCAAAAGCGTTCCAGATGTTTGGGCGTGACGAATTCCGCCCGGTCATCGACGCACTCACCATCGGTTTGCAGGTACTGCTGACATTCATCGGCACACTCACGCTCGGCATTGGAGGGGTCGGCGTGATGAACATCATGCTGGTTTCGGTGGACGAGCGCATTCGCGAGATCGGCCTTCGACGGGCGCTAGGCGCCCGTAAGCGGCATATCAAGCTTCAATTTCTGGCCGAAACCTTGCTGATCATGCTTCTCGGCGGAGCCATCGGAGTTCTCTTGTCGTATCTCATCGCCTGGGCCGTCGGTACGCTCCCCATGATGGGACCATTGTTTGAAGACGATTCCGGTCAGGGAGACATCCATCTTCGCATCTCGATGCTGACCGTCGCACTCTCAGGTGCAGTACTGCTGCTGGTGGGCGTTATCAGCGGTCTGGTGCCCGCGATGCGGGCTTCAAAACTCGACCCGGTTGAAGCCCTCCGGTACGAATAGCGCGTCGTCTAATCCCCTCCGGAAGCGAGCTTGCAAAGCGTCCCTTCGGGACAGCAATCAATTCTCGACCGGTTGCGGGCTTTACGGGTGGCATCGGAGCAAGTGCTCACACCGTTCAATTCCGGCCCCATTTTGAACACACAAAGTGAATTGCTCCGCTTTGCGCTTCGCAGTACCTTTCTCGTGACGCATTCTCGAGGTGCACTGTGCCGATCTCAGCGGTAGATACAATCAATCTCGCTTTCCAGCACACCAAGCGTCAACTCTTCCAGCCCTTCCGCTTCTGGCAGTGGACGCGCCTCGCCATCGTCGGCCTGCTTGCAGGCGAAATGGGTTCGGGCGGCGGAAACATCAATTTCCCTTCCGGCTTCAATTTTCCGCAGAAGGCTGGCGGTGGGTCACAACACTTGCTCGCACAGAATTTTCCTCACCTCGATCCGGCGATTCTCGGGGGATTGATCGCAGTTCTGGCAATCACAGGACTCGTCTTCATCATTGTCTTGATGTATATCAGCAGCGTCATGCGGTTCATCCTGTTTGACAGCATTCTGGCCAAGGAGTGCCGTATCCGTGCGGGGTGGTCCCGCCGTCAGGGTCCGGGCTGGAGGTATTTTCTCTGGCATCTTGGATTCATGTTCGTCTCGCTCGCCTGCATGGCCGTGCTGGTCGGAGTTCCCGCACTGATCGCGTTCGCGCGTGGCTGGTTTAGCGCACCACGACAGCATCTTGCGCCATTAATCGTTCTGGGCATCTTTGTGTTCCTGCTCGTGGTGATTTTCGGGATTGCCGCCGCCATCGTGCAGGTGCTTACGAAAGACTTTGTTGTGCCGCAAATGGCACTGGAGGGTATAGGACCGATCGAGGGCTGGCGCCGCTTGTGGCCCATGATGCAGGGCGAAGCCGGAGGGTACGCCGTTTACATCGGGATGAAGATTGTCTTGGCCATTGGCGCTGGCATCGTGGTTGGCATCACCTCGCTGATCCTCGCCCTGATCTTCGCCGTTCCGGTGATTGGAGTCATTGTCGCTGCGGTGTTTGCGGGGAAGGCCGCCGGAGTCACTTGGAACGTTTTCACGATCACCGCGGCGATTGTTGCGGGATGCATCGCGTTTTTCGTTTTCTTCTACATCATCGCCCTGATCGCAGTCCCCGTGATTGTCTTCTTCCCTGCTTATTCCATCTACTTCTTCGCACCGCGATATCGGCCACTGAGCCTCGCTCTCTATCCGCCACCGCCAGGAACGCTGCCTCCAATAGAGCCAGGGTGGACGCCCACTCCGCAACCCGCGTAAATCCGAGCGGGCGCGTGTGATAAGGCTCTTGTCACTTCGAGCGAAGCGAGGAAGCTGCTGTTCGCCGGCAGCGACCCACACCCGCGGGAACTCCCGGCAAACTCAAGGTGTCTGATCCACCAGACACGCGTGCCCGAGAGGAGCAACACTCATGGCTTTCTCAATGGCAGGCGGAGGTGTGTCCAGACCACAAATCAACGTCACACCGCTCATCGACGTGCTGCTGACACTGATCATCATGTTCATGCTTGTCGTCTCGATGGATCCGGAGTACGGCGAAAAAGCGCAGATCCCACAACCGCCGAAACAGGATGCGAAGTCGGAGCCGATCGTCGAACGCACGGTGGTCATCCAGGTTATCTGGACGGCAAAAGAACAAGCGCCAAAGATCAAGATCAATGACGAGAATGTGGACTGGTGGAACCTGGAAGAACGCCTCGCAGGAATCTATCTGAAGCGTGCCGAAAAAATCGCCTTCGTCCGCGCCGACTCCGATGTGGATTTCCAGTCCGTCGCCACCGTGATCGACGCAGCACATCACGCGGGAGTGCAACGTTTGGGACTACTCACCAACAGTCAACAACTTGCCACGGACTAGCCCAGCCCTTTGGGGCATTGACGTTCCTTCGCAAAAGTCCGCGTGAACCTTGGCATTGAAGATCAAGCGACCATCGCCATCACTGGCTGCCCGCAATGCGCGCATCGCTTCGCTTTGATCGGGATCTCGCTAAGGCACTCGGGGCATTGCTTGGTCGTAGGGTCAGGCGGCTTCTCTCCCCGATGCATCCGCGCAACGAGCGCATTCACCGGCAGCACAACGAAGAAATATACGGCGGCCGCGATCAGTACAAACGAAATGCACGCATTGATGAAGTCGTCGATTGGAAACACGACGCCGTGGAGGTTGAACTGGAGCGTGGAGAATTTGTCATTTCCGCCGGCCATCAGCTTAATCAAGGGATTAAGGAAAGCTTTGGTTAGCCCCGTCACTACGCCGGCGAATGCCGCGCCAATCACGACGCCGACCGCCATATCCACAACGTTTCCACGCAAGATGAATTTCTTGAATCCGTCGAGCATAACGTAGCCCCTCCAAAATTAAAGTGGGCCAAATGTAAGACACGGAACGCGGGAGGTCAAGCCACAGGGCGTCTTTGGAGGAGGGGCTCCGGCAACGATCTCGTCGAAGCATGTAAAAACCGCGGATGGTCGCCGCAGGTTCGGAAACTAGGATGTTGAGAAGGGCCTCAGATCCGCATCGGCATCACAATGTACCGATATTTGTAATCGTCGCCTTCAGCGGGGCGCAGTTGCCCTGCCGACTGCGGATCCTTCAGTTCCAGCCGCACTTCTGCGCTGCCGGCAGCCTTTAGGAAGTCGACAAGATAGGCGGCATTGAATCCAATAGTCAGCGGCTCGCCCGTGTACGCTACCTCCAACGAATCCTCCGACTCTCCCGCTTCGGTGGACGACGCCGAAATCTTCACTTCGCCCTTTTCCAGCCGCAGGCGCACGGCCCGCGAGCGTTCATCCGCAAACTGCGCAACGCGGAGGATTGCCGAATTCAGCTCATCTGCATTCATGGGAACGATCTTGCTGTTGTCCTTGGGCAGGACAGCTTCGTAGTTGGGGAATTGCCCGGTAAGCTGGCGCGAGGTCATCAGCCGCGATCCGATGCGGAAGAATAGCGTCGACTCGTCTTTGGCAAACTCGATGGAATCGGCGTCCGTGGAATCGAGCAGCGACTTCAACTCATCCATCGCCTTCTTCGGCACCAGCGTCTTCATTTCCCCCGAGACTCCGTCGAATTTTCCCCCGGCTCTTTCACAATGCGCCAGCCGATGCCCGTCCGTCGCCACCATCGTGATCGACTCAGGCTTCAACAGCATCAATGCGCCGTTCAGGGTGTACCGGGATTCTTCATTCGAAATCGCAAATCCGGTTCGTGCGATGAGACCGCGCAAAACCTGCGCCGGGATTGTCACTGCACCCGCCGTCGGAAACGCCGGCAGGCTGGGAAAGTTCGACTTCGCCATCCCAACCATCTTCGTATTCGAGCGTCCGCATCGGATGCTGACCCAGTGATTTTCGAGTAGCTTGATCGTGATATCGGCATCCGGCAGCAACTTCACGTAGTCGTGTAGTTTGCGCGCCGGGATGGTGCAAGACCCTTCTTTTTTCACTTTCGCATTGCACGAGGTGCGCAGGCTCTGATCGAGATCCGTTGCCGTGATTGACAGACGGTCTCCCGCGGCCTCGAAAAGATAATTTGAAAGGATTGGAATCGTGGTCTTGCGCTCGACCACACCTTGCGTGGCGGTCAGTTCACGTAGCAACTCAAATTTGCTTACCGTGATCTCCATCGTTCCCGCGGCTACGGCAGCTTCCACCGGCATAAAGTCCGTCTCCCCGATTACAACGTGCCGACAACTCGAACCGTGAATGGCGTGGAGGGCACGCTTCTAAGAGCGCCGATCGAACTCAGATCTGGCAGTTTTGGCCCTGAGACGATCCTTCCAACCATTGCTACTTCTGGTACTACCTTATATCAAATGCAAAACCTATTAAACCAGCAGTAACAGTAGGCGCTTCGGGAAAGTGGAAAACTCTTTCAACTCGCCTGTTCTCACTGGCTTCCGGGATAACCGCTAATGTTAGAAATCGGTCCCGAACGCTTCGGAGGCGATACTGAATCTCGCCCCTGATTGCAGTTTCTGCCGCGCCTTGCACAACTTCCACATCCCATTCACAGCCATCTACGTGGAAGACTGTATTGCAAAGTGGAAATCGCTACGCGACCCGCGTGTTATCCGCCTAATTGCTCCGTCAGTTTGTTGATGAGCCTGTTCAAATCTTTGTCGTTCTTGCGGACCACTTCAATCTTCTCGACGGAGTGCAGAACAGTCGTGTGATGCTTGCCTCCGAACTGCCGTCCGATTTCGGGGAGCGACGCCTCGGTCAACTGCTTCGCCAGATACATGGCGATCTGCCTGGGATACACAATTGCCCGTGAATTATTCTTTGCTTTGATCTCGACGAGCCGAAGTCCAAACTGCTCAGCCACCATCTTCTGAATCGATTCGATCGTGACCTTCCGCGCCTGCGAGTCGATGAAGTTCTTCAAGACCTGCTGTGCGTAAGGAAGAGTGATCTCCGCGCCGATCAGTGATGAGTGGGCGACGAGTCGGATCAGCGCACCCTCCAGTTCGCGGACATTCGACCGAATGTTCGACGCGACATAGAGCGCAACATCCGTAGGCAGCGTAACCTTTTCCTGCTCGGCCTTCTTCTGCAGAATGGCAACCTTGGTTTCAAGATCGGGAGGTTGAATGTCGGCGATCAGTCCCCATTCAAACCGGCTACGCAGACGATCTTCGATTTCAGCCAACTCCTTCGGCGATCGATCGCTGGCGATCACGATCTGCTTCATCGATTCATGCAGTGCGTTGAACGTGTGGAAGAACTCTTCCTGCGTACGTTCCTTCTGCGCCAGGAACTGGATGTCATCGATCAGCAGCACATCAACTCCGCGGAACCGGTCGCGGAACGAAGTCATCTTGTCGTACCGCAGCGAGTTGATCATGTCATTGGTGAACTTCTCGCTTGATACGTAGCAGATCGCTGCCTGCGGCATCCTGCGCTTGATCTCGTGTCCAATGGCCTGCATCAGGTGCGTCTTGCCCATTCCGACGCCGCCATACAGGAAGAGCGGGTTGTAGGCCTTCGATGGACGCTCCGCGACGGCCTGGCATGCCGCATGCGCGAACTGGTTTCCGCTGCCGATCACGAATGCGTCGAACGTGTAGCGCGGATTCAGCTGCGCCGCTCCATCCCAATCGAAGCGCGCCTGAGATGGGCTGGCGCCGGATACACCGGCCGAGAGTCCGCCATCGTGCCGCATCGGAGTGGCCGCCGGATCATCATCGGGCGTAACGAACTTCACTTCATTGAACCCGAGTCCCAGCACATCGACTGCTTCCTGAATCAGGTCCGCGTATTTGTCGCCAGCGTGGCGAAACTCAATCGTGGGCACTCGCACGAACAGAACGCCGCCGCTCGAGTGGCTGTACCGGGTTGGCTTCAGCCACGTGTCGTAAGAGTGCCGATTGATTTTCTTTTCCAGCGCATCGAGAATGCGAGCCCACGGATTCGGGGAGAGTGTTGTGCTTGTAGCTGACATAATATGATTTTCACCAACGCGGCGCCGTGGCGGCTGGTTGCGAGCGCCTGTTAAAACTGCTGATTAAGAAGTTCTGGAACCGTTAATTTTACTGCGGAATGCGCCTGTTTTTCGTTGCGCTACTTACAAAGTAAAAACGAAGTCAAAAAGCAGGACCAGTCCGGCATACTAGCACAAAAATTTTCGTCGTGTGGAAATCTTCTGGCTCGTTTTTTTGTGATGCTCATTCATCTCCCGAATCACTCGCTGTGTCAAGTACCGCGTTTATAACTGCCGCAGAGAATGTGCAGAACGCACGGCGAATCAAGATGAGCACCGAGATTTCTTGTGCGACGATCGCGATGCAGCACATCCTGTTGTGTGGTCATCACAACAGCCCGTGATCAGAACCACATTCTCTTTGCGCCGCGACGTGACGAGATCGCGTGACTGAGTATGCTGCGGACTGACTTGAAACTTCTCCGCGAGGGCCAGAATGTAAACTTGTTGACCGGGAGGCTCTCATACTTTTCAACATAGCAAGAGAGCACCGGCATGCAGGTCCCCAGTTCGGCTCAAATTGCAGCCGAAGTTCACTCCGCTCTGTGGACGAACCTCGGCTACAATCCAATCTTCAACATCGCCCCCCGTTTGTTCCGAATGCTCCCGCTGATTTATACTTTGAGTTTGTCCTAACACTGTCGAACCACTCAGGAGCAGCTACTTTTCATGCCTAAACGTACGTTCCAACCCAACCGGCGCAAGCGATCAAAGAAGCACGGATTTCGCACGCGCATGAAGACCCAGGGCGGCCAGAAAGTGTTATCCCGCCGCCGCGCCAAAGGGCGCAAGCGGGTCTCAGTGAAACCAGGTTTCCGCGAATAGTCCATGTGGAGCGGACGTCCTCGTCCGCTTACCCGTGAGTTATGCATAAACTTTCAGAGGCACTGTGACCGCCAGTGTGTCCGGTGAATCGAACCAAAGTGTCGAACAACGGCCTAACGCGAAGTTTCCTCGCAGTGTGCGTTTGTTGCGCCACTCGGACTTCGAGCGAGTGTACAAACAGGGTCGGCGTCACTTCTCTGCCTCTATGACGGTGTTTTATTTGCGGCGGCCGGAAATGCCAACTGCCGGTGCGAAAGCGACAGGAGTTCGGGTCGGCTTCACCGTCGGCCGCGCCCTGGGAGGCGCCGTGCAGCGCAATCGCATGAAGCGACGCCTGCGCGAGGCCGTCAGGCTCACGATGCCCGCGGATGCTCCCGGCGCCGACGTTGTCATCAATCCCAAAAAGGGATTGTTGATAGCCGACTTTGACCTCGTCGTGAACGAAGTGCGCCAGGTTTTCGTAGTCATTCAGAAGAAGCTGCGCAAATCGCAGGATCCTTCTGCCGCAGTCGAAAGAACGGAGACCGGGCGCCAATAGTCAAATGAGAAATCTTCCACAACGCGCCGTAATGCTTTTGCTGCGAGGCTACAAATGGGCCATCTCTCCCATGTTCCCGCCCGCCTGCCGCTACATTCCGACATGTTCGGAATATGCAATGGAAGCTGTGGAGCGGTATGGCGCGCTGCGCGGTTGCCTGATCGCGACCTGGAGACTGCTGCGCTGCCATCCACTCGCGAAGGGCGGATACGATCCGGTCATGAAGCATCCCACAACGACGAACGAGCAACGACTAACGATGCATTCGTATCCGCACGCAACGTAAGGACGCAAGAACACTTTGGCCGAATACCAGAATCCTCAACACGAGCCCGGCAATGAGAAGCGGCTGCTGCTGATCTTCGCCGTCACCTTCTTCCTGATTCTCGTCTTTACGCAGGTACAAAAGAGGTTTTTTCCTGCGCCTCCGCCGCCCAAAGATCAGCCTGCGCAGCAGAACCCCATTCAGTCTCAGGCCAACACGACCACTCCACAGCCAACGGCCGTTTCTGCGCCTCCGGCTGGAGTGACGAAGCAGGCGCCCAAAGAAGCTCCGATCGTTATCGAGAACGATCTCTATCGCATCACCTTCAGCAACCGCGGCGCGGAGGTAAAGTCCTGGATTCTCAAGAAGTACGACAATGACGCGCAGAATGGCCCGCTCGACCTCGTGAATCCAGCGGCGGCCCAGCAATATGGATATCCGCTCTCGCTCTGGGCCTATGACGAAGACCTGCGAGGACGCCTCACTTCCGCTCTTTATGTGCCGTCCGCCGAAGGTAAGTTGACGGCACCGGCCACGCTCACCTTCGAATACGCCGACGACACCATCACCGTCCGTAAAAGCTTCACGTTCGACAACACGTACAGTGTCAAAATTGCCGCGAGCGTCACCTACAAAGGGCAGCCCGCACCTGCGCTCCCAGCGTGGCCGTCAGGATTCGGCGATCAAACTACGCCTGCGTTCTACGCGTCCGAAACGATTGACTATCAGTTCAACAAGAACATCGAGCGGCTAGCGACGAAAAAGATTAGCGGAGGCGGCACGGTCCCCGGTCCTTTCCATTGGGCGGGACCCAACGATCAATATTTCGCGGCCGTATTTATCCCGGATGATCCGGCCAACGCCGCGATGGTGACTCTGCGGAACTCACTTGCGATTCCGAAAGACCCGAAGGACCAGAACAACAAAGAGAAGACCAACGTCGAGATCCTCGGCGCCGCGGTGGGGAACCTGCACGGCCCCACATCCGAACGCATCTTTGCCGGTCCCAAAGAACTCGACATCTTGCAGAAGATTCCCGTTCCGGGTGTGTCCGGAGGCGACAACGATCTCAACGGCCTCGTGGACTTTGGCATCTGGGGCCTGATAGCCAAGCCGCTCTTCGTCTGGCTCAAGTGGACCTATCACCACATCATTGCTAACTGGGGATGGGCCATCGTGCTCCAGACCCTGATCATCACCCTGGCGTTGATGCCGCTACGTATCAAGCAGATGAAATCGATGCTGAAGATGCAGCGCATTCAGCCCCAGATCAAATCCATTCAGGAGAAGTACAAGAAGTACAGCTTGCGCGATCCTCGCAAAGCTGCCATGAACGAGGAAATCAGCGCGATCTACAAGAAAGAGGGCGTGAATCCTGTCGGCGGGTGTCTACCGATGCTGATTCAGCTGCCTTTCCTGTACGCCTATTACAAGATGCTGTACGTCGCAATCGATCTTCGCCATGCCCCTTGGCTTTGGATCAAGGATCTTTCCGCCGCCGATCCGCTGTACCTGTTGCCCATCTTCATGGTGGTCACGATGCTGATTACGCAGCGAATGACGCCACAGGTTGGCATGGATCCAGCCCAGCAAAAGATGATGAACATCATGATGCCTTTGATGATGGGCTTCATCTTCTTCCGTCTGCAGGCCGGGCTGAACTTGTACTACTCGCTTAGCAATGTGATTTCGGTAGGCCAGCAAGCCGTGATCAACCGTACCGGCCTGGGTCGCGAGATGCAGGAGATTATGGCCAAACGCGCGAGAAAGAAAGACAAGTGACCAGCAAGAATGCGGATCGATGCAGTATGGAGGAGCGGCGCGTTAGGCGCCGCGCAGGATGATTAGAACCTCTGTTAAAAGGCAGGAGTTTACCCTTGTCGCAAGTGCTTGAAATGAGCTGGACCTTTAGCGCAGCGCGCATCGACGGGGACCGATTCCCGAGAACAATTTAGACATCACACCAGCGAAGCTAAACCTGGTAGCTGAGAGCCGAATTCATGTCCATTTCCGATAAAGTCGCCGCCGCAAAAAAGATTAACGAATTCCTCCAGGCCGTCGTCACCCACGGCGGACTTCGCCTGAAGTACCGCATCATCGTCGACCCTCCGCTGCCCGAAAACCGCGATTGGGAGAAACCCGAGATCCTCGTCGACTTTTCCGGGCCCGACTCTCCGATGCTGCTCGACCGTGGAGGAGAACTCCTCCGCGCCCTGGAACTTCTCGCGCTCGAAATGTTGCGTCTCGCCTCCGGTGAACACGAGAAGATCTCCTTCGACTGCCAGGGTCATCGCGCCCAGCGCATCCAGGAACTTCGTATGGCCGCTGCTGTCGCCGCCGAAAAGGTCCGCAAGACGGGTACGCCGTACCGTTTCAATCCCATGTCGTCGCGCGAGCGCCGCATCGTCCACCTCGCCCTGCGTGATGAATCCGATCTCCACACCGAAAGCGAAGGCGAAGGCATGCGCCGCTGCCTCGTCGTTTATCCTAAAGATTACAAAGGTAATGCCCCCAAGCCCATCGCGAAGACAATTCCCTGAGTTGGGTATGGCGCCCGGCGATATAATGGAAGAGTCGAGTAACTCTGCGCCTCGCGCGGGTTCCCCAGGCAGGAGGTTTGCCGTGAAGTCCTGGAGCCCTTCTCTACTCGTTTCGATCTTTGTCGCCACCATTCTGACCGCCTGCGGATCGGCCGTCCCAAGGACTCTGCAAACGGTGAGTATCAGTCCAGCTACGGCGGACGCTCGCACGTTTCCCAGGGGAGAAGTTCAGTTCGCGGCGACGGCGTATTACAACAAGAGCCCAATGCAGGTGGCGCCCATATCTGCCAGCTGGGGTGCCTGCGATCAGAATCACCCGACGCCCGACATCACCGTGAGTCCCGCGGGCGTGGCACAGTGTTCTGCTTCAGCGCAGGGTACTTACCTGATCTGGGCCTTCGCACCGGACGGAGCCAACATGAGTTGCACGCCGACCGCTGCGTGTGCTGGCGGCTGCAGTCGAATGACCGGTACAGCGCTGCTGACCTGCCCCTGACCCCTTCCTTCCCACTTCACTGTAATTTTCCGCGCATCGGAGCCCTCCGCGCTTAAACTCGCGTTGAATTCTGCAACAACACTCCACCTTTACTAAATAGATTCCCTTCGAAGCATCCTGCACGCGTCTGGCCGCCCGGCCATCAAGCGGGGCCAGTGCTACACTACGTCGTCGTCCCATGGCCTCTTCGGAAAACCACAGCAGGATCGTCGGCTTTGGTGTCTTCGAACTCGATCTGACTGCCGGCGAACTCCGCAAGAATGGCGTGAAGCTGCGCCTCCAGGGCCAGCCGTTCCAGGTCTTGGCTCTTCTTTTGGAACGCGCCGGAGAAATAGTCAGCCGTGAGGACCTGCAACAAAAGCTCTGGCCGGCAGACACTTTTGTCGATTTCGATCACAGCCTCAACACCGCGATCAACAAGGTTCGCGAGGTTCTCGGGGATTCTGCTTCCAGCCCTCGATACGTGGAAACCCTTGCCCGTCGAGGATACCGGTTCATTGCGCCCGTCCAGAGACCCGGCCCGCTCCCGATATCCACCGAGCCGCCCACAACAAAAACTGCTGCCCCACAGACCGCTCCGGCGATACGCCTGCATCCCGAGCTCGAAGTGCCCATTCCGCGTCGCGGCCTCACACGTGGCCTCTTCGCCCTAATCCAGGTCATGTACCTGTGCTTCTATGTAGCGGCGTTGATACGGCTGCGCGGAGTCCAGGAAATTGCCGACTCCTTCCTGCCTCCGTGGGCCGCGACGACTCTGGTGGCGGCAGTACTTGTGACCGCCGGTGCAGGCATTCCCCTGCGTCTGTACCTGCTTACCGGAACCGCTTTCGATCACATGAGGATGGGCGAGAAGTTCCGCAAGCTCTTCCCGTTCATCCTGGCAATGGACCAGCTATGGGCGGTTGCCCCTTTCCTCCTTATGCAGAAGATCGGCCTCGGGGCAGCCTTCGCCGCTAGCGCCGCCCTGCTATATCTGCCCTTCTCCGAGCGCACTCTGATCCGCATGGCGTATCACCAGCCGATCGCATCCTTTCCAGGGAACTAACCTCACCGATTCCCCGTAACCACGTCTAACAGGCGGGCGCGAGTGTCTTCGCCCGCCGGAGGACTCCCATGAAAGCAATCTCCATGCAACGTCTTGTGCTGGTGTTTCTTGCGCTCAGCATCGTTACTGCATTGCCGGCGCGCGCCGACGAGTGGTCGAAAACATATGACCTGACCGGCAAGCCCGATCTTCGCGTGGATACCTCCGACGCCAACATCCGAGTCACCACGTGGAGCCAGAACGCCATTGAAGCTAAAGTGATCACGACTCGCTACAAGATCGGCGAAGATGGAATCCGCGTTGACGCGCGCCAGAACGGCAACTCCGTCGAAATCGAGGTGCACTACCCACATCACAACTTCAATGTCGAGTGGGGCTCGCACCGTGTGGACATTGTCATCCAGATGCCGCGCGAAGGGGATGTCAATCTGCGCACTGGTGACGGAAGGATCGACGTAGCTGGAGTGAAGGGCTCTATGCTGCTACACACCGGGGACGGATCCGAGAATCTCGATGGCGTCGATGGCAAGCTGTACGCCACTACCGGCGATGGGCACATTCAGGCCAATGGACGCTTCGACGAGCTCGAACTGAAAACTGGCGACGGCCACGTTGACGTGCGCGCGACCGGCGGTTCAACCCTAGCCGCTGGTTGGCGGCTGGAAACGGGAGACGGCAGCGTCTCTTTGGAAGTACCACCGGATCTGTCGGCCAACGTTGATCTGCACACCAGTGATGGGCACATCGACGTCGAAATGCCGGTAACGACGGAAGGGAAAATCCGTCAGAACGAAATCCAGGGCAAGCTCAACGGCGGCGGAAGCCTGCTGCTGATCCGCACCGGAGACGGCTCGATTCACCTCCGCAAGGGCTAACCGGGTGTTGTATCGTTGAAGCCGTCTGCTCTAGGACTATTGATGTCATTCACCAAATTCCGGCTAACCCCCCTTGTCATCCTCACGCTGCTGTGTGTCGCTTACGCCCAGCAGCCCGCCTCTTCTTCCCATGAGCCCGTCCTCGACATCACCTCCATGGACCGCACTATCGATCCCTGCACCGACTTCTTCGCCTACTCCTGCGGCGGATGGATCAAGCAGAACCCGATCCCTCCTGACCAATCCTCTTGGGATACCTACTCCAAGATGCAGGACGAGAATCTAGCCCGGCTGCGCGGCATCCTTGAGGAGGCATCTGCTGAAGGCGCAACCCGCAATCCGATCACGCAAAAGATCGGCGACTACTATGCTTCCTGCATGGACGAGAACGCGATCAACGCGAAGGGAACGGATCCTCTCAAGACGAAGCTCGATCAGATTGCAGGTATCCAATCCAAGGCCGAGATCGCTGATATGGCCGCGAGCATGACCGACAACAATGTGCTGTTCCGATTCGGATCCATCCAGGACTTCCGCGATGCCAACCAGGTGATAGCCGACGCCGACCAGGGCGGCCTCGGATTGCCGGACCGCGACTACTACACCAAGGATGACGCCAAATCGAAAGAACTGCGCCAGCAATATCTAACCCATGTGCAGAAGATGTTTCAACTGCTTGGGGACAAACCGGAACAAGCTGCATCCGAAGCGCAAGCAATCATGCGCATCGAAACGGCCCTGGCCAAGGGCTCGATGACCCGAGTCGAACGCCGCGATCCCAAAGCACTCGACCACAAGATGAGCGGCGCTGAAATGGACAAGCTCTCCCCGCAGTTCCGCTGGAACGTCTATTTCACCAAGGTCGGATTGCCGTCCCTCTCATCTCTCAACGTCGATGCTCCGAATTTCTTCAAAGCCTTGAACGAGGCACTCGACAACGAGAGCCTTGCCGACTGGAAAATTTATCTTCGCTGGCATCTTGTTCACGCCAATGCGCCCTTTCTTTCCCAGCCTCTTGTGAACGAGGATTTCGCCTTCTTCGGCAAGACTTTGCGAGGTCAGGAACAGCTTTCTCCCCGCTGGAAGCGTTGCACAGAAGGCGTAGACGACGATCTGGGCGAAGCTCTCGGCCAGGCCTACGTTGCAAAGTACTTCAGCCCGGAAGCAAAACAGCAGGCGCTGCAGATCGTCAAGGAAATCGAAGACGCCATGCAACAGGACATCGAGAATCTTGCCTGGATGTCGCCAACAACCAAGCAGCAGGCCCTGATCAAACTCCGTGCTGTCCGGAATAAGATCGGATATCCGGACAAGTGGCGTGACTACAGCAAGCTTCAGATCGTTCGCGGCGACGAACTGGGCAATGTCGAACGCTCGCGCAAATTCGAATTTAATCGTCAGCTTGCGAAGATCGGCAGGCCCGTGGATCGCGGCGAGTGGGACATGAGTCCGCCTACTGTGAACGCCTACTACAATCCGCAGATGAATGACATCAACTTCCCGGCAGGGGTGCTGCAGCCGCCTGCGTTTGATGCCAGTTCAGACGCCGCTCCTAACTACGGCGATACCGGCGGCACGATCGGACACGAACTCACCCATGGGTTCGACGATGAAGGCCGCCAGTTCGATGCGCAGGGCAATCTGCGAGACTGGTGGACCGAGCAGGACGCGAAGCAATTTCAGCAGCGCGCCGACTGCATCTCCGATCAGTACTCGAAATACACAATAGTCGACGACATCAAAATCAATGGCAAGCTGACGCTCGGTGAAGATGTTGCCGATCTGGGTGGATTGCTCCTCGCTTACAATGCCTGGAAACAAGATACGAAGAGCGAGAAACTCGATCCTATCGACGGCCTCACGCCCGAGCAGCGCTTCTTCGTCGGATACGGGCAGAGCTGGTGCGGCCACACGCGCGACGAAACCAAGCGCCTGCGTGCCACCGTCGACCCGCACTCGCCAGAGAAGTACCGCACCAACGGAGTCGTCTCAAACATGCCGGAATTTCAGGAAGCCTTCCACTGCAAAGCGGGATCGCCCATGGTCAACCTAAATCGTTGCAGAGTCTGGTAAAGCTTCGGGTGCCGTTTTCTTAGAGCCGTCACTCTGTACCCTCTACACATCGAGTCCGATCGACCGCATCAACTCGAGCCCATTACTCTTGGTGACAGCACCGTCACGAAGCTTGTAGTCGAAAGTGATGCGGCCACTCGTTAGTTCATCCTGAAAATGCACGTTCCGCAGATGACCATCCAGCGCGCTGCCAATATCGGTCAGCGCGAGATCGTGCGTGCTCAACAACCCAATTGCTCCGCGGCGGACGAGGGCGCGCACGATCCCCTCGCCCCCGATCCGCCTGTCTTTTGAATTTGTGCCCTGGAGCAATTCATCGAGCAGGAAAATCAACGGTGTATTCCCACCCGCCAAGTCATGGATTTGCCGCAGCCGCGTGATCTCCGCGTAGAAACGCGAACTGCCCTCCTGCAACGAATCATTCACGCGTATGCTCGCTCCCACTTGCAAGGGCGTGAGGCGCAGTCGCCGCGCCCGCACCGGCCCCCCCGCCGCTGCCAAGACAGTGTTAATTCCTACCGTCCGCAGCAGCGTGCTCTTCCCCGACATGTTCGAGCCGCTTACCAGCAGCACGCGCACACCATCGCAAATGCTGACGTCGTTGCGGACGCACTTCGTCTCGGCCAGCAGCGGATGTCCCAGCTCCTCCGCGATGAACGATGTCTCCCCTTCCACAAACTCCGGGAACGGATCAGACGGATGTTCGTAGCTGTATCCCGCCAAAGAGATCAGCGCCTCCAGCTCGCCGACGATGTCGGCCCATTTCCCCATCGCATGTCCATGCACGCGCCGCCAGCGCTCCGCCGCAAATGCCACCTGCACCGAATACATCAGCGGAGCATCGATGATCCGGACAAAGACGTTGTGCCGCGAATTTATGAGATCGACGAGCGTGCGCAATTTTGCGATGGCCCTCGATGCGGGTGTACTGCTGGCTGCAAGACCGCGCTGCAACCCCTGCAGCTCCGCACTGCGGAACGACTGCGATTCGATCCGTGCCAACACGCCAGAAAGCAGGTCCAGATCGTGAAACGCATTTTCCGTGCCATGCAGGACAGCCTCGAGCGATGCCTTCAATCGGTAAGTTAAGATCGCCTCGATGGCGACAACGACAACAAACGGCGTTGCGATCCCCCACATTGCCCAGACGATTGCGCCGAGAATAGCGAACAACGCAAGCACAGGAGCAGCCCACGACAGCCACAGCGCATTCATCTGGTTTGGCGACTCCGCCCATCTCACGAGCTCTTCAGGATGCACACCCACCCGAGCGTCCTCGCCGAGCACCGCGAGATCCTCGCGCAGCTCCAGTTCGCCGCGCAGCTCGTCAACCGCCGCATGACGCTTGCGAATGTCCTCAGGTCTGGATGGCGTAAGCAGCCATTGAGCCAGGCGATCTTCGCCCATGCGCGTTCTTGCAGACGAAAGAAGCTGAAACAGACTCCCATCACCGAACAGGTCGAGATCGCCCGAATACACGTGATGCGGATCTGCGAACCGCTCGCCCCCTGCTCCCGTCCGCATCCAGCGATCTTCCAGCCGCGCCATCCCTCGATCGTAGAAAGCAATCGCTCGTTGTGCCAGCTCGCGGGACCGCAGGACCCGCGAATGGTAAACAGCGCTTACCGCAAAGAAGCAGGCGGGAACAATCAACCACCACGCAGAGACGTAATGTGAACGAAACGAAGCCCAGGCTAGAATGGCCGCGGCAAGTGCAAGAAGAAGCCGCAAATTACCTAGTTGTATATGAATCTTGTCGAAGCGCGAAACCAGCGACGCGCGGTCACTCCGTCGCCGAACGTACTCGTCCGCAGGAAGCACAGGCTCAAAATGTAGCAGGTGTGACGATCAGCGGAAAGTTTCCCAACTTTGACTCTTTGAAGGAGATCCGATTGGCGTTAAGAGTAGCCCGCGCCTACTGCAGGTCGGCTTTATCTGGGTTGTAGTAAAACCGGAATCGCAGAGCTAGGTAAGGGCCCCTAAATTCGCTGGGCAACGGCGGAAATGGATTCGACGCCGTGATGCTTCCCCAAGCCGGGCGGTCGAGCGCCACATCGCCCGATGATGCCACCAATCGCATATCCGCCACCTTGCCATCTTTCGTGATGGCGAATTCGATGGCGAGCTTGCCCTTTTTCATCTCCGCCGACTCGGGGATCAGGTGGTACCAGTTCTCCCGCACATTCTGCAGAATTCGCTGCAGATACGGACCGAAATCCACGCCTTGGGTATCGCTCAGAATATCCAGCGCGCCTTGCTCGCGGCCGTGCGCGCCGGTTCCTAGCCCGAAATCGCCCTGTTGTCCCCCGCCACCTTGACGATTCTCAGCGGCCGCCTGGGTGGCCTGCTGAATCGCCGATCCTGCCGTCATCGAGCCTGTATATTTCTGGAACACATTCGCGCTATTCGGACGCGCCGGCATTTGCAACTGCGCCGTCTCATTGTTCTGGAACTGCGGACGCGGTGGCGCCGCTTGCTGCATTGGGGCTTGATTCTGCGCCGTGGCCGGCGGCGCTTGGGCTGCCTGTGGCGCTCTCGGACCCTGCGGCCCCGGCGCGCCTGGAGGCGGCGTTCTTAGAAGCTTCTTCAACTCTTTCGGATCAAGCTCCGGGCGCTTCGCCGTCGCGATCCTGTCCTTGTCGGACATTACATTGGTGTTCGGCTTGCGCGTGGGCTTCTGCAAGTCGGGAGGCAGCGGCAGAAACGTGACATTCTTGTTGCTGTTGAGATTCACTGGAATGGCCACTGCCGTGTGCCATCCAACATACTTCTGAATCAGAGGAAAGTTCCAAAGTACGATGAACAGCAGCAAGTGCGCGATGATCGAAATCCACGCCGCTTCGCGCCGCCGCGATCGAGACAGATCGTCTTGCAACTGGATTAGCAGATGCGGTACACGGGCATCCAGCTCTTTGTACGCAGTCTCCCAATCCTGCGTATCGTACAAACCGAGCTGTTCGGGCTCGGGCTTCTCCGCCGGAGCGACCGGATCCTGGAATGGAATTTGGGTGATCGGCATGCGCTGGTTTGTTAGATGTGCCCGCCTGTCGTTAGAAACGAAATAAACGCACGGCGTTGCATCCGGCTGACGAGGAGGAAATGCAATTGGCGCGCGCGCTTAAGGCTCGGTTCCTTCTATTTTCGCATCTTTCCCAAGATTACGCCGCAACACATTCGTCCCATGACTTTCGTCTGTAAACATATGTAAAAAAGGCGAGAACTGTCAGGGTTTGAGTTTGCGGATTCTAGAGCTGTACGGGTAACGGGAGATCAGACCGGTTTCGTCCAATCGAGTGGTTCTTCTGCAATCAATCCGTGAAAATCCGCGGCCGAGCTCTGTCCTAGTTTCGAGCCAGCCCAGCCAGCCCGACTTTCTTTCCATGCTGCCGGATCGCGGCCAGGATCTCGAGTGCCAGATCGAGTGCGCGCCGCCCATCTTCAAGCGGCACCACTGGCGTGGACCGCTCTCGCACCGCATGAATGAAGGATTTCAATTCCGCATGCAGTGGCTCCTCCGAAGCCACCGGAGGCTTGCTGACCCCGATCTGCGGATTTGCGGAAGGTAGCCCCGCTGAAGCGCCATTTTCGCCAACGGTGAAGACCAGCACTTCCTGCCGCCCGTAGTCGAGCGAAACATATTGCCGGGGCTGGAAGAATCGCAGCTTACGAACCCGCTCCGTTGACACCCGGCTCGCGGTGAAATTCGCAATGCATCCCGACTCCAGTTCCAATCGGACATTCGCTATATCAACTTTTCCTGAAAGAATCGGCAGCCCTACAGCGCGCACTTCCTTCACCGCAGACTTGGCGAATGCCAGCACGATGTCGATGTCGTGGATCATCAGATCGAGCACAACATCCACATCAAGCGACCGCGGAGTAAACACACTGAGCCGGTGCACCTCAAAAAACATCGGCTGAGTCAGCAGAGGAACCGTCGCACGCACCGCTGGATTGAAGCGCTCCAGGTGCCCGACCTGCGCAATTCGCTTGTGCCTCGCCGCAAGCGCGACGAGCTCATCCGCCTCTTCCATGCTCGTCGCCAGCGGCTTCTCGATCAGCACATCGACGCCTGCCCGCATCAACTCCCGGGCGACATGAACGTGATGGACTGTCGGTGCCGCCACCGACGCGGCTTGCAGCTCACTGTGTGTCGTGAGCATCTGCTGAACCGATCCGAACGCCTTGCACTCGAACTCGCGAGCCACAGCGTCGGCGCGAGCGACCTCAGGATCGACGACTCCCAACAGACGCACCGGCTCGCCTTGCAGTTCAAGTTCCCTGTAGATGCGCGCATGGTTCCGTCCGAAAACTCCTACACCCACAACCGCGACAGAAATCGGGTTCTTGCCTGGCAGGGGAAAATTCTCGTTGGCCGGTTGCCGCAGGAATTGTAAATGCAAATGCTCGAAAGAGCACAGCATTCGAAGCTACACGGGGTCACTCAGTTGTTTCGGTCGGTGACGGTTCCGTCAGAAGGTCGGGTGCAGCGGGCAAATCGTTTTGATCACTGGAGATGGATGCTGGCAATGCGCCGTTGCCGGAGATTCCGGGCGGCAAGATCAACGGGGCAGGTTGCGCCTCGGCCTCGGTATTTTGTCGAGAAGCGAGTATTTGCTCGACCGTGGAGACCAGCAATCCTCCGTGCGCCTTGGAAATGACCTTGTTGACCCCAAACTTCAGTGCTTCCACCTCCAACTGCGGCGAGCAGTGCATGGTGCACATCACGACCGCCACGTTGGGAAGTTGTGTCAAGAGCTCGCGCGCCGCAGCCAAACCGTCCAGCGCAGGCATGACAAGATCCAAAACTGCAACGTCCGGGGGATTTTGGAGGGCTTTGGCGACGGCGTCAGCGCCATCTGCCGCTTCAACAATTTCGCGGTTCTTTCCCGACAATAACTGCCGCAACGCGGTGCGCACGGCGGGATTATCGTCTGCAATGAGAATTCGAAATGCCATGAAAATACTGGATCCGCACTTGCCTCGGCTGCCGCGCGCGCTTGGAGTCTGTTGGCTACCCTACCAAAGATTAACTCATGGCGATAATCACAGCACAAATACAGGAAAACCTGTATCCAGTAAGGATTTTGCACGGCTTGGGTAAGAAGCCGGTCTGACGGCGCCCTGGAAATTACAACGCATCTGAAGTTCACAATCTGCGAGGAGGCTAGTCTTGCAATGACAAAGCGGAATGTAGTCTCTGACATCGATAGGGTTTCTGATAGGGAACATACCGTGCTCGCCGGAGAGCGCACGAACTTCGAGGGAAAGGCGGTTGCTAATGCAATCCTTCTCGCGATGCCAGACGAGGAATTCAAGATCATTCGCGGGAACCTCGAGCATGTTGACTTGGCCCACCACACAAGTCTCTGTCAACCCAAGCAAAACCTCGAGTTCGCGTATTTCTTGAATTCTGGCATGATCTCGATCGTCTTCGAGACGCGGGAACACGACAGAGTCGAAGTCGGAGTCGTGGGCAATGAAGGTTTCTGCCCTGTTTACGTCGCCGCTGGTTTGCGGCGAACCCCGTATGAAGCTGTGGTGCAGATAGCGGGCGACGGATTCCGTTTGGCTGTGGACGCGCTCACGACAGCTCTCAAGTCCTTGCCCCAGTTCCACGAACTGCTAAACCGCTATGCGGCGCTCCACGGTTTGCAGGTGGCACAGACGGCCGGGTGCAACCGTCTGCACGACCTCGAGCAACGGCTCGCCCGATGGCTGCTGCTGACGCAGGATCGCGTGGGGAACGGATTCCTGCGCATTACCCACGATTTTCTCGCGACCATGCTCGGCACGGACCGTCCCAGCGTCAGCCTGGCTGCCGGCGCACTGCAGAGGAAGAAGATCATCCAATATTCCCATGGATCCGTCCGAGTGCTCAACCGAAAGAAATTGGAGAGTTCGGCGTGTGAATGTTATTCAGTAATTCAGAATTTCAAGGCGGAAATGGCAAAGTAATAAACAGGCGTTTTGCGCCATCACTGCACACGCCTGATTGCTGACATTCGCCCTGAGCACTAACTCAAGAATGTCAGATCGTCAGCTATGGAGTCGCTCCCCGGCCTGCTCGCGTTTGACAGCTTTCCTCTCCAACCCCTAACCTGATTTGCTCTGAATATATGAAAGTTCTTGTGTTAGGAAGTGGCGGGCGCGAGCATGCGTTGGTTTGGAAGCTGCGGCAGTCACCGCGCATCACGCAACTTTACTGCGCACCGGGGAATGGTGGCATTGCTGAGGACGCGGAGTGCCTTCCAGCCGACCTGAAGAGCCTCGATTCGATCGTCGCGCTGGCCACACGTCTGCAGCCCGATCTCACCGTAGTAGGCCCGGAACTTCCATTAATGCTGGGCGTGGTCGATGAGTTCCAACGCCGCGGATGGCGCGTCTTCGGTCCCACACAAGCTGCCGCGCGGCTGGAATCCAGCAAGAGCTTCGCCAAGGAATTTCTCCAGCGACATCACATCCCCACAGCTCCATTTGCCATTTGCGATTCCGTGGAGCAGGTGCGCTCGTCGCTCGCTCACTTCCACACACCGGTTGTCGTGAAGGCAGATGGGCTGGCCGCCGGCAAAGGTGTTGTTATTGCCAAGAGCAAAGAAGAAGCGGCGAGCGTCGCTTCTGAAATGCTCAGTGGCCGCATGCTCGGGGATGCCGGTGCCCGCGTCGTTCTCGAAGAATGCCTGCAGGGCGACGAGCTTTCCTTTCTCGTCTTCAGCGATGGCGAACGCGTCGCTCCCTTGGTCGCAGCGCAGGACCACAAGCGCGTGGGCGACGGGGATACCGGGCCAAACACCGGCGGCATGGGTGCCTACTCGACAGCCGCCATCGTTGACGATCAGATGCGCGACTGGCTGATCACGCACATTGCGCGTCCAGTGGTGGCGGGGATGAAGGCCGAAGGCGCAGAGTTTAAAGGCGTCCTGTATTGCGGGCTCATGATGACCGCGCGCGGCCCAATGGTCCTTGAATTCAACTGCCGGTTCGGTGACCCTGAGACTCAGCCGATCCTTATGCGCCTTGAGAGCGATCTCGTCGAGGCACTCGAAGCGTCGATCGAAGGCCGCGTCAGTGAAGGCGACTTCAAGTGGTCGCCGGATGCCTCGGTCTGCGTCGTCATGGCCTCGGGGGGCTATCCCGGCACCTTCGAAATGGGGAAACGGATCGACGGCCTATCCGAGGCAGGGTTGGCAGAAGGCGTCAAAGTATTTCATGCAGGCACTTCGAAGCGCGATGGCATCTACTACACGGCTGGCGGACGAGTGCTGGGAGTAACGGCGCGCGCACCAGATTTAGCTGCGGCCGTAGCCAAAGCGTATGAAGCTTGCGGCAAGATTTCATTCGAAGGCGCCCACTATCGCACCGACATCGCGGTGCGAGCGTTGAAGAAGCGTTAGAGCCGGTCACGGATAGAGTGGATAGACGAGGACTTGTGCTGATCCGCATTCTTCCGCGTGAATCCGAGGAGATGAAGTCGGGGTTCAGCAGCACAATCCAATACTTTTCTGAGGAGAGCAATGAGCAAGCCACTGGTTTCGATTGTGATGGGAAGTGATTCGGATCTGGACATCATGCGCGAGGCCGGCAAAGCCCTCGACGATTTCGGCATCGCATACGAGATCGATGTGACATCCGCGCATCGTTCTCCCGACCGGTCTGCGGATTTCGCCAAGAAAGCCGCCGGCCGCGGGGTTAAAGTCATCATTGCCGCAGCGGGCGGAGCCGCGCACTTGGCTGGAGTTATCGCGGCCCATACCATTCTGCCCGTTATCGGCGTGCCGATTCCTTCGACTTCCCTGAACGGCATGGACTCGCTGCTCTCCATCGTGCAGATGCCTCCGGGCATCCCGGTGGCAACGGTTGCAATCGGGAAGTGGGGTGCCACCAACGCTGCAATCCTGGCCGCACAAATGCTAGCGCTGTCTGACGAGTCGCTCGCCAAAAAGATGCATGCTCACAAAGAGAAACTCGCGCGCGGCGTCGAGGAAAAATCCAAGAAGCTGAAGTCAAGTTAGGGGCTCACAACGCGCCACTACGGCCCCGAACCACTCTCGCACAGGCAGATGGGTGCTAAGTCTCCGCAGGTTACCTTGCGGGCACGTTTCGCACGGGCTTGCGGGATAGTGGCGACAAACGGTCAAGGAACATCCGGAGCCGGTCCAGATCCGCGTCAGAAATGGTTTTGAAGTGAACTCCGATTCCGAGGCCAGCAGTTCGATGCGCGACTTCGCCCTCCACCATGACCTTCGCTTGGTCGATCCAGATGCCCATCTGCAGCTTCGTTCCAGCGTTCAACGGAATCGGCATTTCGATGTAGCATCCGCCAAGGCTCAGGTCGGCAGCCGTGCCCCAGTACGCGGCACCCCCCTCCATATGGAGCTCGACTTTGTTCTGGCAGCGGAAACGCGGATGCGACCGTCTCTCGACGAGCCCTGGCTGGTGGTCGTCGGCCGATGGTTCGGGAAGAGGAAAGTCCCACAGCGGTTTTTCCGGCGAAATGTTCGACAAGCCAACGTGCCCGGCCTTCGGCGTTCCGGCCCTGCCGACCCACTTGACTCGGAAGTGCACTCGATTGGAGGCATACGTGACCCCGATAACCTCCTCGACCTTCAGTGGCACTTGTACTTCGGCGAGTTCGACGCCGAGCCGGCTGATATTGACCGTGACAACCTTCTGTGAAAAGACCGAGCCCGTGCTGTCAGTGCCGAAGATGCGCACCGGGACCTGGACCGCTATGCGGAGTTCGTTGCGGTTGCCCATCCCAGCTATCCGCCCTCCCAGCGGATGTGGAGGAGGCCCTGGACTCAATTGGAATCGAAAGTTAACAGAGAGTATCCCGGACCAGCGCTCATCTCAACACACTGAAGTTTACAGATTGGGTACGCTCGGGCGTTACGAACGGGCCGCCTATCTCATTGCCTCGCGTCTAGAACTTGAGATTCTTAAGATACTCGCGGAACGGTCCACCCAGGTCATTGCGCTTCAGGGCAAACTCTACCGTCGCTTTCAGAAAGCCGAGCTTGTCTCCGGTATCGTAACGCTTGCCTTCGTACACGTAGGCGTACATCTTCTCTTGTTTCAGCAGCATTCGCATGCCGTCGGTGAGTTGGAGTTCCCCTCCGGCACCAGTTGGGGTCTTGGCCAGGGAATCAAAAATCGCGGGCGTCAGAATATACCGGCCGATAATCGCCAGGTTTGACGGCGCCTCTTCCGGCTTGGGCTTCTCCACCATGTTGCGGATTTCAAAAAGACGCCCGTTGAATCCATCGACAGCCTGCGCGTCGAAGACTCCATATGAGGAAATCATCTTTCCTTCGACAACCTGCGCGGCAATTACGCTGCACTGCTTCTCATTGAAGACGTCCACCATTTGCTTCAACGCAGGGACTGGATTGTCAATGACGTCATCGGCAAGGAGCACGGCAAAAGGCTCATTCCCCACCAGCTCGCGCGCCATCAGTACGGCGTGCCCCAGGCCGAGCGCCTCTTTCTGCCGGACGTAGCCGACGTAGATCATGTCTGAGATAGAGCGCACGATCTTGAGCAGGTCCAGCTTGCGCCGCTCTTCCAGCATCTTTTCAAGTTCGTAGCTGACATCGAAATGGTCTTCGATCGCCTGCTTGCCCCGTCCGGTGATGATGAGGATCTGATCGCAACCCGAGGCCATCGCTTCTTCGACTCCGTACTGGATGATGGGCTTATCCACCAGCGGGAGCATCTCTTTGGGTTGCGCTTTAGTCGCGGGCAAAAAACGGGTGCCCAGTCCGGCGGCTGGGAAAACGGCTTTTCGAACCTTCATGGTCATGAGTATCGTTCGTCGGTCGTGGTCTTGCGCTGCTTGAGGCCGGATAATTGTAAACGTTCTCACGAGCCCGGTGGCATACGGGTTCTCTGGTAGGAAGACTTCGACCGACATGAATGTTCGGCGTTCGCTATTTCACTTTCCTACCACCATCACCACGAAGCTATCCGGCAGTATCGGCGGCCTCGGGTGCGGATTATCAGCCGTCGCTGCGGGACGCGGCCCGAACTTCGCCGTCACCGTGTAGACGCTATGCGTTTTCGCGTCGAGAGCCATAGTTCGAGCGCCTTTTTCGGTCGGAACGGTTTCCGCAACGCTAAACTTGCTCGGCGATTCTTCCTTTACAACCGTTAGCACCCCGTCCTGCCCGCACGACGCGAATGCCAGCCCCGTTTCCTCATCAAACGCCGTGGCATCCACGCCTTCGCCGATGGCCGGAGTCGCCAAAACTTTCCCGCTATCGGCATCGACCACGGCCATCATCTTGTTGTCACATCCCACAAACAGCCGCCGGTTCTTGCGATCCATCGCCAGTCCACTCGGCTCCGTGCAGGGTGCGAGCGGCCATTTCGCTATCACCTCCAGCTTGTTCGGATCGATCGCCTCAATCTCGCTCTTGTCTTCGATGTTGACGAAGATCTCGCCTTTGAGGTCACTCACCGCAAATTCGGGCTTCCCGTCCAGCTTGATCGTCGCGAGAACCTTACCATCCGTCGCCGCGATCGCTGTGGAATCCCGACTGCGTCCGTTGAACGTAAACACGCGTTTGGTCGCCGGATCAAAGAGAATCGCGTCGGGATTCTCTCCAACTTTCACCTTGGCCCCGATCGGAGCCAGAGTCTTCATATCAAAGATCGTGACAGTGCCCTCCCGCCCGTTGCTGCTGAATCCCCTCCCTAGTTCGGGAGCAAGCGCGATCCCATGCACCCCAGCCGTGTCGGGTACATCGCCGACATTCTTTCCCGAATCAAGATCAAGCACAATGACATGAGTGCCGCGCGAGATATACAGCCGCCGCGCATTGGCATCGGCCGTCAGGTAATCCCAGCCACCTTCGCCCCCAACCTTGTACGTCGTCTTCACCTTGTAACCCGGGCCAGCCGCGGCAAACGATGTTACGGTCAGCCCAACACTGACCATCAGAACCCAGTTGCAGAAGTTCTTTGACATGACTTCTCCTGTCTATGCGCCTTTGCGGCTGTGCCGCCCAAGACGAGTAAACCTCATGAACCTGAAAGTGCCCTGAAACGCGTCATACGAGACGCCCGTTCGCAAGTACCCCCACAGAACCGGCGGGCTTCGAACCGAAGTAACCTTACCCTATTTCCGACACCCACCTAGACTCCTCGAATGGGATTTTCCCAGCCATCATTTCCGAATCCCGGTGCGAACGCATCGCCGCAAGCAGATCCCCGCCTCCAGCCCACTCCCGATTACGGAACGATGGGGCCTGGCTCGGACTTTAAAGGGGTCGAGGGTGATCCCCCGCAGAATGCACAGCCCACAGCTTCCTTGCGATCCGCGCAGGTTCTCGTCGCTGTCATTGGGATGTTCGCGGGCCTGTTCGCAGTGGCCTTACGGAATGCGAATGTTCCGTCCAGCCAGTTCAGAAAGCTGCTGTCTCCCGCGAACGCTCCCGCCGCTATAGAGGGTTCGCGCCAACTCGACAACATGGAGCCGCAGAAGCAGGCCGAGGCTCTCCTGGAACAGGCAGTCCGTCGCTCCGCCGTCGCTCTGGATCAGATCTCGACCCACGTCGATCGCTGGAATGGCCAGGTGCAATGGACTCCGCAGATCGCATCCCTCACCACAGCCGCCCTCAATTCCGATGATCTGCGGGTGCGCGAGTCAGCCGTTGAAGTGGAACTCGCCGCCTATGGTTTGGGGAAGAATTCTGCCAGCTTGGACTATGTGCTCAAAATGGTGGACTCTCCCGATCACGCACGGAAAGTGTGGGGCCTCTGGGCGGCAGGACTACTCGCCAATCGCGGAGTGGAGGCCGAACACATAATCGGCATTCTGACCATTCATCTCAAAGACGAAGACGTCGATTCCCGTCGCTGGGCCGTCGAGGCGCTCGCCCTGACCGGCGCCGATGCCAGCGTTCAGCTGTTGCTCCTTACGATGCACCACGATCCCTCGCCTGCCGTCCGCGAGCGCGCCGCGTGCGGTATAGCCGCCTCGGGACTCTTCACTCCCGAGCAGCGGATGGGAGCTGTTCCGAGGCTGATCAGTTACATTGAGGATCCATTGCTCGACGGCCAAACCCAAGGTTGGGCATTTCAGGCGCTCGGCGATATCACACATCAGCACTTCGGAAACGACACAGCCGCCTGGCGCCACTGGTACGACACTGAAGTAGGCAATGCGAAGTGGTCCGTGACAGCGCAATAGTCCTATGGAACCTGAGCCCTGATCTCTGGAAACTGATGAAGAAACTCTCGAGTGTGCCCCATCCTAAAGTCGCGTACTTTTGCGATTTAGGATGGGGATTTGTCTTTCTGTCACGGGCACGGTTTCAGGTGGCGTCCGTGAAGTGCTGATCCGCCACTGCTCTAATCCGCCATCTTTGCCACGTGCAAATCGAACCCAGTCTTCGGCAGCAAAGATGTCAACGCGAATGCCTTGAAGCCATCGCCGCTGATTTCCGTATGCCGGTAGATTCCCGGTTCGCTCTCAATGGTTTCGCGCCGTCCTTCCATATCAGCTAAGAACTTCTGCGCCTGATTCGCAGTGACATCCATCTCCTTCGCCCGGGTGACAAACGCTTCTGCGGCATACGACCGCACGAGCTTTGGCCAGTATTTCGCAAGCAGGTCGGTGCTGGCGAAAATGTCGGCCCAAATGACGCGTCCATTGACAGCCACCACGACTCCCACCGCATTTCGGTCCCGAAGCTGATGAATCAGGCTCTGATAGTCCCGTTCGATCGGCACGGCGATGGCATCCACATGCTTGCGGACGGCTGTGTTCTCGTTAACCTTCGCATAGGAACTGATCTGCGCCATCTCAGTATGAAGAGTGGGAGCCGCAGCGGAGACCTCGACCGTGACCTGTTCCTTCTGTTTCGTCACGGCGTCCCAGACGGCTTGCTGATCTTTGTCGGCCATAGCCTTGGCGCGAACGGACGGTTGCGCCATGATGGCCATCGGCGGAGATGCAGCGCCTTGAAGAGGCCCGCCAACGGCATTCCCTCCGTACATAGCCTCCGATGCCCCGAAATTCGCGCTCGTGGCTACCCAGCGTCCAGGTTCGACACAGAACACGCTCAAATCCACAGGATCGCTCTCGGCAGGCACGATACGGTCTTTGCCGATGACGCGGTCCTGCTTGCCTCCACTGACAATCTCGCCCGCCAGCAGCAGCAGCGGCCGTTTGGAATTGTTTACAAGAACGAGGCGGTTGACCTGCGCTCCATCGTGATGCATGGATGGAGTTCCGTGGCGGCGCATCAAACCTTGCACACTTCCCGCCTCGGTCACAACAACTTCTCCGGTGCGCAGTCCTTCGTCCAGCGTGAGAAATTCGCCCGTGGCATAGCTCTTCGCGGCGACCACAGGGAACACAGTCAAATTGCCGTGGCGAATGGGATCCAGCACCTTGTAGCCCGGAGTAGGGGTGACTTCTCCGGCGTGGACATCGTGGCGGTCGAGCACAACGAATCCAGTCACTAACAGCAGGACCGCCAAAGCCAAAATCTTCCGACTCATAAACGCTCCTCTGAAATGAGGCGCGCCCGTTCCCAGAGAGGAGACTTTGTCCGAGTTACTGGCGTAACTCGGAGCGGACGCGCTGCCCATTTCGACTCCGCTGAAGGAACGTTCCTAGAAGCGCGCCTTGCGAACGAAAAATGTAGGGGCCGACGTCTTCGTCCGCCCCCAAAGCGCAACCGTATCTGCAGAGGGAAACAAAAACACCTGGCTGGCCTGGCGTCACTTCGAAAACCTTGAAAGTTTGAAACTTTGAAACCCTGTAAAATCAAGGCACCACACACGGAGTCGCATCTGTTTTGTCTTTTCTTGACCAACTTAATCCGCAGCAGCGCGAGGCTGTCGAAACCACCGAAGGGCCGGTGCTCATCCTGGCAGGCGCTGGCAGCGGAAAGACGCGCGTTATCACCTTTCGGATCGCTTACCTGATCGAACACAAGGGCGTGATGCCCGAATCGATCCTGGCAATGACCTTCACCAATAAAGCCGCCGCCGAGATGGGCGAGCGGGTCGAGAAACTGGTTGGAGGTCTGAGCATCGCGAAGCCGGTGATCTCGACATTCCATTCGTTTTGCGTGCGGGTGTTGCGCCGGGACATTGAAGCGATGCGCATCCCGTCCACCGTTCCTGGACAGCCACCAATCGGCCACACCAAAAACTTCGTCATCTACGACGAGGGGGATCAGCAATCGGTGGTGAAGTCGCTGCTGAAGCGTTTCGGAATCGACGACAAGCAGCTCACGCCTCGCATTGTCCTCGGCCGCATCTCCTGGGCGAAGAATCACATGCTTGATCCGCAGGAGCTATACCTGCAATCCGCGGATCCAAAAACTGAAAAGATCGCGCATCTGTTCGAGGAATATCGCAAGGAACTGCGCAAGGCGAACGCACTCGATTTCGACGATCTGCTTCTCGAGGCCGTACGGCTGCTGAAATCGGCTCCTCAAGTCCGCGAATACTACAACGAGCGTTTTCAGTATCTGCTCATTGACGAATATCAGGACACGAACCGTCCGCAATATGAACTCATGCGCATGCTCGCCGGAGATCGCCATAACGTTTGCGCTGTCGGCGATGAAGACCAATCGATTTACTCCTGGCGCGGCGCCGACATTCGCAACATCCTCGAATTCGAGCAGGACTTCCCCGAGGCGAAGATCATCCGTCTGGAGCAGAACTACCGCTCCACGCAAAACATCCTGCAGGCCGCATCCGCCGTGGTGGCGAACAATGTCCGCCGCAAAGGAAAGAATCTCTGGACCTCGCGTCAGGGGGGCACAAAAATCGGCTACTACGAAGCTCCCGACGGAGAAAACGAAGCGCTGTTCGCCGCCGACTGGATCGCGCGCTATGTCCGTGAAGCCACCGAGCACGGCGACACTCCGCGCGCAGCCGTGCTCTATCGCACCAACTCCCAGTCCCGGCTGTTCGAAGAGGCCATGCGCCGCTACGGATTGAAGTACCACGTAGTCGGCGGATTCTCCTTCTACGAGCGCTCCGAGATCAAGGACATGATCTCGTACCTCAAAGTCATCCAGAATCCGGATGACTCCATCTCGCTGTTGCGCGTGATCAACACTCCCACCCGCGGGATTGGCAAAGGCACGATCGACACGCTCGAGCACCTGGCGCTCGAAACCGGGCTCTCGCTCTGGGGAGCCATTGCCGAAGCCATCAAGCGGCAGCTGTTGCCTCCGCGTGCAGTCGCGTCCCTGAAGAACTTTCAGCAGCTCATCGACGATGCACGCGCAATGATGGCCGGAACCTTTGTCGAGCGAGCGACTGAAAATATGGCGCCCGCGCTTTCGCCCGCGGACGCTTCCACCGAGCAAACCGCAACCGAACCCGAAGCGCAGGAAGATGCGACCGCCTTCGACCCCGAAGAATTCGGCAACTTCTCCTTCGACTTCGGCGAAATCGCGTCACCTTCTTCGGCCTTTGATCGTGAAGCGGATCCCCAGGCGGACCCGCCCGCCGCAGATGACACAGGCACTCCCATTGGCGCTGTCCCCGCAGATTTCCCGACGCCCGCCGTCAGCACCGCCGACGTCCTCAAATTCCTGATCGACCGCACCGGATACATCAAGATCCTCGAAGAAGAGGACACGCCCGAAGCCTACTCGCGCATCGAGAATCTGCACGAGCTGGTCAATGCCGCGATGGATTCTCGCGATCGCGCCGAAACCCTCGACCAATTCCTCGATCACGCAGCTCTCATCGCCGACGCCGATGACTACGACGCGCGCGCCCAGATCACGCTCATGAGCCTGCATGCCGCCAAAGGACTCGAATTCCCCCTCGTCTTCATGAGCGGGCTCGAAGAAGGTCTCTTCCCGCACTCGCGCACTATGCTTGTCCCCGAGGACATCGAAGAAGAACGCCGCCTCTGCTACGTCGGCATGACCCGCGCCATGGATCAGCTGGTCCTGAGTCGCGCCGTATACCGCCGCCGCTACGGAACCGATCTTCCCGAAGCCAGCGTTCCGTCTCGTTTCCTCGAGGAAGTTCCTGGTGCCTTGATCGAAGAATTGGGCATCCGCAGGGCTCGTGTCGGGACGGCCGCGCTCAGCCGCTCCCCAGGGCGAAGCTCCGGGTACGACTCCGAAACCAACCATTACTCCTACGAAGATGAAGATCAAAGCGCGACTTGGCAGAGTGGCCAGTCAGGCCGGAACCCGCCAGCATCAAAGCCCACTGTCGCGGCCCGCGCCTACAACTCCATCGAGAACATTGCCGAGTTCTTCGCCAGCCGCGGCAAGAAATTCAGCACCCCGAAACCTGTCATCCAAGAGCCCACGGGCAAGCGCGGGTTCAAGCCCGGACAGCGCGTCCGCCATCCGAAATACGGCGAAGGAACCGTCTACCAGCGCGAGGGAGAGGGCGAAGAAGCCAAGATTACGGTACAATTTCCACGCTTCGGCTTGAAGAAGCTGGTGGAGAAGTATGCCCAGCTCGAGATGGCCTAATACGTCAACAAAAGGAATCGCGAGAGTGGGTTTGGGAAGGGCACGACTTTTCGAGGTTGCCGAAGAACTCCTGGACGACGGTCATACCGTGGAAAAGCGGCGCTTTAACGCCGCGTAACGCACGTAGCATTCAACAATGGGCTTCGGCCCCAGTGGTCGTTTGTCGAGGTGATCGGAGTTTTTCCGCGAGCTCTCTAGTCGGGCCGTAAATGCCTCCCATCAAGCGGCCGTAGCTGCTGAGGTTTGCACATTCCGTGTGATATTGAATGCTGGGGATCGAAGGACCGCTTCCCGCCGTTCTGAAGGACCAAAGTCTGGAACAAATACTTTCTCGAAAAAGGATCGATACCTACATTCATGGCAAATACAACGACACTGAGTAAGGAAGACCGCAAGAAAGCGAAACGCACCGCCCGCAAGAAACGCAAAGCGGAAAAGCCGTTGAAGCCGCGCGATTATCCCCGCGGATCGAAGAAGCCCAAAGTCAAGAAGTTGGCCCGCGGCCAGGCGAAGCGGTAGAGGAAGAGCGTTTCGCACTCAGCACTTGGCATTTTGCCCGTCCAGGTTCATGCTTGTTCGGTTCGAACCCAACGGCCGAATGCCAAGTGCCGGTGCTAGTTCGGAGAAACGGACCCCTTGTCACAACCAACGACCGGCGAGCCGCCTTCTAAAGATGTTGTGCGCACGTCTGACAATCAGCTCTTCTGCTGCAAGTCCATCGACAAGCTGATCTCCGAAGCCGAGTCTCCCGGACATCGCCTTCAGAAAACTCTTGGCCCCTGGTCGCTGACGGCTCTGGGGATCGGCGCGATCATTGGCTCAGGCATCTTCGTCCTGACCGGTACGGCTGCTGCTGGAGAGTACTTCCAGGCTCCCTCGATCCTGCACGCGCAGGTCCTCGACATCATCGTCAACTTCCTGCGAGGAGGCGGCACGCAGGCCGTGCTGATGCATGGCCGTCCAGCGGCCGGGCCTTCGATCGCAATTTCATTTTTCCTCGTCGCAATTGCCTGCAGTTTCGCGGGCCTGTGTTACGCCGAACTGGCCTCGATGATTCCGATCGCCGGAAGCGCCTACACGTACTCTTATGCGACCTTGGGCGAGATTTTCGCCTGGATCATTGGCTGGGATCTCATTCTTGAATACGTCGTCAGCAATGTAGTAGTGGCAATCGGGTTCAGCGCTTACACGAAGGCGCAGCTCGCATCATTCGGTCTCAACCTGCCCGACAGGTGGTCAACGCCGGTGTGGGAGTCGGGCCACTGGACTGGGTCATACTTCAATGTCCCTGCATTTCTGATCATCTTCATTCTCACTGTGTTGCTGGTGCGCGGCATACGAGAATCCGCCGAGGCCAACAACATCATGGTCGCCATAAAGATCGGCGCCATTCTGATATTTCTGGTGGTCGGCGGCGCGCTGGTGCACCCCGGCAACTGGAAGCCCTTTGCGCCCTCTGGATTCGGTGGCATTGTGACCGGCGGAGCTATCGTGTTCTTCACCTACATCGGATTTGACTCGGTCTCCACCGCGGCGGAGGAGGCGAAGAATCCGCAGCGCGACCTTCCCTTTGGCATCATCGCTTCGCTGATCGTGTGTACCTTGCTGTATGTGGGCGTGTCCGTCGTGTTGCTGGGCATGATGAAGTACACGACTTTCATGTCAGGCGAGGCTGCGGAGGCGCCGGTCGCTTATGCGCTGAAGGTGCTTGGAGCCAGCCGGTGGTCGCGGTCGATTATCGTGATCGGTGCGTTGACGGGGATGATCTCGTCGCTATTGGTATTTCAATATGGACAGGCGCGCATCTGGTACGCCATGTCTCGCGACCGGCTATTTCCCAAGCTCTTCTCTGCGGTGCATCCCAAGTTCAAGACTCCACACCTGTCCACGTGGATTGCCGGATTTGTCGTTGGCATCCCGTCGGGAATATTCGCCATCAGCGACGCCGCCGACTTGTCGAATATCGGCACGTTGTTCGCCTTTGTGCTGGTGTCGTTAGGCGTAATTATTCTGCGGCGCACCCAGCCTGACCGCCCGCGGGTGTTCAAAGTGCCGCTTGTGCCGTGGTTCCCGCTGATTTCAATCCTCCTCTGCGGGGGGCTCATGACAGGGCTGACCGTCATCACATGGGTACGCTTTGTGGTCTGGCTGGCGCTTGGGTTACTGATCTACATCTTCTACAGCCGCCATCGCAGCGAGTTCGCCCGCAAGTAGCCTTGTTCCCGCACACAACGAAAGTAGCGCCGCTCTCCCAGCGGCTGTCGTGGCGGGTTTCGCCGCCGCTTCTACAATGCTTCCCCGGGTCGAACCCTTCAGCAGCTGCGAGAAACTTGGATCCGCCCTATTTCTTCCACGCACTCGCCAAAAACGAATACCGCGCGCGCAGATCATCCTTATGCGCTTCGCATTGCTTGTTGAGGTACATCACCTGCCACCCATCTGCCGACGAATACATCGGCCACTGCGGCAGTCCTGCCCCATTCGGGTTCCCACTCTTGGCAAAATTCGTCCAGTACTTTTGCATCATGGTGCTCAGGTCGCGGTCTTCCTGCCGCCACGGCAAATTCGCCTTCGAATCAAGCTGCCCGAAAACGTACTCGATCTCCGCCGAGTGGAATGCTCCCAACTGAGGGCCCGTAGGGTTGTCCGGAGGCGGAGCCAAGTCGAACCGATATCGATAGATCGGCTGCTTCCCGGTCTTGCTCTGGGCCTCGATCCAGGCCCACGTCGAAAACGAAATAAACTTATCGCTCGCGAAATCCAGCGACGACCGCCGCACCTGCTGCTCATCACCCGCTGGATACAGCCGCAGAAACTCTTCTGCCTTCTCGCCAAACTCTTTCTGCGCCTCAGCCTTCATGGTCTCGGCCGTGGGTTTCTGCGGAGAGAAGGCCACCTCAAAGCTTCCCTCATCGCGATTCCATCCCGCCATCAGCGTCACATCATTTTGTTTCCCGGCTGCGAAAATGGCCGGTACCGCTTCAGGCAAAAAGTACCCGTCCACATCCGGACCGAACGCGAACCCATCCGGTCCAGCGTTCCCAAAGACTTCCACCAGCTTCTCGGCGGGAACAGCGCGTAACTCAGCCAGAGTCGATACGCCCAGTTTTTCCTTTACGAGCTTTACATCGCGTTCTTCGCGACTCGCAAGCGGCTCGAATGACAATCCGCTGCGAGAGAATGCCGCCCCACTTTCCCCGATCGCTTTTTGAAAGAGCCCCTTCGCCAGTGGAGATGCCATCTGCGCGCTCACCGAAAACGATCCCGCGCTCTCGCCAAATATCGTCACGTTTCCCGGATCTCCCCCAAACGCCCCGATGTTGTCGTGTACCCACTTCAATGCCTCAAGCTGATCCAGTAGTCCATAATTTCCCGCCGAGTTGCGGCCCGACTCCTTCGCCAGTTCCGGATGCACCATAAATCCGAACACGCCGAGGCGATAGTTCATCGATACGACAATCACGCCTTGTTGCGCGAGATGCGTACCATCCTGCCGTGCCTCCGACGTGGTCCCGGCCACAAATCCTCCGCCGTAGATCCAGACCATCACAGGCAATTTCTTCGAAGGCGGATTCGACGGTGCCCACACGTTCAGGGTCAGGCAATCCTCGCTGCCGCCCGAGTCGCGGAACTTCATATCGTCGTATACGCGTCCCTGCATACAATGCGGCCCGAAGTCGGTGGTCTTCTTGACGCCGCTCCACTTTGCGACCGGGACCGGGGCCTTCCAGCGCAGTTCCCCGGCCGCCGGTTGTGCGTACGGGATCCCGAGAAACGCCCGTACCGATCCCTCCTCTTTCCCCTCAACCGTTCCCGACTTGGTTTTGACCTGCGGAGCAGACGACGCGAATGACATCAACGATGCAAGTATGGACACGACAGCCAAAATACCGAAGCGGCGAACCATGAAATTCCTCCAGTTAATTCAAACCCCGGATTGTAAAGCAAGCACGAAGGCACCCCATTCTAAAAAGGCGCCCTTGGCAGTTTTAGAGCGGGGAGTTTGACTTCTCCTGCCTCAAGCATGAAGTGCGCACAGCAATCCGTGCGAAAGTTTTACAAAGTCAGACCTCCGCTCTCTCGCAAAACTTCAGTCTGCAATCTACAATTTCAAAATATGGCGTCCGCCGCGAATCGCCCGGCCAATTCCTTCATCCGGCAGCTTCCTAAGGCGGAGCTGCATCTGCACCTCGAGGGAGCCGTCGAGCCGGCGACGTTGCACGAACTCCGGAAGCGGCACGGCGACGCCGCCACTCTCGCCGAAACCGAGGCACTCTACCGCTACACAGATTTTTCCAGCTTCCTGATGGCCTTTAAAGAAGTGAGTTCTCACTTGCGCGGACCCGAGGACTACGAACTCGTCACCTATCGCCTCATGCAGCAGTTGAAGGAAGAGAACGTTCTGCACGCGGAAGTCTACGTCGCAGTCGGCGTCTGTCTCTACCGCAAGCAGGACTTTGCCGCGATCTTTGAAGGCCTTGAACGCGGCCGTGCCCGTGGTGCGCGTGATTTCGGCGTCTCCCTTCTTTGGATCTTCGACGCCACCCGCCACTTCGGAGTGGAAGAGGCACAAAAGGTTTTCGAACTTGCAGCTGGCTACAAAGACCGACACGTAGTCGGCGTCGGAATTGGCGGTGATGAGGTGAAGGCTCCTCCGGAGCTGTTTCGCGGTGTTTACGCCTATGCCGAAGATCACGGCCTCCGCCTCACGGCGCATGCTGGAGAAACCGGGCCTGCAGAGTCGATCTGGGGAGCGCTGAATCTTCACGCTGAGCGCATTGGTCACGCCGTCACCGCGGCGCAAGACGCAGATCTGATCGAAGAGCTCGCCTACCGCCAGATTCCCGTCGAGATTTGTCTCACCAGCAACTTGCGCACGGGCGCCTGCAAGATCGCTGCGGAACATCCGGTAAAGAACTATTTTGAGCAGGGCCTCATGATCACCCTGAATACGGACGACCCCGCACTCTTCGGCACCTCGCTCGCCCGCGAATATCAGTTCGCGCAGGACACCTACGGATTCACTGACGAGCATCTGCGCGAACTGGCACGCAATTCGTTCGAGGCATCGTTCTTGCCGGCAGAAAAGAAACTGGAACTCTTAAGCCTGTTCGACGCGGCTGTCGCTGGATAGCTCTTAGACAAGTTGTCATCCTGAGCCGCGTCCTTGCGGCTCAGGATCTATGCACTCGTCGTGCCACGAAGCCGTCGCTCCGACAGATGGAGCATAATATTCGCGAGCCACCGCTAACCCATGTCGATCCGCCCGATCCTCCAACTTGGAAATCCGCTCCTGCGTGAGAAGTGCAGCCGCGTCGACGATCCAACTTCGCCTGACATCCGCGACCTCGTCCGTGATCTGGCAGACACTCTCGCTCACTCTCGCGCCACCACCGGCTACGGACGCGCCATCGCCGCTCCGCAGATTGGAGTCCTCCAGCGGGTCATCTTCCTGCAACTGCCGGGTGCAGATCCATGGCCCCTCATCAATCCCGAGATCATCGCAAGAAGCAACGAGAACGTCGTCGTTTGGGACGCCTGCCTGAGCTTCTTATCCATCTTCATGAAGGTCGAGCGCCATCGCGAAATCACTGTTCTCTATCAGACTTCGGAAGGCGACACGCGGGAGTTCAAAGCGGGAGAAGAGCGCAACTACTCTGAACTCCTGCAACATGAGATCGATCATCTCGACGGCATTCTCGCCATCGACCGCGTCACAGACCTGAAGACGATCATCACCCGCGAAGAATTCGAGAAACGCTACCGCGATGCAAGCCCATACGCAGTCCCGGCAGCGGCCGCCAAAACGTTGAGCAACGATCGGAACTGATGAACCTCTGTGGCCCCCCAGTGGCCTCTGTGTTTACGCTTTTTGTCGAATATAGTATTAGCTTTGTTTACTCTTCATGGGCGGACTCTACTAATCAGCGACCAAGGACCAACGACTCACTCCATGCTTCACATCGGCATAGTCGCCTGCAGCACCGAAGGAGCGGCCCTCTGCTACCGCACCATCTCGCTCGAAGGCTCCCAGCGACTGGGACGTCATGACCATCCTGAAGTCTCACTGCACTCGTTCTCTCTCGCCGAATACATGAAGTACATCGAAGCGAACGACTGGGCTGGCGTTGCCGAACTCATGCTGAAATCCGCCGACAAACTCGCCCGTGCCGGAGCCGACTTCCTCATCTGCCCCGACAACACCATCCACCAGCCTTTCGATCTCGTTGAGCACAGGTCCCCGCGTCCCTGGCTGCACATCGCGCGCGAAGTGGCGAAAGAGGCCCAGAGCAAGAACTTCAAGCGTCTGGCGGTTCTCGGCACGCGCTACTTGATGGAAGGTCCCGTTTATCGGGATACTTTGAAGGCCGCCGGAATCGAACATCGCATCCCCGGACCCGAGCAACGCGCGCGCATCGATGAGATCATCTTCGAGGAGTTGGTGAACGGCCAATTCCTGCCACGTTCACTGGCGTACTACGTAGAAGTAATTCGCTCGCTGAAGGACGAAGGCTGCGATGCCGTCGTCCTCGGATGTACGGAAATCCCATTGCTCATAACTCCGGCGAGCTCTCCGCTCCCAACGCTCGACTCCACGCGCCTCCTGGCCCGCGTTGCAGTTATGAAAGCTATCGAAGGATAGCCATGAAGCCTCCAATGTCCCAAGCTGAACTCGTTGCCGACCAACTTCACCGCGCTTTTTACGGCGAAGCGTGGCACGGCCCCGCGTTGATCGAGTTGCTCGAAGATGTCAGCGCTGTCTCCGCCGCCGCCCATCCCATCAAAGACGTCCACAGCATCTGGGAACTCACGTTGCACATCGCTGCCTGGGATAGCGCAGCCCTGGTGCGGCTCTCTGGCAGAAAATGCCAGCCCGAGGGAACCGCTAACTTCCCGCCCGTCGCAAAATCAAGCGAAGCAGCTTGGCGCAAAACGATAGCCAAAACCAAACGTAATCACGACAAGCTCGTAAAAACCGTCGCTGGATTGCCGGAGTCCCGTCTGCAGGATCGGGTCCCGGGAAAGCGCTACAATTTCGTCCACATGCTTCACGGAATAGCCCAACATGAGCTCTATCACGCTGGCCAAATAGGAATCCTGAAAAAAGCCTGCGCAGCAGCGAACATCGGAGGAGCATCGCCGACAGTCAGATGAAAGCGTTATTCCCTCAACATCCGCGCCGGAATCGTAATCACGCAGTCTCCGCCGTCGGCTGACGCTCCCATCGCCATTCCTGATATTCCTGGCGCAACTTGCTCTTCAGCAACTTTCCTGTCGACGTATGCGGCAACTCATCTACAAAGACGAAAGCGTCGGGAAGTTGCCAGTTCGCAAAGCTGCGGGCCAGAAACGTGCGCAATTCCGGTTCAGAAACCTGGCACCCCTCCTTCATGACTACGACCGCGAGTGGACGCTCCACCCATTTGGCATGCGGCACCGCTATGACGGCGGCTTCCTTCACCGCCTCGTGCGCAACGATGGCGTTCTCCAGATCGACAGAGCTGATCCACTCTCCACCGGACTTGATGAGATCTTTCACGCGATCGGTGATTTTGATGTAGCCCTCGCCATCAATGGTCACGACATCACCGGTGCGGAACCAGCCGTCCTCCGTCCAGCGATCCCCGCGGTCGAGCTTAAAATAGCTGTTAGCCACCCATGGGCCACGGACGTGCAATTCGCCGGACGCGACGCCATCCCACGCAGTTTCGCCCGTTTCGCACATGGCTCGCGTCTCAATGAACGGCGAAGGCAGTCCCTGCTTGGCACGAATCGCGTACCGCTCATCCTCGCTACATTTCTCGAGCTGCGGCTTCATGTGGCAGACAGTGGCCAGCGGAGAAGTTTCGGTCATGCCCCACGGTTGAATGACCCGCACTCCGAACTTATCGAACCGGCGGAACATCGATTCCGGTGCGGCCGAACCAGCAACCACGATGCGAAGTCCCGGAGCTAGTTTCCAGCGTCCGGAATGGCCGTCGAGCGCATTGAGCACCGCCAGCCAGACCGTGGGAACTGCGCCGGTTAAGGTCACCTGCTCGGATTCCATCAGGTCAAGCAGCGCGTCGGGCTGCAGGTTGCGTCCTGGGAAAACCAGCTTGCTGCCCGTGAGCGTGGCTGCGTAGGGGAATCCCCACGCATTGGCATGGAACATCGACATAGCAGGTAATACCGTGTCATAGCAGCTGAAATGCAATTGATCGGGCAACGCCATCCCCAACGAGTGCAGGGCAAGGGCGCGGTGCGAGTAGAGAACTCCCTTGGGCTTGCCTGTTGTGCCGGAGGTATAGCACATAGCCGCTGCATCTTCCTCGGACAGGTCCGGGTAATCAGGCGCTCCGGCGGTACTCGCGAGGAAAGACTCATAGGATTCGGCTCCGTCCACCTGCCGCCCACAACCGCCGTGCTCGACGACGAATACGCGCTCGAACTTCACATGCGGCCGGAACTGCTCGTAGATATCGAGGAGCGTGGAATCCACGATGAGGAAGCGGTCCTCGGCGTGATTCACGATGTAGGCGATTTCTTCGGGATGTAGCCGCAGGTTCAACGTGTGTACCACTCCGCCTACAGCAGGGATGCCGAAGTATGCTTCCAGATGCTCTCTCTGATTCCACATGAGGGTGGCGACGCGGTCGCCGTCCTGTATGCCTGCCTGCTGCAAGGCTGCGGAAAGCTGACGGGAGCGCTGGTGTACTTCTCGATAGCTTGAACGATGGAGGGAGGCGTCGGGCCGGACTGAGACAATCTCCACGTCCGAAAAGATCTTCGCCGCCCTTTCAAGCATTCCGGTGAGCAGCAGCCCAGACGACATCATGGTCGACTTCATGGCGAACCTCCACGACTGGTTTTTAAAGGGTGATGATGCCAGCCGAGAGCAAGGAACCAGGGGGGTCGGCTGGGCTATGGGATGGCGGGAATTATAGCGCGGAATGATTGCGAGACAACCAGCAATCTGCGAGCTCGCCCTCGCGCTCTCGTCCCTCTTTGCCTTCCACCCCGCGTTGTCATTCCGACCCGTGGCCCAAGCGGCAAGGCGGATTCTGCTTCCGGCCCGGCACCACCCTCGAACTCAGTGCGTGTTGAGGCATTCCCATCCCGCGTGGTAGCATCCTAGGTTTTGGCGGGTTCGTTCGAAGGAACAAGCCAGTTTGGCTCGTGCATCCGCTCTCATCCTCTTCATGGGCCGTTCCTTCCCACGCCTGCCTGAAGGAGCCCAACGTGAAAGTCTATTCCGGAGCAAACATAAGGAATGTCGCGATGGTCGGACACGGCCACGCGGGCAAGACCTCGCTGGTTTCGGCCATGCTTTACACCTCAGGGGCCACCCAGCGGCTCGGACGCGTGGACGACGGTTCGGCCACAACCGACTATGACGACGAAGAAATCGCCCGCCAGATGTCGGTTTCAACGGGCGTGGCTGTCGTCGAGTGGAGCGGGACGAAGATCAACATCCTCGATACGCCCGGATTTAGCATGTTCGTCCATGAGGCGAAGATGGCGTTACCTGTGGTCGATGCGGCCATTGTGGTGGTCGATGGCGTCGCCGGTGTCGAGGTCGTCACCCAACGCGTTTGGAATTACTGCGAAGAATACAAGACGCCGCGCCTGATCGTCGTCAATCGCATGGATCGCGACCGAGCCGATGCCGCGCGCGTCCTCGAATCACTCACTGCCGCATTCGGCCGCGATGTGATTCCCATCGAGCTGCCGATCGGCGCCGAGAAGAGTTTGTCGGGCGTGATCGACCTCGTCCGCATGAAGGCGTACACCTACGACATGGGTGGCAACGGCAA
>Ga0136846_1218781_pt1 | contig 61777 bp, 50 predicted proteins | sample HopSoiMetagenom2_FD_96841 | JGI IMG/M metagenome (GOLD analysis project Ga0136846, IMG submission 96841) | Grasslands soil microbial communities from Hopland, California, USA - 2 Assembly 2016 (version 4) | ecosystem: Environmental > Terrestrial > Soil > Grasslands | place: USA: Hopland... | reverse complement strand
GCAGCTGGTTGATGAAGATCACCGAAGTCTTGGAGCGAGCAATGGCGCCGGTGAGCTTGCGCAGCGCCTGACTCATGAGACGCGCCTGCAAACCCATGTGCGAGTCACCCATGTCGCCCTCGATTTCGGCCTTCGGAACGAGCGCGGCGACCGAGTCGATCACCACGACGTCAACCGCGCCGGACCGAACGAGGATCTCGCAGATCTCCATCGCCTGCTCACCGGTGTCCGGCTGCGAAACAAGAAGGTTCTCGATGTCCACGCCCAGCTTTGCGGCATACTCGGTGTCGAGCGCGTGCTCGGCGTCGATATAAGCGGCAACTCCGCCGGCGCGCTGCGAGTTGGCGACGACGTGCAGACAAAGCGTTGTCTTGCCGCTCGACTCTGGACCGTAGATCTCGGTGACTCTGCCGCGGGGAATCCCGCCGACGCCAATCGCGGCGTCGAGGTTGATCGCACCAGTCGAGATCGCGTCGACGCGCACGCGCGGGTCGTTGGACCCCATCTTCATGATCGCGCCCTTGCCGCAGTTCTTTTCGATCTGGGCGATTGCCAGGTTGAGCGCCTTTTTCTTCTCGTCGTTAGCGGTCGATACGGCCATCTTTTTTCACCCTGTCGTTGACGGTTTGACCTGGCTGGGCAGGCGGATTCAGTCGAAAGAAGTGCCGCACCGGCACCCCGAACAAACTACGAAGCTGCACACGATAAATCAACTTTTTTTCCTGGAAACTTTCAATCCTATCCATCACGCTTTACTCGGCTTCAAGGCACTCGCTAACAGGCATTTACGTCGTGCCAAAAACGGGGAAAGCGTTTTCAATGTGTTGTACACGAACGTTCTTGGTACTCACAATCACTCCAATCACGTCGAAGCGGAAGATGTCGCCAGGTCGCTGGAAGCGCGACATCCAAACCTTCGCCGAACGGCTGAGTTCCCGCTGCTTACGCCAGCTCACCTGAGCGACAGGACCGCCGAACGAATAGGTAGCTCGGGTCTTCACCTCGACGAACGCCACCGTGCGCGACGCCCCATCCGCCTCTCGGCGGACCGCAACCAGGTCGATGTCCCGGTGCCCATTCTGAAAGCGTCGCTCGGCGATTTCCCACCCATGGACGTGAAGCCACTTCGCCGCGATGGCCTCGCCACGCAATCCCATTTGTTGCCGCGCCGCCGACATGCGCCGAATCTCTCCGAGATCGGTAGGCTGCGACGCATCAGACCCATGCATTCCGCACCGAAATTTTGCGTTCGACTCGAAGGATCTTTTGTTTATACGTGGCGCGATTATCGCAACCCGAACGTTGCGATTCCCTACTTCACTTTTTCCTGACGGATTCCGTCAGCCGCAAAATTCGAGGGCGCAAATCATGAATCGAATGGTCGCAAGTCTCTGCGCGGTCGCAGTCCCCGCCATCGTCGCCTGTTCCAGCGATGCCACCGCACCGAACTCGGCGGTTACGTCACGCGCTACGGAAGGCGCATCACCATTAGCTCACTCATCGTCATCATCAAACACCGTCGTCATCACGGAGAGCGATGTCGCGAGGCAGCCCGAGAACACGCCCCCGACCAGAAGCTGGGTTCTTTACACGCGCCTTGCCGGCAACGGCGCATTCGTTTCGGGCCCGTCGACGCCGCCACTTGGCGTAGGAAGCCTGGCGCTTACCACGCCCACCGCCGCCGACAAAGTCACGCTGTTCAATTACGATCACACGGGCACTCCGCTCTCGAGCATCAACGCGATCAGCTATGCGACCTATCGCGATCCTGCGTCGACCGCGACCGCCGGCCAGCTTCCTTCCATCAATATCGAAGTCGACGCCAACGGCAGCGCGCCGGGTGGATTCACCACCCTCGTCTTCGAGCCGATCTATAATCCGTCTCAGGGCGCCGTTCAAAACGGAGTCTGGCAAACGTGGAATGGCATCAACGGAATTTGGTGGTCGACGAGAGACATCAACGGAGTCTGCGCAAATACGTGTTATGTCTCGTGGAACGACATCGTGGCAGCCAACCCCGATGCCGTGATCGTGGGCGGCTTCGGCGTCAATCAGGGTAGCGGAAACGGCGGACTCATCGCTGCCACCGACGCGCTGACGCTCGGCGCCAACGGAAATACGTGGATCTATAACTTCGAGCCGTTCCGCACGCCCACGACCAAGGACGATTGCAAGAATGGCGGCTGGAAGAACCTGACTATGGCCGACGGGTCACCATTCAAGAATCAGGGTGAATGCGTGAGTTACGCGAATCACGTCAACCACACGTCCGACTAACGCTGCGAACAGAGAAATTGCTATGAAGTGAGTCCCGCGGCTCAACCAGCCGCGGGACTCACCGGCGGAGCGGTAGCAGCAGTATCGGACTGGCGCCGAACCCCTTGGGTCTCCCGCGCTGGCACCGTGAACTGGGTTGTGTCGAATCGCGCGTTCTCCGCGGTCCAGATCGGCAGCATGAATGAGAACACGCTGCCCTTCCCTTCCTCGCTTTCAACTCTGATGGTGCCTTCGTGCGCTTCGACGATGCCGCGAGCGATCGCCAGGCCGAGCCCCACTCCGCGACCGTCGCCACGCTTCGCCTGCCAGAACTTTCCAAAGAGCCGCGGAATCTGCCCCGCTGGAATTCCGGGACCGTTGTCAGCGACGGAGCATTCGATAAAGTCGCCCGCGCGGACGGCAGACATTGTGATCGCACCGCCCTTCGGCGTGAACTTCACCGCGTTGCCGACGAGGTTCGAGAATACCTGGAGCAACCTGGACGAGTCGGCGCGAACAGTCGGCAGGTCGTCAGCCGCACTCACCGTCAGCGTGATCGATTTTTCCTTGGCGATCGGCTCGAGCATCTCGCAGGCTTCGTGGAGCAGATCTTTCACGGCGACTCTTCGCGGGGCGATCGACAACCGTCCGGCTTCGATTGTGGTGACGCTTAGAAGATCCTGGATGAGGCGATTCATCCGCTCGCCCGAGCGCCGGACGATCCGCAGCTGACTCGCGCGAGCTGCATCCTGAGCCGTGTCTTCCATCAACAGCGAAGTCGCCATCGAAATGGTGTTCAACGGATTGCGCAGATCGTGTGCGACGATACGGAGAATCTCTTCGCGCGCGTCGATCACTTCCTGCGCTTCGCCGTAAAGCCTGTCGAGCGTGACTCGACTGACTTCATTCATCACCACTCGACGGATCATGTCGGTGACGGCAAGAGCCAGAACGCCCGCGAGCACAACTGCAACCAGTCCTCCGCCCACGGCGGGAATCGTGAGCCATCCGAGCGCGCCCGTCAGCACAAGCGCCATCGCCGCCAGACCCGCAGTGAGCTCCACCGCTGAACGTGTCAGACGGAATGCCCCAGTGAACGCAAGGACGACGCAAAGGACGGCAAACGTCGTCGCCAGGCCCGGAGGCCTGGAAAACGAATCTGTGCCGATCTGACTGACAGCGAGCGCGATAACCAACAGGCTTGCGTCTGCAATCGGAAAGGCGCGCCTCAACCACGCCCTGTACCAATCCCGACGCAGGAGTAGCAACACTCCTGCTGCAAAGGTCATCCAGCCGAGCGCGGCACCGAGGCTTCCCATCGTCGGCGGCGAGACGGGCGCGAACTGCGAGAGCAACAGACGGGCGAATACGAAAACCGAGAAGACTCCCGCGGCGCTGGCCCGCAGGACCGCCAGCTTCAGCTCGGCGCGTCGCGCCTCCTCGAGCAGACTATCCTCGATCGCAACCTTCAGCTGTTCGGCTGATTGTTTTGCGCGCAGCTGCGCCCTTAGCGTTTCGGCGATCTCCGAGGCGAGGATCGCCCTCGAGTTCAACATGTCTGCTTTCATGTGTCTTATCCGGTTGCGATGAGACTTCTGAAACGCGGATCATCCTGAAGTGGCCGCCACCACCACGGATTCACTTTCGAGAATCCGGCGCGATGCTCGGGGTGGTCCGTCAAATATTGCTGTAATAAGTCTACCGCTTCTTTCGCCGACGTGAACTTCCCGATTCCTGTGGACGCGCAGTTCAATCCTACCGGGTTGGCCTGCCTGGACAGGAACCCGTGAGGCAATAGGGATCGGCTGCCGTCTTAACTGCGCGGCCCCGCGATTCTTTCCAGGTCATCGAGCCCCGCGAGCACATCGCGGGGCTTTGATCCATCCGGGGGTCCGAGGATGCCCGCCGCGTGCAGCTGATCGATTATGCGAGCCGCTCGCCCGTAACCAACCTTGAGCCGGCGCTGCAACAGTGATGTCGAGCCCTGCTGATGCTGGATGACAACCTCAGCCGCCTCTCGGAATAGCTTGTCGCGATCGGAATCGTCCAGCGTCTCTCCATCGCTCCCGCCCGCTTCCTCGGCTTCCTTCCGACGAATCGTCTCGATGATGTCGATTTCGCTCGGGCCCGTTTCGACGAACAAGCCCTGCGCTTCGAACGCAGCCTTCCTCTGCTCACGACGCAGCTCGTACCAACCCATCAGACGCTCGGTGTCTTCGCTCGAGATGTAAGCACCCTGCAGACGCGAAGGCTCTGACTTGCCCGGAGGAATGAACAGCATGTCGCCGTTGCCCAGCAGCGCCTCGGCGCCGATTCCGTCGAGAATGGTCCGGCTGTCGACCTGCGACGCTACACGGAACGCGATTCTGCTCGGGAAGTTCGCCTTGATCAAACCGGTGATGACGTTCACGCTCGGACGCTGCGTCGCAAGAATGAGGTGGATGCCGATCGCGCGCGCCTTCTGCGCCAGCATCGCCAGCGGCGTCTCGATCTCGCCCTGCACAGTCATCATGAGATCGGCAAGCTCGTCGATCACCACCACGATGTAAGGAACGATGCCGCCCTTGTACTCCAGATCTTCGAAGGCGACGTCATTGCGCTTCACGTTCTTGAGCTTCTGGCCTTCCTGAACCTTGCGATTGAAATCCTGGATGTTCCGCGCGCCGTTGGCAGCGAGAAGCTCGTAACGATCCTGCATCTCGAGCACGGCCCACTTGAGCACCGCTGCCGCATCACGGTTGTCGGTGACGACTTTGTGGCGGAGATGCGGGAGGACGTTGTACACCGACAGCTCGACCATCTTCGGATCGACCATCAGAAAGCGCAGCGTCGTTGGAGTGTGACGATAAGCGAGACTGGTGATAAGTGTGTTGATGCACACCGATTTACCCGATCCGGTGGCACCAGCTATCAATAGGTGTGGCATCTTCGCCAGGTCGGCGATGACCGGCCTTCCCTCGAGATCCTTGCCCAGCGCGATCGGCAGAGCAGCGCGCGCATTCTGGAAATCGCGCGACTCGATCAGCTCGCGGAAGGCGACCATTTCCGGATTCGGATTCGGCACTTCAACCCCGACTGCTCCCTTTCCTGGAATGGGCGCAACGATGCGGATGCTCTGGGCGCGCATCGCCAGCGCCAGATCGTTCGACAGGTTGGCGATCTGACGCACCTTCACACCCGCAGCGGGAGCGACTTCGTACTGAGTTACCACCGGGCCAGTGGTCCGACCGACAAGCTCACCCTCTACGCGAAACGTTCGAAGAGCATCCATCAGCTTCGCGCCCATTGCATCGAGCTCACGCTTGCCGATATCGGCATTGCGTGGAGGTGGCGGCGTCAACAGGTCTGGAGACGGAAGATCTTCGTCGGTGAAACTATCGTTCGGCTCAAAGGCTTCGATCGCGGCGTTGATTCGCTCGACGTTCTCCGCCGCCTGCGCCGCCTTGCTCTTTCGCTCCTTCTTTCTCTCGATGGGGAGAACCGGTTGTTCGTCGTGCGTCTCCTTCATGAGCGAGAGATCGATCTGCGGCATTTCTTCCGGCGTAGGCTCGAGCAGTGTCGCCGAGATGACGCTCGCCGCGCTGTTGGGCGCCTGCACGACGATTTCCTTGGTCGGATCGAGCCCCGCACGCTCCGCCGGGGTCGGCGTCGCTGCAGCCTCGTCCAGGGTCCTCACCCGCTTGGCGACGACAACTCGAATGGGGTTCCACGATAGCGTCGCGGCCATCAACACACTGTAGGCGATCGCCATCAGAATCCACGCGCCGGCCGCGCCGGCGAATTGTAAAACGTAGAACGCCGAGAAGGCGCCCCAGATTCCGGCGAGTGCCGTCGCCTCTCGAATCCCACCCTGCGCCAGGCCGAAGGTGATCGGAAGCAGCACGACCATCCCGAGGAGGAACACCATCCACGATCTGTCCTTCCGCTCGCCGAGTCGGCCAAAGAGCCGCAGCGCGTGCGCCGCGGGAGCGACAGGCAGGAGGAAAGCGGCGGGCCACCCGAGGAGCAGCGCAATCGGATGCGCGAGAAGCGCTCCGACCCAGCCGAAGTTCCCCTTTACGTTTCCGTTGCCGTGGAGCTGGGTGTAACCCTCGGCGAGCAGTGCGCCGGCGAGGAAGATCCCGAAGAGAAGGAGGACAATCCCGCGAATCTCGCGGGCGAGCGCCGAGCTCGAGGGCTTATCGGGCCCGTTCCGGCCCGAGCTTCGTGATTTGTCGTTCCTGGTAGATCGGGACCACAGGATAGGAGTCCACTTCCGCGGCGGCGGCGAGGTCGTCACCAAATCCTGCTTCCTGGAGCGCTTGTCCGTGGGTCGATTCTTTGAAGACTTTCGCGATGTTGTCGCCATATTTTTTTTCGATCAGCACGGAAGCGGACGCTGCGTCGTTTGCCTGCACCGAATCGGCGCGCTTGGGAATCGCACGAACATAACGACCAGCGCACGCGGCGTCCTCGAGGGTGAATCCCCCCTCTTCGCCCGCGCAAATGATCGCAATGTCCGTATTCGAGCTGGCCGCCACCTTCATCATGGCCAGCACCGCCGTAAAGTTGACGTATGAAGCTATAACTATGTCACGGGCGCCCTGGACGCCGAGCAGCGCACGGGTCCCGTTGGTGGTAGTGATGAGGATCGTTTTGCCCTCGACGGCGTCCTTTGTGAAATCCTGCGGAGAATTGCCGAGGTCGAAGCCGGTGATGGGCTGCATCTTCTGCTCGCCGGCAAGAATGATCTGCGAGCGGTGGAATTCCTTGGAGCGGAAGATCACCTCATCAGCACCTTCCAGCGGCATCACGGTTTTGGCGCCATTGCCCAGCGCGGTGGCTACCGTCGTCGAAGCGCGAAGGACGTCGACAATGCACACGAGCCTCCCCGCCGTATCGGCCGGCTTCGCCTGAACGGGTGTGAAAAAGACATCAAGCCGCACTTGCCGGCTCCTTCATCAGCTCGGGTTCACGCTCGAGGAATTTGGTGTCCACCGCCCCTTCCTGGAATTTCTTGTTGGCCATCACTCGGCCGAGGAACGGAATCGTGGTGGTGACTCCTTCGATAATGAAGCTCTCGAGGGCGACCTGCATCCGCCGCAGCGCTTCGGGACGATCGCCTCCCTGGCAAATGAGCTTCGCCAGCAGAGAATCGTAAAAAGGCGGGACACTGTACCCTGCATAGACGTGGGTATCGAGGCGCACACCGGGACCGCCGGGCGGATGAAAGACGTCGATGCGCCCGGGGGACGGCTGGAAATTCCGCGCTGGATCCTCGGCGTTCACACGACACTCGATGACGTGTCCACGCCGCTCGATCGGCATCTTGATTGACATTTTCTCGCCGGCGGCAACGCGAATCTGCTCCTTCACCAGATCCACACCGGTCAACATCTCGGTCACCGGATGCTCGACCTGGATGCGCGTGTTCATTTCCATGAAGTAGTACGACTTATCCTCGTTCAGCAGCATCTCGATGGTGCCGGCACCCACATAATCGATTGCTTTCGCTCCCTTCACCGCCGCTTCACCCATCTTCTCGCGCAGCTCGGGCGTCATCGCCGGGCTCGGCGCCTCTTCGATCAGTTTCTGATGACGGCGCTGGACCGAGCAGTCGCGCTCACCCAGATGAATGACTCGACCGTGGCGGTCGCCCATGATCTGAAACTCGATGTGCCGCGGGCGGGAGAGATACTTCTCGACGTAGACGTCCCCGTTTCCGAACGCGGACAACGCTTCAGAGCGGGCGAGCTGGAAGGATCGCGCGAAGTCGTCGGGATCGGTGGCGACGCGCATTCCCTTTCCGCCACCCCCGGCTGCGGCCTTGATGATGACAGGAAAGCCGATGTCTCGCGCGAATTTCAGCGCTTCGTCGGAATCTTCGATGGGACCCGGCGTGCCCGGAATGATCGGCACTCCGACGTCCAGCATCGTTTTGCGCGCGGCGGCCTTGTCGCCCATGACGCGGATCTGCTGCGGAGTCGGTCCGATGAAGCTGATGTTCGACGCGACGCACGTCTCCGCAAACTCCGCGTTCTCGGCGAGGAACCCGTAACCCGGATGGATCGCATCAGCGCCGGCGATCTCGGCCGCGGCGATGATCCGAGGAATGTTGAGATATGACTCGCGCGCCGGCGCCGGTCCGATGCAGACGTCATCATCTGCGAAGCGAACGTGCAGCGATTCGCGATCGGCCTCCGAATACACCGCAACGGTCTGGATGCCCAACTCGCGGCAGGCGCGAATCACTCGAAGGGCAATCTCGCCGCGATTGGCAATCAGGATTTTTTTAAACATTCAAGCCCTGGTAAGGCTGCTCTTAGATGACGTCCTGTTTTACGGTGTCCCAGGAAGTATCGCTGGCTGAGCCAATTCCCTGTACACGAAGCGCAAATTCCGCGGGATTCGATGCCGCAAACAAAGCGTCGTCATAAGTTACAATCCCCTTCGAGTACCAGTTCATCAGCGATTGATCGAAGCTCTGCATGCCGTAGGGGACTGCGCCTTCCCTGATCAACTGCGGGATGCTCATGGCCTTGGTCATGTCCCGCATCTGATCGCGCACCGCTTCGGTGTTCACCAGGATCTCGGCGGCGGGAACGCGACCCTTCTTGTCGGCGCGACGCACGAGGCGCAGCGAGATGATCGCGCGCAAAGCCGTCGACAGCATGTAGCGGACTTCGGTCTGCTGGTGCGGCGGATAGAAGGAAAGAATGCGATTGATCGTCTGCGTGGCGTCGGTCGTGTGCAGCGTCGAGAAGACGAGGTGACCCGTCTCGGCAGCTTTGAGCGCGATGTCCAGCGTCTCAAGGTCCCGGATCTCACCGACGAGCAGGATGTCGGGATCCTGTCTCAATACACGCCTCAGTGCCTGCGCAAAGCTGTTCGTATCGGTTCCCACTTCGCGCTGGTTGATGCTGCTCTTGATGTCGCGGTGCAGGAACTCGATCGGATCTTCGATCGTGATGATATTCGCGTGACGGTTCTGATTGATGTAGTGAAGCATGGAAGCGAGTGCGGTCGACTTCCCCGAACCCGTGATTCCCGTCACGAGGATCAATCCGCGCGGCATCAGCGCGATTCGCTCGCAGACGTCGGGCAGGTTCAGCTCGGCGATGGTCTTCGCCTGGAACGGAACGGTTCTCAGTGCATAGGCGATCGTCCCGCGCTGCTGATACGCGTTGACGCGAAAGCGGCCGATGCCAGGCACTGCGAGGGCGAAGTCCGATTCCTTGTTCTCCGAGAACTCCTTGATGTTCTTCGGCGCCATGATCTGCTCGGCGAGGCTGCGCAGATCTTCCTGGCGCAGCGCCGGCAACTCCATGCCCATCATGTGCCCATCGACGCGCAGAGTCGGTGGGCGGCCCACCTTGAGGTGAAGGTCGGATGCGTTCGCCTGAATCATGTGCTGGAGCACCGATTTGTAGTCGAACGCCGGGCCTGAGGCCGTCGTCGGAGTGGTTGTAGCCGGTCTTGAAACCGGCGTTGGTTTTGGTGCAGGAGGATTGAGTTTCTCAGCCATTGGGGTCTACGCGGAAAAGGACCTGTCCGTACTCGACGGGGTGGGCGTTCTGCGCAAGGATCTCCTTCACAACGCCGTCGAACTCGGACTCGATTTCATTCATGATTTTCATCGCTTCGATGATGCAGAGTATCTGGCCCTTGCTGATTCTGTCGCCCACTGACAAATAGGCCTTGGCACCGGGCTCGGGGGCGCCATAGTACGTCCCGACCATCGGCGATTTGACTTCCAGATACTTAGACTTCGCAGCCTCCATTTTGGGCACTTCTACACCCGAAGAAATTTCGGCCGGAGCCGGAGGGGCGGGGGCGGCCGGGGGGAGAAGCGCGGGCATCGCCATTGGGGCCGCGACCTGCATGGCCCCGCGCTGCTGCGGAGTCTTCGAGATCCTGATCTTCATCCCCTTGTCAGAGGAGATCTCGATGGAGTCCACACTCGACTCATCGAGCATTTCCACGAGCTTCTTCACGTAGCGGAGATCGATCATTGTTTGGCGGGATGCGGGATGCGGGATGCGGGATGCCGTGAGTGCACTGTTGCAGCGTTCATGCGACCTCCACCAGTTCTCGCGTGAAATCGGTGAGAATCTCTGGACCGCCGGGAGCGAGGTGGACATCGTCCTCGATGCGAACCCCGCCCCAGCCCGGACGGTAAATGCCAGGCTCGATGGTTACGACGGCACCCGCCCCCAGGACTGCCTCGACGGTTTTCGCGAGACGCGGCGCTTCGTGGACTTCCAGCCCGAGGCCGTGACCGAGACTGTGACCGAACGCCTCGCCGTAGCCGCGCTCCTCTATGTAGCGCCGAGCCAGTCCGTCGGCTTCCTGCCCCTTCATCCCCGCGCGTACCGACTTGGCGGCGACGGCATTGGCGTGACGCACTATGTCGTAAATCTCGCGCTGTTCCGCGGTCGCGCGGCCCATCACCATCGTGCGGGTGACATCCGAGCAATAGCCTTTGTACTGGGCACCAAAATCGAGGAGCAGCAGATCTCCCGTCTCGATCTCGCGCGACGACGCCCTCGCGTGGGGCAGCGCCGCCCTGGGCCCCGAGGCGACGATGGTGGCGAACGGAAAATCCTCGCTGCCTTCATCACGCAGTGCGTGCTCGAGGATTCCGGCGACGCTCAACTCTGTCATGCCCGGCCTGACCACCTTCAGTGTCTTCGACAACGCTCGCGTAGCTATCCCGCCGGCGTGGCGGATGAGCGCCACTTCATCGGCATCCTTGGTCTCGCGGAGCGCTTCGACCAGGTTCACCTGCGGACGCCACTGCCAGCGGCCACCATCCGTCAGCAGTCGCTGGAAATCGCGGTGCAACAGGTGAGCAGATTCGAATCCGACAATGTCGACTCCGCTCAAACCCGCTGCCAGATTCCATAGTCCGGTCCACAGGCTTTGTGATTCGATGCGGATTGTCGCCAGATCCCCCACTTCCTCGGCGACCTGGGTATCGTATCTGAAATCCGTGATGAAATGCAGATCGCGCTGCGTCACGAGCACGAGAGCGCTGCTGCCGGAAAATCCGGTCAGATAGCGAACGTTCGGCAGGCTGGTGAGCACGAGCGCGTCGATGTGAGCCGAGAGGATGGCTTCGCGGAGCGCGGCGATCCGTGCGGGGCGGCGATCACCCATGCGCCGCGACCGGAAGCCGTTTCACCAGTCCGCGCAGCGCGAGCTCGTAACCATAGGACCCGAAGCCGCAGATCACGGCCACAGCGACGTCAGCCAGGGCCGAACGTCTACGCTCTGGCTCCCGCGCGTAGATGTTCGTGAGATGGACCTCGACGAATGGAACCTTCACCCCCGCCAACGCATCGCGTATCGCAAGGCTCGTGTGGCTGTACGCGCCCGCGTTCACGAGCGCGCCATCGGCACGGCCACGCAACGCATGAATTGCGTCTACGATTTCCCCCTCACCATTGTGCTGTGAGAACGTGAGCTCCACGCCGAGATCTCTGGCGACGGTCAAGAGATTTTTCTCGATGTCGGCGAGGGTCTCTTTTCCGTAAAGCTCGGGCTCGCGTACGCCGAGCAGATTGAGATTGGGTCCATTGATGACGGCTATTCTCACTCGCCGGTGAGTCCGTCGAGCCAGGCGCGGAACTTTGCCACGTCTTCTTCGGATTCCTGCGCCTGCGGAAGGCGCGGGTTCACCCGCGGGGTCGGAGTAGGGGGTGTCGGTGGAGTTCGTGGCGCCGTCCCTCCCGACACCCCGCTGAACGCGCCTGCTAAACGCGAAGCCGCGCGACTGTCGGCTGGATTCACCGTCGCTCCTGCGAACACTGCGTCGAGCGACGCCGGCGGTCCGGCGGCCGCAGTCGCTGCGGGCGGCTGCTCGGCGGGTACGCTCGGGGCATTGCGGGTCGAAGAAGGACCGGCAGACGCCGCTGCGCGCGGAGGACGCCGCCTGCCGAGTGTTGCAAAGAACTCTTTGATCGACGGTTGCGGCGCGGCAATGCCTTCAGGCTCCGCTCGCGGCTCCTCACGCGCAGGAGATTCGATCGACTCACGTTGGCGAGAAGGTGCTGACGGCGGAGAATCCACCGGGGTTCGATCAAAACTCGGGGACTCCTCAGAGTCAGGCGCTGGGCCGGGAGTTGGCGTCTCGATCGACGGCGAACGGGGCGTCGGCGGTGGGACTGAGGGCCGCTCGACCGCGGCAGTCTCGCGACGCGATTCGGCGACAGGCGGAGCAGGAAGGTCATTACGACGCGCTTCGGCAACAGGTGCGGCTGGAGCTGCTCCCGCCGCCTTGTCGACGGTTTCAGGATGTGCCGCGCGGTCGGCGGCTTCGATCTCTGCAATCCTGTCCTTCAAGCCTTGATCGTTCGGCCGCGCCTCGGCGAGCTGGTAATAAACCTTGAGCGCGAGCTGTCGGTAGCCTTGCTGCAGATAGAGCTGCGCCATCGTTTCGTTGACGAACGGCTCCGGCGTCGAGCCGGAGAACATGCGGTCTTCCTTGCGTGACTCGACTCGCTCGTGAACATTCGCCCCCGGGGGTGGGGTCCAGCTGTCGAGCGGTATGTCTTCGTCTGATCGCGATCCTGACGCACCTGCCAGCGGCGAGGGCGCCGGTTTTCCTTTCAGCCCTTCCGCACCCTCTGGTGCCGCAGCTCGCGCCCTGCCTTGGAGTCCCTCAGTGCCCGTCGGTGGAGTCGGTTTGAGTAGACTCCGCAACGAATCAGCGCCGCGAGGCTCGGCCACGATCGCGCTCTTCAAACCGTCCGCGCCCAGCGGAACCTCGTCCTCGAAGGACGGGCGTTCGACGGGTGCGGACGGTGGTGGTGGTGGTTCAGAAGCAGCCGTTGTCTGTGCCGGTTGTGAATCAGCCTGTGGCGCCGAAGGTTCCACGGCAGTCTGCGGTGGAGGAGGTTCGGCAGGGACCGGCTCGACAGGATAGTGTCGCTCGAGGCCAAGAGGTGGCGGCGCCGTCTCTTGTGCCGTCACAGGTTCTTCTGCTGGTGCGGGCGCAGTGGCCGCCTCCACAGCGGTCGATTTCGGCGCCGGCTGGAGCTCGGGTTCTGCCGGCTGGAGCTCGGGCTCTATGGGCGCGCCGGTCGCGTCAGCGATGAACGGAATCTGCTGATCGCCAACATCGCTATCGATCGGGAGAGATTCTGGCGCCGCGATTGGAGCTGCGTCCGCCGATGCATCGATTTCTGAAACCAGCGCAATCACCGCGGTGTCCTTCGGATCTGCATCAAGCAGCCGCGTGTACCATCCGCGCGCCGCGCCGGTATCTCCGCTCTGTAGCGACATGTCGCCAAGCGAACGCAGTGCAATGAGATTTTCCGGGTCGAGCGCAAGCGCGCGCTCGAATACCTCGCGGGCCTCGGCGAATTCGCTCGCTTCGTAAAGCGCCTGGCCGAACACGATGAGCCCACTCATGTGACTGGGCATCTGAGCGAGCTGAGTGCGGCAGATCTCTATTGCGCGCTTTGGCTGGCCGCCCTTCCGATACTCATTCGCGAGCGGCGCGAAATAGCGGCGGGGGTTCTCTTCGAATTTTTCCTGCAGCTCCCGCAGTCGATCGTAATCCATCTCGCGCGATCTCTCCCCCTAAATACCCACTCTGCTCCGCAAAAAAACGCCCCAATTTACGTGAACTCCGGTTTCACGCTCGCCGGAAGGCAGAAAGATGCACCAATCTCCGCGTTTGCGCGACTTGCATCAAAGTCACCCAAACTCATACCTTACAAGGCTATACGCCATCCCGCCTTCCCTTCGCGGAGGGCGTCTTCCTCAATCCGCCCTCGACCCCGGGGGCTTCTCATTTCGTGTAAGGAGTAGTGCCCTTGTTGCAAGCAATGCGGGCCTCCGCAAAGTACATCTGGATAATCATCGTCGTGCTGTTCGTCGGAGGCTTTCTCCTCGCTCAGACATCAGGCCTTCTTGGAAGAGCGCCGGTAACCAACACCACCGCAGTCGCCACCGTGAACGGCGAAGACGTGCTCGCCACCACATGGTACCAGGCAACGCAGAATCTCGAACAGGAAGCGACGCAGCGCGGCAACCAGAGCATTACGCTCGACGAAAGACAGCGGTTGATGGACCAGGCCTACGACCAGCTCGTTGGTGATGTGCTGCTCCGTCAGGAATACAGACGGCGCGGCATCACTGTTACAGACGATGAAATTCTTCAGGCGGCACGCTACAATCCGCCTCCGCAGTTGATGCAGGCCCCCGATCTACAGACCGACGGCCAGTTCGATCCGGCGAAGTATCAGCGTTTCCTGAACAGCCCGCTGGCGAAGCAGCAGGGCCTTCTCTACCAGCTCGAGCAATACTATAGGACGGAAATCCCAAAGGAAAAGCTGTTCGACCAGGTCGCCAGCGATGTCTATGTCACAGACCAGCAGCTGTGGCGGCGCTTCCAGGATACACACGATTCAGCGCAGGTCAGCTTCGTAGCATTTGGTCCCGAGCGTATCCGCGATTCCGCCGTCAGCGTCAGCGACGACGAGGTGCGGGCGTACTACGATACTCACAAGAAAATGTTCGATCGTCCGGGCACGGCGAAGGTTTCGATTCTGACGCTCCCTCGCGTAGTGTCCGCCGCCGATTCGGCCGCCGTCCGCAACCGCGCCATCGCGCTAAGAGCGAGAATCGCGGGGGGCGAGAAGTTCGAAGACGTCGCCAAGGCTGAATCAGCGGATTCCGGCTCGGCGGCAAACGGCGGCGACCTGGGCAAAGGCGTCAGAGGTCGCTTCGTTCCAGCGTTCGAGACCGCGGCGTACGCACTAAAGCCCGGCGAGCTATCCCAACCGGTGTTGACGCCGTTCGGGTATCACATCATTCGCGTCGATTCGCGCAAAGGCGACACACTCAGTCTGCGACACATTCTGCTGCGCATCCAGCAAAGCGATTCCGCGGCGACCGCTACCGACCGCCGTGCGGATTCCCTGTCGCGCATTGCCGCGTCCACCGATCAGCCCGCGAAATTCGACGAGGCTGCGCGCGACCTTCACATCCCGATTCTGAAAAGCGCAGTGATCGAAGGAAATCCGCTCACCATCAACGGCCAGTTCATTCCCAGCGTTGGACCGTGGGCGTTTCAGGGAGCGAAACCCGGTGAGACGAGCGAGCTGTTCGATGCAGATGATGGATATTATCTCGCCCGACTGGACTCGTTGACGCCCGGCGGAACGCAATCTCTCGATCAGGCGAAGAACGACATCCGCACGCACCTCGTGCTTCAGAAGAAGATCGATGCTTTGCTACCGCAGGCGCGCAACTTCGCGAAGGTGGCTGCGGGGAGCAGCCTGGAATCAGCGTCCAAGTTGATGGGAATGCAGCTGACGAATACCAAGTACTTCACTCGTGTCACCGGGACTCAGGAGCTGGCGCAGGCGCCGGAAGCCGTCGGCGCGGCGTTCACGCTGCCGCTTCATGTCGTCGGCGAGCCAATCCGCGGCCTGGCCATGGTCGTCGTCGAGCGCGTCGACAATCGAATTCCAGCCAACCGCGCTGCATTCGACGCGCAAAAGGCGGCATTGAAACAGCAGGCGATGCAGCAGCTCAGACAGCAGCGGGTCACCGAGTTCCTCACCAACCTCAAGGCCGTCGCCAAGATCGACGATCGCCGGAAGCAGGTTGAAGCGAGCTCGAGGCAGGTTAACCAGTAAACGGCAACGGCAACTGCCAGGGCAAGCTACCCGCTGCCCGCTACACGCTAAACGCCGTGAGCTGCAGGCGTAGGGACAGAGCTCGTGGCGTGAAGGGACTACCCGCTCTTCCTACGCAGCGCGGTCTATAATCACGCCGTCAGCCGTCCGCGGTGCGCGAAATCGAAAACTAACGGACCGACGTATTTCAGCGACCGGCGGAAGCGATCCCGCACGACCTGTCCCGTCGCAGGCAGCTGATGGCGAATAGCGTTCAGCGGGTAGCGGGTGGCTTGTAGTTAATCAGTTGCCGTACCCGAAACGGCGCACCAACCTCGCCTTACAAAAGACGCTTGGGCGGCTGTCTCTCGGCTTCTTCAGTGGTCCGTCGACGCTCAAGATCAGCAGCAGTCAACCGCGATGGCGCCTCAGGCGGATTCGACTCAGAGGTGACCTCGCGCGTCGCGTCGTTGATGTTCTTCTTGAATTCCCGGATGCCCTTGCCCATCGAGCCGGCAATCTCGGGGATCCGCTTCGCGCCGAACAGAAGCAGGATCACCACCATGATTATCAACAGCTCGGGGAAACCCAGATTGCCGAACATGGAAGACTCCTAGAAAAGCGAACGCGCTATGAGGTAAGCGATCAGTACACCCAACAAGCTCAAAAGTGACACGTCCAGTGCGATTGGGCCGAGGGCAAACTTGATAATAATCAAATTCACCGGCAACGGTCCGATCGAAGGCGTGACGCCCGTTGTAAAGAATTCTTTCGCCGCGCCGGGCGGAAGGAATCGCCTTCCCACCTGCGTCAGCAGCCCACCCGTCACGAAACCGGCGGCCAGAATCAAAGCGTGAAACATGGACCCGCGTCTGCTATGACCCCGGGGCGGTGGCGGCATTATGAGTGTCTCTCCATGACGTAGGAAATTGACGCTGTCAGCATCTGTCGCGCTATAGTGTCCGGCAATTCGGACAAGGCGTCGTTCGCAAGCTCCGCAAACTGCTCGCCTTTCTCTCTGGCGTACTCGAAGCCGCCGCTGTCTTCGACGATGCGCACGACTGCCGCAATTTGCTCGTCGGTAGCGTTTTCACTCTCGAAGAGGCGCTCGACCTCCTTCCGCGACGCGGGCGTCATGTCACGCAAGGCGTGGATCAGCGGCAGCGTGACCTTGTGCTCGCGCAGATCGAGGCCCGACGGCTTGCCCGTCGTCTCCTTTTTCTCGAGGTAGTCGAGCAAGTCATCGGTGATCTGAAAAGCCATGCCCAGATTCTCGCCGAATGCACCGAGCGCGTCGCGATAACGCCGCGCACCGGACAACGCGCCGAGCTCGCACGCGGTCCGCATCAGCGACGCCGTTTTTGAGCGGATGAGATCGTAGTACTCGCGCTCAGTAAACCGCAGCGGATCAGTCACCGCAAGCTGGCGCATCTCGCCGAGCGTCATCTCGGTCGACGCGCGTGTGAGCGCCTGCAACGCCTCGAGACTTCCAACACCGACCAGGTGCGTCAGCGCCGTGGAATAAAGGAAATCTCCCATGATTACGGAGATCTGATGGCTGAATAGCGCGTTCACCGTCGGCATTCCGCGACGAAGCGCTGAATGATCGACGGCGTCGTCGTGGACCAGTGTCGCGAGGTGAATGAGCTCGAGACTGGCGGCGAGCGTTACCGCCTGATCTTCAGGTTCACCGGCCGTTTCACTGGACAGCAGCAGCAGCGTCGGGCGGAACAACTTTCCGCGCATCGTCAGCAGGTGAGCGCTCACCTGACCGACCAACGGGAGATCGCTGGCGACGATGTTCGCCATCGCGCGCGTGACGCTATCGAGTTTCTCGCGGACCGGAACCTGAATCGCCTGGAGACTGGATGCACGAGGCGCCGTCATGTTCACTCTGTCTTTATCCGCTGCGGCGCTCTCGCGCGTGTTCAGCGTCCGGGAATCCGGTGCGCCGGATGTCACTTCGTCGCGGCCTTGGTCATTTGCTTCAGCCGCTTGGCAACATCGCGGAAATCGATATCGATCGCGAAGACACGCTGATAATATGCCGCGGCATCACGCGGCTTCTTGCTTCCTTCCGACGCAAAGCCAAGCAGGTAGAGAACGCCGATCAGATCCTCGTCCTCCATTCCAGGCTCGCGGAGCGCGCGACCGAGAACAGTGACGGCCGTGTCGAAATCATTCTTGTCGATGAAGCACTGTCCGAGCGCCTCATAAGCGCGAATTCTCTGCGTAGCACCACGCAGGGCCTTCTGGAACTCCGCGATAGCCTCCTCGATGAGTCCCATCTCCTTGTAGGCGATGCCAAGGTCGTAGTGGCTGTCGAAATCCTCTTCGTCGACATTCGCGGCGACACCGGCCTTGAACTTCTCGAGCATGTCCGTGAAATCCGCCTCTTCGCCCTCCGGACGATTGCGATCCTCCTCGGCGACCATGCGATACGAGCGCGGGCCTCTCTCCTCGCGCAGCCAATCCGCCAGATCGACGAAGTTGTCGACGGGCTGCTGGGGAGTGTTCGCCTTCGGCGTCGCCGGACGCGGGACTTCGGCTGGCGGTGTGACGACGCGCTGACCAGCGCGCGGCGACGGAGCCTTGGCCTTGGGCCGCTGGCGCATGAACGGATTTACCGCGGGACGCTGCGCCGGTGGAGCGATTTCCTCACGCGCAGGGGTCTTGCCTTTCTTGGGCTTAGGCCGCGTGATCCTTAGCTGCTGAACGAGCTTGGGCTTGGTCAGCTTCGGCGCTTCCTCCTCCTCCTCCTCCTCCTCAGGCTCCTCGAACCCCGGCTCGTCCTCAGGCTCCTCTTCGGCGACCGGCTCAGGCGCTTTTCGTGGAGTCTGTTTCCGCGAGCTTCGCGCGACCGGAGTGGGCTCGGGTTCGGCCTCGTCTTCGACCTGCTCGACCTGTTTTTCTACGACCTCCGGTTCGGCATCTGGGAGATCTTCGATTGCTTCCTCGCTCTCGGCTATACGCGCGTGCGTATCGTGCGCGCGGGTGTCCTGCGCAACCGCTTCGTGAACGTGCGCCGCTTCGGACTGCGGCTCATGCGCGTGTAGCTCGGGGTGTTCGATGCCCAGGTCGATCGACTCCAGCATCGGTATGTCTTTCGGAGTCAGAGTGCCGGGGTCTTCGAGCTGCGAGCTCGCTCCCGCCAGCGGATCGGCGCCGTTGTCACCGATGTCGTGGACGAAGAAGCGATCGTCCTCGAGAATGTTCAGCCCGGCGAGGGGATCCTCGTCCAGAAGGGGCTCACCTAACCCCGGCTCACGCGGCGCCTGTCGTTCTTCACCGGCAACCCTTGCCTGTGCTTCTTCGGTGGCAAGAGCTTCCATTTCGTCGGCAGCGGCCTGCGCCTCCAGCTCTTCCCGGGCGGTAGCGACTCCCGGATCGATGGCGAAATGGCTCATGTCAGCCGCCGATTCGAGACCTTCGAGCGGAGCCACGTTGTCATCGTCGTTGATCGAGAGGTCGAACGCGGGCTCGATCTCGAGTGAGGACGGCGAAGGCTCGGGTTCGGCCAGCGAAGTCGTCTCTATCTCCAGCGCCGGGAGCGGCTCCTCGGGCGAAAGCTCGATGTCGGGGAGCGTCTCGAACTCGGGCGACGGCTGGACGTGCGGTGGCGTCTGGGGGCGCTTCGGCGGCTCCGCTGCGCGTGTAGCCTGTTTGGGTCCGTCGAGTTTGGGGCGCGGCTTGGCGGGCGAACCGCCGACGTCGAGGAACACCAGCCCACCCGAATCCCTTTTCACCGGAGTCTTGGAGCGACGCGGCTCGATGTTCGGATCGAGGCTGTGGATCCTTTGCACAGTCGCCTCCGCCTCGGCGGCACGCCCTTCCGAGTCCAGAGATTCGTGGAGGATCTGCAGCTGCTCGATAGCTTCGGCGTTCTTGCCGGCCTTGGCTAGCTGGTCGGCCAGCATCAGGCGGATGTCGTCCTGACCGGGACAGAGGTCGGCGAACTCCTGGAGCGCCTTGAAGGCGTCGGTGTCCTTTCCGGCGCGATGCATCCGGTCGGCGAACTCGAGGAAGTTCTTTTTGGCGTCGCTGTTGAAGCCCTTTTTCGCCGAGATTTTGCCGAGCTTGTAGTAGATCTGGTGCCGGGCCGGGGCGTGGCGGAGAATCTTGTTGCAGAGGGCGATGGCGTTGTTCAGGTAGCCGCCATCGGTGTAAAGATCGACCGCCTGCTCGTAGTAATTGACGGCCTGGTCGGTCTTGTTCAGCCGCAGGTAAAGGTCGCCGACGCGGTTGTAAACCGTGACGTCGCGATCCTCCTGACCTTCCGTCTGCCCGATGATCTGGAGATAGACCTCGAGCGCCTTATCGAACTGCTTCTTCTGCTCGAATTCGGCAGCCTTTTTTTTCAGCTTTTCGACGTTAGACATGTAGGGCGGCCGGGCATTGAATTACCCGGTAGGCACTACCTCCGGGGGACGAACGATCAAGTTACCTAGGTTTTCGTAGGGGTGACAAGGCGCGCCTGCCCTCCACGTCCCGACACAAAGACGTGCGCCATACCAGTATGGCAACTCTCGCACATCCCCTATGGCAAATAGCGCCAGATCGGCTGAAAAACCGGGTGCAATCTGCCCGGTTTCGCCGGCCAGGCCAAGAGCGGCGGCGCCGTTCACCGTCACCGCGGTCAGGGCCTCAGCCATGCTCATTCTGAGCTGACTGACACCCAAAGTCAGCATCAATGGAAAGTTAACGGTCGGCGACGTCCCGGGATTGAAGTCGGTCGCGAGCGCGACCGCGGCTCCGGCGTCGATCAACGCGCGGGCGGGCGCCTGTTTCGCCTTCCCCAGGAAGAGCATGGTGCCAGGAAGTAGGGTAGCGACCGTGTCCGATCCAGCTAGGGCCGCCACGCCTTTCTCGGAGATCGCGGCCAGATGGTCAGCGGACGTGGCGTTGAGCTCGGCGGCCAACTCGGCGCCCCCACCCGGCTTCAGCTCGTCGGCGTGGAGCTTGAGGCCTAGCCCCGCGCGTCGTGCTGCCTGGAGGATGCGGCGAGTCTCATCGATCGTGAATACTCCCGGCTCGCAGAACACATCCGCAAATCGCGCGATGCCCTGCGCGACTACCCTGGGCAGCAGCTCGTCGGTCAGCATGTCGAGATATTCCGCACGCCGCCCATCGCCGGTGCGATAATCGTGGGGAATCTCGTGCGCGCCCATCCACGTCGCGACAATGCGCAAAGGGAAATGCTCGGCAAGCCGGCCAATCACCCGCAACGCCTTGAGCTCGTCCTCTACCGAGAGACCGTAGCCGCTCTTGATCTCCAGCGTCGTCGTTCCATACGACATGAGGTCGCGTATGCGCGGCGCCGCCAGATCGTACAGTTCCTGCTCACCGCGGTCGCGGAAGTCGCGCACCGATGCGTGAATTCCTCCACCGCGCGACGCGATCTCCATGTAGTCGAGTCCGGCCGCGCGCTGCTCATGCTCCTCGAATCGAGCTTTGCCAAACACGGCGTGGGTGTGCGAATCGACGAGACCGGGCGTGAGCACGAAACCGCGGCAATCAACGACTTCGGCGGTTTCATACGCGGGCTCGAGATCACGGGTGGCCCCGATCGCGGCGATGCGCCCGTCACTAACGGCAACAGCGGTGTGCCGAAGAATGCCGACGTCGCACATCTCGACGCCTTTTCGCGCGCGCGGAGGGCCGGCGCAGGTTATGACCTGGGCGGCATTTACGAAGAGAAGGTCTTTCAATTTTCTCTCGTTCCTCACCCTACCACCGGCATCGTTCGAGCTGGCGTAGCCATAACATCCAGCACTCTCGAGAACCGAATCGGCGCCTGCGCCTCCCCCCGGCACGCGTAGTAGCACGCATTGCAGTCGATCGGCTCGTATTTCTTGTACTTCGTCCAGTGAAAATCGGCGGGAAAATCCGGGCAGCGCTTTACCATTCCGAGCGGATTCACGTGAATGGTTCGCATTCCCGAGCGACACGGCTCCGTGATCTCGCCGCGAACGTAGCGCGGAATCTGTTCCAGATAGTAATCCGAGTTGGTGATAACGCCGCGGTGTTGTCGCTTGAATGCGAGAATCTCTTCGATCGCGGTCTCGAGCTCACCCCTCTCGCGATCGATGATGCCGTCGCGATTGCCGTTCTTGTTATCAGTGTAGCAGCTGAAGTTGACGCCGCAGCCGAGGCTGCGCGCGTGTCTCACGATCGGCATGAGCTGATCGAGATTGTCACGCTTGATGACCGTATTGAAACGAATGCCGCTGATTCCTATCTCGCGCATCCGAGGCACGGTGCGCATGATCTTCGCGCTCAGACCAGGGATTCCACGTGCGTTGTCGTGACGCTCATCCAGATAATCGAGCGAGATGTTGAACTGGTTTATTCCCGCCTTCCAGAGCGAGCGCGCCCGCTCAGGTGACAACATCCCCCCGTGAGTGAGGAGCGTCATGTACTTGAGGCGGACCGCCCGGTTGACGCTGGACACGAGATCCTCGAGGTCATGGTGAAGCGTCGGCTCGCCCCCAGTGAAAGTGATGACCATCGGATTGAAAAAACTCGCGCACTCGGCGAATGACTTCAGCTCGGTCGCTTTCGCTGCTGGATCAGTTTTCCAGTAATCGCAGAAACCGCAATGCGCATTACAGCGCATGGTTACTTCGAAACTCACCAGCACCGGTCTCCGCGTAACGGTGAGAAACGCGTATTTCGCCAGGAAGATCGGTACGTGCCAGGGCTTGAACTCGCTCGTGAGCATCAGAGTACTGATTCGATGGCCGCTTCCCGCATCCCGCATCCCGCATCCCGCTTCATCTGTCGATCATCGGCAGGTGCAGTCCGTGCTTGCGCGCAGTGTCGACTGCCACCTCGTAACCAGCGTCGGCGTGGCGGGCGACGCCGGTGCCCGGATCGTTGGTGAGGACGCGCTCGAGACGCACTCGCATCTCCGGCGTACCGTCGGCGACGATGACCTGGCCCGCGTGCAGCGAATTCCCGATCCCGACTCCGCCGCCATGATGAAAAGAAACCCAGGACGCGCCACTGGCGACGTTGAGCATCGCATTGAGAAGCGGCCAGTCGGCAACCGCATCGGTTCCGTCACGCATTCCCTCAGTCTCGCGGAACGGCGACGCTACGCTCCCGGTGTCGAGATGGTCGCGACCGATGGCGATTGGGGCGGAGATGTCTCCAGAAGCCACGAGATCGTTGATGGCAACGCCGAACTTTGCCCGGTCAGACTGTCCGAGCCAACAGATGCGAGCGGGTAGCCCCTGGAACTTGATTCTTTGCTGGGCGAGCGAGATCCAGCGGCGGAGATGCTCGTCGTTTGGGAACAACTCGAGCGCGAGGTCGTCGGTGCGCTTGATGTCCTTTGGATCTCCCGAGAGCGCTACCCATCGGAAGGGACCTTTGCCCTCGCAGAAGAGTGGCCTGATGTACTCCGGCACGAAGCCCGGGATGTCAAACGCGTGGGTCAAACCCGCATCGAACGCCACTGTGCGAATGTTATTGCCGTAGTCGAAGGTGACGGCGCCGCGCTTCTGCATCTCCAGCATCGCAGCGACGTGCTTCACCGCCGACGCGGTCGAGCGCTTCACATACTCCTGTGGGTTCTTGTTTCGCAGCTCGAGCGCTTCTCCCAACGTCATGCCGGCCGGCACGTAACCGTTCAGCATGTCATGCGCGCTGGTCTGGTCGGTGAGAATATCCGGAGTGACTCCACGCTCCACGAGCGCTGGCAGGATTTCGGCAGCGTTGCCGAGCAAGCCGACGGAGAGCGATTCACCAGCGCGCGTCGCCTCGGCAATGAGATTCAGTGCCTCATCGGTCCTGGCGCTTTTGCGATCGAGGTAGCGGGTCTCCAGTCGCTTGTCGATCCGCGACTCATCCACTTCGATCACGAGCGCGGCCGCGCCCTGCATTGTAGCAGCAAGAGGCTGGGCGCCCCCCATCCCTCCAAGTCCCGCGGTGAGAACAAAGCGGCCACGGAGACTCCCGCCAAAATGTTTTTGCGCTACCGAGCCAAGCGTCTCGTAAGTGCCCTGTACTATTCCCTGAGAGCCGATGTAGATCCACGAGCCGGCGGTCATCTGGCCGTACATCATCAGGCCCTTTCGCTCCAGCTCGCGGAAGTGGTCCCACGTCGCCCAGCGTCCGACAAGATTGCTGTTGGCGATGAGAACCCGCGGAGCTCCGACGTGAGTGCGAAACACACCGACGGGTTTGCCGCTTTGCACGAGTAGAGTCTCATCGTCGCCGAGATTTTTCAGCTCGCGAACGATCGCGTCGTAGCAATCCCAGTTCCGCGCGGCCTTCCCCGTACCACCGTAGACAACCAGATCGGCCGGACGCTCCGCCACTTCGGGATCCAGATTGTTCATCAGCATCCGAAGGGCCGCTTCCTGCTGCCAGCCCTTGCACGAGAGCGCCGTTCCACGTGGCGCGCGAACGGCTCCGCGTTCTCGCGCGGCGGCCTCGAACGCTTTCCCATCGTAGGGCACTCTCAAATCGGTCATATCGGAGATCCGATGTCGGCGAACTTCCCTGCCGATACCGCGGACATCAGTGCGGCGATGTCAGCGCTCAGCACCCGGTCGGTCTCGAGCCTCGGCACGATGTCGCGGACGCGCTCGTGCGCCGTGCGCACACCCTTTCCCGGACGCAGCGGCGCTCTGAAATCGATGCCCTGCGCACCGCACATCAACTCGATGGCGAGAATATTCTCGACGTTGCGAAGAACGCGCCTCGCTTTCCATGCGGCGCCCATCGCCATCGGCACGACATCTTCCTTGCTGCCGTCGGTTGGAATCGTGTCTACGCTCGCCGGATGAGAGAGGACTTTGCATTCGCTGGCCAGCGCAGCGGCCGTGACCTGCGCCATCATGAACCCCGAGTTGACTCCCGCGTCCTCGGTAAGGAATGGCGGCAGACCATGATTGAGGTCCGGATGTACCAGTCGATCGATGCGGCGCTCGGCGATGGTCGCGAGGTGGGTCAAAACAATTGTGAGGAAATCGAGAGCCATCGCCACCGTGAGCCCGTGAAAGTTGCCGCCGCTCAGAGTCTCGCCATTCTCGAATACGAGAGGATTGTCGGTGGCTGCGTTGAGCTCGCGTGAGATGGCTTGGTCTATCCAGTCCAGGGCGTCGAGCACCGGACCGTGCACCTGCGGCATGCAGCGTAGTGCGTAAGGATCCTGCACTCGCGGGTCACCGTGCCGATGCGCTTCCCTGATCTCGCTGCCCGCCAGCAGGTCACGCAATAGCGCGGCTGATCGCTTCTGACCTACCTGTCCGCGAGCGTCGTGGATGCGTTCATCAAACGCGACCGGTGTGCCCATTAGCGCCTCCAGCGACATCGCGCCGGCGACGTGCGCCGTCCGCCATAATGCGCGTGCATGGACGAGTGCAATCAGCGCGACTCCGGTGTGCGCCTGCGTCCCATTGATGAGAGTGATGCCTTCCTTGGGACCAAGTATGACTGGTTTCGCGCCGATTTCAGTGAGGATTGCCGCTGCTTCGCTCTCGCGATCGCCCTTGATCAGCGCTCCCTCGCCGATCATCGCGAGGGCAAGGTGCGCCAGAGGCGCCAGGTCACCACTCGCTCCAACGCTGCCCTGCTCGGGTATCGGCGGATAGACGTCGGCGTTCAGCATCTGCAGCAGCACGTCGACCAGCTCGGGCCGCGCACCAGAGAATCCCTTGGCGATCACGTTAGCGCGGAGCAACATCATCGCGCGCACTTCTGGTTCCGGCAATCTGTCGCCAACTCCCGCCGCGTGGCTGCGCACGAGGTTCACCTGGAGCTCGGCGAGCTTTTCCGGGGGTATCGCCACTTCTGAGAGTTTGCCGAAACCAGTGGTGACGCCATACACGACTTCGTTTCTCTTCACGATGTCGTCGACCACGGCGCGGGTGCGCAACATTCGCTGCCGCGCTCTGGGGGATAGCTCTACGCGACGTCGACCGACCGCGACGGCGTAGGCTTCAGCGACGGATAGTGTATCGCCGTCGATGAGAAGCTTCTCGGTCATTGAGAAGTCAACGTCAGCGCGTTACTGGACGATAAGTCGATTTGTCATAGTTGAATTTTAGATCGGGCTCCGCGTTGAGGGCAATGAAGAAGTTGAACGCGAAGTTTCCGTTCGGCGCTTGTGTAAAGCCGAATATCGCCTTCCAGTCGTGCAGCTCCCGCTGCAGCGCGACAGTGTGACTTCCGAATTTGTGCGCCGCGAAATCGTAGTTGGTGGTCCAGGTGCCTGCCCAGCTGGGAGTCAGATGGAAATTCATCGACGACTGCAGGTTGTCCCGCGGGGGCACACGAATGAACGGCGTTCCTCCAGTAACCGTTCCCGGCTGGAGCCCACCATTCACGATCGCCGATTCGCGCTGCACGCAGTCCTCGAACAGGATCACGTTCGACTCCACACCCGCGCACCGCGCCTCAGGACTATTCTCGATGATGATTCCATTACCGGTGGGAGGACGCTGCCTGCTGTAGGTGTATTGAAGCGTCGCCGACCATCCCTGACTCGGTGGAATCGAGTATTGACGGTTCCGCGCCTGAATGCCCGCCACCGGCGTGCCTGCCACGGCACCAGCGAGAGCGTCGTCCGAGCTGGGCTCGAGCCGCTCGATCTGCGGATTCCGTTGCGGCACAGCGCGACCGAACACACGGGTGATCGCGCCGAAGATTCCCGACTGCGAGTTGAGAGTGACGCCGGCGTCGAGACCCTCGAAGAACGGCTTGAACTTCGCCGTATCGCTCAGCACGTCGCCCTGATACAACGAGTAGCGAATGTTGCTGCGGAACCCTGGAAGCAGGTCGGTGAGGATGTCAGTACTGATGGCGTCGGTCACCCATCCCGACTGATGGGTCTTTCGCGCTCTCTCGAAGTCGTAGGAGAGTGGAGTGAAGTTCATCGAGAGAATCTTGATTTTCTGCGGCTCGGCGCCGTTGGTAGTGTCACTGGATGAGAGCTTTGCCTCCAACACGTGTGAGAACCCGAGCGTTATCCGGTTCTGCGCCAGAGCGCCGAGGTAGCTGGGCCTGCTGATGTTCAGCGCACGGAGATACTCGTCGCTGATATCTCCCGTCGGCGCGTAGTTATAGGTCAGAATCGGTGTGATCGAGTGGCGGAAGCGACTCACAGGTCCGAAGCCCGGAAACAGCGAGAAGAGCGTGGGCGTCGCGCTCAGGGAGAAAATCGGACGCTTCGACTGGTGAACCCAGGTGCCGCCGTTCTGCTCCGTGCGGAGCCAGAAGCCATGGCCATCGACGTTGGAGAACGACACCGATGGTGTCAGTTTCAGCGAGCTTTGGAGGAAGCTGGGCAGCGTGATACCAGTCTGCCAATCGAGCTCACTCGAAAACGTTTTCGCAAAGACTCGCGGTGTCACTATCGACGAATCGTGCACGTCGTGAATCGGGATCGTCGTCGGCGAGTTGCCTTCGCGATCGCTGAGAGTGAACGAGTTGGACCAGGTAAAACCGCCGATTCGCACCGGAGTGGAGAATCCGGAGTGCGTATCCCGAACGTTGACTTTATTTTTTACGCTGTCGGGCTGGCCGAACGCATTGGTAGTGTAGCGATACGCGAATTCGGCCCCTTGGTCGGCATTCAGTGTCTCGTTGGTGGTGAAGTTGAACTGAGGCGTCCAGTCGAGCCAGGAAACCGGTGACAGCGTCGGGACGGTGATACTGAAGTTCGGGAACGTCCTCTCGACTTCGCTGCGACCGGGGTGCTGTGACATCGAGCCGCCGAGGGCGAGACTCGCTGGGCCGATCTTGGTGTCGTAGTTGGCGCTCGAGGAAATCGTGGCCAGCACCGACGCCGGATTGAACGAAGTATTCCGCTGAACGAAGGTGTTGGTGACGTAATTCACGTTCGTTCGGAAATGCGTTTCCTGCGAGAAATCCTGAGAGTGGGTCCAATTGATCGCCGTATTGGACGATCCGTCGCGCTGATTAAGCTGGGAAATCGCAAAACGCCCGGTCACGAACCTGTCCAGCCACCTATACTGCATGTCCGCATTGAGACGGGTCCAGCCCGGATCACCCTCGGTCGGCCGGCTGCCGCTGCGCCAGTCGAGCGCGAATTGCGCGTCGAGGTAATCGCTGATCGCGAAATAATAGCCGAGGTTTTCCAGGTGACGACGGTAGCTCGGACTGTTGCGGAATATCTCGCTCAGGCCGAAGCGCGGCGTCAGAATGCCGCTCCGCCGTCCGGAGCGCATGTCCTGGAAGATGAACGGCAGCCACATCACCGGCACTTCGCCGATGTACAGAATCGCAGGACGTGCGACCATGATGTGCTTGGTGACCATCTTGATCTCGTTCGACCTGAAGTGGTAATCGGGGATCGAGTCGTCGCAGCTGGTAATGGTGCCGCTGCGCACGTAGAACGCGGTCTCGCGGCCGCGTGTGGTGTCGCTGACGAACGCCGCTTCACGACCATGGACGAGCCAGTTCTGGCCGGTCTCGGCGATCTGGGTACTGATCTCGGTGACGAGACCCTTGTGCAACTCAAGGTTGTACCGCATCTCGCCGCGGGCAATTACGTCGGCCGCCTGTTGTTGCGGATCGCGGAGAATGACGGTGTCCCCGCGCGCGACTATGAGCTTGGTTGAATCACTGTATATGATGCTGTCGCCGACGAGAACAGTCTGCTCGCGGTTGACCGCGGCCTTACTGCCCTCGAGTTGCAGCGTGTGGGTCCGCGCGTCGAAAACCGCCTTATTCCCCTGATACCTCGTCGGCGTGTAACCCGCGCGCTTCATCAGCTCCTGCATCACTGAATCCGCTTCGTTCCATTTGACGAGTTCGCGCACCGAGGAGGAATCGGCCTTCGTGCTGTCACGTCGCGTTGTGTCCGCGCGAGCGCGGAGGGTATCGACGCGGGTCGGCACACCCTTCACCTGCGCCAGTACTGGTGAGTGTGCGACAACCGAGAACAGCCCGACGAGCACCAAGACCCCGCGCATCGTCAGGCAGGCGCTCCCGCATTGTGGGGATGACCAGCTTCTTCGTCGAGTCTGGCGTGACGCTTCTCGCGCTTGCGCCAGGCGAATTGGGCCACGATCACACTCAGCTCGTACAGGAAGTAAAGCGGGATGGCTAACGCGAACAGAGAGTATGGGTCCGCGCCGGGAGTAATGAAAGCCGCGGCGACCAGACACACGACTATCGCGTGTCTCCTGTACCTGGAAAGAAACTGTGGCGTGACAATCCCGAGGGCCGTCAACGCCAGAATAGCGATAGGGACCTCGAACACCGCTCCGAATGCGAGGCACATGCTGATCGCGAAATCGAAATACTCTGTCGCCGAGATCATTGGCGTCAGTGCCGTCGACTCTATGCTCATGAGAAAGCGCAGCGTCAGCGGCAGCACCACGAAATAGCTGAGGGCGACGCCGGCCAGAAACAGCGCCACCATCGATGCGACAACCGGCACGACGATCTTTTTCTCGTGCGCGTAGAGCGCGGGAGCGAGAAATCCCCATAACTGCCCTACTACTACCGGTGAGGCCAGGATGATCCCCAGCACCAACGACGCGTTGAGCAGAATGTGGAAGGAGGTGCCTGGGTGGGTGTAAATCAGCTTCTGCCCGTGCAGCAACGGCAGGATCGGGCGCTCCAGGACTCTGATGATGTCCAGCTTGGACAGCAATACGAACGCGACGATGACGCCGATGACGACAGCACCCGCCACCCAGAAGAGCCGCTTACGCAGCTCCTCCAGGTGATCCAGGAACGGCATCTCCTGGCCCGGAGTCTCAGTCATCGCCTCCCGCCTCCCGCCTTCCCGCTTCCCTTTTATTTGATCGACTGCAAACGCTCATCGGCGAGGGCAGCCTCGTCGGAGCGGGGGAAGCGTTTGATGATTTCCTGGAATAAGGCCTTGGCAGCAGTAGTCTTTTTTGCTGACTGCATTTGCAGAGCGCGCTTGTACATCGCGGTCGGAACCCGCGGTGAGTTCGGGAATCTGGTGATCAGCGCCGCGTACTGCTGATCGGCCGCCTCCGGATTCCGCTCGGCGGTGAAAGCCTGGGCGGTGAAGAACATCGCCTCCGGCACCAGGTCAGAGCGGGGATACTTGGTGATCAGCTCGCTGAACGCTGCGCGCGCCGACACATTGCCGCCTTTGAGAAGCTGGTCGCGGCCGGCCTGGAGCAACTGCGCCGGGCCAGGTCCACTCACGGGCGCCGCGCCCGCCGAGGCGCTGTCCGTTACCTGCGAAGGATCGACCTGGGCGGTTTTCTCCTCGACAGCCGCGCGCATGTCGCGGAGCTTCTGCTCGCTCTGGCCGCTCAAATCCTGGAGCTGCGAGATGTCTTCTTTCATCGCGGCCAAATCGGCTTCGTTCGCGGTGCGCATGCTGTTCATCCTTCTGCTCAAAGCATTGATCGAGTCGTTGAGCGTGCGCACCGTTCTGGTCACCTCGACGAGATAGGCGCGCTGCACCGAATCCGATGCATTCGAGGTTGCGCGGGTCCCTACTATGTCCTGCTGCAGCTTGTCGAAATCGGACTTCGTCGCGAAAAAGCAGCTGGCGCACACTAACGGAATAATTACCGCGGCCAGAGCACGCATTTGACCCCGGCCGGTTCGGACGTTGTAAACGTCAACTGCACGTTGTTTAATCATTGCGAATATGTCCCTACTTCCGGATTTGCCAGTATAGGCGACCACGCAGCGAGTCTCGCACCCTTGGCATGGGTGAGCTGACGCGCGCGGCCGGTCTCGGTGTCGAGAATCCACAACTGCTTGTCACCACCACGCGAAGATGTGAAAACGAGATGCCGCCCATCGGGAGCCCAGGACGGATCCTCATTCTCACCTTCGCTGGTGAGCTGCTTCGGGGCGCGGTCACGCAAATCGATCGTCCAGATCTGGAAGTTTCCATTCTGTTGCTCGTATGCGACCGCGCGACCGTCGGGAGACCAGTCAGGACTCGCGCGATAACTGCGCACGCCTGGGGTGTAGGGAGTGAGCAGCTGAACGTTGGAGCCGTCCGCATCCATAATATAAACCTGCGGGGAGCCCGACTTTCCGGAGATGAAAGCGATCTTGGTGCCGTCCGGGCTGTAGGAAGGCGAAGTGTTGTCCGTGCCTCTGCCAATGGTGATTCGCCGCGGCGCGCTCGAGTCGAGCTCCGACAGCACGAGGTCCGTTCCATTGCCGGTCCCCTGTGCGTACAGAATCGCATTTCCGCCGGGTTGATAAACCGGTGTGATGTTGAGACCCACACGGATCTGACTGATGCGGCGGGTCCGGCCCGTCCGCACGTCGAGCTCTTCCACCTGTGTTCCAGAGTTTCCGAGAACGGTGAACACCACGGATTCGCCGCCCGGCGACCAGGCAGGAGAGAGAGCGCCCTTACCCGTGGTAATCGCCCGCGTCTCCGCCCCATCACTGTCGATGATTTTGAGCTCGCCGTTGCTGACATAGGCGACTCGTGTCTGGGCGATACCACGCTTACCGAACGTCCACTGCTCGATCTGGTCGGAGATGCCGTGGAGCGCAAATCTCCAATCCCGGTCGCGCCGGTCGAACAGAAAATGCTCGGACTGCAGCAGCTGCCCTCTCGCGACGTCATAGGCCGCGACGTGCAGACCCTGCGACGTCGGCGTCATCCTCACCAGCAGCGCGGCGCCGAATTTCGCGACCAGCCCAAAGTTGATTTTCTCGCCGGCTGCAGGGACGAGGCTCGATACCGTCGAATAATCGAGATCGATGACGTTCATGCGGTCGCTGAAGTCGAGATCTCTCTGAACGATGACCCGCAGCGAGTCGCTATCGTCGTCTATCACAGGCAGCACAATCACGCCCGGCTTCGTACCCGCGCCGTAGTTCAGACCAAGTCGTACGCCGGTATTGGTGGTATCCTGCGCACGCAGACTCAGCGGCGCCAGGAAAGCGACGCTGAGCGCGAAGAGGGCCTGGACCCGTGTGAAGCGCGCAGCGCGGAACCTCATTTCAGGAACTCGGGATCGAAGCTGAACACCACAGGCAAGGCGTCATCGGGAAATCCGTCCGGCAAAGGCCCGAACGCGAGCGCACTGGCGGCTGCTTCGACAGCGCCCTGCGCCTCGAGATCGAAAGAAAAGTTGCCCGACCGTTTTATGAATTGGATGTCTGACACAGAGCCATCGCGATGGATCAGGAACCTTACCTCGGCCTTGAGACGCGCAGCAGGATTCCTGGGTTTGAATTTGATTGCAATCTGACGAACGATGTTGTTGAGATACCCTGGAAAAGCGAACTCGATCCCGTCCGTTCGCACTGTTGCAACGTCGTTTCCCTTCCCGCCTGTCGGTCCACCGCCGGCTTTCGGCGCTTCAGTCGCCGTCTTCTGATTGACCTTTGCATCAACCGGAGCGGTCACCTTTGCTTTCGGTGCCGTTTTCCCGGTCGTCGGTGTCGCAGTTTTCGCCGCTGCCTTCGGAGCGCCCGTACCGGTGCGCGGACTGGGCGCAGGTTTCACGCTACTTCGTACCGGTACAGGTGTTTCCTGAACGGTTGACGGAGAAGCAGCAGGCTGGGTAACGGCGGGAGTCGCCTTCGCCTCTCCGGATTTCACCTCACCAATCGCCCTTTCTCCCGGCGGAGCGGCCACGATGTTCACCCGATACATCGGTGGCAGCGCAACCGGCTTGCTCTGCCCGAGGGCGTAAAACAGGAGCGTCGCGACTGCGGCGTGGAAAATCGCCGAGAGTGTGAAAGGGCCAGCGAGCCCATTCTCCCGGCGCGCCACTATCTCGCCTCGGGTGGCTCGGCGACGAGCCCGATATCACCGACGCCGCTGGCTCTCATGATCGCCAGGACTTTCACCACCGTTCCGTAAGAAACTCCGTCGTCGGCGCGAAGATAAACTCCGCCGGTCCCGCGCCGCTGCGCCAGCGCCTTGAAGCTCGCCGAGAACTGATTGTAGGTGAGACGCGCATCATCGACGTAGATGGATCCTGCGCGATCGATGGTGACAGTGAGTCCGCTCTTCGACTCCAGCGGACGCGCCTGCGCTTTTGGCAGCGAGATGTCTACGCCGCCCTGCATCATCGGTGCGGTAATCATGAAGATGATCATCAGCAGCATCATCACGTCGATCAGACTGACGACGTTGATCTCTGCATTCAGCTGGAGACGGTCACGCCCCCGTCTGCGCCGCGGCATTAGCCAGAGCTCGCTGTGGCAATAGTGTGATGCGTCTCGATCATCAGATCATGCCCTCTCTCACCATCAACGCGATCAACTCGGAAGCGACACTCTCCAGCTCGCCTTCGATCTTGTTGAGACGCGCGGCGAAGATGTTGTACGCGAACACTGCCGGAATCGCGACGCTGAGTGCAGCCGCGGTGGCGATAAGGGCCTCCGCGACTCCCGGCGCAACCGCGCCGATGTTTCCCGAGCCCTTCGAGGCGATTCCGACGAACGCGTCTATTACACCCAACACGGTGCCAAGGAGCCCGATCAGCGGGCTGACCGAGCCTATCGTGGCGAGAGCCGGAACCCAGCGACCCAGGCGATCTCGTTCCGAGCTCGTCTCGGCATCCAGAACGAGCTGAAGCGCCTCTACCTGGGCGCTGCTGAAACGGGCGGATCGCTCCGACGTTCCGTGAAGAGCAGGCGTCGTCTCTTCGATGAAGCGCATCGCACGCTCCATGATCGTCGCCGGCGGACCACCGGATTCGCTCGCCAGCTGCGCGGCGCGCTCGAGCGTCGGCACGCCGGCAAAGTCGTGACTGTACGTGTACGTGATGCGCAGACCGCGACGCAGCTCGTACCATTTCGCGAAAATGATTCCCCAACTGATCAACGAGAGAATCACCAGAATGGTCAGGACGATTTTCGTGGCGCCGGTGGAGTTTGTGACTAGCTCCATCGGCGAGCTGGGGATCGCCTGCCCTGTTTGCAGAAAGAGAATCGGGATCAAACCTTCGCCCCGGCAATTCGGCCCGCGAACCACTCGTACGACATTGCGAGCCCTTCGGTCAGGTCCACTTCGGGCTGCCATCCGAGGACTGCCTTCGCCTTGTCGACGTTGACGAATGACTCTTGCTGCTCACCCGGCCGATGCGGCGCAAACTCGATCGGCGTATCGGTTCCTGCCACCTCCTGCAGCTTCTTCGCGATGTCCAACACGGGTGTGCCGACGCCCGTCCCGATGTTGAACGCGCGCGCGTCCAGCCTCGCCTTCTCCGGCAAAGGTTTGGTCGCCGCCAGCCATACAGCCCTCGCGACATCTCCAACGTAGACGTAATCACGGGTCTGCATGCCGTCGCCGAAAATGGTGAGCGGGCGGCCACTCAGAATTCTGCCGCAAAAAATGGCGACGACCCCAGCCTCTCCGTGCGGATCCTGTCGCGGTCCGTAAACGTTACCGAACCGAACGGCGACGGCATCCAGTCCATGAACGCGGCCATAGTACGCCAGGTAGTACTCGGTGCTCAGCTTGGATATGGCGTAGGGCGACTCCGGATCCTTTGGATAAACCTCGGCGTTGGGCGGAGTATTGAAGTCACCGTAGAGAACGCCACCCGTCGACGTGAACACGATGCGCGCCTTCGCGCCCGCTGCTCTCACCGACTCCATAAGGTTGAGCGATCCAAGGATGTTGATCGTTGCGTCCTTGACAGGGTCGGCGACGCTTTTTCTGACATCTATCTGCGCGGCCAGGTGAGCAACTACATCGAAATTGCCTTCCCGCACCAGCCGGGCGAAGTCGGCGCTGGTCACACTGATCTGGTGAAACGTCGCCTTGCGGGGGACGTTCTCACGTTTGCCGCTCGCGAGATCGTCGGCGATCTCAACCTGGAATCCCTTCTCGAGAAACAGGTCGGCAACGTGGGAGCCGATAAAACCGGCTCCGCCGGTAACCAGAATTCTTGGCAATGTGGACTTAGTCTCCTTTCGTGACGTCGTCGGTTCGAGTGCCTTCCAGCGCGAACAGGTACCGCGCAGCATCTACCACCGCGAGACCACGCCCGTTTGCCGCTGCCGCTTTGAGTCGAACGCTTGGCTCGTGCAGGAATTTGTTCATCAATGATTTCGAGAAGTGCTCGATTGCGTCGGCCTGTTCAGGCGAGAGCGGACCGAGACGGCGGAATGCTGCTGCAAGTTCCGCACTGCGGAGCCTGTCCATCTCTTCCCTGAATTCTCTGACGACCGGAACCGCGGCCAGGCCCGCCGCCCAATCCCAGTATTTCTGGGCCTCGTCAACGATGACAGCGCGAGCCGCTGGAACGTCTTCTTCCCTTCGTTCCAGGTTCGCCGCAGCCGCGGCGCGTAGATCGTCGAGGTCGTAGAGAAATACGTTGTCGAGCTCCCCCACCGCGGCTTCAACATCCCGCGGCAACGCGATGTCGAGAATGCAGAGTGGCCGGTCGCCGCGCGCCTGCAACGCGGCGCGAACCCGCTCCACTGTGACAACCGGATGCGGCGAGGCCGTGGAGCAGATCATCACATCGACGTCGCGCAAAGAATCCCAACACTGATCGTAGTGCATCGCGGTTGCGCCGTGCCTGTCCGCCAGCGATTGCGCCCGCTCGTGGGTCCGGTTGGCGACGATCGCGACGTACACTCCCTCCGAGAGCAGACACTCGAGAGCAATCTCAGCGACATCGCCAGCTCCGAGCACCATCGCACGTCTGCCACCAAGACCACCGAAAATCTTCTTCGCCAACTGAACCGCCGCCGAGCTTACTGAGGCAGCACCCCGGCCGATTCCTGTCTCTTCGCGCGCGCGCGACGCCGCCTGAAGCGCGCTCTGAAACATTCTGTTGAGAATCGGCCCCGACTCGGCGCGGCACTCTTCCCAGGCGCTTTTCACCTGGCCCTGGATCTGGGCTTCGCCAAGAATCATCGAGTCGAGTCCGGCAGCAACGCTGAACAAGTGCGAGGTCGCCTCGCGATCCCTGCGGACGTACTCGAATTCGGCTATGTCATTACCGAGGCGGTCCGACAGCAGGCCGGAGATGTGTGCCGCGGCCGATGTGCTCTCCTCCACCGCGTAGATCTCGGTGCGGTTGCAGGTGGAGAGAACCACGCCCTCCCGTATCAGCCCGCTTCCTCTGAGTCTCGCCAACGACTGAAGCGCTTCCCATGGCCTGAAGGCCAGCTTCTCCCGCACCTCGATTGGTGCGGTGGTGTGGCTCACACCGACGACTATCAGCGCCACGAATCCATTTTCTCTTTGAAGGAACCATTCTCAACCGACTCGCAGAAGTCTTCGCCGAGCAGGTTGTTCGAGGCAGTTCGCCAGGTATCGTCGCCGCGCTTGATCGAGTCCGATCTCAAACCTCGCAGCACGGAAACCGCCTGCTCGTAACGCGCGTCGAAGCGCTCCGCGATCGCGTCGCGAATTCGCGCGGCAGCGCCGGGTACTCCGCCCGATGAAACTGCGATCGTGATGTCGCCGGAGCGGTGCACAGCCATAGTGTGAAAATTTCCTTCGTCAGGATAATCGGTGATGTTGACGAGCTTGCCGCGCGCGTTCGCGTCCACGGCGATTTGCGCGTTGACCTCGCGCGAATCGGTGGCGGCGATCACGAGAGTCGCACGCTCGAGCTGCTCTCGCTTATATGACTCTCGCACGACGGTAATGCGTCTCAGCCGTTCCGCTTCTTCGATCTCAGGGGTTACTGTTGGCGAGACCACCACCACCGACGCGCCCGCATCAGCGAGAGCCAGCGCCTTGCGGGTTCCGACTGCACCGCCGCCAAAGACGACCGCGGAGATACGCTCACCGTGAAGAGCGATCGGAAAATCGCTCACAGAAACTGTCCGCGATTGAGCGAAGCCAGACGAAACAACACGTATAGCGCGACCACGCTGGCGAATGTGACCGCGGACATCAGAGCTGCGCGTCTCGCTTGCCAGCCACGCAGAACCCTGCCGAGCGCGAGGGCGCTCACGCCAATCCACGCCCCCATCCCCCAGATGATCTGCCTTACAACGACGGCGCGATACTCGACCGAATACGCGGCTGCGAGGGCGAGACCAAGCGTCAACCCGAGGAAGCCCGCGATCGACGCGAGGTGATTGACGCGGTCGAGGGTATCCAGCGGCGGGAATGATCTGAAGATCGCGCCGAATCTGCCTGACTTGAGCTCTCGGCGGGCTACGAGGTACATCGTGCCCGCAGCCGCTGCAGTGGCGTAAGCTGCGATTCCGATGAAGCTCAGGATGATGTGCAGCGAGAGCCAAACCGCGCGCGTTCCCTGCGGCTCGAGGAACGGACGAAGACCGGCGATGTTGGCGGCAATGGTGACGAGAGCGGCGACGGGTGCCGCGATGAGCGTCAAGCTCACTTCGCGCGCAAGACTCTCCACGACGACCAGCGAGATGGCCAGGACGAGTCCGGCGAACGAGAGACCGGGTCCGAGACCCGTCAGGGATGCGGCGCCGCTCTCTCTGGTCAGGCCTGCCAACGCCGTCGCATGGGCACCGATACCGAGCAGCAATGCGAGGACGACGGGGCCAACTGGAGCCTTTACCCTGCGCGCAAACGGCAGCGCGGCCACCGCGGCGGCCGCGAGGTAAAACGTGACGGCAAAGAAATGGGCGATCGCTATCATTTGATCGCCCTAATTTAATTCCTCGTTGTCCGTTTAGCGCATTGAGCCGCGCGCCAAGCGCCTCAGTTAGTCGGCGGTCGATCTCTTACCGGTCACCCGCGCCGGCATTCCGTCGCGAAGCGTCGGCTGGCTTTGTCTGACGATGATCGCCGTCGTTGAGTATGGTGAGACGTGTACAACCTGCGCGACCGCGGCGATCACTGGCGGCGCCGGGTTCTCATCCTCGCGGCCTGTCGAGTTGTCGATGAAGGTTATCTCGTCACCGATTGAGACTCCGCTCGACGCGTTCTGCGAGATGATGACGTAGTGGCCGATCGAAGGAAGCACCGGCTCGTTGTGCACGTAGACGACTTTTCCGCGGCTTCCGCCAGCGACGGGCGAAAGCGGTCCCGTCGGGACCGTAAGATCGTGGGCCGGAACGACTCTCTGATCGAGCATGATTGCATCGAACTGTTTCACGATACGCACGATCGGCCGTTGTCCCGGCGCTATGCTCTCGACGCGGAGGATTCCCGTCGGAACTACGACCTGTCCGTACTCGCCGAGATTGTCGCCGAGTACGTAGGACATGTAGCTCTCCCCGAGCTGTGGTGTAGTGCCACGCGGCGGCTCGAAGTAAAGCTCGTCGTTCAGTTGAAATCTCGACTCCACGATACTGGCCTTGATGCCGGGGCGATCGACGCTGGCAACGAGATGTCCGGCACCCCTTGGACCGCCATCACGATCGGAATACGGCGCGGCCTCGACTTCGCCGAGGCGAATTCCACCACCGCGAGAGCGTCCCATCACGTCACGCTGGAGCGCCTGCGCCTCCCTGCTCATCGGTGATGCGAAAACGGTGAGGTCGGACCGGCCTGCCACAGCGCCCTGTTCCTGCTGGGGGATGACGGTGCGTGTTACAACGTGCGAGACGACAGAACCTGCGCTATCCGCGCGAGCGAACGCTTCCGGCTTCACTTCGCTGCCCGAGATGCGGATCACCTCACCGGGGTAGATCCAGTGCGGATTCTCAACGACGTCGGTGTTGCGACGAAAGATTTCCGGCCAGCGGAAAGGATCCTTGAGGTAGTACTGGGCGAGATCCCACAGCGTGTCACCCTTCTTCACCACGTGCTTCACGTCCTTGGTGGTGTCGGAGACGACGACGAGATTGTTGGTGGTATCGACTTGCGGGGAAGCTGCCCGAGTGGTGTCGGTGGGAACTTGCGCCCGTGCAGTGACGGCGCTTCCCGCGCCAACAATCAGGGCCGTAGCCAGAATCGACGCGGTTCTTGAAGATGAATTCACGATATAACCGATCACTCGTGCTCCCGGAGCTTAACGGATGGATAAGACGCCGCGCGGGGCGGGTCAACCATTGGACGGTACGGGGGTTGGGAAGGTCACGCCGATCGAGTCAAGGCGGGCCGGAGAGCTCGGCAACTAGCTCGCTTGGTTCAATACAAAGGCGGGGAGCTTTAAGCGTACTCAGCCTGCCGCTCGGAGCTCACTGAGAATTGCGGACTAAAGCTCCGAGCAGCCAGCTGACAAAGCTAAGGGCTCTCACACCCAAAAAAAAAGCGGCCCCGAATGCAGGGCCGCTCGATCAGTTCAAATAACTGCCGTTAGAACGGCAGATCGTCGTCCGTTTCCTCAAGCGCTCCCGGGAAATCCTCGAAATCCGCTCCGCCCGAGCTCCCCGCCCCCGCCTTGGCACCCGCCGCGGCCGGCGCTCTGCTTCTGCCACTGCTCTCGCCCTCGTAATCGCCCGACGCACCGCCGCGACCCCCGCCGAGCATGATCAGCTCGCGGACGTTGATCTCGGTGCTGTAGCGAGTCTGGTTTTCCTTGTCCTGCCACTGGCGATATTCGATGCGGCCGTCGACGTAGATCTTGTCGCCCTTCTTGCAATACTTCTCGACGACATCAGCGAGACCCGAGCCCTTGGTGTTCCATACGACGCACCGGTGCCACTCGGTCTTCTCCTGCTTCTCCCCATTCGGCGAATTCCACTGCCGGCTCTTCGCGAGCGAGAATGTGGCGACCCGATTGCCGCCCGTAGTCGACCTCACCTCGGGGTCGCTGCCCAGGTTTCCGATCAGCATAACTTTGTTCAGACTTCTGCTCACTGTGCCTCCTGGCGAGAGTTCATGTCCCGCCCAGAATAGTATAGGTGGGGGTCAAACACCGGGCAAACCAACGATTTCAACGGTCAGCAAAACTGCCCGCGCTTCTTTTCTCATCACCCTCGGCGACTTCGAGGACCCTGCGCATCACCAACGCGTCTTCGACGGGTCGTCGATAGTAGTTCTTGCGCCGTCCGATTTCCCTGAAACCGCGCGAACTGTACAGCCCAAGCGCGGCTTCGTTCGAGTTGCGCACCTCGAGGAACGCTGCCTTCACTCCCCGTCCGCGGAGATCGATAAGTAAAGCGTCGAGCATCTGCCCCGCGTAACCTTTTCCCCGCGACTGTGGCTCAACCGCGACGTTCAACAGCTCGGCGTCCGGACCCACCGCAAAGGCGATGACGTAACCGGCAACGCGATTTTCGGGCGGCAGAACGAGCACCTGAAAGATAGCAGGATGGCCGGGCAGTAGCCTGCGAAACGACTCCTCACTCCACGGGTCAGCGAAGCAGCCGCGCTCGATGGCGACGATGTGGATGAGATCCGATTCGGTGGCGGGCCTGAGTAGCGCGGTCACGTCGTCAGCTTGCGGCCGTGAGCGGCTTCCCAGCGAACCTGGGCTTCCGCGAGGCGGCCGTAGTCGGGCTCCCAGGACGACAGATCAACTGGTCCGGCCGCGAGAATCCCTTCGAGAAGCGGCGCGGCGCCACGGGCGTGGGGGTTAACGTCAATAAACTGACCTGGCCCGACAACTTTCACCTCGCGCTCGGTAACCTGGACATCCTCCAGTTGTTGACGCGAAATAATTGCTGGGGCCTCAGCCTGTGCTGCAGGTATGGTCGGCTCCGGCGACACGAAGATCCGAGCCGCGTAGAATTCGCCACGCATTGCGTCGAGAACCGAGAGATATTCCCCCAAGGGGAGGGGCGGTTGTGCGCCCGTCACGCTGAGGAGCAGAGACGACACGGCGTATAAATCCACCCCATACCCCGACGCGAGGCCCTTGGCGACAGAACCCGCCACACGGAGACTTGTAAAGCTGCCGGGCCCCGACCCGCACACGATGCCGCTGATGTGGTCTCGTTTTGTACCCGCTTCATCGAGACATTCGGCAATCGCCGGCAGCAGTCTCTCACCCCGCCCACCCCGCGCCGATGCGGCACCCTCGTCCTTCAAAGTTCGTTCGGCGATCACCACCGAACCGCGAATCAACGCGACGCTGCCTTCGTACGTCGACCCGTCGAGGGCGAGAGTGATCCGGTCCATCTCCCGCTAACCCGCCAGCAGGATCCGTCGCGTCGGATCCTCGGGCGTGTAGTCGAGATCGATCGGCAGATGATCGTCCGGCAGCCGGGCGCCGGCGCGCTCAGGCCACTCGACGAGCACCAACGCTCGCGAGCTCACGATCTCGTCCCATCCGAGATTCGTGAGCTGGTCCGGGGAATCCAGTCGATAAAGGTCGATGTGAAACACCGGAGACTTCGCGGCGCGATATTCGTGGACGAGAGCGTACGTCGGGCTCGTGATCTCATCCTCCACACCGTAGCCGCGGCAGATCGATTGCGCGAGAGTCGTTTTGCCGACCCCCAAATCGCCCGTGAGAGTGATGATCAGCGGCGGATTTGCCGTCCTCCCGAGCTCGTGACCCCAGTGCCTCAGCGCGGCTTCGTCGAGGGTGAGGTGTCCTTTTGCCGCGCGAGAAGGAACGAGGTGCCGGTGAGCTGGCATTCTACCGGCCGTGCAGGCCTGCCAACGATCCTTTGCTCTCCTGGCGTCCTGCCTTTGCCTTGATCTCGAACAGCTCGTCGCGGATGCGCGCTGCGGTTTCGAAATCGAGGTTCGTCGCTGCCTCACGCATCTGCGCCTCCAGCTCGGCGATGAGCGCGGGCAGATTTTCCTTGCCGTAGTGAGCGCTCGACTCCGCGACGCGGCGTCCTTTCTCCTTCTCCCGCTCCTCGCGCTCGCTGCGCGCATCGGCAACGCGCGTAATGAATCGCACCTGATCTACACTCTTCTTGACACTCACCGGCGTGATTCCATGCTCCCGATTGTATTCCTGTTGGATGGTGCGCCGCCGGCCCGTTTCCTCGATGCACCGCTGCATGGATCCAGTCATCCTGTCAGCGTAGAAGATCGCGCGTCCGTTGAGATGCCTCGCGGCGCGCCCCACCGTCTGGATCAGAGAACGGTCGCTGCGCAGAAATCCTTCCTGGTCGGCGTCGAGAATGCAGACGAGCGAGACCTCCGGCATATCCAGCCCTTCCCGCAGCAGGTTGATTCCGATCAGCACGTCGAATTCTCCGAGCCGCAGACCCCGGACGATCTCCATCCGCTCGATGGCATCGATGTCGGCATGCATGTATCGCACACGCACTCCCATCTGCTGCAGATAGTCGGCGAGATCCTCGGCCATGCGCTTGGTCAACGTCGTGACAAGCACGCGTTCGCTCTTACGCTCGCGCAGGCGGATCTCGTTCAGCAGATCATCGACCTGGCCGCGCACCGGACGCACCTCGATCTCCGGATCGACGAGACCCGTCGGGCGAATGATTTGCTCCACCACCGCACCCTCGGACAGCCGCAGCTCGGTTTCCGAAGGCGTGGCGCTGACGTTCAGCGCACGCGGCGTCAGCGACAGAAACTCATCGAACATCAGCGGGCGGTTGTCCAGCGCGCTCGGCAGGCGAAATCCGTAATCGACCAGCGTCAACTTCCTCGCGCGGTCGCCGTTGAACATTCCGCCGATCTGCGGAAGTGTGACGTGTGATTCGTCGACCACCACCAGGAAGTCTTCCGGGAAGTAGTCGAAGAGACACGCCGGCCGCTCGCCTTCCGAGCGCCCCGACAAGTGACGCGAGTAGTTCTCGATGCCGGCGCACGTCCCGATCTCCAGCATCATCTCGATGTCGAAGTTGGTCCGTGACTCCAGCCGCTGCGCTTCGAGAAGTTTGTTCGATGCCCGAAGATCGGACAGCCGCTGCGCCAGCTCCGCGCGGATCAACGCCACCGCGCGCTCGATCGTCGGACGCGAAGTGACGAAATGCTTCGCGGGATAGATCGCCGCCTTCTCCAGACTGGCGATCGTATCTCCGGTGAGAGGATTGATCTTACTGATCCGCTCGATCTCGTCGCCCCACATCTCCACCCGCACGCCCTGCTCTTCGTAAGCGGGCAGGATCTCGACCGTATCGCCCCTGACGCGAAAGGTCCCGCGTTCGAGACCCATGTCGTTTCGCGAATACTGGATCTTTACCAGCGAGCGGAGAATGTCGTCGCGCGCGATCTTTTGACCCTTCGTGAGCGTGACCATCTGCTCGCGATAGCTCCGCGGATCGCCGAGGCCGTAAATCGCCGAGACCGTCGCGACGATGATGACGTCGTCGCGCTCCATGAGGCTGGAAGTCGCGCGCAAACGCAGGCGATCGATGTCCTCGTTGATCGACGCATCCTTCTCGATGTACGTGTCAGTTGTCGGGACGTAAGCTTCCGGCTGGTAGTAGTCGTAGTACGAGATGAAATACTCGACCGCGTTGTGCGGGAAGAAGCTTTTGAGCTCTCCGTACAGTTGGGCCGCCAATGTTTTGTTGTGCGAGAGCACCAGCGTTGGCCGTCCGAAGTGTTTGATGACATTGGCGACTGTCATCGTCTTTCCGGATCCGGTAACCCCAAGCAGAGTCTGGAAACGATCTCCCCGTTCCAGTCCTCGATTCAGCTCCGCAATCGCTTTTGGTTGATCACCCGCCGGCGCGAAGGGCGCCTGAAGGTCAAATGCCGCCTTGGCCATTCTTGATGTCACTCGACAGACGCTCTCGGCGCGCGACTTCAGTCACGCCCTTAACGCGTCTGGCTGCTTTGAGGATTTTTTGAAGGTGCGCGAGGTTTCCCACTTCGACTGCCAGCTCGCCGAGCACGTGCCCGTCGGCGCTATGAAGCTCGAAGCTTCTGATGTCGGTGCCCGTAGCGGAAACCGCGGTGGCGAGATCTGCATAGAGGCCGCGACGATCGGTTGCCTCGAGTGCGAGCCGGACCATGAACTTCTCGCCCTCCAGCTCCTTCCAGTCGATCTCCAGTCTGCGCTCCGGCTCCTGCACCAGCATCAGGAGGTTGGGACAGTCAGACCGATGAATGCTGACGCCCCTTCCCCTCGTTACATACCCCACAACGGGGTCTCCGGGTACAGGCTGGCAACATTGGGCGTAGCGAACCATGAGACCGTCGACGCCCTGGATCCGGACGCCTTTCGGAGCCCCGCGAACCCGATCGACCAGCCAGTCGAGCGGACCCTGCTTCGGAGCTTCCGGAACGCCGTCGGTTTCGGGGTAAAGCTCCTTCAGAACCTGTGAAACGTTGACGTCGCCCTGGCCTATCGACGCTATGAGGTGATTGAGGTCGGTCAGGTGCAGAGTCTTGGCGACCTTGAGCAAATCAGCGTCTTCCGGCTTGGTCAGCCGGCGGCGCTTTATCTCTCGATCGAGAATCTCACGGCCAAGCTTGATCGAGGTCGTATGCTCCTCGATGCGAAGCCGCTGACGGATCTTGTGGCGCGCGCGACCGGTACGGACGTGTGCGAGCCAGTCGCGGCTGGGCTTTGCTGATGGTGAGGTGATGATCTCGACCGTCTCCGAGTTCTTGAGCTCGCGCGCAAGGCTGGCGATGCGGCCGTTGATGCGCGCACCCTGGCAATGCAGACCAACTTCGGTGTGCACCGCGAAGGCAAAGTCGATCGGTGTGGCGCCTTTGGGCAGCTGGATCACGTCGCCGGTCGGCGTGAAGACGAAGATCTCGTCCTGATATAGATCGAGCTTCAGGAATTCCAGGAATTCGTCGGGAGTCTTTGCGTCTAGCTGGAGCTCCAGCACCTGCCGGAACCACTGGAGCGCGCGATCGAGCTCGTCGGCGCTGCGGGCTTCCTCCTTGAATCTCCAATGAGCAGCGATTCCGTACTCGGCGGTGCGATGCATCTCACGTGTGCGAATCTGGATCTCGAACAACTGGCGATTCGGACCGAAAACTGTCGTATGCAGCGACTGATATCCGTTGGATTTCGGCTGCGCGATGTAGTCCTTGATTCGTTCCTGGAGCGGAGTGAACTGGTCGTGGATTACACCAAGCGCGTGATAGCAGTCTGGGACGGAATCGACGAGAACCCGGATCGCGAGCAGATCGTATATCTCTTCGTACGGCTTGTCCCACTTCTTCATCTTCTTCTGGATCGACCACAGGTGTTTCGGTCGTCCGGTCACCTCGACGTTCAGGATGCCGGCTTTCTTCAAGTGCTTCTCGAGCGGCTCCTTGAGTTGGGCGATCGCTTTCTCGCGATCTGTGCGCGTAGCCGAGACTTTCTTGGCAAGCGTCTTGTACTCGGGCGGCTCGAGATGCTTGAACGCGAGGTCTTCGAGCTCCCACCGCACCCGCGCCATTCCGAAACGGTGCGCCAACGGAGCGTAGAGATCGCGCGTCTCGGTCGCAATCCGCTTCTGTCGGTCCGAAGGAAGGAACTCCAGCGTTCGCATGTTGTGCAGGCGATCCGCGAGCTTGATCAGGATTACCCGCGCGTCCTTTGCGATCGAGAGAAGGAGCTTGCGATAGTTCTCGACCTGCCGTTCCTGCGAAGAGTTGAGCGGCAGATGACCGATCTTCGTCAGACCATCGACGATCTCGGCGATCTCTTTGCCAAACTCCGCTTCGATATCGTCGACGGTAACACTGGTGTCTTCGACGACGTCGTGGATCAGGCCGCTGGCAACCGTAGTTGAGTCCAGCTGGAGATCGACGAGGATTTTCGCGACTTCGACGCAGTGCGATACGTACTTGTCACCTGAGAGACGCTTCTGGCCCTCGTGCGCCCGCTCACTGTACCTGTACGCGCGCTCGAGCAGCTCCCGGTCCAGCCGTTCCGGAAGTGGTTCTTTGAGCCAAGTGGGGAGCGTTTCCCTGTCCTTATCCCGCTCTTTCTCCCTGACCGCGCCTGCCGTCAAAGCAGTCCCGCCTCCGCAAAGCTGATGTAGCGTCCCCTACCGATAATAACGTGGTCCTGCACAGGGATGTCTAGCACTTTGCCCGCCTGCACGAGCTGTTCAGTTACTACCCTGTCGTCGGGCGAGGGTGTGGGATCCCCGCTCGGATGATTGTGGACCAGAATGATTGCCGCTGCTCTCTCGGCGATCGCTTCCCTGAACACTTCTCGCGGATGCACGAGCGACGAATTGAGAAGCCCGCGCGTTACCGTGATGTCCCTTTCCAGCCGGTGCTGCGAGTCGAGAACGGCGACGTGAAACTCTTCGACCGGCAGATCTTCAAGTCGCTGGGCGAATATCTCGAACACGTCGCGCGGCCATCTGACGGGCGCTCCTTCCTGGCGTTCCTCCGCAGCCATGCGCCTTCCCAGCTCGAGAGCGGCGTGGATACAAACAGCACGAGCCGTTCCTACGCCGCGCACGCTGGTGAGCGTGGCAACGGGTTGCGTCGCCAGAAGCCTGAGCGATCCTCGGCAGGTGGAAAGTATTTCCTGGCCGACCCCGAGCGCGGATCTGCCTTCCGATCCACTACCTAACAAGATAGCGAGTAGCTCCCCCGAGCTGAGCGCGTGCGCGCCGTGGCTGCGCAAGCGCTCGCGCGGGCGCTCTGCCGCCGGCAACTCTCGGATTGATAAGGCCATCCGCACTCCTTTTATGGAAGTACGGAGGATCGCGTCCAGCCCGTGATTCTTTGCTATCGTGAGGTGGCGGGCATAATCGTGACCCTGCCTTGTCGGGAGGACCGAGGCCCAGGACCAACCGCTGCCAATCTACAGATTGGCCCCGTGACATTTCTTGAACTTCTTCCCGGACCCACAGGGACACGGATCATTCCGCCCGACATTCGACCAATCGGCCGTCTTCCCCCCCGGTACTCCGGGAACTCCTGCCACGCCGCCGGCCGCCATGGCCTTGCTGAGCGAGGAGCTCTTACCTCCGACGTGCACCGTCGGCTCCGGACGCACCGAAGCGCCAGGCTGCGGCGGTTCCTCGGGCCCGATGTCCAATGCCTCGTCAGTTCCATCTCCCTCGTCGGGGAACACTTCCTCGAGCACTCCCAGTGCGTTGTACCGCTTCACCGGTCCCTGCGGCCGACGCGGCCGGCGACCGTTCGGTCCCGAGCCGTCACCTTCAACATCAGGAGGCGGCGACTGCGGTCCGGGCTCGAAACTGATTTGCGCCCGGAGGAAACGCTCCGTGAACGTGTTGTGGATGTCCTGCATGAGATCCACGAACATGTTGTACGCCTCGTGCTTGTACTCGATTAGCGGATCCTTCTGACCCCACGAGCGATAGCCGATCGCGTTGCGCAGCTGGTCGAGATCGTAGAGATGGTCCTTCCACTTCTCGTCGATGACGTGGAGCATCACCAGCGCCAGCAGTTGCTCCGAGTACTCTCCGAGACTGGCAAGCTTGTCGTTGAAGGCCTTCTGGCCTGCCTCGATCGCGCGCTGCTCGGCAATCTCCTGGCTCGTGGGAAGATTCCCATCCTCGAAGCCGGGGACGTTGAGCATGTAGTGCATCAGCAGATCCTGACGCACCAGGGCGAAGTCCCATTCTTCCTGCGAGTCGAACTCGTTCAGCATGTTGTCGACGCGCTTCGCGACGCCCTTCTCAACCATCTTCTCCGCTTCGGCCTTGGCTTCTTCCCCACCTTCGAGCGCGAACGAGCGGAGCGAGTAGATCACCTCGCGCTGCTGATTCATCACGTCGTCGTACTCGAGGAGCCGCTTGCGGGACTGGAAGTTCTGCAGCTCGACGCGTTTCTGTGCCTGTTCGATCGACCGCGTTATCAGCGAGTGCGTAAGCATCTCGCCTTCTTCCGCTCCCATTCGATCCATCAGACGCGCGATACGGTCGGACCCGAAAAGACGCATCAGATCGTCTTCGAGCGACAGGAAGAACTGCGAGGCGCCCGGATCACCCTGACGGCCCGCACGCCCGCGCAGCTGGCGATCGATGCGCCGCGATTCGTGGCGCTCCGACCCGATGATGTGCAGACCGCCGCACTCTACGACATCGACGATCTGGTTCTCGGCATCCTTGCGCTGCGACGGCTTGGACTCGGTGACACCCGGTCCGAGCTTAATGTCCGTTCCGCGACCAGCCATGTTGGTGGCGATGGTGACAGCGCCAGGCTGGCCCGCTGAAGCAACGATTTCCGCCTCGCGCTGGTGGTACTTGGCGTTGAGCACGTTGTGCGGGATGCCCGCCCGCTTGAACATTCGCGACAGCGTCTCCGATACTTCGACGCTCACCGTTCCCACCAGCACGGGGAACTGCAGCTCGTGCAGCCGCTGGGTCTCCTCGAGGATGGCGTTGTACTTCTCGCGCCGGGTCTTGTAGACCAGATCCTGTCGATCGTCGCGGATTACCGGACGGTTCGTCGGGATCACGGACACACCGAGCTTGTAGATCTCGTGGAATTCTGTCTCTTCCGTCTCCGCCGTACCGGTCATGCCGGACAGCTTGTCGTAGAGGCGGAAATAGTTCTGAATGGTGATAGTGGCGAGCGTTTGGGTCTCGCCCTTCACCTGGACGCCTTCCTTTGCCTCGACCGCCTGGTGCAACCCCTCGGACCAGCGACGTCCGTGCATGGTGCGACCGGTGAACTCATCGACGATCAGCACCTGCCCTTCCTGCACCACATAGTTCACGTCGCGCTCGAAGAGCGCGTGCGCCCGCAGCAGCTGGTGAACGATGTTCAGGCGCTCACTCTTGGCGGCGTACTCACGATCGAGCTTGTTCCGCGCCTCGAGCTTCTCCGCGGCCGTCATCACCGGATCGTGGTCGATCATGTGAACTTCGTGCGACAGGTCGGGAAGCAGGAATTCGTCGTGTGCGTCGGGCGACATGAAATCGACGCCGGCGTCGGTGAGATGCACCGTGTGGCCCTTCTCGTCGAGCACGTAGAGGAGATCGTTCTCGATGTCACGGTACTGCTGCTTGCTGGCTGGCAACCGGCGGTCGGCAATATGCTGCAGCTCCATCTTCTGAACGAGCTGCTTCGCGCCGGTCTCCTGCATCAGCTTTAGCAGTCGCTTGTTCTTCGGGCCGCCGAGTTGCGCCTTGTAGAGATGGAGCATGGCGTCGTCAGTCTCGCCCGCTTCGAAAGCCGTCTCGCCCTGTGCCACCAGCGCGTTCACCAGATCCGTCTGGCGTCGCACCAGCCGTGCGACCGAGGCGTTGTGCAGCCCATACTCCGCGTCGCTCTCGTTTCCTACCGGGCCGGAGATGATGAGCGGAGTTCTCGCCTCGTCGATGAGCACCGAGTCGACTTCGTCTACAATGGCATAGACGTGGCTGCGCTGTACCCGATGTTCGAGCGACTGCACCATGTTGTCGCGCAGATAGTCGAACCCGAATTCGTTGTTGGTGCCGTAGGTGATATCGTTTTCGTACGCCGCGCGCCGCTGCATCGTCCCGGGCTCGGTATTGTCGATGCAGCCCACCGTGAGACCGAGGTATCGGTAGACGTGTCCCATCCACTCCGAATCGCGCCGCGCCAGATAGGAGTTCACCGTGATCAGGTGGGCGCCTTTTCCAGGCAAGGCGTTGAGATAGAGCGGTAGCGTCGCCACCAGCGTCTTTCCTTCACCCGTCGCCATCTCGGCGATGCGCCCCTGATGCAGCTGGATGCCTCCCATCAGCTGCACGTCGTAGGGCACCATGTTCCAGTCCATCTCCTGACCAGTCACCATCACCTTGGTGCCGATCAGTCGTCGTGCTGCCTCGCGGACGGTCGCAAAAGCTTCGGGCAGAATTTCGTCGAGAACTTCGGCCGTTGCCCTCCGCAGCTCCGCCTCGACGCCACCGCGTCCGTCGACGCCACTAAGCTCGTTGTCGATCGCTTCGCGCGCCGCGGGATCTTCAGATCCGCGCTTTCGCTCCCTGAGATCCGCAATCCGGCTCTCGAGCTCGCTGGTAACCTCACCGATGCGCGCGCGGAATTTTGCGGTCTGCGCGCGGAGCTCATCTTCTTCGATGGTCTGAAGGCGGGCGTAATGCTCGTTGATCTCGTCGACGATCGGCTGAACGCGCTTGCGCTCACGATCGTGGCGAGTCCCGAATACACCGCTCAGCATCCCTGTCAACGCCATTTGCCAGACTTCCTCAGACGGAGGCCCGTCTTAACGATAGAGCCCGCGGGCATCGATGAACCGTTCGACGCCCTCGGGCACGAAACCCTTGATTGACTTCCCGCCGCGCAGCCGCGCGCGAATTTCCGTAGATGACACATCGACTCGCCGAGTCGAAACCTCCTGTACACCGGGCGGAAGCCGCCGGTTCGCGGCGTCGCTGCCTGCACGGCGCATCACCGCCACAGTCGCCAGCGCACGAATCCGATCCGGTGCCCGCCACTGGTCGAAGCTCCCCAACGCGTCCTCACCGAGCAGCAGAAAGAGCTTTCCAGCTGAGTATTTCTGCGACAAATGCTCGAGAGTATCGACCGTGTAAGATAACCCCTTCCGGTTGATTTCTGCGTCGTCGACAGTGTAGTTGGCGTCATCCGAGACTGCCAGCCGAACCATCTCCAGACGGTCCTGAGGAGAGGCAACCGCGGGGGTATCGACCTTGAAGGGTTGCGCACCTGCCGGAACGAAAATCAAACGATCCAGGCTCAGGGCTTCCCGGGCATCAGCAGCCAGTAGCAGGTGACCGACGTGGGGAGGGTCGAAGGTGCCGCCGAATACCCCGATTCTCACTGCTACGTCGCCGGGGTGGCAGCCGGGGTCGCCGGCGCCGGGCATTTCTTCACGATCTCACGATCGTTCGGAAAAGCTTTGCGCATCTCATTGCACAAGTCCCGCGCGTCGTCGTTGTACCGGATCGCGCGATACGACTCAAGCAGCATCAGATAGGCATCGCGCGACTTTCTCGCGCGGGGGTGCAACTTGATCACGTCCTTGAAGTAGATGATCGCTGAATCGTACGCCTTCCGCTTGAGATAGAGATAGCCTGTGTCGTAATCCTTCTCCGCGAACCATTCATCGAGTTTATCGAGCTCCTTTTGGGCACTCGGCGCGAATGGCGAATCTGGAAAAGTGGTGATCAGCGATTCGTAGGCAGTCTGGGCTGACCTTCCGTACAACGCATCCAGCTGCGGCTTCCGCCACTCGTGCTGGTACGCTCTGCCGGAAAGGTAGAATGCATCGTCGACCAGAGAGTCCTGCGGAAAAGCGTCGATCAGGCGATTGTAAGTCCCCGCCGCAAGGAGATACTCCCCGTTCTTTCCCTGCGACTGAGCGAGATAGTAGTAGGAGAGCGGAAGCCTCGGATCGCGCGCGGACAAATCGAGCGTCAGCTGCTCGAAAGCCTTCGCGGCATTGTCAAAGCGGTGCGCCTTGTACTCCGCCATCGCTGCCGTGTACAGCTTGTCGGACGTCGGATAGAGCTTCGGGTCTTTCGGATTGAATGGAGGCTTGCAAGCCAGCGGGGCCGCGATCAGCAGCGCCAGCAAAAAGAATTTCGTCTTGAACATCCGTATGATATTACCCTCGGCGGCCGAGCATGTTCACGCGGACGGGCGGCCAATCGAGTGGTACCGAATGCCCAGCTCACGCATTTTCTCGACGTCGTAAAGATTTCTGCCATCGACGATGACCGGCTGCCTGAGCGTCCGCTTCACCCGATCGAAATTGGGGTGGCGATACTCCATCCAGTCAGTAACAACGACCAATGCGTCGGCACCCTCGAGCGCCTCATAGTTAGTCTCAGCAAAATCTATTCGGTTGCCGAGCAAACCTCGCGCGTGATCCATGGCGGCGGGATCGTGAGCACAGACCGAAACACCATCCTCGAGAAGAGCCGCGATGACCGACAGAGCCGGCGCCTCCCTCATATCGTCTGTCCCAGCCTTGAATGCCAGTCCCCACAGCGCGATTCGCTTCCCAGCCAGATCGTCGCCCAATGCTGACCGCAGTTTGGACACCAGAACCGTCTTCTGACGCTCGTTGGCCGACTCGACAGCCGAAAGGACGTCCAGCGCGACACCGCACTCCGATGCCATTCTGACGAGCGCCTTCACATCCTTTGGAAAACACGAGCCCCCGTATCCTGGGCCCGGAAACAGGAACGACTGGCCAATGCGCGAGTCGCTGCCGATCCCGCGCCGCACGAAGTCGACGTTGGCGCCGACCTTGTCGCAAAGGTTCGCGACTTCATTCATGAACGAGATGCGCGTCGCCAGCATTCCGTTGGCGGCGTACTTCGTCATCTCGGCGGATGGGATGTCCATCAGCAGCACCGGCTTTCCGGTGCGAACAAACGGTGCGTAGAGGTCGGTCATCACTCGTTTGGCGTGCGGAGACTCTACGCCCAGCACTACCCGATCGGGGCGCATGAAGTCCTCGACGGCGTCTCCCTCTTTCAGAAACTCCGGATTGCTACAGAGGTGAAACGGGAACTTTGCTTCCTTTGCCACTTCCTTCGCGACTTTAGCGGCGCTCCCGACGGGAACGGTCGACTTGGTCACCACGACCAGTTCTCGTGACATGTGCTGGCCAATGAGTCGCGCAACCTGGAGCACGTACTTGAGGTCGGCCGACCCGTCTTCCCCAGGTGGCGTCCCCACAGCGATAAAAACGACCTCCGCTGACTCGATCGCAGCCTGAAGATCGGTGGTGAACTTGAGTCTTTCTTCTCTCTGATTGCGCTCGACCAGCGGCTCCAGGCCCGGTTCGTATATGGGGAGTATGTTGTTTTTCAGCCCGTCGATTTTGCGCTGGTCGATGTCCGCGCACAGCACCGTGTTGCCGGTCTCCGCGAGACAGGCGCCTACGACAAGACCCACGTAGCCGGTGCCGATTACCGAAATGTTCATGTGTTGTCGTTACCGAATGCTGTCAGGCGGTGGCGTAATACGCATTCGAGGCGAGTGAGACAATCCTTCCCTTACCGCGCGCAAGCTTGGCGGTGGCATTTCGAGTATCAACCACGACTTTGGCGAGGTGCACCACGCGCTGATAGTCGACTTTGCTGTGATCGGTGACGATGACAACGGCGTCGGCTGCGCTGATCTCGTCGTCAGTGAGGGCCACGCCAGTGTGCTCGTGCCCGTCTTCGCGATACTTCGGAACGTGCGGATCATGATACCGGACATCGGCTCCCTGCTGCTCGAGCAGCCGGATTACATCGAGTGCCGGAGATTCACGCATGTCATCTATGTCCTTTTTGTAAGCGACCCCGAGCACCAGAACGCGACTGCCGTTCACGGCTTTCTTTTCTTCGTTCAACGCCTGCGCGACCTTGCGTACGACAATCGCCGGCATCTCGCTGTTGATCTCGCTCGCCAGGTCGATGAACCGCGTTTTGTAGTTGAGCGTTCTCATCTTCCACGCGAGGTAGTGCGGATCGAGAGGGATGCAGTGTCCGCCGATACCCGGGCCGGGGGTGAATTTCATGAAACCAAACGGCTTCGTCGCGGCGGCTTCAATGACTTCCCAAACGTTCACCCCGAGCTTGTCGCAAACGATCGCCATCTCGTTCACCAAGCCGATGTTCACCGAACGAAACGTGTTCTCCAGCAGCTTGACGAGTTCCGCCGTCTCTGTGCTCGACACCGGAACCATCGTATCGAGGCAGGTAGCGTAAAGGGCGGTCGCGACCTCGGTGCATGCGCGCGTAATACCGCCCACGATCTTCGGAGTGTTCTTCGTGTTCCAGATCGGATTGCCTGGATCCACGCGCTCCGGACTGAACGCCAGGAATACATCTTCGCCGATGATGAGGCCAGCCGCCTCGAGCTTCGGCTGGAGCAGCTCCCGGGTGGTTCCCGGATAAGTCGTGCTCTCGAGCACGACCACAATCCCCGGCCGGCAGTTGCGGCCAATGGCGTCCGCGGCCGCCAGAACGAATCCCATGTCGGGATCCCGCGTCTTGGCCAGCGGAGTGGGGACCGCGATGGAGACGGCGTCCATCTCCTGCATTCTCTTTTCGTCGGTGGTCGCCTCGAACTTGCCCGCCGCGACGAGACGCCCGAGCTCCGCACTGGAAACGTCCTGGATGTGTGACTTCCCATCCATCAGCGCTTTCACCACACGCTCACTGACGTCGTAGCCGATCACTTTGAAGCCGGCCTTTGCGAATTCCAGCGCCAACGGCAATCCCACGTAACCCAGACCGACAACGCCAATGCACGCTGTTCTGTTTTCGATTTTTGATAGCAGCTGATCTTTTAGTTGCACCGGAAACTCTGGGAGGTGGTTGGTTTTTTAGCGGCCGTAGAATCTGCGCACGGCATCGACGACTTCATCGAGCTGGAGCTGCTTGAGCTCCGGGTACACGGGTAGCGATATGACTTCCTGCGTGGCCTTCTCACTCTCGGGGAACGCGCCCCTCTTGTAGCCGAGATAGTCGAAGCACGGCTGGAGGTGGAGCGACAACGGGTAGTAGACCGCGGATCCAATCTGCTTTTCGCGCAGATGCGACTGCAGTGCGTCGCGTTTTGCGACGCGAAGCGTGTACTGGTTGTAGATCGACTCGTTTGCCGGATCGATTGTAGGCGTCCGCACATCGTCGAGATCAGCGAACGCGGCATCGTAGTAGGCAGCGTTCTTTCGTCTGGCGTTGCTCCACGATGAAAGACTTACCATCTTCGCGGAAAGCACCGCCGCCTGGAGCGCGTCGAGCCTGCTGTTGTATCCGACCTCTTCGTGGTAATACGTCTTCAGACCGCCGTGGACGCGAAGCCGGCGCACGCGAGTCGCGATCTCGTCGCTCTGCGTCACCACCATTCCACCGTCCCCATACCCGCCCAGGTTCTTTGACGGGAAGAAGCTGAACGTTCCCACCGTCGCGGCTTCACCGGCCATGACCCACCTGCCGTCTATTTTCCGGCGCGCGCCGATAGACTGCGCGGCGTCTTCGACAACCGGGACGCTGCCGGCGGCATCCATGATCGCTTCGATCGGTGCCATCTGTCCGAACAGGTCCACCGCGATGATCGCCTTTGTCGACGGCTTCATCTCCGACGCGATCGCTTCGGTCGAGATGTTGAAGGTGTCGGGTTCAATGTCGGCGAACACCGGTCTCGCTCCGACGTTATGCACGGCACCGGCGGTAGCGAAGAATGTGAATGGCGTAGTCAGGACTTCATCGCCACGACCCACATTGAGGGCACGAAGCGCGAGCAGAATTGCATCAGTTCCGTTCGCGACGCCGATCGCATGCGTGGTGTGCGAGAGCTGGGCGACTTCACGCTCCAGGCGCTCCACAGGCTCGCCAAGTATGAACGCCTGCTCGTCGATGACTTTCGCCATCGCGTTCAGAACAGAATCGCGTATAGTCGCGTGCTGGGCTTTGAGATCTAGGAGTGGTACTGCCATCGGGTCAGACTAGGATCAGAAAAGGTGGAAGCTGTTAAAGATACAAGGTTTAGGGCTCAGACCTGCGCCCGAAGTGGGAGCGGGACTTCCCTTCCCGTCTTGGCAGATTCGTAGATTCCCAGGATCAGCTCGAGCGACTTTCGCCCCGCGCGCCCGTCGGTATCCGGCTTGGCTTCACCACGAAGGACAGCCACAACATTGGCGTAATACCCGAGGTGTCCGAGGCCGTAGACATTCGGAGGATTTGTCTCCGCAGCCGCCACGAGCTTGTCGTCGTCATCGTAGTCGGCGAACTGCCAGTTCTCGACCTTGTTGACCGCAGTCCCCCCAATCTTCACGGATCCCTTTTCTCCCAGGATGGTGATCGAGCCTTCAAGGTTCCGCGGATAGGCCAGCATCGTAACCTCGATCGTTCCCAGCGCGCCCGACCGGAACTTGAGAATGGCTATCCCGGAGTCTTCGGTCTCGATGCGACGCGCAAGCGTGGCGGTCTTCGCCATTACCGTCTCGACAGGACCCATCAGCCACTGAATGAGATCGACGTAGTGCGACGCCTGATTCATGAAGGCTCCGCCGTCGAATTCCCAGGTCCCGCGCCATGGAGCCTGGTCGTAGTACTCCTGTGGACGCGCCCAGTGCACCGCGCAGCTCGCCATATACAACCGGCCAAAGCGATTCCGATCGATCGCCCTCTTGAGCAGCTGGATTGGCGGGTTCAGTCTGTTCTGCTTGACGACGAAGAGCTGGACCCCGGCCTTGTCGCACGCGTGCACAAGGGAGTCAGCACCTGTCAGTGAGATGGCCATCGGCTTCTCCATCACCACGTGCTTCCCTGCCTGTGCGGCCGCGACTCCCTGTTCGGCGTGGAGTCCCGACGGCGTGGCAATCGTAACGACATCGAGGTTCCCTTCCTTCAGCATCTTCTCATAGGATGTGAAGTGGGGCACGTTCCACCGCGCGCCCGCTTCTGCCGCACGCCCTGCATCGGCATCGGCAACCGCGACGAGCTCGAGGCCGTCGATCTTGTCGATCGCCTCGAAGTGGTTCTTGCTGATGCGGCCGCAGCCGACCAGGCCAATGCGGAAATTCTTCGCGCTCACGCCCGGACTCTCGTCAGTTTGCCTTCCTTTTCCTTGTATCTGGTGCCACAGACCTTGCACGACTCCGGATCCCGGTCGGGCAAGCGTTCACCGCACTGGCACATCCACCCCACGCGCCTGGCCGGAACTCCCACCATCAGCGCATACGACGAAACGTCCTTTGTGACGACACTGCCGGCGCCAATGAACGCGTACTCATCGAGGGTGACACCGCAGACAATCGTCGCGTTGGCGCCGATGGTCGCACCCTTTTTCACCAGCGTACGTCTGTATTCATTCTTGCGCGACACATGGGAACGCGGGTTCACCACGTTCGTGAACACCATCGATGGGCCGCAGAATACGTCGTCCTCGAGCTCGACCCCCTCGTAGACGGAAACGTTGTTCTGGATCTTCACGTTGTTGGCGATTCTCACGCCATTCATTACCACCACGTTCTGCCCCAGCGAGCACCTCTCACCGATGATCGCGCCGCCGAGGACGTGGCAGAAATGCCACACTTTTGTGTCGGAGCCGATCTGCGCGCCGTCGTCGACATACGCCGATTCGTGAATGAACGGCTTGGCCACTAGACCCCGGCTTCCCTGGGGATTCGCGCGTGCCATTCCTGAAGTGACAGCACCGAGGAAGGGCGGGAACGCAGCGAGAGAATCGCATCGCAGGCCGCGTTGGCGGCCGACAGCGTCGTCGTGTACGCCACGTGATTGGCGATCGCTGCCTGGCGCATGGTGTAGTCGTCGCGCTGCGATTCCTTTCCAAGAGGCGTGTTGATCATCAGCTTGATTTCGCCATTGAGCATCAGGTCGACGCCGTTGGGGCGCCCCTCATAGATCTTGAGCACGCTCTCGGTCGGAATGCCGCGGCCCCTCAGATACTTCGCAGTTCCGGACGTCGCTACCAGGCGAAAGCCCATCTCGTAGAAGCGCCGCGCAATGGGCGTAACCCCGCGCTTGTCGGAGTCGTTCACGGTAATGAAGATTGCGCCCTCTGTCGGCAGCACGTTGTCTGCCGAGAGTTGCGCCTTTCCGAACGCGCTCCCGAAGGAGTCCGAGATGCCCATCACTTCGCCTGTGGATCTCATCTCGGGTCCCAGGATCGGATCGAATTCCCGGAACTTGTTGAATGGGAAAACTGCTTCCTTGACCGAGATGTAGGCGGGGGCGACTTCCTCGGTAAATCCGATGTTCTCGAGGGTCTCTCCAAGCATGACCCGAGCGGCGATCGACGCGAGCGGAACTCCGATTGCCTTTGACACGAAAGGCACCGTTCGACTGCCACGAGGATTTACCTCGAGCACATAAACGTTGCCGTCCTTTATCGCGTACTGAACGTTGATCAGGCCGACTACGTTGAGCGCCTTGGCCAACGCCACAGTGTGCTCGCGCATTTCCTGGATGTCGTCTTCGTCGATCAGATATGGCGGCAGCACGCACGCTGAATCGCCGGAGTGTATTCCGGCATCTTCGATGTGCTGCATTACTCCCCCAATTACGACGCGCTCGCCGTCCGAGATAGCGTCGACGTCGGCCTCGAAGGCGTCTTCGAGAAACCGGTCTATCAGTACGGGCCTGTCTTCGGAGACACGCGCCGCGCGCTCGAAATAGTCCGTAAGCGAATACTCGTCGTAGACTATCTCCATCGCGCGACCACCAAGGACGTACGACGGTCGAACGAGAACTGGATAGCCTATACGGTCTGCAGCTTCCACGGCTTCTTCGAGGCTCGTAGCCGTCCCATTCTCCGGTTGCCTGATCTCCAGCCGCCGGGCGATGGCGTCGAACCGCCGCCTATCCTCGGCGATGTCGATGGCGTCGGGCTGGGTGCCAAGGATCCGCACTCCCGCCTTGGCAAGTCCGTTGGTGAGCTTGAGAGGAGTTTGTCCGCCGAGCTGGACGATCACGCCAAGCGGCTGCTCACGCTCAACGATGTCGAGCACGTGCTCGAGTGTCAGCGGCTCGAAGTAAAGCTTGTCCGAAATGTCAAAATCGGTCGAGACCGTTTCAGGGTTGGAGTTGATCATGATCGTCTCGTAACCCTGCTCGCGAAGGGCGAGCGCTGCGCGGACGCAGCAGTAATCGAACTCCACGCCCTGCCCGATCCGATTGGGCCCGCTGCCAAGGATCACGACCGATCGCTTTCCCGTCCGGGGAGCTTCGCTCTCCTCGTCGTAGCTGCTGTACAGATAGGGAGTCGCCGACGGAAACTCGCCAGCGCACGTATCGACCATTTTGTACGCTGGGACAATTCCGAAACCGAGACGGCGTCCACGCGCGACGGCCTCGGGCTCTCCCCGCAAGTCGGCTAGCTGCTTGTCGGAGAATCCCATCCGCTTCATGCGCCAGATTGCGTCGCGGTCAATGTTGCCTAGCGCCGCGAAGGCGGTTTCAGCCTCGAACAGCTCCGTCATCTGCGCGAGAAACCACGGATCGATCCAGGTGAGCTCGTAAATCTCCTCTATAGAAAGGCCCGCCTGCATCGCTCTCTTTACCTGGAAGATTCGCTCGGGGGTCGGCTGCCTGAGCGCGCCCCGCAAGGTTTCGACTGCATCGTCAGCGAGCCGGTCGTCGCCGAGCGTTGATGCGATGGTCCATCCCGAGCGACCGGTCTCCAGCGCGCGGAGCGCTTTCTGAAAGGCTTCCTTGAAGGTGCGTCCGATTGCCATCGACTCGCCGACGGATTTCATCTGCGTGGTGAGTCGCGGATCGGCGGCGCGAAATTTCTCGAACGCGAAGCGCGGGCACTTCACCACGACGTAGTCGAGCACCGGCTCGAACGACGCCGGGGTGGTGCCAGTGATGTCGTTGGGGATTTCGTCGAGCCGGTATCCAACAGCCAGTTTCGTCCCAATGCGGGCGATCGGGAAACCCGTCGCCTTCGAGGCCAACGCCGATGAGCGCGAGACACGGGGATTCATCTCGATAACCAGCATCTCCCCGTCTTTCGGATTGATGGCGAACTGGATGTTGCACCCGCCCGCTTCGACCCCGATCTCACGAATGACGGCGACGGCGGCGTCGCGCATCAGTTGATACTCGCGATCCGTGAGCGTCATCGCCGGCGCGACCGTGATCGAATCCCCGGTATGGACTCCCATCGGGTCGATGTTCTCGATCGAGCACACGATCACTACGTTGTCGGCACCATCCCGCATCACCTCGAGCTCGAACTCCTTCCACCCGATAACGCTGCGCTCGACGAGCACCTGGCTCACTGGCGAGAGGTCGAGTCCGCGGCGGATGATCTCCTCGAACTCCTTGCGATTGTAAGCGATCCCGCCACCCGTTCCGCCGAGGGTGAAGGCTGGTCGAATGATCGCCGGGTAAGAAGTGATCTCGAGGATAGCGAAAGCTTCATCGAGGGTAGTGGCAATCCCACCCTGCGGCACCGCCAGTCCGATTCGCTTCATCGCCTCGCCAAAGAGCTTCCGGTCCTCCGCCATGGCAATGGCGCGCGCATCGGCGCCGATCAGCTCGACGCCGTATTTCTCCAGCACCCCGGTCTCGTGGAGCTTCATGGCGACGTTCAGCGCGGTTTGCCCGCCCATCGTCGGCAGGAGCGCGTCCGGCTTTTCCTTGGCGATTACGAGCTCGACGTACTCCGGCGTGACCGGCTCGATGTAGGTACGGTCGGCGATCTCGGGATCCGTCATTATCGTGGCGGGATTCGAGTTCACCAGAATCACCTCGAACCCCTCTTCCCGCAGCGCCTTCGCCGCCTGGGTCCCCGAATAATCGAACTCCGCGCCCTGACCGATAATGATCGGGCCCGAGCCAATCAGCAGGATACGGTGGAGGTCGGTACGCTTAGGCATCGGGACGAGTCATCGAAGCAAACTTAGCGTCTGGCATCTGGAAGCTCCAAGCGCTTTTGACTGCAACTGAACGCGTGCGACCAGCGAGAAGTCTAGGTGTGACCAGCGAGTTCACGACGCCGGGAGTTACCTCCGCGGTGTGAAGCGCACTGCTTGTGGCCTGAATGGCGCCCACTGACGTCCCGACGTCGTGAACTGCCGCCTCGCTGCATTGGTTGCTCACTGCTCGCACCCGTTCAGTTGCACTTGGGCTGTGAGCCTTAGCGATGCCAGATGTACAAGCCGTAGTTATGAAAAAGGGAGCCCAAGGGGCTCCCTTTTCATATTGGACAAGAATCCCCTTAAGCAGCGCTCTGCCCTCGAGGTGCGCGCTTAACTTTCCCTGCGTGAAGGCACCGAGTGCAAACCTTCACCTTGGTGATTTTTCCATCGACGACCACCCGGGCAACCTGCAGGTTCGGCTTCCACGTCCGGCGCGTCTTGTTGTTCGCGTGCGAGACATTATTGCCGAAAGCGACGCCCTTGTCGCAGATGAAGCAACGGTTTCGCTTGATCTGTGCCATGTGTTAGCCCTCCGCCGCAATCAGCTCGATGCGCGCCATCTCGGCGCCATCGCCCTTGCGGTGACCGGTTTTGAGGATGCGGGTGTAACCGCCCTTTCTCGAAGCGAACTGTGGTCCGACTTCCCGGAACAGCTTGTCAGCGGTCGCGCGATGAGCGACATGACGGCCGGCGAGGCGGCGGTTGTGAAGCGTGCCGGTCTTGGCCTTGGTGATGAGCTTCTCGACGAACGGGCGAAGCTCCTTCGCTTTCGCCTCCGTCGTCTCGATGGCTCCGCGCTCGATGAGCGCTTTCGCGAGGCTTCTCATGAGAGCCAGCTTCTGCTCGCTGGTGCGGCGAAGCTGCTTCCCTTTCTTACGGTGGCGCATCCTTACACTTCCTCTTCGTCGTCAGCACCAACGGTGGCGACGTTCCGGTTGGGCGGCGTTCCCTGATCCGTGATGCGAACGCCGTCGGGAGTATCCTCGTACTTCATGCCGAAGTTGAGGTTCTCGCGCTCGAGCAGATCGGCGATCTCGTTCAGTGACTTCTTGCCGAAATTCTTGACCTGGAGGATCTGGCTCTCGCTCTGGCGGACCAGATCACCAAGGGTGCGAATGTTGGAATTCTTGAGCGAGTTCACGGAGCGAACCGAGAGCTCGAAATCTTCGATTGGGGTCTTGAGCACTTCACCCAGTCTGTGCGCATCGCCGCCCGGCATGTCAGTCCCTGGAACGAGCGGCGCCGAAGCATGCGACCCGAAGCCAGCAAAGTACTGGAAGTGCGTCTGCGCCAGTGCGGCAGCGTAGCTCACCGCCTCTTCAGGGGTGATCGTCCCATTGGTCTCGACCGTCAACGTCAGACGGTCGTAGTCGGTGCGCTGGCCAACGCGCGTCTCGGCGACGGCGAAGTTGGCGCGACGTACCGGGTTATAGATCGAGTCGATGCGGACGACATCAACTGGCAGAGTCTTGTCGACGACGTGCTGATCGGATTCGACGTACCCACGACCGCGGCCGACGTAGAGCTCTACGTTGATCTCGCGATCACCCTGCAGCGTGAAGAGGTGCTGGTTACGATCGACGATCGTGACGCCGCCTTGGCCTTCGATGTCGGCCGCGGTTACAGCGCCCGCAGAGTTTTTCGCAATGCGAAGAATTGTGTTCTCGACGCCCTCGTCCAGCGAAAGCGTGAGTGCCTTGAGATTGCCGATGATCTGGTGGACGTCTTCGACGACGCCCGGGATCGTCTGGTGCTCGTGAAGAACACCATCGATGCGGAAGCCCCAAACCGCGGACCCGCGGAGCGAGGACAGCAGGAGACGCCGCATGGCGTTTCCGAGGGTGTGTCCGAAGCCGCGCTCGAGCGGCTGGAGTCTGAATTCTGCGACGTTGGGATTGTCTTCGCGCTTCGTCGCTTCGACTAGCTGCGGACGGACAAGTCCTCTGAGATCAATTGCGGTTGCCATTTTTT